>Ga0126381_100003035_pt1 | contig 18265 bp, 19 predicted proteins | sample PanSoiMetPlot_28_FD_96465 | JGI IMG/M metagenome (GOLD analysis project Ga0126381, IMG submission 96465) | Tropical forest soil microbial communities from Panama - MetaG Plot_28 | ecosystem: Environmental > Terrestrial > Soil > Tropical forest > Bulk soil | place: Panama | collected 2016-02-17
GCGGTGGTGTTGCGAAACAGGCAACCCTTTTGGCGTTGGATTTCACTCTCGATCACGGCCTCGCTCTTCTCCGCGCCCCACGTTTACGGTTATGACGCCGCCATAATGGTGTTGCCGATCTGGCTGGTGCAGGCCTACTGTGCGCGGATGCCGGTGCGCATAGCGTTCGCGGTTTTCGCTACGCCGCTGCCGTTTCTCGCGGGAATGGCGGGATCGCCCTGGTCGATCGTTACGCCTTTGTGCCTGGCGGCGTGTTTCGGGACGCTGCTTTGGGATGCGGCGACTGGCAAATCGGACTCCGCTGGAGAGCTTATTGCTGCTGACTCAGCATTAGCGGAACTCGTTCCGTAATTTCGATCCCGAAAGCATCCAATCCGAATACACGCCTGGGATGGTTGGTCAAGAGCCGGATAGTGCTCAAACCAAGCGCGGAAAGAATCTGGGCGCCGATGCCCGTCTCGTGTATCGGCCGGCGGTCGCCTGCCGGAGAATGCTTACGCTCTCCCAAGCCCGACTCATGCAGGTAGACCAGCACGCCCTCGCCCTCTTGAGCAATCGCTTCCAGAGACGCGCGCAACGTCTCCTGGCAATCGCAGTGCGTGGATCCGAAGACGTCGCCCAGCACGCATCGCGCGTGCATGCGGACCAGAACGTCTTTCTTTCCCGCAATGTCGCCGCGAACCAGCGCCAGGTGATGCTCGCCGTCAATGCTGGATACAAAGGTGATCGTCTTGAACTCGCCCGCAGGCGTGTGCAGGCAACCCTCACCGCGCCGGGAAAGCGAATGCTCTGTCCTGTGACGATATTTGATCAAGCCTGCGACCGAAATTAGCTTCAGCCCATGCTCTTCACAGAATGGAATGAGATCCGGCACGCGAGCCATCGTGCCGTCCTCCCTCATGATTTCGCAGATAACTCCGGCAGGCTCGAGTCCTGCGAGCCGTGAGAGATCGACGGCGGCTTCTGTCTGACCGGCCCGCACCAAAACACCGCCTTCACGGGCGCGTAACGGAAACATGTGCCCGGGCCGCGCGAGTTCCTGGGGTCGGCAATCCGGGCGGATAGCGGTAAGAATCGAGTGTGCGCGATCCGCCGCCGAAATACCTGTACTCACGCCCTCGGCGGCGTCGAAAGATTCGCAGAACGCTGTGCCGAAGCGTGACGTGTTCATGGGTGAGACCAGAGGTAAATGAAGCTGATCGCAGCGTTCGGCCGCCAAAGCCAGGCAGATCAGGCCGCGTCCATGCCTGGCCATGAAATTGATCGCTTGAGGAGTGATATGTTGGGCGGCGATCGTCAGGTCGCCTTCATTCTCCCGGTCCTCGTCGTCGACCACGACGACCATCCGCCCGGCGCGAATATCTTCAATGGCTTCGGGAATTGTCGAAAAAGACATATTCTTCCTAGAGGATAGCGCGCATATTGGACTGGGCCGAACTGCCGATAGAACCGTGAGCAGGTTACAGTATGGGTAGGAGTTCGCTCACTTACATGGACGAGGGGTCGGAAGTCAATACGGTCACGACCGAAGTTCTGTGGCCCCGAGGTTCGTCGCCCGAGGTTTTGTCGTCACAGGACCCACTCACTCTTCCCTTCGAGCCGCTCCCCGCTTTCCGATCCAAAGGGCCACTGGAAGACGATGCGGAGCTCGCGAAATGCCGCGGAAAGCGCATCGGCATTTTAATCGTTACCTATAACGCAGTCACCACGCTCACCAAAGTATTGAAGCGCATCACTCCCGCTGTGTGGCAGAACGTCGAAGAAATCGCTGTTTTTGACGACGCGAGCGGGGACGCGACGTATGAACTTGCGGTCGGACTGAAGGCCTTACGTTCCCTTCCCAAGCTTGTTGTTCTGAGACATCCTAAGAATCTTGGCTATGGAGGCAATCAGAAGGCTGGCTATGCCTACTTCATGGAGAAGGGCTTCGATGTTGTCGCGCTGCTGCACGGCGACGGACAATACGCGCCGGAGATACTCTCGCACATTTACCACCCGATCGTGAAAGGCGAAGCTGACGCCGTGTTCGGATCACGCATGATGTCGAAATATGGCGGCCCGCTGAAGGGTGGGATGCCTATGTATAAATACCTCGGCAACCGGATTCTTTCGATATTCGAAAACTCGGCGTTGGGGTTGAACCTGACCGAATTTCACAGCGGTTACCGCGCTTACAATTTGCACGCCCTGCGGAAGATCGACTTTTCGAATATGACTAATGATTTCCATTTCGATACGGAAATCATCATCAAGCTGCATCATCAGCGCTTCACCATTCACGAGGTTCCGATCCCCACTTATTACGGGGACGAGATCTGCTACGTGAACGGAATGAAGTATGCGCGAGATGTTTTTCGTGCGGTGCGCCGCTACAAGCGCACGTGCCGGTCCGTTGAGCGATGTCCGGAATTCGCGGAATACTACGTTCACTATCCCGTCAAGAAGAGCCGCTATTCGAGCCACGACTATGTTCGCAGGCTGGTTGGCGCGAATCAGACCGTGTTGGATATAGGCTGCGGCGATGGAAGCGTCGCCAGCGATTTGGGTAAGAACGGGAACCGCGTCACGGGGATAGATCGGCGACCCTTGGATCCTCTGCCGCTCTCTCTCGACTGCTACGTCAAAGCGGACTTGGACGATGGAATCGCGCCAGCCCTCAAGGAACTCGGCTCAAAGCACTTCAGCCGGATTCTGCTTCTCGACATTCTCGAGCATTTGGACCACCCGGAGCGCATGCTCGCACATTGCCGCGAACTGCTGGATCGTGATGGCGAGCTAATTATTTCCGTTCCCAATGTCGCGAACTTAACGGTTCGCCTGATGCTGCTCTTCGGTAAGTTCAACTACTCCGATCGCGGAATTCTGGATCGAACGCACAAACGCTTCTTTACGCGCAAGACCATACGCGCCCTGGTGGAGCAGAGCGCTTATGAGATTCGAGCCGAGAAGTTTACGGTGGCTCCCCTGGAACTGGTTATCAATCTCCGGCCGGAACACTGGCTTATGCGAGGCTTAAACCGGATTCTGGGCTTGGCGACGCGTTTCCTGCCTGGATTGCTTGCCTACCAGGTGATGTTGGTGGCGCAACGGCGATCCAAGTAGCGCACCTCGCTTACGAGGAAACGCTCGGGCCCGACGTCACTTGCCGGGTTGCCACAGCATGACATAGCCGCCGACGTCATTGTCGCGAATGAGCGCAGCACGGCCGCCCTGGAACTTAATGATCCCGCCATCGGAAACAGTAATCGCGCCGTTCGCCTTGGCTCGCGCGTATGCGGTTTCAATGTTGTTCACCTGGAACCCGCCATAGTTGGCGTTGATGTCTTGAAACTTCACAGGCGGCGGAGTCTTGCCCTTGTTCATCTGGAAGTAAATCAATTCGACACGGAGATTGTTCTTGGTATTCGCCTGCGGAAACCAGCCGTGGAGCATCACCTGCGCCGCGCCAGGATTTTCGATTGGAGGATAATCGCCACCCAAAACCTTCACGTAAAAGTCTTGCGCTCTCTGTGCATCCATTACGTTGAAAGCGAAGTGATTAAAACCGGCCTGCTTACCCAACCGGTCCATGTTCTGGCCGGTAGCCGAAGAATTGGACACCGTAGGAGCCGGAGGCGGATCGCCAGGCTTCGGAATCGGCTTCGAAAAATATTCCAGAACCAGCCCGTCGGGATCCTGAATGAACGCAAACCGGCGGAAGCCAGGCTGCTGGCGCGGATTCGGCAGGCCCTGCACCTGCGGCATCTTCAGCAGGCTCATCCCTTCCAGTTTGTCGAGCAGCGCGCTCACGTTGCCGTCGACAGTAAGGTCGATATGACTGCTCAAAAGATCCCACGAGTTGACGCCGCTCCAATCCTGCCGCGGAACGCCGCGATACTGCCGCAGAACCAGAGTGAACGGGACGTCCGACACGGAACTCTGCACGTGCATGACTGCGGTTCGGGTCTCGGCTCCCGGAGTGTTGCCTAGCTTGTTTACTTCCTGGTCCACCTTCCAGGCAGTGAGCCCCTCGACGACCTTGAAGTCTATGGCTTCGAAAAATTTGATCGAGCGCTCCAGATCCGCGACATTATGTCCAACCATCGCGAGGCCCAGCACATCCGAGGGCCGATCCGGGGCCTGCGCGAGAAGCGCTCCAGTGGCCAACGTAAAGATGCCAAGCGCCTTAACCACGCTGGTGAAAGCTGTTCTTATGTGTTCCATGTTTTGCGGCCCAGACTATTTTATCGCCGGTCGTCATCGCCCGTCGTCTGGGGCGAACGCCGTTTGTGTTTAGTGAACCGTGCGAGTCTTGCGATTCATATAGTCCATCAGCAGATACTGCCCGAGCGTATAGGGTGTCGTGAAGTAAGCCTTCCCCCGGCACAGCTCGGTCACCTTCTGAATGAACTGAACTAACCCATAATCGCTGGCAAGCATGAAGGTATTGATCAGGATGCCTTGGCGCTTGCAGCGCGCCACTTCCTCTAGAGTCCGGCTGATGACCAAGGGATCAAGCCCGAACGCATTTTTGTAAATCCGTCCATCGTCGAGCGTCAACGCACTCGGCTTACCATCCGTGATCATGATGATCTGCTTCATGTCTTTGCGTTCCTGTTGAAGCAGGCGCTGCGCCATGATCAAGCCTTCGCGGGTGTTGGTGTAGTAGGGGCCGACCTGCACGGACGCGAGCTCTTCCATCCGCACTTCCTCAGCAGAATCGTGGAACAGTACGCAACGCAGGGAATCGCCAGGGTACTGCGTGCGAATCAGATGAGCCAGAGCCAAAGCCACCTTCTTGGCCGGAGTGAAACGATCCTCGCCATAGAGAATCATGCTGTGGCTGCAATCGAGCATCATCACCGTCGCGCACGAGCTTTGATACTCGCTCTGATGCACGTGAAGATCGTCGTATTGCAGGTCGAGCGGAAGCTTCACGCCTTCGCGCTGCATGGCGGAGAAAAGCGTCTGGCCGACGTCCAGGTTCAGCATGTCGCCGAATTCATACTTCTTCGCTGCGCCGCTCGTCTCAACGCCCGTAGACATATCGCGCGTATCGTGCGCTCCGAAGCTCGCGCGGCCCAGCGAGCCAAGCAGGTCCTTCAGCGTTTTGAAGCCCAGAAAGTCTACGCTCTTGTCGGTAACTTTGATGTCGACGCGCGACTCGCCCCGGCCTTGTCCGCTGCCTTTTTCCTGTTGGTCTGTTTGGATGTAGCCTTCGTCCACCAACTTCTGCACCATGTTGCTGAGCAATTGATCCAACTGCTCCTGCGACATGTTTTCCAGTTGCTCGCGAATCTGCTGCGCGCGCTCGGGGTCGAACATCTCCCCGCGCTGCAGCGCCTGCTCGATCGCGCGTTTCAGATCTTCGAGCGTGTGTTCGTTGAATTCGCTGAACTGAAAATAAGGATCGCTGAACCCGCTTTGCAAAAAATAGTCGGCGAGCGCGCGCATCAAATCTTCGGCGGAGAGGCCGAAATCTTCGCCGGTATAGCGCGAATACCGGACGGACTTCATTGGTAATTCCTCTTTGCCTTTCGACCCTCTTCACCGGGCTGTTCCCGCTTGCGAGTCTCCGCGACGAATCCAGCTTCCTCGTTTCGGCTGATACGCCGATGCGCGTAAAGGCCTTCCAGAACGAATTCGCCCGCTCCTGCGCGAACCGCGTCCGGTTCGCTGGGGCCCAACCCGAGCTTCCTGGTCTTTTCGAGCAGCCCCTGTATGCCACTTAACTCTTGGATCATCTTCGAGGACGACGACATTTCATCCAGCCGCAGAGACCCGCCGAGATCGAAAAATTGTACGACTTGCGTCATTGATTCGCCTTCGAAGTAGCTTGTATATACTTTTCCCACTGCGAGTCGGATCAACTCGCGGGCGACAGTGTCGCCACCCTTGAGTTCGCCTTCGTATTCCAGCTCAATCTTGCCGGTAATCGAAGGCAGCGCGGCATAAATATCCAGCACACGCGGAACCGCCACAGGCTCGCCCGTAAGTAAAGCGCGTCTCTCTGCATTCGAAGCGACATTTTCAAGAACGGAAATCGGTAGGCGCTGGCTCACTCCGGATCGCTTATCCACACGCTTATCTTCACGCGCCGAAAACGCAAGCTGCTCCACGATTTCGCGAACATATTTCGGAATGCGAATATCGACAGCCGAGGTCCGCTTGGTCCAAGCCTCCTGCTTCGTAATCTCAATGCCATGTTCGAGCGCGACAGGATAGTGCGTACGGATTTCGCTGCCGATGCGGTCCTTCAGTGGAGTAATGATCTTGCCGCGAGCAGTGTAGTCCTCGGGGTTCGCTGTGAACACCAGCATCAGGTCCAGAGGCAGACGTACGGGATACCCCTTAATCTGCACGTCGCCTTCCTGCATGATGTTGAACAAACCTACCTGGATTTTCCCGGCGAGATCGGGCAGCTCATTAATACCGAAGATGCCGCGATTCGCGCGAGGCAGCAAACCGTAGTGCACCGTAAGCTCATCCGAGATATTTTGTCCCTTGCGCGCAGCTTTGATTGGGTCGATATCGCCGATCATGTCCGCGATGGTCACGTCAGGCGTGGCGAGTTTCTCCACATAACGTTCCTCGCGGCTTAACCAGGCGAGCGGCGTGTCGTCACCTTTTACTTGAATCTGCTCGCGGCAGGCCTTGCAGATGGGCGAGAAGGGGTGGTCGCGGATCTCACAGCCTTCGACGTAAGGCGTATACTCGTCGAGCAGAGTCACCAGCATACGAATCAGCCGGGTCTTCGCCTGGCCGCGCAGGCCAAGCAGAATGAAGTTGTGCCGTGAAAGCACGGCGTTGACCAATTGCGGGACGACGGTATCTTCGTAACCGACAATTCCCCGGAACAAAGCGTCTTTGCATGCGAGCTTCGCAATCAGGTTCGCGCGAAGCTCATCCTTTACTCCACGATGCATGAATTTTTCCGCAAAATCTTTGTGTGCCCGAAGAGCGCCGATCGTCTCCGGAAGAACCTTGTAGGAAGACATGAGGCAGGAACGTACTCCTACCGCGAATTGTAGCAATTTGATATCCTCAACCAAGCGGCGCTTGGGTAACATTCTCAGCACCGTCCCCTTGTCCAGAGACCTTGGTTACCAGTCGAGCGCTTCTTCGAAGACAACATTTTTTTCGCGCAAAAGCCGAGTTGGCGCTGGCTCCTTGAGTCGTTTGTAGGTGAGCGTCGAGCTCTTTGCGCATAGGAAACGATGGCACAAGAACTACCTGAGCTGGAATTCAGAAGATTCTGGCAACGACTTCAGACCATGGGTCTGAACGCCTATGAAGCTCGATCCTATTTAGTGCTGGTCGGGCATCCTCGATTTAAGGCATTGGAGCTTGCCGCCCGAGCGCACGTTCCTCGTCAGAAGATCTATGAAGTATTGGATAGCCTGGTGGAAAAAGGCTTCGCGCAGGTGATACAGGAACGCACGAAATTGTTTTCGGCCGTTCCGCCGGACCAGGCGGTGCCCAGCTATCTTTCGCGCCGTACGAAAGCGCTGGAGATGGAATTAGCGGATCAAACCAAGGCTGCGCAAAGCATGGTGGATGAGCTGATGGCTTCCTATGCGCAAGGGCAGGGCGGACGCGGCACGCTCGATTATCTTCGCATCGTCAGCGATCCCCGGCAGGCCGCTGCGCAGTTTCGAAAACTGCTTACCGAAGCCGGCAAGGAGTATCTGGAGTTCTCGCGTCCTCCTTATGCGGTCGATCCTCTCGATGCCGAGCAAGTCGTGCAAGCCCGCTCGCGCGGCGTAAGCTGCCGAGTGCTGGTGGAGCATGGCACGCTGGATCCTGCGCATGAAGGTTTTCTTGCTCAGTACCGTTCGGCTGGCGTAGAAGTTCGCCAGGTGGAAAAGGTGCCGATGAAGATGGCGGTGATGGATTCGCGCACAGGGATGCTGGCGCTGCTTGACCCGGTAATCACCAAACCGAGCTGGACCTCCGTCGTCTTCGAGCATGAAGGCATGGCGGAAGGTATGCGGATCTTGTTTGAAGATTACTGGCGGCGGGCGACTTCCGGTAACGGCAGACCGTAGCGCGGGGCGATGATTTCGGAGAGGTCTTCCCAGCAGCTATAAACCTCCGCCTGAAGCCCGGCATCGCGTGCGCCCTCGACGTTTTCTTCCCGGTCATCGAGTAGCAGCGCCTGTTGGGGAGCGATGCCCAAGCCATCGATAGCGTGCTGGTAGATCGCGCAATCCGGTTTCACAACGCCGAGCTCAAAAGAAAACGTGTGGTGGTCGAACGGGTTCATGAACCCCGGTGTTGCGCGGAGCCTTTCGCCTAGGGCCTTTGGGCAATTCGACAGAATCGCGGTTCCGTAGCCGCGCGATTGAATGAACGCCGCAAACTCGATCATGCGCTCATCGAGCTGGTCCCAAAGCGCGATTTCCTGCTCGATCAGAGAAGGAAGAAGTGAAGGGTCCCAAGTCTTCCCGAGATCGTCCACAACTGTGCTCCAGTATTCCTCGGCATCGAGCCCGGCGTCATACGGCACGCGATGCTTCCAGAATGCTTCCGTGAATTTGGCAGGATCGGCATGGATGGTCTTCGCAATCGCGGCGTACCGGTCCTCGCCCGGATGAAAACAGAGGACGCCGCCGAAGTCGAAAATTACGGCTTCAATATTTACCAGTTCGTGCATTTATCTTGGGTATTCTAGCGCCTTACGCGCTTACCCGCGTGCGCCGGCCGCGCCATCGGCGGCCTTCTCTTCGCGGCGAGTCCGGATTTCGCGGACGGCGTAGATGCGGCGGCCTTGGCTTTCGAAGTAGGTCCGCGTGAGAACCTCGCCCAGAAGACCCGTGCAGAACAGGATTACGCCGGTGACCAGCGCGAGCGCTCCTAAGAGCAGCAGAGGTCCGTGCTCCAGGATAATGTCGCCGCCCGTGAAGAGTTTCTTCACCGCGAGGCCTGACAAAAGCGTTCCGCCAAGCCCCGCGCTCAACAGCCCCCACTTGCCGAAGAAGTGCATTGGGCGAGTGAAATATTTGAGCAGGAACCAAATGGTGAAGATATCGAACATCACCCGAAAGGTGCGACTCAACCCGTAGTGTGAGCCTCCGGATGCCCGTGGCAGATTCCGAATCGGAACTTCCGCGACGCGCGCGCCGTAAAACGAGGCGAGCGCGGGAATGAAGCGGTGCAGTTCGCCGTAAAGGTTGACGTCCTTGAGAATCTCCGCGCGATACGCCTTGAATGTAGTGCCGAAGTCACGCAGATCTACGCGCGAGGCTTTCTTCATCAGCCAGTTCGCGATGCGCGAAGGAATCTTACGGGTGACGGCGTTGTCCAAACGATTCTTGCGCCAGCCGCTCGCGATATCGTAGCCTTCTTCGATTTTTTCAAGCAGGGCAGGGATGTCTTCGGGCGCATGCTGAAGGTCGCCATCCAGCGAAATGACGATGTTCCCCTGCGATTCATCGAACCCCGCGGCAAGCGCCGCTGTCTGCCCGAAATTGCGGCGGAGGCGGATGACTTTGAGGCGATGATCGGTCTCGACCAGGTTGGCGAGGAGATCGAACGACCGGTCCGTTGATGCGTCGTCCACAAAGAGAATCTCGTAAGGCTTGCGGAGCTTCTCCAGCACCGAAGTCAGCCGGTCATAAAGCGGCAGAATCGACGGTTCTTCATTGTGAATCGGGACGACAACAGACAGCGACGGCATTGTGTTCAGGATATCATCACAGTCTCGTAATTCTCGACACGAAAGCGATCTGCATTTTCAGAAGCAGTTCCTGGAGCGATATCCGCAATCCAATCAGCGGCGGAAATCGCGCTTCCGGTGGTCGCAATCGGCGAGTACCGATACGGAATCGCACAATCGCGGCGGCGCCGAGCATGAAGCGTGGCTTAATTGGCTAATGTCTTTGTCGCGAGTTTTGGATATAAGTACGGAAACAACGCTGCGGTATGCGGAATTCCCGTTCGAGTTGCGGCGAACCGTGAAGCCAATTCCGCCAAACGACGTTTGGATTGCCACGCTCGCGCCCCCACACAGTTTGGCGTTCATGACGCAAGACGCTCACTTCGACCATGTAGCGAATTTGCGGTGAGTTTCGGGTAGCGGCTTGACCTGCGCCCCTTCCGCGCCATAAAATCGCTAAATCCTTCCAGCCTTATGACCGGAAGGCCATGACACCGACTATCGAAAGTGAAGTTGCTGTCGCGGACCCAAGTCGCTCCGGACGGTTGACGCCATGAAGCGCTATGACAAAACGATTACTCCTTTTCTGCCTTCTCGCCCTCTCCGCCTTTGCGCAAACCGCATCCGACGTTGATAAGAAGCTTGCCGATTTAGACAAAGCCGTCAAATCCGCTCAAAGCGCGGGCGACAACGCCTGGATGCTCACGAGCGCCGCGCTCGTGCTGATGATGACCGGACCTGGGCTGGCTCTGTTCTACAGCGGACTGGTTCGACGTAAGAACGTGCTCGGCACCATGATGCACAGCTTCATCATGATGGCTATTGTTACGGTCCTCTGGGGAATCATCGGCTACAGCCTTGCATTCGGCGAGTGGACCCCTTTTCTGGGTAGTGGGCAATATGCGTTCCTGAATGGGGTTGGCGCCGCGCCAAACCCGGATTATGGGGCCACCATTCCGCATCAGACCTACATGGTGTATCAACTCATGTTCGCCATCATTACTCCGGCGCTGATCTCCGGAGCGTTTGCGGAACGCATGAAGTTCTCGGGAATGCTGCTCTTCATGACGCTCTGGACGCTGCTGATTTACTTCCCGATGGCGCACATGGTTTGGGGCAAGGGCGGGTTCCTCAATGCGGCACTGGGCGGAAAATTTCCGGCGCTCGATTTCGCGGGCGGCACCGTCGTCCACATTACTTCGGGTGTCTCGGCCTTGATCTGCGCTCTGTATCTTGGGAAGCGCAGAGGATTTCCCGCGGAGGAATTCCGTCCACATAGCCTGGTGCTCAGTGTTATCGGAGCGTGTCTCTTGTGGGTAGGCTGGTTCGGGTTCAACGCGGGCAGTGCGGTGGCCGCTTCTTCACTCGCGACTAGCGCGTTCGTCGCGACCCACTTTGCGACGGCCGCCGCCGCTCTCGCCTGGACGTTTGCTGAGTGGCTGAAGACCGGAAAACCCAGCGTGCTCGGCGCCATTTCAGGAGCCGTGGCCGGGCTGGTGGCTATCACGCCCGCTTCCGGCTACGTGGCGCCAATGCCCGCATTCGTGATCGGAGCAATCGCCGGAGTGGGGTGCTATCTGATGGTCAGCGTGGTCAAGCACAAATTCGGCTATGATGATTCGCTCGACGTCTTTGGCGTGCACGGCATGGGCGGCACTATGGGCGCGATACTTACTGGGGTGTTCGCGACCAATAAGGTAAACAATGTCTTTGGCGGCAAGCCTCTGGGGCTGATCGACGGTAATGTGGCGCAGGTGGGCAATCAAGCGATCGCTGTCGTAATCGCATGGGTGCTGGCCATCGTCGGCTCCTTCATAATCTTGAAGGTCTGCGACGCCATCACAGGGGTGCGCGTCGAGCCCTCGGAAGAAATCCAAGGTTTGGATTTGAGCATGCACGGCGAGGAAGGGTACAACTTCGAAGGTTGAGATTCTTATGAAGAAGATTGAAGCCATCATTCAGCCGCACAAGCTGCAGGAAGTGAAAGACGCGATGAAGAGCATTGGCATCGACGGCATGACCATAAGCGACGTTCGTGGTCATGGCCGGCAAAAGGGCCACACGGAAGTCTATCGCGGTATGGAGTACCAGATCGATCTGTTGCCTAAGATGAAGCTCGAAATGGTGATCCCTTCGGAGCGCGCGGAAGAGGTGGTCCGAATTTTGATGGAGTCCGCGCGGACCGGCAAAATTGGCGATGGCAAAATCTTCGTGTACGAGGTAGCGGACGCCATAAGAATCCGCAATGGCGATCGCGGCGACTCGGCCCTGTAGGCGTCCGTGGGCGCGGTGAACGATTTCCTCCGCGGGAGAAGCCGGATTCGACCTTCTTGTTACCTGCGCTCAAAGTACAGCAGAACCCTGCTGTCGTTCGCGGCGATCATACGCCTCGTAAATCGGCGAATGCTTCCTCGATCTCCGCCCGAGCCTCTGGCCTTATCACAGTCAAAGGCAGCCTCGGCGGACCGCCGTAATAGCCGTTCAGATCCATGGCGTGCTTGAGGCCGGGTATACCGTATTTCGTCGTCACCAACTGCGCGGCGCGAAGGATACGATTCTGCCAGTCCATCGCTGCGCCGAACTCACGCGTACGATGGGCTTCCCAAATGCTGATAGCGGCATAAGGAGCCGCGTTCGCGAAGGCGAGCAGGCCACCTACGCACCCAACCGAAAGGCAAGGCGCAAGCGTCGGGGCGGAGCCGGTCAGGACTTGGAACCCCGTACGGGCGGTCTTGATCACCTGAATGATCTTCTCCACGCTCCCGGAGCTTTCCTTTAAGCCGATGATGTTTGGGTGCTCCGAAAGACAAGCCACACTTTCGGGCATAATGTCGAGCCCCGTTGCTTGCGGCCAGTTGTAGATGATTAGGGGAATCTTCACCTGATCCGCCACCGCGCGGAAGTAAACCATTTGCGCAGACGAGTTATTGAGCAGGTTCTTGTAGTAATGAGGGGTGCGGACCATTGCGACCTTATAGCCGATATCCGCGGCGCGGTTCGTGAGGCTTACAGTTTCGCGAACGCTTTCCACTCCTGTGCCCGCGATCAGGAGCTTGGAGGAGTCGGCGTACTGCGCGACCCACTCCCACATCTGAATCTTTTCTTCGGTGGTGAGATAGACGCTCTCACCGGTCGAGCCGCACACACAGTAGCCCGTGAGTCCGGTGCGGTTCCATTTCTCGACGTTGTGCTGAACCTTGACCTTGTAAAGGTCGCCCTTATGATCGAAGGGGGTTGCGATCGGTGGGAAGATGCCCTGCAGCTTCATTCAAACAAAGCGCCCTTGCAGCTTCATCTTCGATCAACAACCCCCTTTGAGCCAAAAACAAAATTGCGAAAGCTTACTTCGCTGTGAACACGATCAGCAACGTGAAAATGGCCAGCGATTCGATGAACGCCAGACCAAGCACGAGCAGCGTCTGAATTCCCGCGCGGGCTCCTGGGTTTCGCGCCACGGCTTCTGTTGCGCTCGAAACCGCTTTGCCCTGTCCGAGTCCGCAAAGACCGGACGCGATCGCCATGCCAACCACCGCGCCGAGGAAACGGATTTCGCCGTTAAAACCGGGGGTTCCAGTGGTTCCCTGCGCGAACACGGGGCTCGCGGCGATGATCAAAAATAATGCTGCTAATACCAACACTTTCAACTTCATGCATTTCTACCTTTCAAATGAAATCCGCTTGAGGAGGTGGTTCCGTGCCGGCCCTGGGGGGCCGGTGGCTCACACTCAGGCGGTACTACCCCATCAGAGCGGGACCTTCGCCATGATGGCCCGCTTCTTGGTGATGCACTGCTTCAGCGATATAAATCGTCGTCAGCAGGAAGAAGACGTAGGCCTGGACGAGGGCTACGAAGACGTGAAGGCCCATGAAAATCACTGGGATTACGAGCTTCGTCAAATCTAAGAATACGTTGGTTACCTGTTCTCCCGCGAACATGTTGCCGTAAAGACGAACGGTGAGCGATAGCGGGCGGATACACACGCTGATCACTTCGATCGGCACCAGGAACAAAATCACGGCGATGTTCGCGATCGGATTCGGGAACCGCACGGGACCAGCAAAGTGTGCAAGGTATCCCAAGCCATTCTCGCGTAAACCAACAAAATTGAAATATAGGAACGTCACCACCGCCAGCCCTGCGGGCACCCAGGGAGCCATGGTTGGCGATTCGAACGCGGGAACGAGCCCAATCAAATTCATCGACAGAATGAAGATAAAGATCGTGCCGATGTAGGGCAGGTACTTCTCGCTGTGGTGCACGCCCACTTGGTCCAGTGTTTCCTGGAAGAATCCGTGGAGCACTTCGAACAAATGCTGAATCGTGCCAGGTTTGTCGACCGAAAGGGAGGAGCGTAAAACCGCGGCGGCAATCATAATGAGAGCCACGACAAGCAGCTCCATCACGATCCAGTTTTCCCAGGGACGATGCGGGTGTTCGGCAGTGATGTGAAATAGACCCAGGATGGCGTTGGCCACACCCGCGAGGTAGTCGTTGAACAGGGCTGTCAGCCCAAACTCGTGTTCCATAGATTGTCGGACTTACTTCGAAATTTTAGGGGACGTTAGCGCAATACCGAGATCGATCAAGATCGCCGCGAACGAGACCAGCAGCCCGGCCACGACAAGCGCCGGATTGCTTCCCAAGTACTTAATCGTAACATAGATAGCAGCCGCGATCAGAACGTAGCGAAGCACCAGAAAGACGGCGGCGCCGCCTCCGGGAAGGCCGCCGTCGGCTCCCAAATTGGAGGCGAGCTTAAACCAGGACCGAATGGTTACTACAGAGAGCACGGCGCCGATTCCGAAGCCTAGACCATCGCGCGGATTAATGGCGAGGGACACTACCGCCATTCCGATCACCCCAAGCAGAACGGCGATGCGGGAGATTCGGCGGGGGGAAAGGTCAAACGGAAGCTCAATCACTTGCCCTCCTCGCGATGGATGTCGCTCATCAGTACTCGGATCAATTCTGCAAATCCGGCTACGACGCCTAAGAGCAAAAAAACGATCTTGAAGAACGTGGTCCCCAGCCACTTGTCGAGCCCATATCCGATTAAGTATCCGCCGATCACCGCGCCCGGCAGGGTCATCGCCACCGAGGTGTACTTGGCGGCTGAGGCCATGAAGCCATCGTTCTTTTTCTTACTGTTTCCGCTCACGCTTCGCTCTTAGGATCTCACCTGCGGCGCGGGCGCCTTCGGAAAGCAGGAATCCCATCTTGGGGTGCGATGGTTCAAAGTCTACAGCGATGCCTAGTTCGGCAAGCGTTTCGCTGGTCGTAGGGCCAACGGAGGCTACCATCATCGATCGGAGTCCACGGCGCACATCGTCTTCGATTTCCTCTTGCGCAGCAATCTGCATCAGGTAGTCCGCCTGGATGGATGCGGTGAGCAGAAGGACATCGAACTCGCCGTTTGCGATTCCGTGTACTGCCTTCTTCAGAGGTTCCAAGTCTTCGGGCAGCGCCCATTGATAGACGGGAACGGCCGTCACTTCGGCGCCTCGCGCGCGCAGGCCATCAATTAAGTCAATCGCTGACTTGCCGTATTCCTGAACGAAGATTCGCTTCTCGGAGCGGCCTTCCGTCGCCGCGAGGATTTCGCGCCAGGTATTTGGTTCGGGGACAGTTACCGCCACGGGGACTCCCCATTCGCGGAGAACGGCCATGGGCTTGGATCCTCGCGCGACGACCGCCGTTCGTTTCAGCGCATCGATGATCGTTCCGGGGGGATACTTCGTTTCGAGGATCTGGTTCAGGAGGCGGGCGCCCACACCGGTGAGGAAAATGACCAGATCTACTTCGCCTGCGAGGAGTTTGGCGGCGAAGTCGAATGCGGGAGGGTTATTTGCGAGCGGGATCTCACGCATGGACGGGGCGACGACCGGTTCGCCGCCCTGCCCACGAATGAGCCGCTCAATCTCCACCGCTCTCCTGCTCTCCAAAGAGAGCACACGACATCCTTCAAACGACATCGCGTTGGGAGCGGGGCAGTTTCAAACTTATTGCTTCGCGTCGCCTGCGGGAGGAGCCGTCAAAGGTTCCTGGGCTCCGCGATGGCAGGTGTAGCAGGTCACATGCTGCTTACCATCCGGAAATTTCGAATTGATCTCACGGGCCATCGTCAACATCATCCGAGCCATTTTCTTTTCTTCTTTTTCATCCGACGAGCGATCCGCAACGTGGCAGAAGTCGCACTGAACACCGAGAGCCTGCGTGAAGGACTGCATAGCCGCACGATAGGTTTCGGGGGTCAGGATTTGGAGGTTCTTCGGGGGCGCCTTGGCGCCGCCCTTTTTGCCGGCGTCCTGGGCGAACAAAGACATCGAAGCGGTTGCTGCCAAAAGCAGCGAGAGGATTATGCGCATGGGCGTTATGGTATCACTGCTGTCAACTCAAGTACAAGGCTGCCGTTGACAAGCCGATAACCCCGAAAAAACGGCAACCGCCCCATCACGGTCGCCTGTTGAAGCCACGACCTGTAATGGGGCGGTTGCAGAACCGTTCGACTAGAGTTACCAGGTTTCGAGCAGAGGCTGCGCGAAGATCTTCTCCGAGATGCCCTCAGAAATCGCTGCTTCTTTAGTGCAAATCCAGTATTCCGGTTGCCAATGCTCCCGCCGATCATAAGGCGGCCGATAAATATAAAAGTCTGGAGCGCGCCGGCGCAGCCGGGGTTCCACACGTTGATCGTTGCCCAGTGTCCGCGCTTCCCTCAGCGCCGACTCATAGGACTCAAAAGGCCCGTCAATGTAGTCGCGGTGATTAATGATATGCCATTCCATAGAGTTACGTCCGACTTCCGGAGCGAAAGCCGTTCCATCTTAATTACCCGTTCTGTAAGATTGGATGAGCCTCGGTCCCGGGTGGTTTCATAGCTTGTTACAGCCAGAACCAACCGCCGTCGACTACTAGGATACCGAATCTGCTACTATTTTGTCATATGGTCACTTCGTTTTCTTCTGGTCTGTTTGGTACCCGCCAAGGATGATACCCAGAGGCTTTCCCCCCCGCCGCCCTAAGATTAGGGAGAATGTAAACGAAGCGATCCGCGCACGCGAAGTCAGAGCCGTATTTCCGGATGGATCTGTTGAGGTCATGCCGACCCTGGCGGCAGTTGCGCGTGCTCGCGAGCTCGGCCTGGACCTAATCCTAATTGCACCAACCGCGGAGCCACCTGTCGCGAAAGCGATGGACTATGGCCAGTGGCAGTACGAGAACAAGAAGAAGCAGCACGAAGCGAAGAAAAAGCAGCACGTGATCCAGGTGAAGGAGCTGAAGTTCCGGCCGAACACCGATGACCACGATTACGAGTTCAAGAAGAACCATGCTATCCGCTTCCTGGGCGAAGGCAATCGCGTAAAGGCCGTAGTACAATTCCGCGGCCGAGAGATCGCTCACGTGGATCTTGGCAAGAAGCTGCTTCTGCGGTTTGCTCAGGATCTATCGCAGCACGGCACAATCGAAGGACAGCCTCGGTTGGAAGGGCGTAATGCTCATGTGCTGCTGAGTCCGGTGAAGGCGGCTGTTCATCCACCCAAGGACAAGGAAAAGCAGAAATCGGCGGCTCCGGGTCCTGACGCGTCTGAGTAGCATAGAGCTCCGTACAAAGTGCTTGCGGCTTTGGCTAATGCAGGGAGCTGTACTCTTACATGCGCAGCCCCACAGGCTAAAGCCTGTGCCACAGGTCAGGTCTGAGCGTGTTGACATCCACAAACTGTAGTACAGGCTTAAGCCTGTCTAGCGCCAACGGCCGCGGGTGAAGTAGTAGCGACCGCCTCTTTGCTCCCAGCGGCCCGATTCCCAAATCGAATGGCCGCGTGGCGGGCGGCGCCAGCCGCCGGGGACCCAGACATATAGGCCTTCCCGATAGCCATAGTAGCCGTTGGTCCACACGTATCCTGCGCCAGGAGCCACGCCGTGGGCCTCTACGCGAACTGGGGGCGGTGGTACGGGCGCATATGCCGCAAAGCTGTACTCTCCACAAGCGTCCAAAGAAAGGCCGGCGAGTACGACCGCAAAAATTTTAATTCGTTTCATGTTTCGTCACCATCTACACTTGAAACGCATTCGCGGCCTGCGAGTTGCAGTTTTCATTCGGCCTTAATTTCTTCTTCGGCAGGAATCTCGCCCGGGAGCACCTTTTCGGCCATGGCGCGCTTGAGGGCCGCAATCCCTTCTCCTGTGACGCTCGAAATCTTGAAGAAAGGCATCTTGTGCTTTCGGGCGATCTTCCGGACTGCGGCGATGCGTTCCGGATCCTGCGCCGCATCGATCTTTGTAGCGACAACGATCATGGGCTTGTGAGCGAGCTCTTCTGAGAAACTCGCGAGTTCATTCATGACGATCTCGAAATCGCTGACCGGGTCACGGCCTGTGGTTTCGGAGACGTCCACTAAGTGCGCAAGCAGATGCGTGCGCTCTACGTGCCGCAGGAATTGAATGCCTAGGCCGTGTCCCTCGTGCGCTCCCTCGATCAGACCCGGAATATCGGCCACGACAAACGTCTTGTTATCGTCGGCGCTGACGACGCCTAGATTGGGTTCGAGCGTTGTGAAAGGGTAGTCGGCAATCTTCGGGCGGGCCGCCGAGATCCGCGAGATCAAGGTTGATTTGCCAGCGTTCGGGAA
>Ga0126381_100003036_pt1 | contig 18257 bp, 18 predicted proteins | sample PanSoiMetPlot_28_FD_96465 | JGI IMG/M metagenome (GOLD analysis project Ga0126381, IMG submission 96465) | Tropical forest soil microbial communities from Panama - MetaG Plot_28 | ecosystem: Environmental > Terrestrial > Soil > Tropical forest > Bulk soil | place: Panama | collected 2016-02-17
ACCTGTTGGCCGGCACAGGGAATGCCCTGCTGATCAGTCTGGATGTGAGCCTCGGAGGATATGGGACCGGTGCTTTGTGCCATACTTTGGACCCTAGAATCCACGCAAAAGGTTCAAACTCAATCCGGTTGGCAATTTTTTCCTGCATGTGCACGGCTCACGTCTTAGCGTGATTCCGACAATCGTGCCGCCCAAATCACTTGTGCTTGAGTGGCACGCGAGGAGGGGAAATGCTGGATCAAATGACTAGCATGAATATGGTGGAGAGTATAGCGCAGCATGCCAGGTTTAAGGGAAAGCGGACCGCGCTGATATGCGGCAAGCGCAGAGTGAACTGGGCCGATTTCAATAGCCTGGTCAACTCCACTGCCGGAAAACTCAGAGATGCGGGCTTGCGAAAAGGCGGCAAAGTAGCTCTGCTAGCTCTGAACAGCATTGAGGCAGTGGCTGCCATGTTTGGGGTGATGCGGGCCGGCGGCGTTGTGGTACCGCTATCGGCGCTGCTAACTCCCCAGCAAGTGGCGTCCTTCATCGACGACTCTAGTTCTGAATTTGTTTTTTGCGATGCTCATTTGCAGTCCTTGATTGCACCTGTGCTCGCGCAGATTCACATTCCCGCACGGAACCGCATCGCCATCGGTTTTTCGGATCAGAATTGGACAGAATTAGCTGAATTCACATCGGCCCCAAGCCGCAACAACCCCTATGTCCAGCTACGCGATGAGGATGAGGCCAACATCATGTACTCCTCGGGCACGACCGGCGTGCCCAAGGGAATTGTCCATAATCACCGAGCCAGATTTCTCACTGCCCTAGTGCTGGCTGCTGAATTAGGCATCGATTCGTCTGCAATCACACTCCTCACCACTCCCCTTTTCTCGAACGCAACCTGGGCGATCCTACTACCCACAGTCATGATGGGTGGTACCACGTCGATGCTCGTTCGTTTCACGCCCGACAATTTCCTGGAAGCGGTGGAAGAGGAGCGGGCGAGTCACACATTGATGGTACCCATCCAAATCCAAAGTCTACTTGCCAGCGCCGCCCTTCGACTGCGAGATACGACGAGTTTGCGCATCGTAGTTTCGGTTGGGTCTGCAATGTCACGTCCGGTCAAGGAGCTATTCTTGCGGACTCTGGGTAACCGGCTGGTTGATTTGTATGGCTTGACAGAAGGAGTCGGAACGATCTTAAAACCGGAAGAAATGGTAAACAAAATGACATCTGTGGGCACTCCGCTCGCAGGTACGGACTTCCGGATCATTGATAACGCAGGCCGGGAAGTTGAAACGGGGCAAATAGGAGAAATCGTAGGCTACGGAGGAGGTCTGATGAGCCGCTATCACAATCAACCCAAGGCCACTGAAGATGTTATCTGGCGTGACGAGCGCGGGCGAGCGCTCCTGCGGACGGGAGACATGGGCCGATTTGATGGAGACGGATATCTCTATATTCTGGATCGCAAGAAAGACATGATCATTTCGGGGGGTTTAAACGTCTTCGCGGTCGATATAGAAGCGACTCTTGCGCAACACCCGGCGGTTGCCGAAGCATGCGTCATTGCAATTCCGAATGAAAAATGGGGAGAATCACCTCTCGCCCTGATCGTCCGGCGAGTTGACGCTACGGCGAACGAGGAAGAGATTCGGGAGTGGGTCAATTCGCGATTGGCAAAGCACCAGCGTATTTGCGCCGTCGAGTTCCGGGAAGAACTTCCGCGAAACGCCATTGGAAAAATTCTCAAGAACGTACTTCGAGAACCATATTGGAAGTGAGTCGAGACTGTCCCTAGGATGACGGGCAGCCCGGGCATTATCCCTCCAGGGGTCCAATTTCAACATGTCCGATTTTGTGGTGCCGGCTCAGCCGGTCGACGCAACAGTTGCTTGGAGCTTACTCGCAGAAGTTTGTTTCAGCCCTCCAACGTCTGAGGCTACCTCAGCCTCTTCAATCTATCAAAAGACCCACAACGGTCAGTCCCTGGTTTGTGGCCATCAACCGGTAATCACTTGGGTACTAGACTCCGCGCTTCGGTCAATTTTTCTCGTAGACCCATCACCACTTTGGCCAATGTCGAAGCCTTCACCCTCTTCCCTCTAAGAATCGAGCGAATCGTTTTGCGATCAAGCCCTGTCTGTTTGGTTGTTTTACGCAGTCCACGCTCTCTGATCTCTGCGATTAGGCTCTCATTGGCAGCCACGCGACCTCCGTCGTAATGGATGCAATCATCACCGATGTTTTCTATGAAATCGCTCTTACCCTGCTCATAGCGAGATACTTCCTTCCCGACGCAATGTTGCAGGCCGCCGTACACCGTTATTCGACGCAACAATCCTCGTGTGTGGGGAAAACATTTCTTGCCGTCCGGCCCAAGCGATTTGATTTCGGGATGCATTAGGTAGCCACACAAAATGTCCCCGAGAGTGATGACTTCACCTCGCTGAAGTTCGTCCAAGCGACAGCCGCTTCCGTCACGGGTATTGATGCATTCAGACGTGGCCCATTTCGTACGGTCCTTCCTGAAGGGCGTGAGTAGTGTCAGCTTCAGCCCCTCACGTGTTCGTGGCTATAGGACGAACCGAAAGGACTGCCTTCGACCAACCCAATATTGATAACACGCAACTTATGGATTTCACTCCGGAAATCCGTCAATGATGTCAGTTGGCAAGGAAGTTAGAATTCTTGCCACAACCTTGCCACAATTTTTATCTTGGGTGGGGCCGAAGTCTGGGTTAGCTGAAACGCAGGCGACAAGATCTTGCAATGCAAGGTTTTCCGAACTCTTGGAAAATCTCTCGCTACTTGGGGCTGGGGTGGGCTGGCAGACCCTCGCGATAGGTCTTGAGATTATCCTTATCCACTACCATCGTACCAGTATCCACGAACACTGGGACGGGAGGTGCCAGGGCCGTGCGCCAATCTTTGGATGGATGTACCGCGTTATGGTGCAGGTCGTCCAGGAGTTTTAAAGCGTAATAGCTCATGACGTATGGCTTTTGCACGATCGTGGCGACGATTGCGCCGCGCTCAATCCACTCTAGTGTTTCGGGATCATCGTCAAACGCCACTATGGGCAGCTTCCCCTCCATGTTTAAGCGATGCAACGCTTCGGCGGCCCCGGAACCTCCTGTTGCTTCCAGGCAAATGATTCCATCTATTTTTTCTTTCTGCTGCATCAATTCGGACACCTGGTCAAATGCGCTTCGCGCGTCGCCTTTATCATCTAGGATCTTTGTCAGCTTGAGGACAGGAAAGTAATTCAGCTCATCCACAACTCCAGTGGCTCGATCGTCCAGGTTCCTCTGTCCCTGAATGGTGATAACCGCGATGCTCCCTTGGTTAGAAAGGAATGCCGCCATCCTCCTCAGGCTCTCTCGTCCGGCCTTGACGTTATCCGTTCCGATGTATAGAACACGCTTCGAACCTGGCACATCCGCATCCACGCAGATTACTGGGATGCCCCGCGCAATCGCCTGATCGATTTCCGTTTGGAAGATTTCGGGCCTCGCAGCCGACAGACAAATTCCCGCCGGGTTTTGCTCTAACACTTGGCGGAACACTAGGAGTTCGGCGTTCGGCTGGTACCCGGGCGGCCCGATCAGTTCGGCCTTGACACCCAGTGCTTTAGCAGACTCTAGGAAGCCCGCTTCCGCGCTCCGCCAATACGGCAAGTTGATGTTCGTGGCCACAAACACATAGCGTTCGTCTTGCTGATGGTACGGTTTTGTACACGATTCGAGCAGCGCTGCCCCACAGAAAATAAGAGCGGATACTAGCGTCGGTCCATATCCTTTCATGAGAATTCTCCTTTCGCAGCCTGTGTGTCTGTGCGGGTGCTGGCTCGCGTACCGAAAGTCTTGCTGTCAGGATCTTCTAAACTTCATCTTGATATTACCGGACGGCATCCTGCAAGCGGTGAACGTGCAAGAAGGGCAAGAACTGAGGCTGGGGAGCTTGCTCGACAACGCGTGAAATCTTTGACCGTGGTAACCGTCGTACCGCCAAAACCGTAACTCACTTCGCTAAGTCGGCACCGGCTCCCGGCTTCGTCTGTGCTAATCCGTAGGCGCCAGCGCAGACCGCGCACAATAGAATGCCATGACCGAGAATCAATCGTCGGTGACGGTCAATGAAGTCAGCTTTGGCAATATCCGTAAGTTCTGCGTCACACCGGCGTCACAAACTCCCTCATCGCCCCTGTTGTTGTTGACAAATGTTCTCCAGCGATGGCTAGTGTGGCTGTCAGGGAGAACCATATGAGACATACTCCTCTATTCCCGATTCTGGTATTTGTCGCGGGCCTCGCCACGGGCTTCCTTAAAGACATCGAGGTTACGCTGTCCCCAGACCTCAAAGCGACGCTGAGAAGAGGAAGTTTCACGCCGAACACCTCGGTTTCAAGGTGTTGAGCTACTCTACCAAATTCAGAAGTCCTCAAATCGAGGGTAGCTTAGCGTGCGAGTGGGGGAAACATGAATCCGAGTTTAGGCTGTCTCCCAACCACCCGCCAACCCGTTGGCACGCAGGAGGATTCCACTTACTGCGGCGGGAGAGTGATGGTTCGTGGAAGCTCGTGACGGTTATTTGGAACGAATGACGACTGTGGCGCGCTGTCACACCAGCGTCACAACGCTGTCGGGCGGATTGTAAGTGCCTAAAACTGAAATAGATTGGCGGATGAGCCAGTAAGCCGGATTCTTCAAGCAACTCGTTGTTTTCAATAACTTGCGTAGAATCAACAAAACGCAACTGTCAATAAAGTCAGCTTCGGCAGCCAAGACAGGTTTTGTGGTTTTGTGTCACAGTTATGGCACAGTTTTCATGTCTTGTCGTCGTGCTTTCACTTCTGGCATGTGCGGTTGAACTAAGACGCGCTTGTATTAGCGCGTGAATAGGCCTTCAGCCACACGTGGTCCCGCGCACTGGCAAAAGATCGCGAGACTCGTTTTCAGTATGCCTCCGATATGCGCGCGGAACTTCACGGCTCAAAGAAGTCTACAGTTCTGTGGGCCAAATGATGTTTTTGTCTTGATTTTTGATAACAAGTGTGTTATCAAAGAACATATGAAAGCTCACGAATTGCGCGCTGCTAGGCTCGCCAAAGGCTGGACACAACGGCAGGCGGCTGTGCGTCTGGGTGTTACCCAGGCATATTTGAATTACCTGGAGCACGGAAAAAGGCGACTCACGGCTCACCTGGTTCGTCGCGCCACCTCCGTGTACGGCCTCTCGCCGACGTCTTTGCCGGTAACGAACCCCTTTGCTCCGCTCGAGACCAGCGATCAGCATTTGGCGGAAGACCTCTCAGCCCTGGGTTATCCGGGATTCAACTATCTCCGCTCGCGCACGCCGAAGAAGCACCCGAACGAATTTCTTCTGACAGCCTTGAGCCAAAAAAGCATGGATGCCCGCGTCGCGGAAGCCCTGCCCTGGGTAGTGGCAAACTCCGCTGAACTGAACTCTTGGCTTCTCGAGAATGCGCGGAAATTCAATCTCCAGAATCGCCTTGGATTTGTCGTCTCCCTCGCGCGACACGCGGCTGACAGGCTGCATGCATCTTCGAAAATGGATGAATTGCAACGGTTCGAGACACTGCTCGACGAAAGTCGCCTTGCAAAGGAGGATTACTTCTTTCGGCCACCGCGCACGGAAAGAGAAACCGAATGGCTGAGAACCAATCGCACCGACGATGCCCTTCACTGGAACTTGCTCAGTGACATGAAGCCGGAACACGTGCCGCATGCCGGCTGATCAGGAAACGCACGCACTTCCTTCGCCGTGGAGGGAGTTCCTCTCCGAACTGGACGACATGCTCACACAGCCCGTCGAACTTCACTGCATCGGCGGATTCGTTCTGACCCTTTTCTCACTGTCTTCCGCGCAATCCCGTCGTTCCCTTTCCACCGCAGCGTGGACAGTCAACCTCGTCAATGTCGTCGGAATTGTCCTCGGCGGTTTCCTTCGCGGAGACGACGCAGGCCCCATCACAGTATGTACAAAGCGTATATTCTCGGCTGCAATTGAAAGTAAGAGTGTTGAGACTCACTTTTGATCACATGCAGTTTTCGTCAAAAGCGAAAGCTGCGCTCATGACCAGAAGTTCCCAGAATGCTATTCAACCAATTGCAAATTGAGCGCAATGCGGACGCCGTTTACAAGCACCACGCTTTGGTCGAGCAGTTGTTGGTTGGTGATTTCGGCGTTGACGAATTGCTGTACCGCGCCGCGCGGACAAATGTACTCGATCGCTTCGGACGTTTCCTTCGCTACGGGTGAAAGCTTGTTCAGCACTGAAAAATCGTACATATGAAAATCGACGTCGCCGGAAATCCGGCTCGAAATGTCCTTGAGCTGCGGCGCAAGAAAAAGATCAAAGCTTTGCGCGGCGCGCTTGTAAATCGAGCCTTTCTGTGGACCAAAGACGAGCGTGTTCTTCATGGTTAGTTGAAGCGCTACTTGATCATGGAAAATCACAAATGCGGGCGGCGCGTACGAAACGAAGTGATACTTCTCCGCTCCTTCTTTCGCTAGCGCTGCAAGCTGAGACTCGTAGCGGTCTTCGAGATAGTCCGCATCTCTCTGCGTCATGGTCCGTTTTGGCGGATCGGCTTCGCTGCGGGCGGCCTGTTGATTTGCAGCCGACTTTACAACTGAGACAGGCGCAGGGCGTTCCGGCGCCAAAGCTGCGTCAGGTACCGAGGTGCCGGGAGGCCTCAGCAGTGCAGACCGGGAAGCGAACACAGTAGAACGCGCCGTTGATGTTGCATCGGGTTTGGCCGGAATGGAGCGCGGCAACGCCTGTACGTTCAACGGATCGCGCTCGCTCAAAGAAAGCCCAAAATCGGCACCACTTATAAACACTTTGTTGCGATTTAAGATTTCCTGCCGCTCGCCGTCCGTCTGCGCGCGCGACATTGCCCATGCGTCATCACGATCAAAAACGACGACCAGGATCTCCTTGCCTTCGACGTCGTAGCTCTTTTCATTTGTCCGCGCGTGGTGCGAGATTTCAAAACCGATGCCGTCGCAGTCAAGATCCTGCGGAAGAACCGAGGTGACAACATTCAGAATCGGCAACACAACCGTGCGAAACGTGGTCGCCGCACGCTCATTCTGCGTCATCTTAAGCGCGTTGTACGCCGCGTTGTAGTTTCCGGAAATCTTCAGAATCCTTCGATCCTGGAAACGCACGAATTCCAAGCCGCGCGAGTCGGCTTCCGCCTGTTTTGCTGGATCTAGCCCAACGTACCGGCTCAAATAGAAGGAAAACGGAAACTTCATCCGCGCGATGGACTGGTTCAATCCTATGAGCTGCTGAAAATGCGATTCTTCCAGGGTTCTTAGATCAGGATTAATAATCTCGTTCGGTGTGACCTGCCCGATGGCAGGATTCGCGGCGCCGAGCACAAGCATCGCCACAACTAAAAAGGTTCGCAGTACGGGCCGGCGAAGTCGTATCAGGATTTCCATATTGGAAAAAGAGTCTCTCCTATTTGGGTGAATATTGCGACCCAGGCCGGGCCGGGGGTTGGTATGGAGGCTGCGCGACCGCACGAGTGAATGCGATGACGGATCGAATTTCTTCGGGCGTCAGCGTTTTGCCATACGGCGACATCATCGCGGACTTACCCATCGCGCTTCCGCCGAGCGTAATCATGTTTTGCAGATATTCATCGTTCCGACCATTCAGTACCGATCCATCGTTCAACAGCGTGGGCACCGGCGTTAGGTTGGAACGGTTCGATGGCCCGGCAGGCGACGCATCCGCATGGCACCAAACACAATATTGATAAAACACTCGCTTTCCTTGCGCTTCCTGGTAGCCGAGCGGAATGATTTTTTGCGGGTCGGTCCAGTCGGCTTCGGTATCGTAAGAAATTAAGGGAGCATGGGACGCGGAAGTACTGGCCGCTTTGCGGCAGCCATGAACAGCGGGCAAAGTCGCAAGCAGTGCGACGAGGAACATGCGGCGAAGTCTCATCGGCCTACTCCTTGCGCCGAGTTGCTCGCTGGCGCTGGAGAATGTGCTGCTGCGGACTTTTGTGGCTTAATGCCCGCTCTGAGCGTCAAGAGATACGCCGTTAGGGACTTGATTTCCTCGTCTGTAAACTGGCGACGTGGCTCGATCGTGTCCGGAACCAGCGCCTGGGGATTGCGCAGCCAGGCTTCGATCCACGCGGGTGTAAGCCAGTTGCCCGCGTTGTTCAAGTTGGGTCCGACGTATCCGCCGGTTCCGCCAATCGTGTGACAAGCCTGGCATTGGTACTTCACTTCATAAAGTTGCTTACCCAGCGCAGCGCGGGCGGGGGTGAACTCTTTTGTGTCAACCGAGGCCGCGTTCGCGTCCGGATGTTGCAGCGCGAGACTCATGTAATCGGCAAGCGTCGCCGCGTCTTTGTCGCTCATATTGAATTGCGGCATGCGCAGTACGAGCGTAGGACGAAGCGTCTGCGGATTCTTCAGAAACTCGACAATCCACTGGCGCTGCGCGCGGCTTCCTTCGTAGGTCAAATCCGGCGCAAGGTCACCGCCGAATCCATTGAATTTGTGGCAAGTGTAGCACTTGTAGCGCTCGTAGACTTCGCCGAAGGATCCGGGTGGACGGAAGGAAGTATCTTTTTGGGGAACGACCAGATTTTGCAGCGCGCTGGTCGACGGCGCTCCTTTCATACTAAGCAGTGCCGTTGTGATTGCGTCGAGATCGGCTTGGTTCCAGTTGTACTGCGGCATGCGCGCCCTGGGATTGACGCTAAGCGGATCCTGAAGTTTCGCCTGGATATAAGAAACAAGGTTGTGCGGAATCGCAGCTTTGCCGAATTCCAACTCGGAAGCGTTCTTGGCGCCGAGGGCACTCAAATCAGGTCCAAAGTCCTTCTGTGGATTCAGGCCCGCAATGGAATGGCAGCTTCCGCAGCCTTTTTCCTGAAACAGCCGTTTGCCAAGGTCAATCTCTTGATCGGTAGGCGCACCGAGTTGCGGCACATTCGCGAGCAGGTCGGAATCGGTGAGCTTCGTCGTGATGTACTGCGTCACTTTGTACAAATCTTCGTCAGGCCAGCCGTAACGCGACATCCGCGTGTGCGGCAGGTAGCCTTGCGGGTCGCGCAGCCACGCTGCCAGCCAGTCAGGATTCACCTTGCTTCCAACTTTGGTTAGTTCGGGGCCGATGCCGCCACCAATCAATTTCGTTTCGCCCGCGCGCGTCACGGCGAGCGAGTGACACGTGGAGCAGAACATCTGCTTGAAGCGCAGTTCGCCTTGTGAGACGAGTTCTGGATTCTTGCTCCACGCAGCGACGACACGCGAATCGAATTTGTGCGACGTGACGGGGTGCGCGCGCTGCACACTCAAATACGCAGAGAGCGCGCGAAGTTGCGTCTCATCGAGCCGGAACTTCGGCATGCGTGGCTCTTCTTCTGTTTCATAGCCGTTTACGACTGCGTTTCCGTCTTTATCGACAATCGTGCGCGGTTCCTTCAGCCATTTGTAAATCCACTCGCGCCTGACTTTTGTTCCAACGCTGGTCAGGTCCGGACCGAGCATCGCAGGGCGCTCAATGCCGCGAAGTCGGTGACAACCCTGGCAATTCAGTTCCGCAAGCAGCTCGCGGCCGCGAGTGAGTTGTGGTGTTTGCGACAAATTGGCGTAGTGACAGGTTCCACATGAAGACTGGATGAACCTCGTGGGGAGAATGGGCTGTTCCCACGCAAGGGTAGATTCGTGTGCTTCGGCGACTTCCGTCGCGGCGCCTTGCCCACGATGGCAGATCGCGCAACCCCAATCGCGCACATTATGCGGAACTGGTGGATGAGCCCGATACGGCTGCGGAACCGCTGCTCCGGTAAGGCTCGCTTGCGTAATTCCCTGGTGGCAGGTGGTACAACGATCGACGACGTTCATGCCGGGAATCCAGATTTGATCAATGTCCGGGCGATAGTCGGCCAGCAGTTTTTTCGTGTCCGGGCGCGTTTGCGCGTACTTCACATACGAGCGTTTGTACTGTTTCCATTCGCGGCGAAAGTCCTTAATCGGCGAAATCGCCAATACACCGAGAAACAGGATCGTACACAGCGCCAACAATCTGAGCAGGCGATCGGATACTTTCCCCATCTCCTCAACCGACATGAGTTCTCCAAGGCCAGATCCAGGACCAGCCGGGTCCTCTAAAAAACGTCCCAACAACCGTTAGGCAAATCGATACAGCGATGAACCAGGTCATGATCCACCACGAAAGTGGCTTTGCGGCGAGCGCCGATTGCCAACCGTTGGCCTGCTGCCTTGCGGTGTAAGAAAAAATCAAAATAGACGCGACGATTGCAGTGGGTACAAGGATTGTCCACGCGTCGAAAAACGCCAGAAATGCGAGGAGGGCGATCGTCGTGATTAGCACGGTACGCAAATTCCGGCCGGGACGCCGCGTCCACAACGGTTCTCCCTCTACGTTCACGTTGAAGTACGGAATAACGACGAGCGCAAGGACGACGAGCGTTGGAATCAGAATTCCCGCAACAAATGGCGGGAAGAAATGCAGCAGCTCCTGCAAGCCGAGGAAGTACCACGGCGCCTTGGCCGGATTTGGCGTCAGCAAAGGATTGGCCAGCTGTTCAAGAGGCGCGTCCCAAAAGAGCGCGATAACTACCATCGCGATGACCATGATTTCAAAAACAATCGCTTCGCGAAGAAGCAGGTGAGGATAGGTCATCAACTGCGGGCCGCGATCTCCGACAACTTTTGCCGATGTCTTCTTCGTGACAAAAACGACGCGACGCGGTTCTTTCTTCGCGTCTGAGCTGAATCCGGTTTCGATCTTCTTATTTTCCATCGGAGTCTCTCGGCTTTACCGTAAGGCCGCCATCCTTTTGGACACGCCAGAAGTGGATGCCGATCAATACGAACGCGACGAGCGGAAGAATTACCACGTGCAGCACGTAAAAGCGCAGAAGCGCGTTTTCACCGACGATGTGGCCGCCGAGCAGGAGAAACTTGATCTTGTCTCCGATTATCGGCATGGCCGAAATGATGTTCGTGCCAACGGTAACCGCCCAAAACGCCAGCTGGTCCCAGGGAAGCAGATAGCCAGTGTAGCTCAGGAACAGCGTGACCAGGAGCAGCAACACCCCAATGACCCAGTTGAACTCATGAGGAGGCTTGTACCCACCGCGATAAAACACGTGAAACATGTGAGCGAACACCATAAAAACCATCAGGTGCGCGGCGAGACGATGCAGGTTCCGGAGAAATACGCCGTTTGAAACAACAAACTGCAAGTCCTTCATGTCGCGATACGCGTTCGGCGCAGCGGGATGGTAGTAGAACATCAACAAAATTCCCGTAACGGACAAGACCAGGAAAAGAAAGAGCGAGATGGAGCCGAGGTAATACGATGCGCGCACGTGCAGCGCTTTCTCGCGTACTTTGACCGGCATCCAGTGCAGAAACAGATTGCCAAACACCGCGATGCTGCGTGTCCGGTTTGAATTGGCTGGGCCGCGCCGGAAAATGGATTTCCACACTTTCGTTTCGCGAAGCGTTGCGAGCAATGTTGTGACGCTAGTAGCCATAATTTGCTTCACGTTTTTAAGGCTTGCGTGTTCTTCACACTTTGCAGCTTGTCGACGAGCAGCTCCCCATCAGCCGTTAGCGAAATGCCAAAGTGCGGCAGCGGACGAGGTGCGGGCCCTTCAATCTTTATGCCGTCCGGATTGAATTTGCTTCCGTGGCACGGGCACGCAATCATTTGCGCTTCCTCTTTCCACTGGGTAATGCATCCCAGGTGCGTGCAAACGGCGGACACTGCGTAAAATCCCTCCGGCATTCGCACGATATAAACTTGCTGATCCTGCAAGTACGTAACGGAGTGAATGGGATAGAGATCCGGCTGGCCCGCGCGGAACTGCGTCGCCGGTTCGAACAACACGTTCGGTGAAAAAAACTGGTAAGTCACCGCCACGGAACCGAGTCCCGCGATGCCGAGTGCGCCAATCGTGACTTGGTTTAGAAAATCGCGGCGGCTGACGTCAGCGCTGGGGAAAGCGTTGCTCTGGGAAAACGCCGGTTCTTTTGTGTCGCTCATGGCAGTGGATGAATCTCCTCAATCCGAAGCAAACCGGGGTCACGGTCAAACACTTCGAATGCCTCCATCGTGATGGTGTTCACGGGGCATCGCTCGGCGCAAAGGCCGCACCGGATGCAAATCGTTTCGTCCTTCAACATCACGGAACCGGGTGCGGCATCCAGCTCATCGGGCAAAAAGTGCAGCAACTCATTAGCTCGAACGTCGCAAGTCTCGTACAACCGCTGGAGACTTTGCTCAGTGAACTGGAACTGGTTCAGGGGGACCAACTCCAAACAATTTTCCGGACACACATCCACGCATCCGCCGCAAAGAATGCATTCCTTGCCTTGCTCTTCCGTGCCTTCAAAGATGGTGTTGATCCAGCACTGCAAACAGCGCGACGCCTCACGCCTCGCCTCTGCCTCAGAAAAACCCACTTCCACTTCCGCCACGCCAGTGCGGCGCTCCAGTGGAATCACGGGCACAGCAAGCCGCGAATATTCGTCGTAGTGCTCAGTCATCTTGTGGTGATCGAGCACCGTAATTTGCACGTATTTCGGCTTGGGCTTCCACTCCGGGCCGCGAAGATATTTGTCAATCTGCTCGGCCGCTTTTTTCCCGTCAGCGACGGCACTGATAATCAATCGCGGCCCGAAGGCAATGTCCCCCGCCGCGAAAATCCCGGGCGCCGACGTCATCAGTGTTTCGGGATCGATTTTCGGCGTTCCTTGTCGCGTGATTTCGATTCCGTCCGAAGGTGCGAAGCATGACAAATCCGACGCTTGCCCGATGGCGAGGATGACCGTATCGCAAGGAATCACGCGCTCGCTTCCACCTTCGAACTTGGGATTAAAGCGGCGATTTTCATCGAAGACCGAGACGCAACGGACAACTTCCAGTCCGGCCAATTTTCCATTTTCCCCGACAAACTGCTTTGGACCCAAAGAAGGTTGAATTTGAATTCCTTCTTCGACGCCTTCGTGAATTTCCTCTTCCGAGGCAGGCATCTCTTCGCGTGATTCCAGACAGACCAATTGCACGTTTCGCGCACCCATGCGTAACGCCGCGCGCGATACGTCCATGAACTCCTTCATCGCCACATCCATCTCGCTTTGCGTTAGCCGCTCAGGAAGAGTTCCCGGTTCCTTCGGGTCTGCCGCGTTTTTGTATTGTTCGCGCATGGCGGTCCGCGCGACGTCGATTGCAACATTGCCTCCGCCAATTACAACCACCTGCTTCCCGATGGAAAAGCGATAGCCGAGATTTACGTTCAGAAGAAAATCAATGCCTTTCACCACTCCGTCGAGTTCGTGACCGGGCAAATTCAGTTCGCGGCTGCGGTGCAAGCCGAACGCCAGCAGCACCGCTTTGTATCCTTGTCGCTTCAGGTCTTCGAGTGAAAAACTTCGCCCCAAACGGGAGTTCAGGCGAAGCTTTGGGCCGAGATCGAGAATTTCTCGAACTTGCGCCTGCAGAACGTCACGAGGCAGCCGGTATTCCGGAATACCGAGATGCATCATCCCGCCCGGAACTGCCGCCGCCTCAAAAATCGTGACGTCGTATCCTAAGAGCGCCAAATCATGCGCGGCGGAAAGACCGGCCGGGCCGGAGCCGATGACAGCGACCTTTTCCGGATGGACGACTTGCGGCTTTTCGGGAAATACGTCAATCGGATTTCGGGATTCCGGACCGTGCCGCTCGGTCAAGAACCGCTTCAGCGCGCGAATAGAAATCGGCAGATCAAAATCTCCACGCCGGCAGGCGGGCTCGCAAGGATGGCCGCAAACTCTGCCGCATACGGATGCAAAGGGATTCGGGACTCGCGCGTATCGGTACGCCTCCTCGTATCTCCCCTGCGCGATGAGAGTAACATACCGGCCCGCCTGGGTGTGGACCGGACATGCCGTCATGCAGGGAAAATTTGATTCGAGCCAATCGAGGTCGACTAACTTGGTGCGACTCTCCATCGGTGCGAGTCCCTCGTCCCCTCGACTTACTTCTTGACCGTCAATTCGACTGTAGCTGTTGCTGCCGAGACATCCACCGCCTGGGTGGTCGGCTTGCCGTCTTCGCTCCAGGTCTTCAGCGTGTACTTTCCGGCCGGGACGTTTTTGATTTCGAAGTTGCCATTCTTGTCTGTGACTGCGAAGTACGGCGTGGGAACGACCACAACGTACCCGGACATCTCCGGATGCACGTTGCACAGCAACGAGGCGACGCCCAGGTCATTGAACTGGAACGGTTTCTTTTCACCTTTTGGCCAGGTTCCGAGATTGTGCGCAAGCTTCTTGTTGCCGCTGACCGACGGCCAATAGACGTTGTGGCCGACGGGATCGCTGTTCAGAAAATCGACGGTTGTGCCCTGCTGCACCGCGACAACATGCGGGCTGAACATCATTTTCCGCTGGTCGATGACCATATGCTCTTTCGGCGCGTCGAATTTCTTGTCAGGAATCGAGTCCACGTATACCGCGATACTTTCCGCGGACTTGATTCCCTGTACGCTCACCTTCCCCTTGATTTCGTTGGCGAAACCCGCCTGCGCCACCGCCAACAAGAACGCTCCCACCAGAATCGCTTGCGACTCAACCCTATTCCTGCTCATGCGTTTCTCTCCCATCAGAGTTTTCCTGCTCACTGCATATTGATTGTTCGATCAGAAAACGTAATCAATTCCGGTTGTAAACGTATGCGGTTTGAAGAACTGCGTGGTTCCAGTTGCTGGATCCACGAACGGAACGCCCCAGTGATAGTTGTACTCGCCAATAACTTTGATGTTGGCGCGAACCAGAATCTGGAAGCCGGGACTGAAGCGATTCCTCGTGTTGTACTGCGATGCGCCGTTCTGGAAATCCGTCGGCGAGTTCACAAAGTCATACCGCATGTACGCAATCAGCCACGGATGAATCCAATAGTTCGCTCCCGCAAACCCTCCGGAATAGGTAACGGGCGTTGACCGTTGAAAGCCGGTGTCGCCCGCGTTCAGAACCAGGTTCTGATCGTGGCCGTACAGTCCAACTCCGTAGAGTTCGAGGTGGCGATATTTGAAGCGTAGATCGCCGCCAACACGATAGAACGGCTCATTAAGCGCGGGGAGTCCCGGAAAAAGTACTCCGTCGAGATTGAGCTGGTTCTTGCCGTAGTAATAGAAAGCGCCGACTCGTATCGAAGTGTGGTCTCGTGGCCCGGTCGGGCCTGCAGCCTGAATCGCGTTGCGGCTTTCTGGATCTCGCTCCAGATTGAATTTCTGTGAAACGCGGACGTAAACGTCCTTGTTGCTCCGCGCAGCCGTTCCATCGTTGTTGCCGTTCACGAAGGCAACGGACCACATAAAATTGCCATTGTTTGGATATCCGCCAAATTCAATGCCACGCTGCGGCGCGCCCAAAGCGAAAGGATTGTTGGTCGTGCCCAAGCCTCCGGCCACGCTTGTCTGGTCGTATACGTCGTAGTCCGACGGATAGATCGTGCGCGCCTGCGTAAATGGGAGGTCCAACTCAAACTGGCCGAAGCGCACGTTCAACGCGTTCTTGGGCAGACGAAGAGCGTGTCCGAGGTCGTTGTATTTCAAGTAGCCGTCGCCAAGTCCGCCGTCGGCTCCAGATCCGCCCGTCGAAACGTCATCATCAATCCAGAACGACAGATTTGGACCAAAACTTCCCGCGCTGATGATGGTGAATGTATTCGGGGTGAAAAGATCCGTCCGCGGCAGAAAGCCGGAAGTCGCAATCACACCCGGGGGCTGTTTCTTGTTCCAAGTGAAATTACCTGAATAGCGGAATGCGATTGGTACGTTCCCTGGAATTTCGCCCGGGTATACTGCGCCTGGAAACGCTTCCTTTTGCGCCTTGGATCCAAGCAGGACTGGCGGCTCTTTTACGAATGTGTCGTCGTCTTTCGGGAACTTGAATCCATTCTTCTTGAACGCTTCTCCAAAGTCATTCAGCTCCGGATAGTTGCTGTGGCAGGTGGTACACGAGGTCTGATATTTTCTCGAGAACGCGGGAATCGCATGGGTATTAGGGACATTCGCAAACATCACTACCAGCGTCATCATCATCGCGGATACAAGTGCGATGACAGTTTTATCGACTAAGCGCAGATTCATTTCTGCCTCCGTTAGGCTTGCTCCGTCTGACAATTCGTCGGACGACCTGGTGGGAACCGCAATGCGCTTGCGAGTGTCCGCCGTCACGCTGAGGCAGGCAGTGACTCAAGTCACTGATTGCAGTGACAGTCGTCACCAATCGGAAAGTAAAACCGGAGGGGGCGTGCCGTGACAGACGGTGCATTCGGACGCGAGCGCGACAGCACCGAGGCCAGATACTTCAGCGCATATCGACGCAATTTCTTCCAGTCAATTTCTTTCAAAGTCAGTTCGTCAAATGCCGTCGGTAGTCCCTCCTGGCGTTGCAGATACACCCAGTCCAGCAACGCCTTCTCGGGTTCAGCAGTTCGGTAGGACCCGTGCCTGGTGCGCTTCCCTTCGAAACCCCAATAGAGTTTCTTTCCGATGTGACGGTAAACAATTTGAACGGAAGGAGTGCGAAATTTCCGCGGGAACCCCATGGTCACATAGGTCAGGGCGGAAGGGCTTTGCGTCGAAATCCCCCATTCCGAAAGTGCCGTTTCCAGTGAGATATACGCTTCCGGCCTCAGAATGCGTACCAACTCCCTTGCAGAAAAGTCATGCGCCAGCTTGTTCACATAAAGCCGGCGTGAAACGCGGTCCACCAAGCCGCGGCGCTCCTGCCTGCGCAAAGCATTTCCAACCACGGCCTCGGCAATGCGGTAACGCTTTGCAACGTCATCCGCGCGCAGGATCGGCGACCGTGACGCTTCTTTTCGAAGTGTTCTTGCCCAAGACGCTCCCTCCTGAACTCCCCGGTCTGAAGGATATTTTAGAACACCATCAAATATGATGTTTTTTGCAATCAGAATTCCGAGGTTACTGCAATGCGGGTCCTATGAACCGGCATTCTGGCAGGGAAACGATGCGGACGATGATTTTTCAGCGAGCTAGGAAACTAGCACACCGAGATTTTACGCTTTAGCCACGTGCGCGTAACAATTGTGGCACAGTCGGCGAAAAACCGTCCGTAACTGATTGAAAAAGCGGGTGAGCCATATAAGCCGGATTGCTCTAACGCTCCTTTGTTTTCAATAAGTTGCGTAGAATCAACAAAAGCCAATCGTCAATGAAGTCAGTTTTGTCAGCCTGGACAGGTTTTGTGTCACAGTTATGGCACAATTTTCTGTGAGTCTCGTGCAAGCAGTTCAGGGAGATGATGCATTGGGCTCGCAGCGGTTTGCTAATTCACCCTGTCCTGTTTGTACTCACACCCATTCATTTGTTTTCAATGGTTTAGGTACCTGCCATTCGCAAGTGAAAGTCGTTTGCAGGCTATAGTGCACCGACACTGCACCAAATTTCCGTCCGGACCTTCGCTAAATGGGAGTGGATATCTAATCAGAACATCGTGTTTTCGTTGAGTGACGTTTTCGGGATGGCTTGAATGACATCCCAATGCTCGACTACCTTAGCGCGAGGTTCATGCTTTTGGCATCCACGATGAGGATTCTCGGCCTTGATTTCATTCGCCTAGCTTTTCATGAATTCTTTAACGAACTACTAACAGCGGGCCGCTGCGGGCTGTTTTTTAGGACTTGAACGACTCCGCAAGCCATAGGACGCGTTCCACCGTACGGCACTCCTGCCCCTACTGCCGCAGTTGACGGTCGGACTCGTGAATGGGAGCATCGTTGATACTGGCGATCCGCCGCACCATAAGCCCGCTCGGCGCGAATTCCCAAAGCTCGTTGCCGTAGCTCCGATACCACTGTCCGCTGTCATCGTGCCATTCATAAAAGAACGTCACCGCCATGCGGTTCTCGCGGAAGCCCCAGAGTTCCTTCCGCAACCGGTAGCCCAACTCACGATCCCATTTGCGCCGCAGGAATGCAATGACCGACTCCGTCCGGACGAGATTGCCCAAAACCGTGTTGGATTCGGCTGAAGTCGCGTAGGCGAATAGCAGGCGAAACAATCTGTCACAGTTATGGCACAATTTCGCCAAAATTGCCCGTAAGCCATTGAAAAGAAGCGGGCGAGCCTGTAAGCCGGATTCTGTGGGCTCCGCGAATTTATGGCGGAGCCTGACGATCATTCCTCTAGACCGTAGCTCGCGCTACGGCTCCAGCA
>Ga0126381_100003038_pt1 | contig 18254 bp, 14 predicted proteins | sample PanSoiMetPlot_28_FD_96465 | JGI IMG/M metagenome (GOLD analysis project Ga0126381, IMG submission 96465) | Tropical forest soil microbial communities from Panama - MetaG Plot_28 | ecosystem: Environmental > Terrestrial > Soil > Tropical forest > Bulk soil | place: Panama | collected 2016-02-17
CTGTGGACGCTTTTCTGAAGGTTCGACAATGCCGATGTTGCTTCGCGCAGATCGAGCTCTCAGGTGCAGTGATAGGATACGCAGCGGTTCAGTACTGGCACTGACCGTGACAAAAACGTGACAGACTCTGCGTTCATCTGCGTGCATCTGTGGGTAAGGGCGGGCCGAAACACGTTAAAGAACGCCTGATTTCAATCTATTAATCCGCAGGTCCCAATTCGCGCGCCTCACGGCAAGCGCGTCACCTGATTCGTAGATAATTCAGGTTGCGAGCCCCCGCAACCATAAAATCAAGGGCTTGCAGCAATGCAGGCCCTTTGTTTTTGTGCGGCTGTGACTAAATTGTGCCGTAGTTTTGAGTTTCCGCGGCTGGAAAGCGTCGTGCAATACCTCAATCGAGATCCATCAATCAAAGCCTTGTCTCGCAGCAGCACTACGCAATTGAAGTCAATCGGGGGCAGAACCCGAAGGTCGAAGATTCAGATACTCATCGGCACGCACGACTTCGTAGAATCGCCGCTATTGAACGCTACGGACTCGGATGAGGTTTTGGGGCTTGACCGGGTAAGTGCGCCAGTCGACTTCGAGTACTTCCGCGTAATCGTCGCCATCGCTTTCGCGACCTTGTCATTTGCGAGCTTTCTCCTCGGTAAGCGACGAAGCGGCGCCGCGTTGCTGTCATTCCAACGAGTGTCGCGGCCACAAGCTGTGTTACGCAGCCGTGCCGCAAAGCGGACCTCGCTAAGGACGAGCGCCCCGGGGGCCCCGACTAGTTCAGTACCATGTACGACGATAGCGGCCGAAGAACTTATAGAGCTACGCAAGGTCCGTTACGTGGTCGCACTGTGTTCGCCGCGCTTTGGTCGCCCGTACTTCACGCTGGTAACATTCAGCGATGATTCTCTGCTCGTTCGAGCGGTCACGATTTCGTTGGCCGGCCGTTCATAGCTCGGACCCTCTGTTCCGCTGTCGCTGGGCAGCCGTGCATGACGCCGAATGCATCGATCTCCACGAGAGCGGGCTCGACCCGGCGAGCTGCCGTACGATCATCGATCGTTTCGACGCGAACAGCTGTTGAATGAACCACGCCCGATGAGTTCGGTTAGATTTGGAGTGACCTTCCTCGGCCACCAGGGTTGGATGATTCGCTCGAGGTCTTCGCGCGTGCTCATCGACCCGCTGCTCTGGGATGAGTTCGGGGCCGTGCACGCCCTTCAGTACGCCGTCCATCCGCCGCGCGTGTTCGGCCCGGAGGCATTCCCCGCCGTGGACGCGGTGATTTTGAGCCATGAGCACGACGACCATTTCGACATCCCTTCGCTGGCGCGGCTCGACCGGCGAATCCCGGTGTTCATTTCGGCGCACTCGTCCAGTGCGGCGCTGCAGATCATCCGCGAGATGGGTTTCGGCGTTCAGCTGCTGGTACCCGGTGCGCCGCTCGCGATCGGCGAGCTGCAGATCATTCCGTTCAGCGGCGACCACTTCAGCGTAAATTGCGCGGACGAGTGGGACGCGCTTCCCTATCTCGTTCGCCACGCCAGCGGTTCCGGAAATTTCTTCTCGATGGTGGACGTCGCGTTGGTTCCGGCACACATCCAGTGGGCGAAAGTCTACGCTCCCCGGCCCGGACTTGTGACGTGGAGCAATAACGCGCTCGACTGGAGCCACATGTCCGATCACGTCGCCGACGACATAGGCACGGAGCAATGCTTCCGAGCCATGGGGACGGGTCACCAGCTCATCTCCACGCAATGGGGCAAGCCAAGCGCAATGCTGATGTGCGCTGGCGGCTTCGCTTTCAATGGCGAACAGACGTGGTTCAACGAGCGCGTTTTTTGGGTCGATACGGAACGCGTATGCGCAAGACTGACGAGCATGTACCTGGACGAGCGATTCTATTCCGCACTACCCGGACAGACGTTTTGGATGGAGGAGAATCGCCTCGCCACGATCGAGCAAAGCACGTCGTTTCTCGGCACAGCGCCGAGATCGCAGTGGCCAGCTCGCGGCCGGCGTATCAGGGAGGAGATTCCGGACTACGCGCCGGCGACCGGACGCCGCAGCCTGAATGACGGCGACGACGCGCTCTTGTTCGATGGGTTGAGCAGGCTCGCTGTCGCGCTCGTCGGCGGCTTCCTGTTCCGGAGTCTGCATTCGATGCTCGCCGTCGAAGCCCAAGGGCGCAAACCCACGTTTGCATTCGTGCTCCGGCACGGATCGGAAGGCTCGACGCTGGTGTTCGAGTATGACGCATCCGCGTGCGCCTTCGTGTCTGTCGTCGTCGCAAATCCTCGGGACGTCTATCTCGCCGGCTGGGAGTGCTGGGCGACGGATTTGATCGCGGTGTTGCAAGGCGAGCTCGGGCCGATAGCCTTGATGTACGGTCGCGCTCGGCTGTGGAATCATCTTCCGCAACGTTTTTGCTTCGACATGCAGGAGGCTCTGTCCCGAGTCAGTCATCCGCTTAGCAACCCCAGCGGTTATTTGAAGATATACCGCCGGATGTGGGAGAGGAGCAAGTCGATCGTACCGACCATTCAAGCCAACACCTCGCGATAGGATGCGCGTGTAGCTGTTGCGGCATCGACCCCGTGGTGCGTGCTCAACGCCCCGCACGCAATGCCAGCGATCGGGCAGACGCCGTGGTCTGTAACGGTATGGATTATGCCGGGGCCAGAGCGGCGATCTGCTGAAGTCCGGTGGCCAGCTGCCCAGCCCAGTCGCCGCTTTCCCATCGTCGCAACGAATCGCGTAGCGTGCTCTTCTCGAGGTCGGCGCGATCCAGCGTCGGCATCGATCCCGCGATGCACTCGATCGCCGCAACGATGCCCGGATCGACGGACGTCAACGGAAACGCAGGGCTCGCGAGCATCTGGCGGACGAACGCGAAGCCGAACATCGCTCGCGACGCCTTGTCGCGCACCGGTGAAACCTGGTCTGGGCCACCCACTTGGCGGTAGAGCTGGCACCAGAGGGTGAGCAGCCCATACCAGACGAAGCAGGCATGGACGAAGGAATGCAGCGGGATCCTGTTGCCCGTCCAGGGCGAGCGATACGTTGGCACCTCGGTCAGGTCGCAAAAATTGCCATCGGCAACCTCGGTTTTGTAGAGGTATTGATGGATGGTTTCGTGCGCCAGAGCCTCGGTGCACATGAGCACGCTATCCGCCGGCGCGTGGATGTTGGTAAGCACACAACTGCCAACAACCTCCCGGTTCGACGCCGACGAGGCACCTTCGATGGCATCCGACTTGCATATAAGCGCCGTCTTCATGTGCGCATTGACGAATCCCAGTGCCTTCGGCGCTTTCGTGCCCATTAAGCGCGCGACCGCGCCGATGATCGCGCGCACCTCATCCCTCGCCTCGGCCGGGTAGTGTGCGAGCGGGGATGATGTGTCGAAGGCGAAGTCAGGCCAGACGAGTCCGGGTTCGAAGTCCAGCGCGAACGCGAACGCGCAGGGCTGATCCGCCGGCCGCGCCGCATCGTCGCAGAAGCTAAGTTCACGCAGCAGCGCGTTCGCTATGGCGCTTGATGTCATCGTTCAACCCTCCGACAAGAAAATCCGCATACGCGGGCTGTCGACCGGTGACTACGGGGACGGGGCACGTACTGTAGAAAACGGGAACTTCGTCGCTATCGAAGAACGCGTGCTCGAGAATGCGATTCGAAGACAATGCTGACATCGAGCGCGTGAACGATTCGACATGATGCCACTGCTCTCGATGCATGTGTGGAGGAGCGTTCGGTGCGATGATCGCGCTGCCCACCTGTGCCACATGAAAGAGCTTACCGGCGGGACGAACGTAGGCGAGATGTCCGCGAGGAACGGACTCACGCCCCATCGTTGCACGGCTACCCAAACTGTAGAGATGCCACGGATTGACCACGTAGACGTCGCCGCGCAATACGTGCGCCGAAGCCGCCGGCCCGTGCGCCGGGACGCGTAGCCCCGCGATCAGTTCCGGGAGCTCCGACCATTGATCGGCGAGGGATCCGAAGGATCCGAGCGGCGATACCGGAGAGGGCAGGGACGAGACATAGGCAAAGCGTTGCATCTGACCGGCGAGCCATGTCCAGAATTCCCGATACTGAAAAGACGACTCGAGAAAGGAGGCTGCGCCGTCCCCGGTTTCGACGAAAACGAGACGGTTCACGAGCGCAGTCCGCGACGGATCGATCGTGCGGCCTCCCCATTTCCACACCGCGCCGACGCGGGCTTCATCGACGAGTTGCGACAACGACATTGCGAGGAGCTCGTAGCGCAAGCGCGCGGCTTGTTCGATGAGCGCACGCGCTACCGGGTCGGATCCATCGCTGTAGAGCAGCAGGATGAGGTTTGGCTCGGCGTGGGTCACTAGGCGGGGTCGTTACATTTGCCGTATGCGGGGCGTCGTCACGGGCCCGCGGAAGGCGCAACGCTGGCGCACCAGCGACGCCACATCTGCCGGTAGGCCGACTCGACGCTGCGCGCGAATCGCGGAGCGTCCATGAGGGGCGAGCTCTGCATCCGTTCGCGGAGTGTGCTTCGGAGAGCGCTGAGCCGAGGAACATCCTCGGCGAGCGCTGATGCGATCGTGACATATTGGTCGGGGGTCCGAGCGATAAGCTCCGGCACGCGCAGGTTCATTAACTGGCTTGCGCCGGCGCGACCGACGACGGTGCCGCCGACGAGTGTTACCACGGGCACGCCCATGAAGAACGAGTCGAGACCCGTCGTGTGCCCGTTGTACGGCACAGTGTCGAGGCTGATGTCAACCTGATGAAAGAGCTCCAGATAGCGCTCCCTGGGACGGTAGCTTGCGAACTCGACGCGACCGGGCTCGACGCCTGCGGCGCTCAGCACATCGCACGCATGCCGCCGGTGACTGCCTTCGTGGGCAAGTATCAAGAGCCGGGACCGTGGAATCGCATTAAGCACTCGCGCCCACAGAGAAAGTACGCGATCGTTGGTCTTGGAGAAATTGTTGAGGCATCCGAAAGTGATGTACCCGCACGCCTTTGCCGGGAGTTCGCTCACCGCGATGTTGATGCCGAGAGGGTCGTAGCACCAGAACGTATCGGGCAGCCGCCATGAGCGTTCGGTGTATACCGCGTCATGCAGGCCCGGAGGGTCGAGATACACGTCGGTTAGCCGATAGTCGATGGTTTCCAGACCCGTCGATCCCGGATAACCCGCGAACGTGACCTGCACAGGCGCGGGCTTGCGCGCGAAGACCAGCAGGCCGTTGCTTTCCATGTGCAGCGTCGTATCGACAAGGATGTCGATGCCGTCTGCTCGGACCAAATGCGCCGCCGCGTCGTCCGGCATGTCAGTGATGTCGCGCCACCCGGTTGCCGTCCGCCGGAATTGCTCGGTCATCGCGTCGTTGTGTCGGCTGTTCGAATAGCAGATAACGTCGAACGCGGAGCGATCGTGCTCGCGCAGCAGCGGCATGAGATTCCGTCCCACCACGTGGTCGCGGAAAAGGCCGCCGACATAACCCACACGGAGTCGCCGTTCCGTTGCCCGGTCGTTGGGGTGCGACACGACCCGAGGGCAAAGCGGCTCTGCATGGCGCCGATTCCACTCGGCGTGCGCTTCGCGCAACGCCGTGGCGTCCCAATCGGGATGAAACAGCAAAGTGAACAGGTAGTTCCCGTGCGCACCCGCGGACTTTGCGTCAAGCTCCATCGCCCTGCGGTGGGCTGCCACAGCGTCGTCATGCCGGGCCTGCCATTCGTAGACGCCCGCAAGATTGCTTTGCGTCGCCGACCATGTCGGACATGCGCGCAGCGCCTCCTGAAACGACGCAGCGGCATCGTCGAGGCGCCCCAACACCTTGGCCACCGCGCCTAGGTTGTTGTGCGCTTCTGCGTAGTCGGCGTTCAGCGCGATCGCGTTTTGGTATGCGCTCGCCGCTTCTTCGAGGCGTCCAAGGGTGGTTAGCGAGACTCCGAGGTTGTAGTAAATCTCGGGACGCGTCTGACCGAGGCGAACGGCTTCGAGCAGTTCGCGCACTGCCTCGTCCGACCGCCTGGCTTGCTCGAGCACGAAGCCGAGGTTGCTGCGCGCCTCGGGGAAGTGTGAGCGCAACTCGAGGGCGCGCCGGAACCATTCGCTGGCAGTTTGCAACTCCCGCCGCTCGCGAGCGATGTGTCCGAGTCGATAGCAAATCTCGTCGCAGGCCGGAAACAATTCGAGAGCGTGACCATAGAGACGCGCTGCGTCATCCAGGGCCCCATGGACGTGCAGCAGCTGCCCGACGGTCAGATATATCGACAGCTCGTTCGGCCTCGACCCGATGACCCTGATAAACAGTCCGATCGCTTCGGCGCGCCTGCCTGCCTGAAGCATCAACGCGCCGAGCGAAACGATGGTGTCGGCGTGGTTCGGATCGCGCGCCAGAATCTGCCGGTAAATGACCTCCGCTTCGCCGAGGCGGCCTTCGCGGTGATGCATCTGCCCGAGATGCATCGCCTTATCGATCGATGAGGCGGCGGCGTGCTCTCCGGCCGTAACGTCCGTGACCGCGGGTCCGGGCCGAGTCGTTGGCGGAGGCATCGGATTCGAGCCTGACGATGCGCCTGCGGTTACGACCGAGATGCGGTCGCAGCCACCGGCCGTTGGCTGTGGATCGTCTCCGCACGCTGGAATAGTACCCAGCCCGTTGCGATGTATTTGTCTCGGCCCTTGGGCATGTTTCCGCGGTGCGTGTGCGTGAACGCCGTAGGCGCAATCAGGAGCGAACCTGCTCTCGGCGCGATCTTTCGGCGTTGATAGAGAAATTCTGTCTCACCCTCTTGAAAGTTGTCGTTCAAGTAGATGGTCCATAGAACGACACGGTGCAACGTCTCGCCATGATCGAGCTGAGGGTAGAGCTCGCAGTGCCAATAACGGTACCCCCCTCGTCGATGCGTCGAGCGCACTGTCGTAAACCTCGACAAAATCAGGAAGCATGCGCACGAATCGTTAGTGGACGAACGTTCACGGCGTCCTATCTTGCCACGGAATCGATCGCATGCGCACGACTCGAGGCTTCCTGCGATGACCATCTGGCTCGACCCTGACGACCTCCGCCAGTCTTCACCCGCCGCTTTCGGGAGGTCTCGTGGCGCGATTCCGCCGCGCACGTGCTTGCGGTGGCGTCGCGTCTCGCAGAATGAAATTCCGCGCACCGAGGCGGGTAAGGCGACACGCTCTGTGGTGAGAGAAGCGCGTGGCGCTAAATCGTGAGAATCCAGCGTTTGAGTTCGTCCGCGTGGGCTTGCCACGTCCGACGATGCTTGATCACCCACTCGCGTGAGCGCAGCCCAAGCTGCCGCACCTGTTCCCGGTGGTCGTAGGCGTATTCCAGAGCGGCCACGATTTCGTCGATATCGCTTTCGCCCCACCCGAGCATCGCCGTCGCGCCAGAGCTCTCGATCGGCTTTTGCCTTTTCAGGATGATGCTGTTGTCATCGGTCAGCAGATCCTGCATTCCGGTGTTGAATGCCGCGATGACCGGGATTCCGCACGCCATCGCCTCTTTCACCGGCAGGCTCGTGCACGCTTCGGCGCGCGAGGGTTGCAGCACGACGTCCATTTCCCGTAGGACTCCAGGCATCAACGCATTGGGGACGAGACCGATATCGATCACCTGCCGAGGGTCGATACCGTTCTGAGTAACCCATCGACCGATGTCGAGCATGCCGCGCTCGTCGAGCTCGACGGCATGCGGAAGCCTTCCCTTGAACCCCACGGCGAGGTTCGGCCAGATCGACTGCCATGCAGTGACGAGCATGCAGCCCTTGCGTACCTGGGAGAAGATCTTGAAGGCCTGAAGGACCAGGTCCTGGCCCTTCCTGAATTCGATCTTCCCACCGGAAAAGATACAGAACTTGCTCTCGCCTATCGACGCTGACTTGGGTCCCGGGCAGAACAGCGACGTATCGACGCCTTCGTGGACTATTTTCGGTCGCCTGCCGATCGCCCGTTCCACGAGATCGGCATTCCAGCGAGACGCGACCAGAAGCGCGTCGTATTTGCTCAACGCGTCGCGGGCTTCGCTCAACTCGGTGTCTTCGAAAATGCACCTGCCGATGTTCCGCTCGCCGAAGCAATTCGATCCTCGCAAGCCGTTGCCCAGCGCGTCCACCACGGTCGCGCGAACGTGCCGATTGCCATCGCCCGATATCGGTATGCCGGCCAGGAACCGGTTCGAAAACTCGATCGCCCCGGTGGCCCGTGCGACACGCAACGGATCGCTCGAACCGAGCGCCTCGCGTGTAATCGGCTGTCCCATCAAGGGGCGAATCTCCGGATCGTTTGCCCAGTGGAGGAACAGGTTGAGGCCCACGATGCCCCAACCGAAATTCTCGCCGAGGTGCCAATTGAGAAAGATGTCTTTCATCTGCCGCGGATTACGACATCGCGTAGGTCGCTTTACGCTGAAATGCGTTCTCGCGAAGTCTGGTCGCCCGACGGCCGGAGTGACGGGCGAGCTTCGCCGCGCTACAAGCGGGTCAACTCCTCCCTAACCGCATCGACAACGCTGCGCCAGCTTCCGCGCTCGGTTTGTCCGAACACGCGCGCCGTCGGGTACCACGGGCTGTCCGGACGATTGCGTAACCAGCGCCAGCAGGCATCGAGGCGCGACAAGACCCAAACTCGCTTCCCCATCGCGCCGGCAACGTGCGCTACCGATGTATCGGCGGAGATGACCAGGTCGAGGTTCGCAATGATCGCGGCGGTGTCGGCGAAGTCGTCGACCTCATCCATCCAGTCGACGATATTGCGACCTTCGGCTTCTTTTTGCGATTCGCCTTTCTGCAGACTGTAGAACGTGATACTCGGGAGATCCAGCCACGGTTGCATGGCTTCCAACGACAGTCGCCGATTGCGATCGATGACCTGGAACCTGAGCTGATGTTTCCGCACATTGCCCGACCACACGAGGCCGACCCGCAATCCCGGACCGCGCATCCGATGGTGCCACTTCGCTGCCAACCGTTCGTCGGCGAAAAGATACGGGATCGGAGCCGGTATGGTGTCGACCGTCGTTCTGAACCGGTATGGGAGCGACATGATCGAAATGTGCTGATCGAAGTCGCCTGCGCGCACTGCGGCGACTGCGTCGTCGACTGCCGGGCAGCTCCTGAGCAACGACACCAGCTCCGGTGGGCACAGCACCGTGACTTTCTCTGCGCGTTCCTTGCACAGCTTGGCGTAGCGCACGAATTGGACCGTATCGCCGAACCCCTGCTCATGCCAGATCAGCAGCCGCCGGCAGGGGATTCCATCCCACGGGAGCGTCTTAAAACCGGGATTCTTGCCGCGCATGTCTGCATGACCGAGACCGGCCTCGTAGTGCGCCCACCCGTCGACGTAGTCGCCCATCGCAAGCTCGATGAGTGCCCGGCGCCACACGACCTCTTGACTCGCTGGACGCGCGGCCTGCGCCTTTTCGATCCATTGCAGCGAGCGCTCGAGGTCGCCTTCCTCGTTGCGCAGGGTGGCAATATTGAGCATGACGCCGATATGGGTCGGATCGAGCTCGTGGGCTCTCGCATAGAGCCGCTCCGCCGACACGACGTCGCCGTTGAGCCACATGATCGTCCCGGTATTGACCAGCGCGGGAACGCTGGACGGGTCGATCGCGAGCGCGCGGTTGCAGCTCGCCAGCGCCCCGTCGACGTTGCCATTCGCCCAGTGCGCGCACGCCTCGTCGATGGCGTTTGTGACTGCGAGGGCGCTGGGCGTCGCGTTAGCGGCCGACATGCGAGAGCGGCGCTTCGATCCTGAGCAATTACGTGCGCCCCGCGGCGACGATCTTCGACAACGTTTCTTCCGTCGAAGAGTCAGAAAAGAGCATAGATGAATGCGGTCGCAGGACTGCCGCCGAGAAGCGCGAGCAGGCCCAACAGCAGCAGCGTCGCGACCATCGGAGCCAGCCACCATTTCTTGTTCCACCGCAGGAATAGCCATAGCTCCGGCAGGAAGCCGGTTCGCGGCGACGCTGCATGGCGCGCAAAGTTGGACTCTTCGCCGGCACCGGTATGCGGGTCCTGTAACTCCATCGCAAGCAACTGATCAGAATTGACGGAAGTAGCGCATGATATCCCGGCTCGGCTGCCGGGCGACCCAGTACGACTTCGCGGCCTTGTCGAATCGCTGTTGCAGCAGATCGCGCCTGAGCGCGCGCAGAGCGAGAGCGATCGGGGTCGTGACCAGGAAATAGACGATACCCAGTGCGAGGCGCGATGCGGCCCAGCCGACTGGATACGCTACGTACGACGATCCAACGTAAATCCAGCGCCGGACGCGTGGCAACGCGAACGCGAGCCCCGCGACGAGGATCGCCGCGAACCAGAGGGCGACTGCGGTCCGCAGCGATCCGGCATGCCAGCGCAGCACGCCCAGAAGCGCCAACGCGAGCGGCAGCATCGCCGCAGAGGTCAGGAGTTGCGTTCGCGACGGGTTGTTATCGATCGGCGGCATGGCATCGAAGCAAACGTGGGCATCAATCGAGTGCGAACTGCCTGAGGTGGTCAACGATGGCGAGTGCCGGCAGAGGAGCCTGGCGCTCCTTCTGCAGCACGAAATTCTCGATGACCAGCGCGTCCATATTGGTTGTCATGAAGCACCGGTACGCATCGGATGGCGAGGCCGCGATCGGTTCGCCGCGTATGTTGAGCGACGTGTTGATAAGGAGCGGGCAACCAGTCTTGTCGCAGAACCGCGCGATAAGCCTGTGATACCGTCCATTTCGCAGTGGGTCGACCGTCTGCAATCTCGCCGAGTAGTCGACGTGTGTGATCGACGGGACGTCGGAGCGCTCCGTTTTGGCCTTGTCGAATCCGCGCAATGCGTGGCGCCGGGCATCGATCGGGCGCCGATGCGCCTCCCGCAGCGGGGCGACCAGAAGCATGTACGGGCTTTCGTCGCCGGGGCGCATGTCGAAGTAGTCGTTGGCCGCCTCCGCCAATATCGACGGCGCGAAGGGGCGAAAGGACTCGCGGAACTTGATTTTCTGGTTCATGATCGATTGCATCGCCGCGTTGCGCGCGTCGCCGAGGATGCTGCGTGCGCCGAGGGCGCGCGGCCCGAATTCCATCCGTCCCTGAAACCAGCCGACGACCTTCTGGCTCGCCAACAGGTCGGCGATGTGATCGCACAGTTCCTCCTCGCTGGAAAACTCGCGGTACGCGGCGTTCGCGGCATCCAGGCACGCTTTGACCTCGCTCGCGGTGTAGTGAGGGCCGAGCAGCGAGCCTTGTTGGCTGTCGCGCGCGTCGGGTGAGCGTCGCTTACCGAGAAGCTGATACCAGACGAAGAGCGCCACGCCCAGCGCACCGCCAGCGTCCCCCGCGGCGGGTTGGACCCATACATGATCGAAGGGCCCCTCCCGCAGAATTCTTCCGTTGCCGACGCAGTTGAGCGCCACCCCACCTGCGAGGCACAGGTTCTTCATCCTGGTGACGTCGTACACGTGGCGCGCACAGCGCAACATGATCTCCTCGGTGACGACCTGGATGGACGCGGCGATGTCCATCTCGCGTTGTGTGATCGGCGCTTCGGGCTGTCGCGGCGGACCCCCGAAAAGACGCTCGAAGCGGCGCGACGTCATGGTGAGACCATGACAGTAGTCGAAGTACTCCATCGCCATCCTGAACGATCCGTCGGGCTTGAGATCGATCAGCTTGTCGTGGATCAGGTCGACGTATCTCGGCTCGCCGTACGGTGCGAGACCCATGAGCTTGTATTCGCCCGAATTCACCCGGAAGCCGGTGAAATACGTGAACGCCGAATAGAGGAGTCCGATCGAGTGCGGAAACCGCATCTCGGCGAGAAGGTCGATGCGGTTGCCGCGCCCGACGCCGTAGCTCGTCGTCGCCCACTCGCCGACCCCGTCGAAGGTGAGAATGGCCGCTTCGTCGAAGGGGGAAGGGAAGAAGGCGCTCGCGGCATGCGACTCGTGGTGCTCGGTGAAGATGTACCGCTTTTCGTATTGATGCCCGAGACCGCTGCCGATCTCCCGCGGCAAGTGCAGCTTGTGCGCAAGCCACCGTGGCATCGCGCGAGCAAACGAGCGGAACCCGGCAGGGGCGGCGCTCAAATAGGTTTCAAGGATGCGCTCGAACTTGAGCAGAGGCTTGTCATAGAAGCCTACGTAGTCGAGCTCACGCGCCTGCAGCCCGGCCTCGCGTAGACAATACTCGATCGCCCGAGCGGGAAAATCCTGGTCGTGTTTCTTTCGCGTGAATCGCTCTTCCTGGGCTGCGGCCACGATCGTCCCGTCGACCACCAGCGCCGCAGCCGCGTCGTGGTAGTAAGCGGAGATGCCGAGGATCGCCGTCATGCTAGGCTTGGGAGGGAACGGATGGCATTCGGCGCGGCGATAATGCGGTTACAACGTTCGACTCGACTCGAATCCCTGCTGGCCGCGAGCTTCTGTATTCTTCAGCTCGCGGCCTGCGGCGAGCGAACGCTCTGGGATCGCGACTTCAAGCAATCGCCCGGAGCCGTGATTACCAATACCGAAATTACAGGGTATTGGGAAGGCGATGTGTACGCCGGTGGCGTGCGCCTCAAAATCGAGCCTACGAGCATTGTCGCGGCTATCAAATGCGATGTCCACGGCGATATGGTGACATCGCAGGGCAGCGCGGCGATTGCGTTCCGAACTGATCTTTCGCCGCCGAGGATGGTTCTTCAGCAGGATCTCTCCGGCGAGCGGCAAGGATGCGGCTTTCTCTTCGCCAAGGGGAGCGAATTCCCCTACGCCTTTGGCCCGCAAGGATCGCTCAAGGTCAATTTCGCAGGAACCGGCGTTTCCGAATTGAGAAAGCTCGCCGATCTCGACGCGGCCAAGCATTGATTCTCCGTGGTTGCGTGGCGACTCCCATCGCTGCATCGCGGCCGACGGACCCCGTTGGGGCAGTTTCACTGATTGGCCGGCCCCCCGGCTGACCGCTCCTTCAGCAGCCCGATCGTCTTCAGATCGCGCACGAGGCACCGCGCCAGGATCTCGTTGCCAAGTGGAGTGGGATGCAGCTCAGCATAGAGCTCGCGATCGGTCTTACCGCTCTCGCGGAGGCACCCTCCCTGCAAATCAACGACGGGGATTCCATGCGCGCGGAACAGCGACAGCATCGTCGGGTCGAACGGTGCCCCGGGGGTGGGAAAGATCACGAAGGCCAAGGGGAACCCTCTGCGCCGCTGCAGCTCGGCGAATCGCTCGACGAGCAATTCCGAGATCGCGTACATCCCCTTCCGCCGCTCGGCGCGCGTTCGCTCGAGCACGGACCGGTAGTACGGGAAGCCCAGCTTGCCGCGTACGAAGTAGTAGAGGTAAAAGCGCTCGGCCGGCCGCTCGAAATAGTCGTTGAGCGAATTCGGATGGATGTGCTCTGTGTGCAGGACGAGGGCCTGGTCCGCGATCGTGAAGTAGGGCTTCGGGCTGTCGCGCACTTTCAACAGCACGCGGTCAAGGTCGTCGTTGATGAGACCGATCAGAAAAAGCGAGCTCTGCGGATCGAAGAGCGGGAGAATCCGTTCGAACAGAAGCAGCATCTGGTCGAGACCGTAGCCGCCGACGCCAAAATTGAGCGTGTCGATCCCCGTCAGTCCTTCGATCTTGGCCGGCAGGGTATCGACGGAGCACGCGGCGGATTCGACGAAGGAATCGCCAACAAACACCAGCTTGCGGCCGCCTGGCGAATAGTCCAGCGTGCCGCGGCTGCCGACGCTCGTGGTCTCGTGACAAGGAGTGCGCACATTCGGCTTGCGGACATAGCCGAGTTGCGCATCCGGCATCAGACTGGCCGACCAATTCCTGTAGAACTCGATGCCCGTTTCTCGCGCGGGGTCCTTTTGGCCCGATCCTTCGGAGACCGCCCCGATCGCCCACCGCTTGCTCGCGGAAAACAAGAAGCGATAGACCCAAACTTCGTCGGCACTGCGCGCGTAGTAGTCCGGGTTCTTCGCTGGGGAATCGCCCGGTGTGTGAAACAGCATGACCCGGAGCAATCCCTCGGCGACGGCCAGCGCGACGAGCACCGAGACGATGGCCGCCGTCCATTTCCAATGCCGGCCGTAGAGATGCTGGGAGGTCAACTGTCGCAAACGTGGGAGGGCAACCCAGTATAGGGTAACGATCGCGAGTTCCGTTGAACGCGATCGAACCGTTTGCGTTCGCTGGAACAGGAGCGCTTTCGTCGGATTACTTTACAGATATCGATTGACTTGCAGCGCTTGCGAGCGCTTTCTGATTCGCTTCGACGCAGTGTGACCAAAACGGCGGTTACAAACACTTTCTATGACGCTGAATTCAACAAAATTGTTGCAAATTTTACTCGCACCGCGTTCATGGAACTGGTGATCGATGTGATCAGATTTGGGGCGCGTCGAATAACTTGACACCTTTCGCCGCGAGTACCGAATCGGTCTTGCTGTAGATGACACATCGTCTTGTTTTTGGCGATTTTCTGATTCGTCAAGATTCATTGCATGCTTATTGCTAATGCTTCGTGCAGTAGCAATTTCCACTGATCGAGGTCGCGTTGTCGGTTTGAAGGGATTCGGCGACGCGTTTCCAGAGGGCGAAGCCGCGTGGTTGGTTTGGCGAAGCATTCGACCCAAGCGTTCCGCGATACGCAAAGCTCGGTTCGGCTGACGCGCGAGTGCGCGCGGCCGAGCATGTCGTTTTCATGGGCGATGACCCGACCGCGAACGGGAAGCGGGTTGGCGCTCTGTCGTTCAACCGGAGAAGCAGAGGAGATTTCATGGAAAGCGTCCTGACAAAGCCGAGTCACTTCAGGAGGACACGGATCGCTGCTGGTTTGGCAACGATGTTGGGTGCGTTCGGCGCGGCCCCCTACGCCTTCGCGCAGCCGCTTCAACCGGTCGTTCCGCCGCCGATCTCGTCTTACCCGGGCGACCCCGGCACTACAGGCAACCCACCAAGCTGGCGGACCGCGGAATTTCTCCGCGACTGGGGGCTCCAGGCTCTCAGCGCGGAATTTGCGTACGCCGCCGGCTTCGCGGGCCAGGGGATGAACGTCGGCGTCATCGATTCGGGGTACTTTGACCCCAACCCGGATAACGTACCGCCAATTCCTGTCGGCTGGCGGCCTGAACACCAGGATGCCAGCGGCAACGATCGGTGGATCTCGGTGCTCGCTACCGGCGGCACCACCGGGCCGACGCCGGGCTTCTTCAACCAAGCGTATAACGACACGCACGGCACGCACGTTAGCGGCACCGTCGCAGCGCGACGTGACGGTGGGAGCGCTGCGACGGCCGTGAACCCCGCACAGCCGGTAACGTCGGACATGCACGGCGTGTCGTTCGACGCCAATGTTTCCTTCGGCAATACACACAAGACCGACTCGGCCTATTACGGTCGGCAGCCGGCGGGCGCACCCGACGTGCTGTTGATCGACAATGCTTACATTGAGAATGTTTATCCGGCCGTGGCTGCTTCGGTCAGTCCAAGCGGCGCGCCCGTGCGTATCGTCCATTCGAGTTGGGGCAGCGCGCCGCCCACCGAGAATTACAATACCTATTGCCCGCCGCCGGGCGGATCGCAGTTTTTCGGCGAGCTTGCGGGGTGGCAATACATATCGACGCCCGATGGAGTGGCCGATGGCAACGGCCATACGAGCCACTGGCTGAACGGGGCGATTGCAGTCGCCAGGAGCGGCACCATCATCAGTTTCAGCGCCGGCAACGCCGGCGCCCTCAACCCGACACCGCGGGGGAGCGCCCCTTATTTCCTGCCCGATCTCGAAGGGCACTGGGTAGCCGTATCGGGGCTGAACCTACCCGGGCAGACCTTGAACCCCGACGGTTCGGTCCTGGTCCCGGGGAGCGAGACGTTCAACCAGTGCGGTCTAGTCAAGTGGTCCTGCGTCACGGCCCCGTCCAACAACATCAACAGCCTGCAAGTGCGGGTCGTCAACGGGACACCGATAGCGGTCTATGGCGCTGAATCGGGAACGTCCATGGCGGGCCCGCACAGCGCGTCCACGATGAACCTCGTCATGCAGCGCTTCCCGTACATGACCAACGCTCAGGCGATGTACACGGTGTTCACGACGGGGCGTCAGAACGCCACCATCAGCGACCCGAACACCGGCGCGGCCGTGCCGAACCCCACCCAGGGACAGATGGTCCAGGTCCCGGACAAGCGCAACGGTTGGGGTACACCAAACCTTAAGGACGCCTTCCGCGGCCCCGCACAACTCTTGGGCGTTTTCAACGTAGACACGCAAGGCTTCAGCGACCTCTGGTCGAATGACATTTCCGACGTCGCCCTTCGGGCACGGCAGCAGGAGGACGCAGCGGAAGCGGCCCTCTGGAACGCCGATCATGTGACAAACAGCTGCGTTCTTAGCTTACCTTCCGGTTCTCCTTTGCTGCAGACCGACTTGGCGGCAGGGCAAGCGCGGGCGGCGGCTCGTGCCACCCGGGTTTACAAGGGCACGCTGACCAAGAATGGGGTCGGCACACTCTTCCTCACAGGCGATCTCACGTATGCGGGCTCCACCAACGTCAACGGCGGCAAGCTGTCGATCAACGGGTCCGACGCAACCGACGTCGTGGTTAACGGTGGAACGCTTGGCGGAAAAGGCAGCATCGCGGGCGGCGTCAACGTCGTGACCGGCTTGCTGTGGCCAGGGCTCTCGCCGGACGAGGCAACCTTCATCGGCGGCGTGACCGCCGCGGGGAACGTGCTCAGCTTCGGCTCGCCCGTCCACATTGGGCACAAGGCCGGGTTTGCCGCTACGATCAGGAGCGCAACCGACTACAGCCAAGTTGTTACGTCGAGCAACCTGATTCTGGATGGGGCGCTGTTCCTGGATATAGCAGGCGCTCCGCCGCCCGGTTCGGTGCTGACAATTATGAGCGGCAAGAAGGTCGTGGGAACGTTCAGCGGCCTCCCCGAAGGCAGCTCAGTGGTCGCGAGCGGCCAGCGGTTCCGGATCTCCTATGTCGGGAACAAAGTAACGCTGACCGCACTCGGTACCTAGACCAGTGAGTCGCTCCATTCGAGATATGGGAATGCGCATGCCAGACAGACTCGAGCGAAGGATCAAGATGAATACCTTTGGGAAAATCGTTGGAGTGGTATGGGTCGGTGCATTGACCATAGCGGCGATCGCGGTGCACCCGGCAAGTGCCGAGCCCCTGCTGACGCTCTTCACGTTCTCGCAGGGCGCGTACGACGACCGCGCGAGCAACGAGATCGTCGTGACCATTACTCGGACCGACCAGGACCAGGCTACCGAGAACCAGCAATTCACGGTTAACTGCCAGTTGACGGGCGGTGACGCGGTGGCGAACCAGGACTACAGGGTGAGTTTTAACGGCGCGATGTGGGGTCTAGGGAAGGTTACGTTCCCCCCGGGCGTGCACGAGCAATCCTTTACGATCTACACGTACAAAACCTCGGGACCCAACAAGAAACTCACCTTGGCACTTTCGGACCCGGAAGGACCTGCTCCGGCGGTAACCGGAGACAATCCGACCACAAGCGTTACGATCGTGAATCAGTAGCGCGCTACACACGCGTCTTAGTAGCGATCAAATCGCGCGGACATAGGGCTTACCGCATGGGGGCGCTTCGGGTTCAAATCCTTCCCCCGCAACCATAAAATCAAGGGCTTGCAGCAATGCAGGCCCTTTATTTTTGTGCCGTTGTGACCAAATTGTGCCGTAGTTTCTGATTTTCGCCGGACCAAAGGCATCACACTGCATTTCGGCAAGAGTTCGTAAATCAAAGGCTTGTCGAAATCGAGGTAGAACACAATGGCGATCAATCGGGGCAATAACCCGAAGGTCGCTCGGTCAAGCACCAATCACGCTTCCAGCGTCGAAGCTGTGCCGCTCCTCACCCGTGAGTCCGCCCGGGGATTCGGCAGCAACGTCACAACGATGAACGTGATCGCGGCGAGGGCGGCCATGATCCACAGCAACACCGTAAATCCGGCTTGCTTCACAACGGGTCCCAACAGCCATACAGCCGCCGAACTTGCACCAAGCGAGACGGCAAGTCGCATACCGGCGACGCGCGAACGCATGCGGTCATCGACGAATCGTACGATCATCCCGTCGGTGAACGGGATCGCACCGAAGATTGCGATCATGAACAAAAGCTGCAGCAAGTAAAGAGCCCACCCCTCCGCATTCGCTGCGAGCACGAGAAACGGAACCTGGAAGGCCAGCACGGTCAGGTAAAACGCCTTCAGCTCGAAGCGGTCGAACAACTTGCCCACAACGAGCTGGGCAA
>Ga0126381_100003039_pt1 | contig 18251 bp, 17 predicted proteins | sample PanSoiMetPlot_28_FD_96465 | JGI IMG/M metagenome (GOLD analysis project Ga0126381, IMG submission 96465) | Tropical forest soil microbial communities from Panama - MetaG Plot_28 | ecosystem: Environmental > Terrestrial > Soil > Tropical forest > Bulk soil | place: Panama | collected 2016-02-17
AAATATGTGCATGTGAACTCGCTCGGCACGGCGCAGCTGCTTGAAGTCATTCGGGAGGAAAACTTACCGATCGAAAAGATTATTGTTGCCAGCTCGCAGGCTGTTTACAGCGAAGGTGCGGGCGAATGTCCGAAGCACGGATTGGTCTTTCCAAAGGTGCGCGCGATCGAGCAATTGCGCCACGGGGATTGGCACGTGCATTGCCCGATTTGCAGCGCAATTACAAAAAGCGTCCCCACCCCGGAGAACGCGCCAGTTTGCGGCGAAACAGTTTACGGTCTGACGAAAGTGGATCAGGAGCGACTCGTGCTCCTCTGGGGAAAACAGATCGGAATTCCCACTGTCGCGCTCCGTTACTCATGCACGTACGGACCGCGCCAATCGATCTTCAATCCTTACACCGGCGTGATTGCGATCTTTTGCACACGTCTGCTGAATAATCTGCCGCCGGTGCTTTACGAGGACGGTCAGCAAACCCGCGACTTTTCGTTCGTCGAAGATATTGCGCGCGCGAATTTGCTCGCGGCCGAAACCGACGAACTCGATGGGCTACCGGTAAATATCGGTAGCGCTTGCGGCACACCGGTCCGCGAAATCGCGGAACAACTTGCCGACATTCTGAAGATCGATATCGCGCCTGAGATCAACGGCGAATTTCGCCCCGGCGAAATGCGCCACCTCACTAGTCACACCGCGCTGGCGCGGTCCGCTGGTTACAAATCAACAGTCGATCTCGGCGAAGGCATTTCGCGCTACCTCGATTGGATCAGAAAGCAATCCGACATTCGCGATTACTTCAGCGAAGCTAGCGACATCTTGAGGAACAAAGGCATTGTTCATCGCGTCGGCAGATGAACCCTGCTAATAGCATTCCCGATTTTGACACACCGGTCATCGAGCATGCCCGGAAGGATTTTCCACTGCTGAACGCAGGCATGACGGTCGGCGAAACGCTGGAGCGCATCCGGCGGGAGGGCGTGGGCGAGCGAGTGATTTATTTCTACGCAATCGATGAAGAGAAAAAACTCGTGGGTGTCGTGCCGACGCGGCGGCTGCTGACCGCGCCGCTGAAAACCGCCCTTTGCCAAGTGATGGTGCGTCGCGTCGTCGCGATTCCGGCGAGGGCAACGGTGCTCGAGGCGTGCGAGTTTTTCGTGCTTTACAAATTCCTCGCTTTCCCTGTCGTGGACGAACAACGCCGCGTGGTTGGAATCATCGACGCGAACTTGTTTGCCGAGGAAATTTTGGAAGCAGGCGATACCGAGGATCAATCTGACACGCGCGAGACAGTGCCAGTCGGTCCGGAGTTTTTTGCGGCGCTCGGTTTTCGGCTGGAACAAATCCGTGGTGCGTCGGCATGGCAGGCTTTTCGGTTCCGCTTTCCATGGCTGCTCGTGACGGTGACGGGTGGAACGGTCTCGGCCATCCTTGCAGGTTTTTTCGAGGCAACATTGGCCGGCAGTCTGATCATCGCATTTTTTCTGACGATGGTGCTCGGATTAAATGAAAGCGTCAGCATGCAATCGATGAGTGTGACGATTCATGCGCTGCGCTCAATCAACGTGACCTGGGATTGGCTCGCGCCTGCGTTTCGTCGTGAATTGGCCACGGCAGTGCTTCTCGGCGTTTCGTGCGGGTTTGTCGTCTGCATCATCGCCTGGGTGTGGCGCAACGATTTGCGGGCGGCAACCGTTATCGGCGGAAGCATTGCACTCTCCCTGGTCACGGCATGCGCGTTCGGCTTGGCGGTGCCTTCGCTTCTGCATCGGTTAAATCTTGACCCCAAGATTGCTGCCGGCCCTGTTACGCTGGTGTTGGCCGACTTTGTTGCGCTGGTGATTTACTTCACAAGCGCGTCGCTCGTCTTGAAATGAGCGTGGTGTCTGTTGTCATCCCCGCGCTAAATGAGGAGGAACCGATTGCCAGCGTGGTTCGCGAATGTCTCGCGACTGGCGTGCCCGGCGAAGTGATTGTAGTTGATAACGGCAGCACCGATCGCACAGCCGAGCGGGCGCGTGAAGCCGGCGCGCGCGTCGTAACTGCGCCGCGTGGTTACGGGCGAGCGTGCGCGGCGGGCGCTCGCGCGGTTTCGGCGGAATGTGACATCGTAGTGTTTCTCGATGGCGATGGCAGCGATGTCCCGGCGTTCATATCGGAACTCGTTGACCCGATTGCGCGCAGAACGCACGACTTCGTGATCGGGTCGCGCACGCGCGGCCAGCGCGAAACAGGCAGCATGAATTTCCAGCAGATTTTATCCGGGCGAATTGCCGGGTGGATAATGCGACTGCTTTACGGCGTAAGTTACACAGACATGTGTCCGTTCCGCGCCATTCGACGCGAGGCACTCGCAAAGCTACATATGCTTGAGGAAACCTACGGCTGGAACTTGGAGATGCAGATGAAAGCGGCGCGGGCCGGTCTACGCATCCTCGAAATCCCAGTGAATCACCGCCAGCGCACGGGTGGTGAATCCAAAGTCTCAGGCACCTTGCGCGGCACGTTCGTCGCTGGCACTCGCATCCTCGCGACTCTCTTCCGCGTGGCGACCAGTCGGTCCCTGGTGTAACGTCGGCCATGGTTTCAATGCTCGATTTGGAGAACTTTCGCGCTACGCCGCTTACTCGCGAGCCGTTTGAGTTTTTGATTGTGCCTGAATTTGTGAAGGCCGATGCGCGCTCGGCGATACACACCGATTATCCCGAGGTAAACCGACCCGGCAGCTTTCCGCTGGGCGACGTTACTTACGGCTCTGCATTTGCCAGGCTCATCGAGCAAATGCGGAGCGATGAGTTTCGTAGCGCGTTTGAGGAAAAGTTCAGCATCGATCTGACGAATCGGCCCGACATGATAACGGTGCGCGGTCGTTGCAGCGAAAAAGACGGCAAAATCCACACTGACTCCGAGACAAAAATCATCACGATCTTGATTTATATGAATGCGGGGTGGGAGTCGGCTGGTGGCCGGCTTCGATTGCTCCGTTCAGCAAACAACCTGGAAGACATGATCCTCGAAGTCCCCCCGATAGAAGGCACGCTGCTGGCGTTCCGTCGCAGCGATAATTCCTGGCACGGCCACAAACCGTTTTCAGGTCCCCGTCGCGTAATTCAGTTTAATTGGGTCACGAGCGAGGCTGTGGTGCGGCGGGAGCAAAATCGCCATCGGTTTTCAGCGTGGATGAAGAAAATCCGCGGCGCCTTCTCTCCGGAAAGGAAAGCGGCGTAGAGCGACCAGATGAACGTTGTAGCCACCGGCCTCTGGCCAGTCCACTAGGGTACTGCTATTGACATACTTAGGAAACGGCCCATAGGGCCGTTGCTGCAGCTCGTTGGACCCTTGGAAGAGCGGGTCTTGTTGTGATTACGTTTTGGAGATTGAGCAATCAGGTCGAACACGCGCGGACCAGTAAAGGCGGCGCAACTGCGCTGCAATCTGCCGAGTTCTCGCGCATTCTGTTGATCAAACCTTCGGCGTTGGGTGATGTAGTGCACACAATCCCGGTGCTGGTGAAGTTGCGCGCACGGTATCCGCACGCGCGAATTGACTGGCTGATCACGCCGGAGAACGCCGAGGTGGTGCGCCATCATCCCGCGCTCTCGAATGTCGTTCTCTTTGCGCGTCGCGATTTCTCGAAGCCCGGCCAGAAATGGCGCGCCATGCTCGGCTTCTTCCTTCTGCTCAAACAAATCCGGCGTGCGAAATACGATCTCGTGGTCGACATGCATGGCCAGGTGCGTTCGGCTTTGTTCGCGCTCATCAGTGGGGCGCGAGTGCGCATCGGGTTTGATCGGCCGATTAAATTCTCGCGCACAATTTCTGTCGAGCACGATCTCAGGAACGTCCCAAGCCACGGCTGGCGCGGTGCCCGTGAAGGTTCCTGGATCGCGTACACTCATCGGATTCCCATCCCGACGCTCGATGTTCATGCCATTGATCGATACCTGTGGGTCGGATCGTTGCTTGGTTTCAACGACGAACCGCCGGACATGGCGATCCGTCTCTCAGCGGAAACTGTGCGCAACGTAGAGCAATTACTTGAACAGCAGGGCGTGTCGGGATCCAAACCGCTCGTTGTTCTTGTGCCCGGGACAATTTGGGAAACGAAACACTGGACCATCGATGGATTTGCCGGTGTCGCGCGGCACTTTCTAGGTGAAGGATTCGCTGTTGTTCTCGCGGGAACGAAACGCGATGAAACGCGCTGCCACCAAATCGCAGCTGCTGCCCCCGGCACCTGCGATCTTTGCGGCAAAACGACGCCGGCAGATTTAGCGGCGCTGATTCGGCGCGCTGAGGTCGCGGTGACAAACGACTCGGGATCGATGCATGTCGCCGCGTCCCTGGGTAAACCGATGGTCAGTGTGTTTGGTCCGACCAATCCAGTTCACATCGGGCCGTATGAGAGACCGGAATCTGTCGTGCGCGTGGATTTGCCGTGCTCGCCATGCAATTACCGTCGTCTGACCCAATGCCCATTCCATCACGCGTGCATGGAAAAGGTCACGTCGGCCATGGTGGTGGAGCGCGCCGAAAAAATTCTTGCGAGTGCAAGCGCGGCTACTGAGAAATAGCGACTGAGGTTTCCGTGCCAGACCAGAACTTTTTTGCGCAATGACTTCAGTACGCGAACGCCGAATCGAAAGCCCCCAGGGCTGGCGCCGCTTTGCATCATGAACGCCAACTATTCGGGCTGAAGCTCGTGCAATTTGATTCCTTTCACGCGTCAAGCCCTTAAGATCAACGATTGGTGTGAACGGAACAAAGGCGATTTTTGCTGGATTACTCGCTGGATTGATCGCCGGCATTTTAATGACGACCGCGATGTTGCTGCTTGCGGCGTTCGGCGTGGCAACACCGCTGTTCGTGATTGGCGATCGCCTGTCGGTTTTCATCCCGCCGGGTCCATTTCTTTCGCTGATGGGCAAAGTCGGCGGCTACAATCATCTGAAGCAGCTTGGAGTTGGATCCACAATCGCCGGCCAACTTTTAGTCGGCGCAATCGGCGGAGCGATTTTCGGGCTCTTCGCACGAGCTAACCCGCCACGTGGGTCGGCGATCTGGACGATGGCCGTCTTTGTTGTGGTGCCGGTCGTTGTATTTGCCATTGCGCTGTGGCCGGTGCTGGGTACAAGCTACATTGGGCTGCCAGTCGAAGTAGCGCGGCTCGTCACTGTCGTCGGGTTCACGCTGTGCGTTTTCGTATTTGAACGAACGTTAGTCGCTGGCTTTCGATTTCTCACAACTCAAAAGGCCGGAGAACAGGATTACGAATTTACTCCGGCGATTGGGCGACGCACATTTGTATTGGGAGCAATTGGGACAGTAGCGGCCGGAAGCGGCTTTGCACTGACGAGGAAGCTGTATCGCGCTGCAGCGTTCAGCTACGATGGCACGCAATACAAAGGCACTATCGTTCAGCCGATTACGCCTAACGAATTGTTCTACTGTGTCACCAAGAACGTGATCGATCCGAGAGTGAACATCGATCTCTGGCATCTTGAAATCGGCGGGCTTGTACAGAACGCAGCGACGTGGCGATTCCAGGATCTTGTAGGATTCAAAGCAGCCACGCAGGAAACCACGCTAATGTGCATCAGCAATGGCCTGGATGCGGGCCTCATTAGCAATGCCGTCTGGAAAGGCCTTCCGTTGCGCGATTTGCTTAGTCAGGCGGGTGTGCTTTCCGGCGCCGCACGGGTGCGCTTGCGCGGTGTTGATAATTACACCGACACGATCCCGCTGGAAAAAGCGATGGAGCCGACCACGCTACTTGCTTATGAAATGAACGGCGCGCCTTTGCTGAATCGGCATGGTTATCCGTTGCGGGTGATTGTTCCCGGTTACTTTGGCGAAAAAAACGTGAAATGGCTCACGAGAATCGAAGTAGCAGACGCGAACGCGAAGGGATTTTATGAGACACAAGGATGGGGACCTGATTTCATAGTGCCCACTCGATCGAGAATCGATGTGCCCGATGATTGGACGTTCGTGTCGTTAGGTAAACTAACTGCTCCGATTGAAGTTAAAGGCATTGCCTACGGCGGCGACCGCGGCATCTCCCGAGTCGAGCTGAGCTTCGACGATGGCCAGACCTGGAGTGACACGGAGATTTATTATTCTGGTGGCGATCTTGCATGGTCACTCTGGAAATCACAATGGACTCCCGTCGCGGCGGGTGATTACGCCCTTGTCGTCCGCGCCACGGATGGCGAAGGCGATGTACAGGAATGGGAAGAAGACCGGGGCCCGTTCTCCGGCGTGAGCGGGCTTCACAAGATCAACATGCGCGTTACCACGTGAGCTCTGTTTCTGGGAGCACAGGCTGCTGACCTGTAGGTCACGGCCTTTTACCGAGACCGGGAGCATCATCTGAGAATTGCGTGTGCAAGGATTTTCCGGCAAGGCCGTCGCCAGCTGTAGGCTGGTAGCCTACGTTTCCCAGAGCCTGTGCAACTTGCGAGGTGTGCTAAATTTTACCGATGGAGAAAGTGATCATTGTTGGGAGCGGTTGCGCGGGGCTGACTGCTGCAATTTATGCGGCGCGGGCAAACCTGAGCCCCCTCGTAATGGAAGGGCGGCAACCAGGCGGACAACTCTCTACGACGACTCTGGTCGAAAATTATCCCGGGTTTCCAGACGGAATCGATGGCCCGGAGTTGATTCTGAACATGCACAGACAGGCCGAGAAATTCGGTGCCCGGTTCTCATACGCGGAGGTCACGGACTTTGATCCGAGCAACAAGCATATCCGGATCAAAGCCGATGATGAATGGCTGGAGACTCGGGCGCTTATTATTGCCAGCGGCGCCGCGGCTCGGTATCTCGGGCTGGAAAGCGAAGAGAAATTGGTTGGTCACGGTTTGACGAGTTGCGCGACCTGCGACGGCGCATTTTACAAAAATGTACCGGTCTGCGTCGTGGGCGGCGGTGATTCGGCCGCGGAAGAGTCGCTTTTCCTCACCCGGTTCGCCTCAAAGGTTTATCTCATTCATCGCCGCGACAAGATGCGGGCGTCGAAGATAATGCAGGAACGCGTGTTCGCGAACAAGAAGATCGAGCCGATCTGGGACACGATCGTGACACAATACATTCCTGATGAAAACGGTGAAATGCGCGGCATCCGCTTGCGCAACATGAAGACAAATGAAGAACGCGAGTTGGAAGTGGCCTGCGTTTTTGTCGCGATCGGACATGATCCGAACACGAAGGCCTATCGTGGCAAACTCGACATGGATGCTGAAGGATATCTTCTCCAGAAGAACTTAGTTGAGAGTGAGGTTCCTGGCGTATTCATCGCCGGCGACGTCGCCGATCGCATTTACAAACAGGCGGTAACGGCTGCCGGGATGGGTTGCGCCGCGGCGCTGCAAGCGGAGAGATATTTAAGCAAGCTACAAGGCTGATTTCCGATTGCCGAATGCCGAATACGGATTGCCGAGTCAGAGAAAGCCGCCCGCACGGCGGACCTAAAAGCGCGAATGAAGAAGTTCGCGGCACGAGTAATGAAATTCATCGACGCGCTGCCGCACACAAGTCAGGGCCGCATTATAACGAAGCAGATTATTCGAAGTAATTGCCAAGATTGGAGTCGTAGAGGAAGAAATAATTGAAGATGTGCTTCTGGTTAGAGTTAATCATTGATTCACGCTTACTCACTGAACCGATACTTCGTCCCATTCTTGGCGAGGCTATGAAATCGTCGTGATCATGGCTGCATCTCGAAAATCGGCAGTCGGCAATCGGAAATCAGCAATTCGATGAAGATCTGCGATCTCACCCAGTTCTATTCGCCGGTAAGCGGTGGGGTGAAGCGGTATCTTCATGAGAAAATCGATTACATCGACAGGCACGCGCCGCGGGAGGAGCACGTTCTTATTGTTCCCGGTGCGAAGACCAGGCTGAAAGCAAACGGGCGCTCGCGTGTTTACACGATTCGTTCTCCGGTGGTGTCGCGAACGGCGCAATATCGCGCGCTGTTGAATCTTCGCGCGGTGGAAGAAATTTTGAAACAGGAACAGCCCGATGTGATCGAGTCCGCCGATCCCTACCAGCTTGGCTGGAAAGCCTTGAGGGTTGGACGCGCGCTGCGCGTACCAGTGATTGGTTTTTATCACTCACATTTTCCAGAAGCATACGTGCGAAAAAGCGCCACGCTTCTTGGGAAAACAGCTACGCGCCGCGTGATGAGGCTTTCCCACGCATACGTTCGCAAGTTGTACAATCAGCATGCAGCCACAGTTGTTGCTTCAGAGCCGCTGGGCCGCGTGCTGCGTGATTGGGGCGTAAACAACGTGCGTGTGCTTAGACTTGGTGTTAACACGGAAATCTTCCGTCCGGATGGGTCTGGAACCGAAGCAATACGCCGCTTGCTTGGTGTTAATTCCGACCAAAACCTCCTCCTTTACGTTGGACGGCTGGCGAAAGAGAAGAACACCGCGACTTTGCTTCGCGCGTTCAGAAGCTTGCAGCGACGCCGCCCGAATGAATTTCATTTGCTCGTGATCGGCGATGGGCCTGAACGAACGCAACTGCGGAAACTGCAATCGAGGGCTGATAATGTTTCATGGATTTGTTACTGCGCCGATCCTTGCGAACTCGCAGGGTTCTATCGTGCGGCGGATCTCTTGGTTCATCCTGGTGTTCAGGAAACATTTGGGCTTGCAGCGTTGGAATGCCAGGCGTGCGGGACGCCGGTTGTGGGAATTCGCGGTAGCTACATGGATAAGGTGATTTGTCATGATCAGGAGTTCTGGGCGGTCGAAAACAGCCCGGCCGCGCTGGCGAACGCGATCGAGCAATGCAGGGCTAGGAAACTATCGGTGTTGGGCAGGAACGCTGCACGTGTTGCGCGGAGTCTGTATAGCTGGCCGCGCATATTTGACGAACTGTTTTGCATTTATCGCGAGCTTCGCTCAAAATACCGCCGATCATAAATGCCGAACGATGACCATCAGACGTTTCTCATTCGTGGCTATCGCAAATCAGATCGCGAAGCGGTAAGAAAACTCTGCTGCGATACCGGATTTCTTGGCGAGCCGATCGATCCGGTGTACGAAGACCGGGGATTGTTCGCTGATTTTCTTACGACCTACTACACCGATCACGAGTCTGAATCCTGTTTTCTTCTGGAAGTGGACGGCCAAATTTCCGGATACCTGCTCGGTTCCCGAAAGCCGCTGCAAAACCAGCTCTACGCGCTCTACCAGAACGTCTGGCTATTCTTCCGCGCGCTAACGCGTTACTTCCGGTACAACCAACGCTCGCGTCGTTTTATTCGCTGGATACTGATGTACGGCTGGCGAGAAGTCCCCGCTCAGCCGCGGCGCGTACCCCATTTTCACATCAACCTCCTGCCGGAGGCGCGAAAGGTTTCGACTACGCGCGCATTGATGAGCGCGTATCTGAGTTACCTTTATCGATCCGGCGAAAAACGCGTGTGCGGTCAGATCATCACGTTTGAAAGCCGGCGTGGCGAAAAAATGTTCGAACGATACGGGTTCAAGGTTTTAAATCGGGCGGAGATCACCAAATACAAAGCGTTCTATCCCGAATCAGTCTATCTGAGCACCGTGATCAAGAATTTGGAAACCGCCGACCCGCTTTCCGCCTACTCGCGCGTGCGCGAATAACGCAGCATCTCAGGCGGGACCCATACGGGTGGTCAAATTGGCATCGCTCTTCCCGGTTCCATTTGAAACACTATTTCTAGCAAGCGCCTGTGGCACGATCATTCGTCGGCACCCAATAACTGCACCGCGAGTGGGATCGTCGTTAACGCTCCGACGGCGACCAAGGTCCAGCCGATCGCTCGCCGCTGCTCGCCGGTTAGTTTTTCGGAAAGCAACAGCGCGATGCCCGCACCGAGCATTGCCCGTGTGCCGGCCAAGAGACCGATTTGCGGAATTGTGACTTCGTGCTTTTTCATTGTTTCACTCCCTTGTTCATAATGCTAATCCACCATAGAAACGTGCCAATTCGCTCGCAGGGATGCAAAACCCACGGCGACGCGAAGCACCATAAATGTTGACGAAACTGAGCGCGATTTCTATACCGGCCTGAACCGACAGTTTTCAGAAATTAACCGCGTTGCCATGGCCTCCGAAGAAGACTGATTGCAGCCTTGGTTACGGGATCAATCTGTGAGTATGGCCAAGCTGAATATTCTTACCGATTTTACTTAGCATAACGACTACGTTGCACATAGCGCCTGGTTACACCGTTCACGTAATGTCCATATGCAATGTAGCGTTTGACTTGCCCGTGCGCGCCTAAGACTACCCAAAGTTCCCACGCTGTAACGTGCGTACCACCCAAAGCTGGGCCAATGACTGGAATGTAGTTTTGAGCGCTGATCGGGCTCGCGTAAAACCAGTCAAGCGTCATCTCTCCTGGCGGACAGACGGTTTTTGTGTCGGGCCGACCAAAGGCGCGAACAAGGTCTTCTTCGGTCGTCCAACCCGGTCTGATTTGGTTGACCTTCTCTTGTGTGATTGCGTGGCCCGCCATGGTCTGACTGGTTACGCAGGCGAGCATTATGAATGCGACTAGCAAGTTGGTAATTTGAGCTGTTTTGATCATCGGATGAATGCTTACGAATAGAATTTTCCCAATGTCCTTTAGCGGGATATGAAATTACTACCGGTTTGTCGAGATCGGAATTCGCCATTCCAGCTCTTCGAACTCGCGCGCCCGTGATTCGCAAATTTTTTAAACCGGCAACAAGCGTTCATCTAACCGGAATCCTCGCTGGTATTGTAAGTTATTTAGTACGACTTATGGCTGCGTGAGTACCCGGCTGCGCTGAAGAAATCGCCCGGTTTCCTGCGTGGAGGCCCGACTACTGACAGAACCAGGGGAAACACAAAGTGGCCGCCCAGAGGAACGGCCACTTTGCTGCCAGCTTCGCGAGGACCGGGACGCTTTGCTGGCTAATTCTTCAAACTCAAGGCGACCAATGCGGCGCCCAGAAACATGATCGTCGCGCCACCGCCGGGAATATCCCACACGGCTATTTCTACGGAAATCGGAGACCCAAGGCCCCAAGTGTTTTCACAAAATTTACGAACCTTGGTAAAATTTGCTGTGTTTGAGCCGCAGGCCGTGGATGCTTCTGCGGTGTTTGGTCAGGCGCCTACCGAGAACTTGCCGGCAAAGGCGGGAAATTCGTTACCCAGCTTCGGCGGAACTGGCGGCAAGCGTGCTACAGAGGTAGCGTAGTTCGTCCTCAACATCGGCAGGTTCTGCGACGGTTTGGGCCACTTCGTCCCGCAACAAAAACCGATAACGCTGCCGCATGTGATAGAGCAATTTCTTTACTGTCGCCTCCCGAACGCGAAGCGTCGTCGCCAGATTCGCATAGGAGAGGTCGTCTCGTTCCGCGGCGAGGTATCCGCTCAAAATGTTAAAAACCCGCAAACGACCTTTGCTCTCGCATTCCTCGTGAAGGCGGCGCAGGGCCCGTTCCACCACCGTTGCCGCCCACCCGGCATCGAAAATTCTTTCCGCAGGCCAGGAATTCAGCGCTTCCTTCGACAGAGCGAATTCTGAAGGTGCTTCGGCCATCCAAGGATCCCATGGGACGAAGTCGACGTCTCCACCGCGTTTACGTGCACGGGTCCTATCGACCGCATCATTCAAAAAATTCTGAAGGGACGTTAGCAGCAGCGATCGAAAACGGCCCCGAGCAGGGTCCGCCTTCTGAAGCCAATCACCGTTCAATATTCTGAGAAAAAAGTCCTGCGTCAGATCCTCGGCATCCTCGGGCGAGTAACCACGCCGCGCAATGAAGAAGAAAATCGGCCGCCAATAAACGCGGCAAAGCTCGGCCAGCGCAGTGGAGACCTGTTTTTCCCCACCGTTCGAGCCTGCGCCAGAAAGGATGAGGCTCCAACGCGTGGTGACGAACGCGCCGGATGTGCTCGTTTTTTCCTTCTTCGTTGCTCTTGAATTCAAATCGGTCCTAAATCAATTCGAACAAAAAAAACGTTGTATGGGAAGCAGTAAATTTCAGTGGCGCTAAGGGACAAACGGTTGCGATGACGCTAAGATAATTAGTCCGACTTTTGCGTAAAGATTGCCAAGTCTGTGTTTCCGAAATTTTCTAAACTTTTTTCGAAACCTGACGCCGCCGTTCCCGGAGAAAGAGGTAACCCACATTCACGCTCTGATAATCAGGGCCGAATTTATCTATTTCATCTAACCCCCCTTTATGGAGCTGCGATCACGCGATGTCGTAGATACTTACATCGGGGACAGGCCAACTCGACGCCCCTTATCGATTCCGTCCTTGACGGAGAACTGCGGGCGGTTTGCGCAACTTCTGCAGTCGGCACGGACCCGATCAACCATAAACCTATGCTCCCCTTCGGACTTTGTCCGAAGCCGGGCGGATATCGCGCCATGTGACCAATGCGGGTCGCCGGTACGTTTCGGGCGCGGGTTTTGTCTGAATTGTGTGCTCCAAGAGGGGTTGGACTCCGACGTTGCAAACGCGGAGAAGTGGGAGGACGTGCTTGACCTGGTTGACGGGGACGGAGCCGAGTGGCGGGTTGGCAGTTATCAGATCCTGCAGAAAATCGGGCGCGGCGGGATGGGCATCATCTATCGCGCGCGGCAAATACGTTCGCAACGAATCGTCGCTCTAAAACGTATTTTGAGCTTTCATGTTGATTCGCGCGAAGCCCTTGTTCGTTTCCAGCGCGAAATCGGAGCGGCAGCAAGGCTCAAGCATCCAAACATTTTGCCAGTCTACGAAGCGGGTGAAAGCGAAGACCGCCGGCCGTTCTTCACCATGAAGTTCGCAGCGGGCGGAAGTTTGTCGGACGCAGCAAAGAGCTTGCGGCATGATCCCCGCCGGATCGTTCGCATAATGGCCAAAGTCAGTCTTGCCGTGCAATACGCGCATCTCAAAGGAATCTTGCACCGCGACCTCAAACCTGGGAATATTTTGCTCGACGATCGCGGCGAACCGCTGGTGAGCGATTTTGGTCTGGCTAAATGGCTCGACAGCGCAAGCGATCTGACCCGAACCTTGACCAGCTTCGGAACGCCGGGCTACATCGCGCCGGAACAGGCGCAAGGGTCTGCGAAAAATCTCACTGCCGCAGCCGATATTTACGGCCTTGGCGCTATTCTTTTTTATCTACTGACCGGTCGACTGCCGTTCATCGGGAAAAACGTTTTGGAAGTAATCAAACAGGCCCTTAATAGATCGGCGCCGAAACTGCGGACAATTGCGCCCGAGCTTGATCGCGACCTCGAAGCTATTTGTGCAAAATCTTTGGAGCGCGAACCGCAAGCGCGCTATGCGTCGGCCGGTGATTTAGCTGAAGATCTCGAACGTTGGCTCGCAGGGCATTCGGCTCTTGTCAGGCCTGTTTCGCCAGCGATGCGTCTCTGGCTTTGGTCACGACGGAACCCGATTGTTGCTGGAATGGCCGCGCTCCTCCTGATGCTTGGAATATCACTGGGCATCATCATTTCGAAGGGCAGCATGGCCAGTCAGTCGGCTGCGACAGCTGGCATCGCTGTTCTGCCATTTGAAAGTCTAACTCGGGACAACGAGAACGCGTTCTTCGCCGACGGCGTATATGATGGTGTATCAACCAAGTTAGCGAAGCTGGCTGATCTGCAGGTAATCAGCCATAACACCGTCAGAAAATATCGCGGTGCACGCGATGCAAAGGAAATTGGGCGCGCATTGAACGTCGCTTACGTACTCGATGGAACCGTACGGAGAAGCGCCGGCAGGATTCATGTAACCGTCCAATTGATGAATACGCGGAACGATTCGCATGTTTGGGCGGCGAAGTACGATCGTGATATAAGCGATGTGTTTACACTGCAAGATGAGATCGCACAAAAGGTGGCAGATCAGCTGGGAATTAGCCTTTCATCCAACGAAGAAGTGGCCATCCAACGGCCGCCGACCACGGATCTTGTCGCGTATGACGCCTGCTCTCAAGCCGACCAATTAATCGACGATGTTTCCGTCAGCTCGCGGGCGAATGGAAATTTGATACAACCAATCCAACGGCTCGAACACGGTGTGGCACGGGACGCGTCGTTCTCCCATGCGAATTGTAATGTTGAGGAAGCGCGCATTAGCCTCCGCTTCGATCCCACCGATAAGCGGCTTCAACTTGCGCAAACAACGCTGGAATCGATTCGTCGTTAGCGTCGAGGCGGTTAAAAACCAGCGGAAAGCGTTTCATCGTTCGCGCGGATGAAAAGTTCACCGCATTTTCAAGACTGCGTTGGCGACGCGGCGCATGAGCAGAAAAGCGGTCCGGAAGCGGAACACAAGTACGAATAGGGGTAAAAGTACAAATTCTTAGGGAGATTCTGTCCAAAAGATCAGGGGTTGTCCCCGATAGACGGCGAGTTGGCGAGTAATTATTGTCCGCCCTTCAAATGCTGAATCCCCCAGAACCGCATTTGGGAGCTGGGCCACCTATCGTGTGGACACTCTTATCGGCGGTGTACCTGTTGAGAACTGTCGCCGTTGAGATCCTTGAGAATATCAATGGACCGCGCCACTAACCCCTAAAAATTATGAAAACATTGCCTCGTGAAGCTATGAACTCATTTGTCGTCGAAACAAAGAATGGCGAAGTTGAGTGGATCGTAGATTCAGAATGCCGAAAAGTAGTGATTCCGATTGCGGACGAATTCGGAATGTCGGCGGAGCAGTTCTTGGAACTCTACAGCCGCCACCGATTACCGGCGCAGTTAGTTCGCGGCGATCGCCTCTGTGAAGAAAGAGCGCCTGCGGGTTTTGGCGTAACACTGTGCGAAGAGGCTGCAACCCAGAAGCGCATCCGTCGAGCCGCACGATTTGCGGGATTGAGTGTCAAAGATTTCGTTTGGCGTGCCCTGGCCGCCTCCGTGAATTGCTGCGAGGACGAGATGATACTCAGCCCCAAAACTGGTCGGCCCCTTGCGGGGGATTTCGAACTTGAAAGCTTCATGGTGAAGCACGAGCTCGACGAGTAGATTCCAAATCACGCCGATTTTTTGCCGGGCAGGCGCTTTGATTAAGCGGACGTGAAAAGGCGAACTAAGGTGCGTTTTAAGGCAAGAACTGGTCGTGGCGCACGAACCGTTAGTCCACGGGCCAAGTCACCGGTTGTTCCAATGCTAACGATTAGCAACGTTCCTAGCGAAATCTTGGAGGCTATTGATGAACTAGCTGCCAGACAAGATCGCACTCGTTCAAGTTTCATACGGCGCGAGTTGCAACGCATAGCTGACGGGTTCTGGACTAAGGGAGCTAAGTAGATCGCCTGAAGATCGAGACTTCTGTTTCTGCGCGTCGGATGAAAAGCTGGCTGTGTTTCTGGAATCGCAAAGGGTGATGCATAAGTTCGCGGTTAGTTTGATTTCAGAAACACGATGAGATTCGTGCCTCATCTGCTGCACAGAACCAGCGACGCACGCGTCCGCCGAATACAAGTGCGGCCTTGAAAGCTATCTCGTGAAACGGCATGTCGACAGCGAGAAAACATCGCGCGAGGTTCTCTTATGCGTCACTTGTTACGACATCTCGACATCGTATCTCAGTTAGTTATCGTCACAACGTTTGTTTTGTTCGTCGTCGCGCTTTTCATCAAGGGTTTCGGCCACGGCCTCCTGCTTGAAGCCGGCGTTTTCTTGGTCTCTGTAAAGTTGATAATAATGGCCCATAAGAACACTCTTCTGGCCAAAGATTTGGATGATCGCCTCGATCGCCTGCAAACAACGCTGACACGAATGGAAGGTGTCTTCGAAGCACAGCGTCCGTCTGATCCAGGTTAGCGCGAAAAGCGGTCTTTTCTCGGCGAGCTGGGCGTGGACGCCGCGCGCGACCTAACCAGCTCGTGATGCGTACGGATCACGTTCATTCTTGCCGCCCGCGTCGCTGTCCCAGTTGGTTGCCAACGTCTGGCAACCATCCCATAGGTTGCCCCAGAGCAATCGCGAAGATTTTTCAGACTATTTCGGACACTTGAACCGAGCAAGTTCAGCGCGCGCATGGTTGAATCCTTGGCACCGCTGTAGCCAACAATCCAGGAACTGGCGTCGGCGGCGTACAGGCGAGTGGATAAATTTCTGTCTCAGTTTCACTCACTAATTTCTTCCGTCACCAACCCGGAAATGTGATCTTCTGAGCGATTTCCAAATCTCTTTGCCGTTCGCAAACGCTCTGGCATAATAGCCTCCAGACTTGTGGCGGACGAGATTTTGTAGCCGCGTTCTTTCTCATGTTTGCGTCGGTTTCCGCCGTTTCACAACGGCGACCATAGAAGATCAAAACACGATCTTATCCGTGACTTAATTTACCTAGCAAAATGCCGGCATAGCTCAGCTGGTAGAGCAGCTGATTTGTAATCAGCAGGTCGTCGGTTCGAATCCGACTGCCGGCTTTCTGGATTTCAGATTTTGGATTGGTGATTTACGATTGCGCGCAAACGAAGCAGTCATACTCGCCTAAAGTGGCGGGCCTTCGAATGGCCGAGATTGCGCGCCCTCAATTCGGAATTTTCTATTTTTCTTGAAACGCGCGCACCAGTAGATCAATCCGCCGATCAGAACGAATCCAAGTGCACCGCCAATAACCTTTAACCGAAACAGAACAGAGTTTTCCATATCCGGCGGAGGAATCGTCGCGATAATCATCGCAAACAAAGTCGTGATTATACCGCTCAAGCCGGCAAGCCATCCGCCAAACGATCCGCCAGGCGCCAGTACGACTTCTGTGGAGTTCTCGCTGCGTCGACGATGGATCAAAAAGACGATGAATAAGTAAAGGTACGGGATAAAGTAAATTAGGATCTGCGTGTCGAGCAGGATCAGATAAACGTCCTCGACGTTCGTGCCCTTCCCAAGCACCGAGAGCAACAGAAATATCGTCGCGAGCGTCGCCTGAACGAGAATGGCGACATATGGAGTGTGCCAGCGCGGATGCACCGCTCCGAAAGCTTTTGGGAAGTAGCGATCCAGTCCGATAACGAACGCCACGCGCGCCGGTCCGATCAGCCAGGCGCCCACGCTGCCGAGATTGCCGATGGAATAAAGTGCCGCGCAGAATGGAGCGATCCACCCCAGCGTGGGCGAAACGTTGTCGGCACCGGTCTTGATCGCCTGCAGAAATCCGGAAACGACGTTGACATCCTTGTTTGGCAGCCGCCATAGCACTGCTGCCGTTCCGAGGATATAGATGACCGCGATCAACGGTCCCGAGATGAAGATGGAGCGAGGCAGGTTGCGTCGTGGATTTTCGACCTCGTCAGCCATTGTCGAAGCCAATTCCAACCCCGCGAACGCGAAGGCGATCGAGGCAAGCAGGTTCAACGCCGGTAAATTGCTCAGATCGGGCTTCAAACTCGCCAGGCTGAGTTCATTGGCGGGAGGAGCGGTCATCGCGCCGTAAGCGCCTAACAAAATCAAGATGAGCCCGGGGATGTACGTGCCGATGCCGCCAGCGTTTTGCAGCCATTTGCCCGTACCGAGACCGACAATATTCATCACAACCGCGATCCAAAGGGTACCGAGCGTCACCGGCAGCACGTACGCCCAATTATCACTAAGCCCGCTTGCATCTTTGCCGAAGATAAAAGTCGCGATGACCGCCGCAGAAATCAGCAGGTTCGGGTAATAAAGGACGTTGTTGATCCAGTAACACCAGCCGCACAAAAACCCGTGACCTTCACCCAACGCGCGTTTCGTCCAGAAATAGATGCCGCCCTCTTTTGGAAAACGTGATGACAACTCGATCACGGCCAATCCCTGCGGAATGAAAAAAAAGACGGCGGCGATCAACCACATCAGCAAAGACCCAGGACCGAATTTCGCTGTTGTCCCGAGATGCCTCAGACCCAGCACCGCGACCAGATTGAACAGGACCAGATCCCGCAGTTTGAGCGCGCGCACAAGCTTCGGGGCGCTTTGTGACGTCTCGGTAGTCATTAACCTCGAAAAGCGCGATGAAACGAACTACAGCGGATCAACACTGAGACAATTGATCAAAATAAAGAAAGTCGTATCTGCGCGCTCTGTAAATCAGTTGCGAACTGCGTTCGCGAAGCGTTCGAGATAAATCCGTTGCAGATCCTCGGCGCTGAGTTTCGTCGGCCCGAGATCAAATTCTACTTTTTCGATCGTGCCCCTAAAGTATTTGGGTAACACCTTGGCATATTCGAGTTTCGGGACGACCGGCAGGCCGTTGTCGGTGCCAATGTCCATGCCTGCGTAAGAGGCGAACCGGAATGGAA
>Ga0126381_100003040_pt1 | contig 18250 bp, 21 predicted proteins | sample PanSoiMetPlot_28_FD_96465 | JGI IMG/M metagenome (GOLD analysis project Ga0126381, IMG submission 96465) | Tropical forest soil microbial communities from Panama - MetaG Plot_28 | ecosystem: Environmental > Terrestrial > Soil > Tropical forest > Bulk soil | place: Panama | collected 2016-02-17
ATCCGCCATCTGCGGCAGCGCGCGCGGCGAGACGAACGAGCCTACCTCGATCTCGGCGAGGCCCGCGGCCGCGAGGGCCCCGATCCAGCGGTGCTTGTCGGCGGTGGGCATGACGCGCTTGAGACTCTGCAGCCCGTCGCGCGGGCCGACCTCGCTGATCAGAACATCCATGGCTTCCTCCCGTCGCGTTCTATCCAACAGAACGATCCATTGCCTGACAGAATACTCGTTCAGGGCCCGCGCCCGCAACCGAATATCGTGCGCGCCGCAGCCACGTCGCAGAATTTCACAATGCTGAGCACGCCAAACGGGGCGCGCTCTTCCGCGATGCCGACATCATCTGGATTTAAGACTGTCTATAAGGGAACCGCCTCACCAAGAGGTCCTCATCCTGAGAGCCCGCGACGGGCGTCTCGAAGGATGCGACGTGGGGCGCGGCTTCAGCCTGTGGACATTGTTCGAGACGCGCGGGCTAAGCCGCCCGCGCTCCTCACCATGAGGTCGTACCTTGTCTCGAAGGATTAGTAGTTGCGGAAGCAGCGCTGGCCGAACGGGCCGGGGTGCCAGCCGAACGGGCAGGAGTAGAGCGGCCGGCAGTACCCGTAGGGCCCGCGGTGGCCGAAGAAGCCGCAACCGCCCGAGGCGGTCTCGACGGGGCTCGCGTCGGCAGCGGCCTCGGCGAGCGGGGCGAGCGGGGTAAGCGGCATCGCCCTCGACGCGGACATGCCGATGACGGTGACGGCGACAAGGGCGAGCAACGCGGCCGTGGTCGTGCGCATTGGAGTATCTCCTCTGTTCTGGTCCAAGGACGCGCCATGCGTCCTCTGCGCACTTGGTCGCGCATTCCGCCTTTCGGGTTGCTGAACCAATCAGGCAAACGGCCCGCAATCGCGCGTTCCGTGACGGCCGTCACCGCTTTTCCGACGCGAGGCGGATCAGCCCTTCACATCGAGCAGCTCGACGTCGAAGATCAGCGTCGCATTGGGCGGGATGACGCCGCCGGCGCCGCGCGCGCCGTAGCCGAGCTCTGGCGGGATGATGAGGGTGCGCTTGCCGCCGACCTTCATCGAGGCGACCCCCTCCTCCCAGCCGGCGATGACCTGATGGCGGCCGATTGGAAACTCGAACGGCTGACCGCGGTCGACCGAGCTGTCGAACTTCTTGCCCTTGGTGCCGTTCACATAGAGCCAGCCGGTATAGTGCATGACGCAGATTTGCCCGGGCCGCGGCGTGGCGCCGGTGCCGACTTGGGTGTCCGTGATCTGCAGGCCTGAGGCTGTGGTCATGGTGCTCCCCGCGGCCTGGGCCGCTGCTTGTGTGGATGCTCCGGCCGCGGGCAGGCCGGCCAATGCGATGGCGCAGATCAGTGAAGAAAGGCGCATTCTCCTCCTCCTGGAACAGAGCTTATGGGATGGTTGAGCGCTTCGCGAAACCCATCAGAGGGCCTGTCCGAAGCCCGACAGCTCTGTGCCTGCCGTGAAGGAGGGATGATGGGTTTCGCGAAGGGCTCAACCCATCCTACTTAGCTCAGGAACTAATCGAACGCATCCACAATCTTGTTCTCCTTGGGATCGACGATCACGACCTTGCCGTCGGCCAGGTAGAACATGTGCGATTTGATCTGCGGAACCTTGGCGCCGACATCCGCCGGCATGGGATTGAGCTTGATCGTGGCCGGTACCGTCGCGCCGATGGCGGTCTCGCTGTGCGGCGGCGCCGGAGCGATCTGCTGCTCCTTGAGCAGTTCCTTGATAATGAAGCGCTGCTCGAGCGTCAGGTTGACCTTGGGCTGGGTGACGGTCGGCTCGCTGGGTGCTTGCGTCAAGGCGGGCCCGCCCATGCCGAGCCACACGAGCGCAAGCGCCACCGCAGTCGTCGGCCGAGCCTTTTTTCTCATCGCAGCCTCCTTACAGGAACTTCTCCCAGAAATGATCGGGTACGCTCGCCACCACCCATTGGAATCCGCGCGAGAACAGCCCGGCAACGACCACGAAGAAGAGAAGGCCGAACACCGTCATGGCCATCGTCCAGAAGGCCGCCGCGATCTCCCCGAAGGCGGCGAGCGCGCGCCTGAACATGACGAAGAGCAGCGCCGCCAGGATCACGATGGCGATCACGCCAACCACGAGCTTCCAGGGCGGCAGATTTGCCCACGACATGTTGAAGGCGGACATGATCTGCGTCCACGACCAATCCCACAAAGTCTCGATCGTCTTCAAAAACCACGTGAATCCTTCCAGCACGAGCCGTAGCAGCTGATGAACCGCCTGATTCATGAGTCCCTCCTTCACCCCAATAGCGGCTTTCCCGGCGATATAATTAAACTCTACCACCGCGGTTTTGGTTCCCGTCCGCACCTCCATACCCGCATGGACAAGCGCTGCCGTGGGCATTACTGAATCCGCCAAGCTTTCCGAAAGGTGCCAGCATGAACAAGCCGCTGCCGGAGCATCCCAAGCTGTTACTCGATCCCTATGGCAGCTGGGCCGCGCGCGAAGGCGTGCCCGTGGTCGAAGATTTCGGCGTCGATCTGATCAAGGTCGCGACCGCGCCGTGGCCGCGTTTCGGCGTCGATGGCGCGATCGTCGACCTCAAGGGGCGCGGCGACTTCGTGTCGATCTTCCTGCTCGACCTTGCGGCAGGCGCCGCGACCTCCCCGCAACGGCATCTCTACGAGGAGGTCGTCTATGTGCTTTCGGGCTTCGGCAGCACCACCGTCGAGATGAGCGACGGGCGCCGCCACAGCTTCGAATGGGGCCCCAAGAGTCTGTTCGCTCTGCCGCTCAACGCCCGCTACCGGCATTTCAACACCTCGGGAGTGAAGCGCGCGCGGCTCGCCTCGACCAACAATCTCGCGATGATGGTCAATCTGTTCCACAACGAGGCCTTCGTCTTCGACAACGCCTACGAGTTCCCCGAACGGCAGGGTGCACAAAAATCCTTCAGCGGCGAAGGCGACTTCATCCCGGTGCGGCCGGGACGCAACATGTGGGAGACCAACTTCGTCCCCGACCTCGCCAGCTTCGAGCTCAAGACCTGGGAGGCGCGCGGCGCCGGCGGCTCGAACATGATGTTCGTGCTCGCCGACGGCACCATGCACGCCCACATCTCGCAGATGCCGGTCGGCACCTACAAGAAGGGCCACCGCCACGGCCCCGACTTCCACGTCTTCGCCGTCACAGGCCAGGGCTATTCGCTGCTTTGGTACGACATCGCCAAGGACCTCGTGCGCGTCGACTGGCGGCACGGCGTGGTGTTCGCACCGCCTGATCAGATGTTCCATCAGCATTTCAACACCTCTCCCGATCCGGCGCGCTATCTCGCGGTCGCCTTCGGAGGGCTGCGCTATCCCTTCACGCAAGCCAAGCGCCATGTGTTCAACGGTATGGACGTCAACGTCCAGGACGGCGGCTGTCAGATCGAGTACCAGGATCAGGACGCGCGCATCCATCGCATCTACCTCGAAGAGCTCGCCAAGCACGGCGTCGCGTCCGGCATGGGCAAGTTCATCGACGAAAGCCCGACCTGAAAGCGGTCAATGCACGAGCTTGAATTCGACCATCTGCACGTCGAGCCGGGCGAGAACGAGGTCGCCTGGTCGGCCGACAATGTCGAGCTGACGACCGTCGGCATCGACATTGGCTCCTCGACCTCGCACCTGATGTTCGCGCGCGTGCATCTGCAGCGCCTGACCGCTGCGCTGTCTAGCCGCTTCGTCGTCGTGGGCCGCAAGGTGTTGTGGCAGTCGCCGATCCTGCTGACGCCTTATCTCCCCGACTACACCATCGACACCGACGAGCTCGAAGGCTTCATCGGCGGCTGCTACGCCTATGCGGGCATCGACCCCGCCGACATAGATTCCGGCGCCGTCATCCTGACCGGCGAGGCGATCAAGCGGCACAATGCCCGCGCCATCGCCGATCTGTTCTCCGAGGAAGCCGGCCGGTTCGTGTGTGCCTCCGCGGGCCATCACATGGAATGCCAGCTGGCGGCACATGGCTCGGGCGCGATCGCGCTGTCACGCAGCCGCACGATGCGGCTTCTCAATGTCGACATCGGCGGCGGCACCACCAAGCTCGCGCTGATCGAGAACGGCACGCTGGTGGCAAGCGCCGCCGTCGCGGTCGGCGGCCGCCTCCTGGTCGAGGACGCGAAATCAGGCCCGACCCGCATCGAGCCGCCGATGCAGGCGATCGCCGAGAGCGTCGGCATCACGCTCGCGCCGGGTCGCCCGCTCTCGGCCGACGACCGCGCGCGCATCGTCAACCGCATGGTGCGGCTCATCATGCGCATGATCGACCGCCGCCCGGCGGACGAATTGACCGCGCGGCTGCTGGTGACCGAGCCCTGGCCGTCCGCGCTCGCCAACATTGGGCTCGACGCGCTGACCTTCTCGGGCGGCGTCGCCGAATATTTGTACATGCGCGAGAAGCGCGCCTTCGGCGACCTCGGTCTCGAGCTCGCGCACGCGCTCTCGCGCATGTTGGCGCAGCGCCGTGATCTGCCGCCCATCATCGATCCCGGGCAAGGCATCCGCGCGACCGTGATCGGAGCGGCGCAGTTCTCGGTGCAGATCAGCGGCAACACCATCGCGATCACACGCCCCGACGATCTGCCGCTGCAGAATCTGCCGGTCATGACCTTGAGCCTCGACCTCGGCGCTGCGGTCGACGCCACCGCGGTCACCGCGTCCTGCCGTGCGGCACTCGCGGCAACCGACCTCACCGACGGCGACGGCCCAGTTGCCTTCGCATTTCCATGGCACGGCGACCCGGCCCACGCGCGGCTCCACGCGCTCACCGCCGGCATCTGCGCCGCGGTGCCGCGCACGCTCGCGGCGGGCCTGCCGCTCATATTGTTGGTCGACGGCGACATCGCCATGAGCCTCGGCCGCATCATCCGCAACGAGATCGCGCCGGACGCCAACCTCATCGCCGTCGACGGCGTGCAGCTCAAGCAGTTCGACTATGTGGACATTGGGCGGGTGATCGACATCACCAATGTCGTGCCGGTGATCATCAAGTCGTTGCTGTTCAAGTGACATTAAAATTTACTGTTCGGGGCCGGCCGGCGCGAGCGAACCCAGTGCGACAGCCCTCGTCCTGAGGAGGCGCGAAACGCCGTCTCGAAGGACGACCAAGAGCGAAGGCCGTGCCACGCGGCCGTCCTTCGACACACGCGCAAAAGCGCACTTCCGCAGAGCATGAGGTCTGTAGAGTGCTGCGATCGCAAGGCTATAAAGTGAATATGAACTTGCGCCCGCCCCAAGCTCCCCAAGCCCGAAGGAACAACAATGCCCGAGAAAAAACTTTCGCCCCGCCTGCCCGCGATCCCGCCCGAGAAGCTCGCGCCCGCCCAACAAGCCCTCATTGATTCGATTCGCTCCGGGCCGCGCGGCGAGGCAACGCAGATCCGCGGGCCCTTCGCCGTGTTCCTGCACGCGCCCGACTATGGCCAGCGCGCCCAGGAGCTCGGCGGCTACTGCCGGCTCAAGACGCAGGTGCCACCGCGCCTCTCCGAATTCGCGATCCTCCTTACCGCCAAGCTCTGGCGCTCGCAGTACGAATGGTTCGCCCACGTACCCCATGCCGAGCGTGCCGGCGTGAAGAAAGAGACCATCGCGGCGTTGCGCGCCGGTCGCGCCCCGAAATCGGCTCCGAACGACGAGCGTGCGGTCTATGACTTCATCAAGGAGCTTTACCGCAGCAAACGCGTCGGCGACCGCACCTATGCGCGTCTGCTTGCGCTTCTGGGCGACGCCGGCATGGTCGAGTTCGTCGGCATCCTCGGCTATTACGTGCTGATCGCGATGTCGCTTAACGTCTTCCGAATGGGCCCGCCCGAGGGCGAGCCCCTGCCCTTCCGCGAAAGCTAGCCTTCAGTGTGCGTGACCTGTCGCGCCGTGATCCATGGCGCCGTGGTCGATGGTGGAGGCGGCATTGCTCGGGCCTTGCGCGCCGATCGACTCGACCACGTATTCGAGCTCGACCTTGCCGGCCTTGGCGAAGTCAAGCGTGGCCTTCATCCGCGCGCCTTGCGTGAGCGGCTGCTTGAGGCCCATCAGCATGAGATGCGACGACTGCGGCTTCAGGGTCACGGTTCCGCCGGGCTTGATCTCGAGCCCGCCCTCGACTGGCCGCATGGTCATGACGCCGTTCTCCATCAGCATCTGGTGCACCTCGGCCCGATCGGCGGCGGGCGTCGACGCCCCCGTGAGCCGGTCCGCCTCGGTGCCGTGGTTGGTGATGGTCATGTAGGCGCCACCAACCGAGGCCCCCCTGGGCGTCGCGCGCGCCCACGGGTCGGCGATCTCGATCGCCCCCACCTTGTAGGTCTCGGCCACGGCGGCGCCGCCAAGAAGCGTCAGCAGGCCGGCCGCGAGCCAGAGCGGACGCGCTTTTTTCCAAGCCGTTTGTTTCCAAGTCTTTTGTTTCCAAGCCTTTTGTTTCCAAGCCTTTTGTTTCCAAGCCTTTTGTCGCACGGGGAGGCACTCCATCTTAGGGGCGCCACATTACGGCGGCACGGCAGCCTCGTCCATGCACGGTCTCCAAATACCGTCGCTTGGCTGCCCGCCCGCCTGGTACGGCATAGAGGCGGAGCCTACCACCGGCCGAGGTTCTTGCGAGCGCACCTTTCGTGCTATGGTGGCGGGCCGGAGAACAAGTACAACCAAACCGTTCGGCCGCGATTGTGACATCCGACCCATCCAGTTCCGACGAAAGAGGCCGCGTGCTGCGCTTCCGGCCGCGCGGCGCGCGGCCGCGCCCAGCCTGGCGCTGGCCCGATCCCGATTCCGAGCAGAACACACCGGTCGAGGACCTCTCCAAGTACGAGCGCACCGAGGCCGTCGACGACTACCGCCACCGCATGACGATGAACCTGCTGACGCTGGTGGTCGCGCTGGCTCTCATCGGCTGCGGCCTCTGGCTGACCAGCAAGATCGTCGAGAACCGAAACCTGCAGGATTGTTTCCTGACTGGACGGCGCAATTGCGCGCCGATCCCACTGCCGCCGCGTGCCGGGCTGCAGGCCCCTCCGGGCAAAAATGCCCGGCACGAGGTGCCGGGCATCGCAGCTTTGCTTGAACACGCATAAGCCGCGCGCGCTATTGGCGTTAGCCGCGCGCGCTATTGGCGTTCCACCGTGACCTGCGTCAGGCCGGAGAAGCCGAGCACCCGTGCCGCCGCCGGCGTCACGTCGATGATGCGGCCGCGCACGAACGGACCACGGTCGTTGACCGTGACCACGACCGAGCGTCCGTTGTGCCGGTTGGTGACGCGCACGCGCGAGCCGAGGGGAAATGACCGATGCGCGGCCGTCATCGCCGAAGGATCGAGCCGCGCGCCGCTTGCGGTACGCGACCCGCTTTCGGTCGAGTAGACCGACGCGACGCCGCTGTCGGCCCAAGCCGCCGAGCCGGCGATCGGAGCAAATTGAGCAACCACAGCCACCAAACAAATCGATGCAAGTTTCAATGCACTCTCCCATGCTGTCGCGACGACTGTTCCATCGTCGGGGTTGGACAAGTTTTGTGGGGAAGCGGGCCGTTTGATTGGTCAATGTGGCAACAAGAGGGCGAGGGGTTGAGAATGCACGCCGGTATCTAGAGAAGGCGCGAACGAGGCGGTTCAAACCCTACGCAACTTCAGCGCGAGGACTCCACGCATCGTGCTGTGATTCGCAATGCACGTCCAGCAGGGCCGCCGCAAGCCGCAGCCGCGGCGGACGGGGTGGCCCACAATGGCTTGGGGGCTTGCGGGGCTTGCCATTGAACTCTCCCACCCTCTTCGCTATGAGGAGGGCTCGACCGCAGCCCGGGTGGGGCGGACCGGGGTGCGTTCATCCGGGAACATCCACGGCGCTCTTGATCGCGCGTTTTGCGCGCGCGCTTGCGGCAGCCGGACGGCCGCCGAAACGGGTTGGAAATCAAGGGCTTGCCAATGTCATCGACCTTCGACGCCGTGGCCAATATCATCGCCGAGACCTGCGACATCCCGCGTGACACGATCAAGCAGGAGAGCCATGTCATCAATGATCTTGGCATCGACAGCCTCGACTTCCTCGACGTCGCCTTCGCCATCGACAAGGCGTTCGGGATCAAGATGCCGCTCGAGCAGTGGACGCAGGAGGTCAACGAAGGCAAGGCAACGACCGAGCAGTATTTCGTTCTGAAGAACCTCTGCGCGCATATCGATACGCTCGTCGCCGCCAAGGGCGCTTGAAGCCTAAATGCGTTTTGACTATTTCCAGATGATTGATCGGATTGTCGACCTCGACCTCGACAATCGTACGATCCGCACGCAGGCCGACGTGCCGGCGGCCTCGACCGTGTTTGAAGGCCATTTCCCCGGCTATCCGCTGATGCCAGGCGTGTTGCTGCTCGAGACCATGGCGCAATCGTCGGGCTGGCTCATCATCGGCGTCAACGGCTTCAAGCGCATGGCATTCCTCGCCTCCTTCAGCGAGGCGAAGCTGCGCTCGTTCGTGAAGCCGGGAGATGTGCTCGATGTCAGCGCGACGCTGCTGCATGAAGGCTCGGGCTTTGCGCGCACCAAGGCGCAGATCCGCGTCGGCGGCAAGCTGTCCTGCAACGCGGAGATGACCTTCCGGGTCGCCGAATTTCCGAACGCCGAACTGCGCGCGCACATGGAGAAGGCCGCCGCGACGCTCGGCTTCCCGCTGGAGATTCCGGTTCATGGCTGAGACCATGGGCGATGCGGCGCGCGAGGCTTGGATCACCGGTGTCGGCGTCGTCTCGACCCTCGGTGAGGGCCCGGAAAAGCATTGGCAGGCGTTGCACGCACCGCCCCCGCCTCCGGATACCGTCACCTGGGCGCCGTTCGTCATTCATCCGGTCGTCCCGCTCGACCTCGACAAACAGATTCCGAAGAAGACCGATCAGCGCCAGATGGAAGCCTGGCAGCACATCGGCACCTACGCGGCGGGGCTCGCGCTCGAGAGCGCCGGCGTCAAAGGCAATCCCGAGATCCTCCGCCACATGGACATGATCGTCGGCGCCGGCGGCGGGGAGCGCGACACCGACGTTGACACGATGATCCTGTCCGGGCTGCGCACGAGCAGCCGCGCAGCAGCATTCCTCAATGAACGGCTGATGAGCGATCTGCGGCCGACGCTGTTTCTTGCGCAGCTCTCGAACCTCCTGGCCGGCAACATCTCGATCGTGCACGGCGTCACCGGGTCCTCGCGCACCTTCATGGGCGAGGAATCCGCCGGCGTCGACGCGGTGCGCGTCGCGCATGCGCGCATCGCCGCGGGCCAGAGCGACATCGTGCTGGTGGGCGGCGCCGCCAATGCCGACCAGATCGCAACGCTCTTGCCGCTGATCATGGGACGCTGTTTGTTGAAGGGCGAGTTCAAGCTGCTGTGGGAACGCGCCAGCGCCGGCGGCGGCGCGACCGTGGGCTCGCAGGGCGCCTTCCTGGTGCTCGAGGAAAAGCGGCACGCGGTGGCGCGCGGCGCAACGCCATTCGCCCGCCTCGCCACCGTGCTGTCGGAGCGCGTCAAGCGCGCACCGGGAGCCATCACCGGGATGCTGGAGCAGCTGTGGCAGCGCGTTGCACCGCGCCTGCAGCCATCCTCGCTGGCGATCATATCCGGGGCAACCGGGATCGAGCCCGCTACCGCGGAGGAGCGTGCATTCCTCACCAAGCACGGCGAGGTCGCGGTGCGGGGGACTGCCGCGCACGTCGGACACGGTGTCGAGTCGCAATTTGCGATGAACATCGCGCTTGGCGCCATCGCCTTGCGGGAGGGCCGGCTGTTTCCCACCTTCGAACCGTCAGGCTTCGAGCGTGCTATGGATGATCCGCTTCGGCAGACCGCCGTCACCAGCGTTGGATTTTGGCGCGGCGAAGGACTGGCTTTGCTCGAGGCCATCTGATGCGCATCTGATGTGAAGGAGCGATCATGGCGCGATATCGTGATCAGGCGGGCCGTCCGATCGTGGTGGTGACCGGCATGGGGGTCGTGACGTCGCTGGGCACCGGCAAGGCGGACAACTGGCGCAGGCTGACGGCGGGAGAATCCGGCATCCACGCCATCACCCGCTTCGCCACCGAGGGCCTTCGCACCCGCATCGCCGGCACGATCGATTTCGTCAAGATCGACGAGATGAGCGCGCCCGAGCTGTGTGAGCGATTGGCCGGGATGGCGGTGGAGGAAGCGATCGCGGACGCCGATATCGGGGCGCACGGGGATTTTCCTGGCCCGCTGTTCCTGGCGGTGCCGCCGATCGAGCTCGAATGGCAGCAGCGCAGCGCGATCGCCGGAGCCTCCGGCTCGAAGGACAAGATTACCGTTCCCGATCTCTTGCGTGGCGCCGACACTGGCGCGTTCGACGGCGTCTACAAGCGCTTCCTGTTCGGCTCGGTCGCCGAGGGGGTGGCGCAACGCTTCGGCACCAAAGGCTCGCCGATCTCGCTGTCGACCGCCTGCGCGTCCGGCGCCTCGGCCATTCAGCTCGGCATCGAGGCGATCCGGCGCGGCGAGGTCGACGCTGCCTTGTGCGTCGGTACCGACGGCTCGATCAATACGGAGTCACTGATCAAGTTCTCGCTGCTGTCGGCCCTCTCGACCTCCAATGATCCACCGCAGGCCGCGGCCAAACCGTTCTCCAAGAATCGCGACGGGTTTGTGATGGCGGAAGGCGCCGCGGCTCTGGTGCTGGAAAGCCTCGAGCATGCAAGCGCGCGCGGCGCCAATATCCTCGGTGTGCTCGAGGGTTGCGGCGAGCTAGCCGATTCCTTCCATCGCACGCGCTCGAGCCCGGACGGGCGGCCGATCATCGGCTGCATCCGCAACGCGATCGCGGATGCGGGCCTCACCCCCGACGACATCGACTATGTCAACCCGCACGGCACTGGCACGCCGGAGAACGACAAGATGGAAGGCCTCGCCACGGCCGCTGTGTTCGGCGAGCGCGCCAAGACGCTGCCGATCTCGTCGAACAAGTCGATGATCGGACATACGCTTTCCGCCGCCGGCGCCGTCGAGGCCGTGGTCTCGTTGCTCACGCTCGAGCACCAGCGGCTGCCGCCGACCATCAATTACAAGGTCCCCGACCCGGCGCTGCAGCTCGACGTCGTCCCCAATCTGGCGCGCGACGCCAAGGTGACCCACGTGCTCTCCAACTCGTTTGGCTTCGGCGGCCAGAACGTCTCGCTGGTGCTCGCCCGGGAGCCCCGGTGAGCGCCTTGCACGCCCTGACCGTCGTCGCCGACCGCAAGCTCGAGCTGGTCGCGCTCGCCGAGGTGCCGCCGCCCGCCGCTGGCGAGGTGCAGATCCGCATCAAGGCGGTCGCGCTCAACCATATCGACGTGTGGGGCTGGCGCGGCATGGCCTTCGCCAAGCGCAAGCTGCCGCTGGTGGCGGGCGCGGAAGCGGCCGGCGAGATCGCGGCGGTCGGCGCGGGCGTCACGCAATTCAGGCGCGGCGATCGTGTGGTGATGTATGGCGGCCTCACCTGCGCGGCCTGCAAGGCCTGCCGTGAGGGGCGCGATAATCTCTGCGAGAACATCGCCGGCATCATGGGCTTCCATATCGACGGCTTTGCGCGCGATCTGCTCAACATGCCGGCGCGCCTGGTCATTCCGGTTCCCGAAGGCGTTGAGCTGCGCGACGCCGCCTGCGCGCCGATCGGCTTCTCGACCGTCGAGCACATGCTGTTCGACAATGCCAAGCTCGAGGCTGGCGAGACCGTGTTGGTGCATGCTGGCGGCTCCGGCATCGGCACGGTGGCGATCCAGATGGCCAAGGCGATCGGGGCGAACGTCATCACCACGGTTGGCGACGACGCCAAGGGCGAGAAGGCGCGCGCGCTCGGCGCCGATCACGTGATCAACTACCGCACCGAACGTTTCGAGGGGGTGGTGCGCAAGCTCACCGCCAAGAAGGGCGTCGACGTCGTGTTCGAGCATGTGGGCGCCGACACCTTCCCGGGCTCGCTGTTCAGCCTCAAGCGCGGCGGGCGCCTCGTCACCTGCGGGGCGACTTCGGGACCCACGACCACGCTCAATCTGATGCAGCTCTTTCAGCAACAATATCGCATCATCGGCTCCTTCGGCGCCTCGATCCGCAACATCCGCGATAGCCTCGCCAAGATGGCGAGGGGCATCCGCCCGGTGATCGACAGCGAGTTCCCGCTCGATCAGTTCGAGGCGGGGCTCCAGCGGCTGGAGAGCCGACAAGTGTTCGGCAAGATCATCATCGGCTTCTGAACCTCGTTGCGAGGCGATGCGCAAGCAATTGAAGCGTCTGAAGCTGATGCTGCGCCGCGGCGCCGCGACCATTGGCGGCGCCGCGCTCGGCGGCCTCACGCTTTTGATCATTCGTACGATCCGCCTCACCGACCGTCGGCGCACCGCTGACTTCTGGGGCTGGCTCATGCGACGACTCGGGCCGTGGCTTCCCGAGCATCGCGTCGGCCGCGCCAATCTGGTGGCTGCGTTCCCGGACAAGAGCCCGGCGGAGATCGAGAAAATCCTCGCGGGCGTTTGGGAGAATCTCGGCCGCTATGCCATCGAGTTTGCGCAGATCGAGCGGCTGACCAACGACGATCCGAGCCGGCCTGAGAACGACATCGTCGCCCCGCTTGCGGTCAGCGGGCTCTTCCACCGGCTGCGCAACGACGGCAAGCCGGCGCTCATCTTCGCGGCGCATCTGGCCAATTGGGAGCTGCCGGCCTTGGTCGCGGCCCGCCACGGGCTCGACACGGCGGTGCTGTTCCGCCGCCCCAACATCACGGCGGTCAGCGACGCGGTACTGAAAATCCGCGCCGGCAGCATGGGCACGTTGGTGGCGACCGGCCTCGACGCGCCGGTCAAGCTGCTGCGCATCCTGGAAGCCAATCGCCACGTTGCCATGCTGGCCGACCAGCATTTCGTGAAGGGCGTCGAGGTCAAATTCTTCGGCAGGCCCTGCAAGGCCAACCCGCTCGTCGCGCAGCTCGCGCGCCACATCGAGTGCCCGATCCACGGCACACGCGTCATCCGCCGCGCCGACGACAAGAACCGCTTCTACCTCGAGCTGACTGAGGCGATCGAGCCGGCGCGCGACGCCGAAGGCCGCGTCGACATCCAGGGGACCATGCAGGTCATCACCACGACGATCGAGGGCTGGGTGCGCGAACACCCCGAGCAATGGTTGTGGCTGCACCGCCGCTGGCGGTGAGCTTTTTGCGGAACCGATCCGCTAGCGCGAGCGGACCACCGCCGCCGTGGCCTCGCGGGCGCGCTCTGGCTCGCCGACTGCGGTGCTGGCGAGGCACCGATCCAGACCTCGGTTACATTCAAGCGCTTCCACATCAGCTTCTTCAAGGACCCCGACTCCGCGCGCGACGGCCGTGTCGCTTGCGCAATTCGGCGGATCGTTATTCCTTTTCCTCGAACCAAGGGGCCCAAGACGCGGTTTTGCACCCGACCTAAAGGCGCAGGTCACGAATCACGTTTTCGGTAACAAAAAGTATTGGTGCGTCTGCGTTAAAACATCGCAACAGAAAATCATCGCGGCGGTCATTCCCTGGGACGGTGATCTCCCCCGGGGCCTCTTTCCTAGCCGCGTTCGGCGGGGCCATTTCTTTCATTTGCTCCTCAAGCCAGCGTTGGTACTCGCCACGCAATGCGTGCCATCGCGTCCTCGCGCGTGGACTCGGTGCCGTAGGACCTGCGGCCGGTGAGCATGAAGTCGACGCCCCACCACCACGGCGCGTGCACCGCGTTGATCCTGAGGATGTGCCCCACGTCAGCGCCGCCATGAGCTCGCCAGGGGCGGCCCTGCGGCCATGCGCCGTGTACCATGCCAATCGCCAGCAAGGGACGCCTGCTTCCCCCGCGCTTCCCCCGCGCGTCCCCCACGCCCATGCTGGGAGACAAGCCCGCCGAGAAACCCGCCAAAATCAGAGGTTTCTCGGCGATATCGAGGCCCGAACTCGCATCCTTTCAGCCGGAGGGAAAGAGAAACCCTCACTACTTACCGGTCTTTATCTTGGTCCACAGGCGGTTCATCAGGCGCTGCGTCGCGGGGTCGTAGGCCTTGATGGTGTAGAGGCGGCTCATGGTTGCCTCGTCCGGATAGACCGCGTGGTCCTCGAGCACGGCCTTGTCGATGAGCTTCTGGCTCGCCAGGTTGCCGTTGGCGTAGGAGATGAAATTCGAATTCTTCGCCGCCACCTCCGGCCGCTGCAGATAGTCGATGAAGGCGTAGGCCTCGGCGACATTCTTGGCGTCCTTCGGGATCGCCAGGTTGTCAAACCACAATTGCGCCCCCTCCTTGGGAATCGCATAGGCGAGCTCAACGCCGTTCTTGGCTTCGGCGGCGCGCTTCTGCGCCTGCTTTACGTCGCCGGAGAAGCCGACCGCGAAGCAAGCCTCGCCCGTCGCGAGCGCATCGAGATATTCCGAGGAATGGAACTTACGTACGAAGGGGCGGATCTTGCCCAGAAGGTCGGCGCCCTTCTGCAGCTCCGCCTCCTTGTGCGAGTTGGGATCGAAGCCGAGATATTGCAGCGCCGCCGGCATGATGTCGTCGGCGGAATCGAGCAGATAGACGCCACAGTCCTTGAACTTGGCGATGAGCTCCGGCTTGAGCACGAAGTCCCAGCTGTCGATCTTGGCCTGCGCGCCGAGCACCTCGTGCGCCTTGCCGACATTGTAGCCGATGCCGGTCGTGCCCCACATGTAGTTGACGGCGTAGAGATTGCCGGGATCGTAAGCGGCGAGCCGCCGCATGATCTCCGGCCACATATTGGCGAGGTTCGGGAGCTTGCTCTTATCGAGCTTCTGGAAGATGCCGGCCTTGATCTGGCGCTCGAGGAAGAAGCCGGTGGGCACCACCACGTCATAGCCGGACTTGCCGGCGAGGAGCTTGGTCTCCAGCGTATCGTTGGAATCGAAGGTGTCGTAGCGCACCTTGATGCCGGTCTCCCTGGTGAAATCCTCGAGCAAGCTCGGCTCGATATAGTCTGACCAGTTGTAGACATTGACGGTCCGCTCCTGCGCGAGCGCAGGCGCGAAGAGGAGCGCGAGAACAGCGGCGAGCACAGGCGAGCGGAGCATCGTCATTCTCGTTCAGGTTTTGGTATCGAGGCCGGCGGCCTTCCAGGCCAAGATGCCGCCAGCGAGGTGGGCGTTGTAGTGATAGCCTTTCTCCTGCGCGGCGAGCGAGGCGGTGACCGAGCGCCGTCCCGAGCGGCAGGCGAAGACAACCTGGCGGCCTTCTGGATCGGGGATCGCGGCTGGATCGAAGCTCGACAGCGGCACCACCACCGCGTCGGGATAACGTTCGAGTGCGACCTCGTTGGGCTCGCGCACATCGACCAGCAGCATGCGGCCGGCATCGAGCCCGCGCGCAACCTCTTCGGGTGTCAGATTTTGAACCCGGGGATCTCCGTCCGCCATGCGGCTCTCCTTGTTCTTGAGCGGCGCCGCATATTGGCACCCGGTCGGGCGCCGATCAAATGCTCACTTGGGTGCCGACCTCGACCACGCGGTCGGTTGGGATCTGGAAATAGTCGGTGGCGTCGTTGGCGGCACGGGTCAAGAAGATGAACAGCCGGTCCTGCCAGCGCGGCATGCCGGACTGGGCGGCCGGCTTGAGCGCTCGGCGCGACAGGAAGAAGGAGGTCGACATGATGTCGAAGGTCCAGCCGAGCTTGCGCGCGATGGCGAGCGCCTTGGGCACGTTCGGCATCTCCATGAAGCCGAACTTGAGCATCACGCGCATGAACGTATCGCCGACCGGCTCGATGCGCACGCGCTCGACCGGGTTGACACGCGGCGTGGGTGCCGTCTCGATAGTGAGGATGACATTCTTCTCGTGCAGCACCTTATAGTGCTTGAGGCTGTGCATCAGCGCGGTCGGAGCGCTGGTCGGATCGCTGGTGAGGAACACCGCCGTGCCGGGCACACGCACCGGCGGCTTCTTCTCCAGCATCGCCACCAGCTGCTCGAGGGGAGTCTCCTGGCGCCGGGTCTTCTCATAGAGGAGGCGCGTGCCGCGCCGCCACGTATACATCACCGCCATGACCACCCCGCCCAAGGCGAGCGGTACCCAGCCGCCGTCCACCACCTTGACCAAATTGGCGCTGAGGAAGATCACGTCGATACAGAGGAACGGGCCGATCAGCGCCAGAGCATTGATCAGCGACCAGTGCCACCCCCTCCAGACCAAAACGATCGCCATGACGCCCGTGACCACCATCGTGCCGCTGACCGCAATGCCATAGGCCGAGGCGAGCGCGCTGGAGGAGCGGAACAGCGCCACGAGCAGTAGCACGCCGACCAGGAGGAGCAGGTTCACCCGCGATACATAGATCTGGCCGTAATGCTCTTCGGAGGTATGGCGGACCTCGAGCCGCGGCAGGAGGCCGAGCTGGATCGCCTGCTGGCTCAGCGAATAGGCGCCGGAGATGACCGCCTGGCTCGCGATCACGGTCGCGACGGTGGAGAGACCCACCATCGGCAGCAGCGCCCAGTTCGGATAGAGCAAGTAGAACGGGTTCTCGAGCGCCTTCGGGTCGCCGAGCACCAGCGCGCCTTGGCCCAGATAGTTGAGAGCGAGCGAGGGCAGTACCAGGACGAGCCACGCGATCTGGATCGGGGCGCGGCCGAAATGCCCGAGATCGGCATAGAGCGCCTCGGCACCCGTGACGGCCAGGAAGACGGCGCCGAGCGTGAACAGGCCGATGGCGCCGTGGCCGAGCAGGAAGGCGACCGCATGATAGGGGTTGAACGCGAACAGGATTTCCGGGGCCATGGCGACATGGGCAACGCCCGCCGCCGCAATGACCAGGAACCACACCACCATGATCGGGCCGAAGAAGGCGGCAACCTTGGCGGTCCCGCGCGATTGCACGGCAAACAGCATCAGCAGGATCGCGATAGTGAGCGAAACGATGTAGGGGTCGAAGGCCGGAGTGGCAACCTTCAAGCCCTCGATCGCGGAGAGAACCGAGAGCGCCGGCGTGATCATGGCATCACCATAGAACAGCGCCGCGCTGATGATGCCGCAGAACACGATCGCATTGGCTCCGCGCGTCAACGCGCGTTGTGCGAGCGCCATCAAGGCGAGCGTGCCGCCCTCCCCGTTGTTGTCGGCGCGCAGCAGCACAATCACGTATTTCAGCGTGACGGTGACGATGAGCGCCCACAGGATGAGCGAAAGCACACCGAGCACGCCCGCACGGGTCACCTGGCCACCGGGCTCGATCGAGGCCGCGACGGCTTCGCGCAGCGCATAAAGGGGGCTGGTGCCGATGTCGCCATAGACGACCCCGACGCTGCCGATGGTCAGGGTGAGGAAGGTACGTTTGAGGTGGGCGGAGCCGTTGCCGTTGAGCGGCACGGACGGCGTCGCGGCCGTGGGAGAGGACATTCGGGTCAAGGCCTAATGTTGCACCGCAACATATAGCGGGGGCAGTGCTTATAGCATCCCCGAGCGCCCGTCCCTCCGCCAAGCAATTTATCTTGTGGAGGCGGGTGCGCGGCGCAAGGCCTGCCGGCAGCCACCGGCGACCCCCTGCGCCTTCCGAAAAAACCGCCGCCCTTTCCGAGGCTTGGGGACGGCTGCCGGGTCGGGCGGCAGATCGGGCGGGACCGGCGGCGGCCCCTGCATCAGGGCGATGATCACGCGGCGATTGGTCGCAATAAGGGATCGGCCTTGCTCCGCCACCAGAGACGCTCGACCGCACACCTTCACCCTTCAATATCCGGCGCACAGCATTGGCGCGGTCGACGGAAAGCTCCCCACAGCCCATAGCCGGGCAAGGGCGGCGTGCGCTGCGCCGCGTCTCCCGATCGTGACGCGCTTGCTGAGCTCCGCCAGATCCGGCATGTCCTGCAACGCTTGGCGCAGCGAGTCAGAAGCCGGCGCAAAAGGGGCCTGACGCCGTCGATAATGAGCGTGCGGTTGATCTCCCCATCGGCCTGCTTGAGGTGGAGTACCGAAGCTGCCACCCATCAGGATGACGGTCGCGACGACGATTGCTCCGCCGACGAGACCAAGGCCTGTTGCGATGTCCATGCAAATATTGGAGACGCAACGTCACCCGCAGCGGCCCTTTCGGCAGCCTAACCCGGGCCCGCTTGAGGGACCGTTACCGCCGGCCCTTGCGGGCGTTCACCGGAATCCATCTTGCGCGGGCTGCGCCAACTGCGCAGATTGTAGCGTCAAGAGTGTCCCCGGTCATTCCCGCGTAAGCTGGAATCCAGTTCCTTGGCAAAATGCCGGCACCGAC
>Ga0126381_100003041_pt1 | contig 18250 bp, 10 predicted proteins | sample PanSoiMetPlot_28_FD_96465 | JGI IMG/M metagenome (GOLD analysis project Ga0126381, IMG submission 96465) | Tropical forest soil microbial communities from Panama - MetaG Plot_28 | ecosystem: Environmental > Terrestrial > Soil > Tropical forest > Bulk soil | place: Panama | collected 2016-02-17
GGCAACGCCATTACAAGCACGATCGTGACGACGATGACCGCGACTACTACGACCATGATCATGGCCACGGGCATGGGCATACACACGGTCACGACCGCTATTCCGACCGTGACCGAGATATTCGCGGCTGGTAGTCCGGGGGGAAGGTGATCGCGCTTGGCCAGACCCGGAGGCAGGTGATCGTAGTGAGCGCGGCACCGTCGCCCCTACACTCAATGGAATCTAATTGCCGAGATTTAAGACCTGAGCCCTCCGAGCACGAGTGGAAATCCCCATTGCATTTTTCTTTTCTTTCTTTGTTGCGAGCTGAACCCCATGCCCACCACGGTAGGTTCCAGGATTGGCGGAATTGGGGACCGAACACTTTGGGGCCAGGGCTGGCGACGGCTGCACGGAACAAAGAGAGCGATGGGGTCGCTGAACCCGCCGATCGCCGTCAGGTCCACCGTAGCGGTGATAGAACCGATCAGGCGCTGACGACCACCGTTCATACCTGCCGGTTGTGTTTTCGCTAATCACTTTGGCGCTAAGCGATGTCGCGCTAAAAGTGGGGAGCAAAGTGGGGACCAAAATTCAACCGAAATGAGACAGAGTCCTCCCACTTAAGAGGCCTTGCTCCCAAGTCTAAGTTGTTAAGAAGATTGAAGCGGCACAAGCGAGGAAAGTTTTTTGAAACGGCAATGCCACCTTGACCCCCGTTGATAGAATCCCACTCCATGCCTGAATGGGAAAAAAAGCTGCGGTCCGCTCGGCATCGCTGTGGTGAGTTTCGTTAGCGGCAACGTGTTCATACCGGCGCTTCAGCAGAGGTATCCTGATGTGTTTGCAGTGGCCGGAAGTTATCTGGGTGTCTATCGTTCTAGTTGTACTAGGGGACTAACTAGCGGTCGAAGGAGCGTGGCCACTGTGCACTGCCACAAAGATCAGCGTGATGACGATTGAATTGCCAGCTCCGAAATGGCGCAATACAATTCCAGTAGCGAGGTCGATCCCATGCGACCTTTGAAAGTGGTCGTAGTTGATGATGAGATCAGCACGTGTGCGTTCCTGAGTTCGTTCTTTGTCGCTGAAGGTCACGAGTGTCACCCTTTCACCCGACCCGAAGATGCCGAGCAGTATGTCGCCGAGAATCCTGTCGACCTCGCCCTTATCGATGTTTATCTTGGACCGCTGAATGGCATTGATCTGCTACAACGTGTGCGCGCTTTGCAGCCAAATCTCTATCCGGTGATCATGACCGCCTATGTCAGCGTGGAGACTGCCGCGCGATCCCTCAGCGAGGGCGCCATCGATTACATCAGCAAACCGGTTACCATCGACCAACTGCACGCTATGGCAGCTCGGGCTGATGCGTATTGCGGGCAGAATTGGCAAGAAACGCCGATTGATCTTGCTGCTTTTCCGAGCTCGTCGATTATTGGCCTCAGTCCGAAGATGCTCGAAGTCTATAAGGCGATTGGACGGGTCGCAGGCAGTAACGTTAATGTGCTGATCAGCGGAGCCAGCGGGACGGGGAAAGAACTGGTCGCACGGGCCATTCATCGGCACTCTAAAAGAACAGATCAGGCCTTTACTCCGGTGAATTGCGGCTCATTCAGCGAGACCATCCTCGAAAGTGAACTATTCGGGCATGAGAAGGGGGCTTTCACTGGGGCCAGCAACGTCCATATGGGCCTGGTGGAGGCGACAGATGGGGGCACCCTTTTCTTAGATGAAATCACCGAAACCACGCTGTCATTCCAGGTGAAATTGTTGCGTGTGATTCAGGAGCAACAGGTGCGGCGTGTGGGGTCCAACAAATACATTCCCGTAAATGTTCGCATTCTGGCGGCTGCCAATCGCGACATCTTTAGTCTTATCAAACAAAATCAGTTCCGGGAAGATCTCTACTACCGACTGGCAGTCGTGCAAATTAGGATGCCATCACTGGAAGAACGGCGAGAGGATATTCCGAGGCTGATCATCCACTTTCTACAGCAATTCAATGCGAAGAACAATCTTGATGTCACTATTGCACAGGAAGCAATCGCCACGTTGCAGTGTATGAGCTGGCCAGGGAATGTTCGCGAACTGGAAAACACCGTCAACCGTCTTGCTATTTTTGCTTTGACGGGACGGATTACGCTCGCTGAAGTGGTTGAAGTGGAGCAGCGGAGTTCCGAAGAAAGTGGACCTACGGACTCCATCTCTTCGGCCCCGGATCTCCTACTGGAGGTCGAGCGAGAGCATATTCTACGAGTCCTCAAGCAAACAAAAGGAAATCGTTCAGAAGCCGCGCGACGGCTGGGAATCGAGCGGAAGACTCTGTACAAGAAAGTGTTGCGCCTTGGGATCAATCTTCAGGATACCCGCTAAAAGTGATTTCCAAGTCAGGCCAACTCGAAGGCGAATCCCTCGTGCGCGTGAAACGCGATTGGCGCCAGGGAGCGGCATTGACGGCGATTCTCTTTATCGCGGTCGTGGTGCTCTCGCTCATACCTATCGTTCATGAATTCGAGGTACGACTAGGCGACACGCTTTCCCGGCTCGCTCCAGCTCCTAAGCCAGCGTCCCAGGTTGTGGTGGTTCTGATTGATGAGGAGAGTCTTCACATGTACGGCCAGTGGCCCTGGTCGCGGACTCTTCTGGCGAAGCTTACCAGCAATCTTTCCGCTGCCGGCGCCAAGGTGATTGGCCTCGATATTCTTTTGTCGGAGCCGCAGGCTTCCGAGCCGGATCGCGCTCTTAGCGACGCGCTTCGAAAATCGGATCGTACTGTGATCGTAGATAAGATAGGTACTCTTCCGGACGGTCCGCGTTGGATCGAACCATTGCCCGAGTTTGCCCGGTCGGCCGGGGTGGGCCATGCACAGGCGGTATTAGACCCGGACAGCGTTTGCCGCCGTTTCCCCCCATTAGAGCTAACGCTAGATGGGCCTCGGTGGGCTTTCGCGATCGAATTGGCGCGCAAAGCCGCTCCGCAACAGGCTGCGTGGTTCATCTCAACATACGGATTCACCGAGAGCGAAAGCGCATCCCCAATTGGAACAGCCAAACCGACATTGGTCCGCATTCCCTTCCGGAGTGACGGTTTTCAAACAATTTCTGCTCAAGCAGTGCTGGATCATCGCCCGCTATCGTTGGTACGAGACAAACCAGTGCTGGTAGGTTTCGGGCAGGTGGAAATCGGAGATCGCCTGACAACCCCGCTCAGCGGCGATCTTCTGACTCCCGGTGTGGAAATTCATGCGCAGATACTGGATAGCATCTTGACGGGCCGTACGCTTCGTGAGTTTCCGCTGTGGTTGGATGGTCTGCTATTGCTGGGGGTGTGCGCACTGTCCGTCAGAATCGTTCCGTACGGCTTTTGCTGGGTCAGGTTCGTGTATTTGACCGCCGCGATCGTAAGTATCTATGTGATTGCGTTGTTCCTGCACCGGTTCGTCGGGCGCATGATGCCGGTGGGAGCGTTGGTAATGGCTGCTATCCTCGCACCGATGGTGGTGTACAGCGCCCAGTTAATTATCGTGGAGCGGAACGTTACCCGGCAACTGCTCAGGGTCCGCATGTGGCTTCACCGCCGAGACAAGGACCACGCGCGCCGCGAGGAGGGCGCCCTCTCCTGGAAGCTTGAGCTTCTCCAGGATTTACAGACGGAGCTAGGCGCGGCTTATGAGTTGCATCGAGCACTACTGGAGGCGATGCAGGATCTGGTCGCCATCTTTGATGGGAACGGAAATCTTCTTCTCAGGAACGAAATCTTCGCGGCGGTGTGCCTAGGCAACGTGGAACAGCTTACCCTAGGTCAGCTGCTAGAACGCGCATCTCTAGACCCGAATATGCCCACTCTGGAGAAGGGGCAGACATGGGAACAGGAAGTGTATTTCGAAAAGGAGCTCTACTTACTGCACTTAGCGTCATTGCCCCCCACGTTCCTTTCGCCGAGTAGCGGAACGATTCTAAGAATGACGAATCTCCGAGCCCGGGAAGAACGCGATCGGGCTCGGGCGGAGGCGTTGGGATTTATCACTCATGAACTACGTACTCCACTCACCTCGATACAAGGATTTGCCGAGCTCATGATGCGCTATCCCGATTCGCCTTCGTGCGCGATCGCTCCTCAGACGATTGCGCGCGAATCAAAGCGTCTGCTGGCAGTTATCAATAGCTATCTCGACCTACTCCGAATGGACGCAGGGGCGAAATCGCTGCAAAAAATTGAGATTGATATCCATGAACTCGTAAGCCAGGTTTTCGATATTCTTCAGCCCTTGGCGACCGCCAATGGCATGTGGCTGAAATTACAGGTGATGGACGAACCCGCTCTGCGGGCCCTTGCCGATCCATCCCTGATCAGCGGTGCTATTCTGAATTTGGTCAGTAATGCAATCAAGTACGGCAGAGCTGGAACTGAAATCGTCGCTAGCTGCTTGAACCGCGACAACGAGACAGTGATCGCAGTGAGCAATCAGGGCGAACCGATTCCCGCGGATACCATCCCTCGGCTTTTCGACCCATACTATCGAGCTCTCGATAGCGGGAAAGTCGCATCCGGATGGGGAATCGGCCTGGCATTCGTAAAGCGTATTGCGGAAAAGCACGGTGGCTCGGTGACCGTCGAGAGCAACGTGACTGGGACAACGTTGGAAATTCATCTTCCCACTGATGCGTCCGTAGGTGTCAGGTTGAAGGCGAGCGCGTGAGTCTGCGGCTCAAGCACGTTGCGGGCTTGTTGCTTTTACTAGGCTTTTGCATGGGCGCCCAACAGAGCTTTCAGCAACAACAGGCTTCACTGCCCGTCGGCAATGCAAAGATCGCCGACCTAAAAGGAGAAGTTTTGCTGCATTCACCGAAAGGAGAGGTCTTAACGGCTCAACGCAGCTTAGTTCTAGAAACGGAGAGTACGATTGAGACCGGCAAAGGCAGCGTATTGCTGAACATGGAGGACGGTTCAGAGGTTCTGGTAAAACCTCACAGCCGGGTGGTCCTCAAGTCTCCCGACATCAGCCGCGGTCTATGTCTCGAGCTCTTCATCGGAAATATTATTGCTAAAGTCCAAAAGCGGATCGGGAATACTCCCTCCTTCCGAATAGGAACTCCGTCAGCAGTGATCACAATTCGCGGGACAAGATTCTCAGTTGAGGTCACGAAGAAGAAGAGCACGTATGTCCAGGTGTTCGAAGGAGTGGTAGAGGTGCAAGGCCTGCTTGCGGGTAGCGCTCCAGTACTGGTTCGACCCGACTTCTCAACCGAAGTCGAAGAGAATCGCGGTGCTCAAGAACCTCGCAGCCACCCCTTCGACGAGAGAAGCGGAAACAGAGCCGGGCAAAAGGTCGAGCGTCCCGATCATCAAAAGACAGAATCGCGAAGTAAGGGAGGAGACCGACCTGACTGACCCAATAGGGTTTTGCAACGTCGTCCTTATTTCGTCTTCTGCTGTTTCCTGACAAGCATCCGGACGGGTGGCAAGGCAATCGCTTAGGGTTCAGTCGGACGATGCCGACCTCCAACTGTCGGAAGTCGTGAGATCCATTGGGGATCACGATCAAACCGAAGTTATGCCCTGGTGTGCTCCCAATATTTGAAACTGCCCTTGAATATTAGAACGAGACAACAATGCAGAAAGAAGAGCATCTAAGCTGTCCCGGTTTTGGTTTGCGTTCTGTTCTTGTGCAACCTATCGATGTTTGTTCAGTAGTCTCAGAAGCCTGCGGCGCAGTGGGTCCTCGACGGACCAAGATAGAGCCTATATCTGCCGCACGAATTATATAGTGACCAATTTTGAATGGATGCTCCCGCGTCCGACTCCTGGGAGATGACTTCAGACAACGGAAGACCCTATTCGTCCCTAAGGAACCTATCCCCCTCTTTCAACAGGGCTCTCATCACTTTTAGGAGGACTCGCCGGGTTTCAGTTCTCGGAATCATGGAAGACAATGGATGCGGGGGCCACAGGCTCACGTTGCGGTTGCATTCGCGCTCATTTTCTCGCCACTTTTTCCTCAGTGCTTACTGAGAACTTCCTGTATTCGGTGAACTGATGCACGTTGCGCCAGTGCTGCCGCGGTGTTTCCACTTCGACCGTGGCTCGGTCGGGGAACCAGTACACCTCTTTCGAATCGGAGAACTGCAGGGGAGCAAAATCAATCTGCGAATGCAGAGACTCCAGGCCGACAAACTGCAGGGTGTCCTCGATACCCGCCTCGATTCGCTCGATGGCGCCAGTCTTGGGATCGATGTATGCAGTTCCTGAAAGCTCCAGCGGATATTCCCGTCCGCGCAGAGCGAGAGCCGCTGGAGACTTCATTCCGCGAATATGCTGAAACCTGACTCTGTCAAGTACCCGACCGCCGATCGTCTCCTTTCCAGCCAGGCTGAACCGGAACGCTTCGGAGTAGTACGGATGGAACACGAGGAACAGTGTGGCGAACCCATTGCTGAGCAGCATCGACGTGTTCCTGCGATCGCGTTTCGCCTCGTGCAGTGGCAAGCGCGATTCGCTAAGGCTCAACTCCCCGCCGGCGTTCGTGAGAATGACCAGGTAGTTGTAGCTGGACACTTCTTTCAGTTCGACCTTGTCGCCCTTCCCCAACTTCTCCTGGCGAACGTGTTCGGTGCACTTCACATCGGAGAACTGATCAAGAAATGCCGCATACTGGTCGCCAACGTGGTTCAGCAGGTTGCTTAAGCTCTGGGCTTCGGGCGAGGCAGGAGTATTCCCCGCAAAACAGAACCCCACCATTGCCAAAAGCGCACACCCGGAGCATTGAAAAAACATTGCGAATTGTAGTTGCCTGATCATTTTCGGTGGTTCTTCGAGTCAAAACGGTAGCCCAGCGAGAACATGAACTGCTCATAACTAAGCAAGCCGCGGTTGGTAGTGAAGCTGCCTTCAACGTAGTAGTGCGGTCCGAGTGAGGTTTCAATCGAGCCGGTGACGAACCGCGACCGGCTGTTTGTCGTCACAGTTGAATTGAGATTCTGTCGGCCCATGAGAGCCTCGATCCGCAGGCGATCGCTGACCTGACGTGACAGGGTGACGGATTCATAAGAGCCGCTGCCGAAAGAGCTGTTAAAGCGCGCATAGTGTGCATCTGCCCGCAGGCGCAGCCATGGTAACTGACCAAGGGTGAGGCCGAACATTTCGTTCAGCGAAGAGTTGGTGTCTCCACTCCGGCTACTGCGGCCCAGGTTAGTGGAGATCCACACCTCTTTGACGACCTCGACGCGCGCTCCAACGGTGAACCCTTGAAATAGGAATTTGTCGAGCAAGCCCGTACCGATGAGGGTGGGATCAAAGGTGGGAATGTCGCGAAAGTAAACGTGGTTGAGATTGAGTTCCACGCGCGAAAAAGGTTGCAGGCGGACATTGAAGAAACTGCGCGCCAGTCCCGCCCCGGGTGACGAGGTAGCGGGATGGCCCTTGGGATCGTCGAACTGCGCGGATTCATACAAGGCCAAGCGCCGCCCGTAGGAAATATTATCTTCAAGGAAAATGAAGGGTCGATCGACCTGCCACTTCACCATGCTGACGCCGGCACCCGATGTGCTGCTATAGTGAAGGGCGCTGTAGTCACCGCCATCGAAGTTGATGAATGCTCCGCTAATGATGCGATCCGGGCTGTAATCCCACGTCGACGGGTCGGGCGTTGAGCCGCCGAAGATTCCCAGTGTCGTGCCTCTCGAGACTCTTTTTCCGAAATATCCGCCGTCAATGGTGTCCAGGCTCGACGCCCACGGAAGATAAAGGCGGCCAAAGCCGGCGACAAAGTCGGAGTTTGGATTGTCGTAAGTCATGTTTAAGTGATAGGTGCGGTTGATCAAATCCTGCAGTGTTTGCTGACTGGTGGCAGAGGTCTTGGTGATGCGTCCGCGCCAGTAGCCGCTCAAGTTCCAGTATGAACCGCCAATGCGCGTGATGTCGCCGCGGAAAGCCATGCCTAGGTCGGAGCTGGTCATGCTGGTTGCGCCGTGGCTGATGGTATCGACGTAGTCGAAGCCGATGCGGCCGCGGGCGCGGTTCACCGAGGGCAATGGCGGTCGCGGTACTTCCTCGCGTGCTTCTTCATCGAGCGTGTCCCCTTCGGTAAAAGAGATCACCGCGGGATACCGCCGGCTCGCGCTCAATGTCCTTTCCTGCACAAGCGCCTCGGCGTCGCTCGAGGAAAGGTAGGCGAGATCGCCGACCTTTACGGACCGCTTGGAACTGCGGATGTCCGCCACGGAGGAAGTCTCAGCGACCCCGTCAATTTCAAGCTCGGCCACCACGCGGGGATCGGCTGCGGAGGCGCTATCGCCTTGCCGCGCTGGCAAGGCGTCATCTCTAACTTCAAGTTTCATCCCCTCTTTCAGGCCGGCGCCAGTGCCGCCGTCTAGGTACGCAACGCCTTCCGCCACGTATTTCACCCTGAACACTGTGTGAAGGTCGGAATTGGTTCCGCTCCTCAAAGGAATCCCGTTTGCCGGAGCAACACGACTGGCGTCGACCTCAACCTTCTGCGGTATTTTCCCATCGTACGTGGTCTCGAGAACGTCGACGAGGATTCGATCGGGATGAATCGCAGTATCGGCAGAAGCATTCACGGGCGCGCTAGAGGCGACTGTGACCTTCTGCGCAGTCACCGGCGCGGCTGTGTTCTGCTCTCCCGCGCACGACAACAAGAGGATCACCAAGAGCATCACCGTCACGCCGCGTTTCTGAACTGCTGTCATGGTTCACCATCACTCGTTCCTGGCGATCATCCGGCGGGCCTTCAGGCTCCGCCCGAATTTTCTGTTTGCGCCGAAAGCTTGCGATCGGCAGTGTGTGATCGTTTGTCTCTTATCCCCCACCTTGTCCGTTCTGATGGCACTGGTAACAATTGATGTTGTTGTAGACATACCCGGAAACTTTGTCGTGATGAAAGTTGTTCGCGTTGTTTCCACCGTGGCAGCCCGTGCACTGGAAAACGGAGTAATCATTCGAATGGGTGTGACAGGTGGAGCACACGTTGTTGGCATTGCCGTGACTGGTTGGGAATGGCGAGTATTGCGTGTGACTAAAGCTCGCATTCAGCCAGTTGTTGGTGCTATGGCATTTCTGGCAGGTCGTCGGGAAAAATTGCGGCTGCGCGAAGTGCCCTGGATTCGCTGTGTTGTTGTAATCCGTTTGGTGGCAGCCTATGCAGTTTATCGGCAGAGTCGTGTAATTGCCGTTGACGTGGCAGTCGGCGCAGACCCGTGGTGGCACTGTGTGGGAACCAGTCAGCGGGAACGCTGTCTTGTCGTGGTTGAAGGTTGAATTTGTCCAGACGCTCGTATCGTGGCAGAGTTCACACGTAGTCGGGAACCCGGCAGCAGCGTGTGCGGGAGCCGTTGTCCCGGTGTAATCCTTCTGGTGACAGGAGAAGCACGCCGTGCTATTCAGCGTGTAGTTATTGTTCAGATGGCAATCAGTGCACTGGCGCGGCGGGACTGTGTGCGAGCTGGTCAGCGGAAAGCCCGTCGTGGAGTGGTCGAACTTGCCATCGGACCACCGCACAGCGTCGTGACAACTCTCGCATGTTGTCGGGAATCCCGTGTGGGACACAGGGCTGGTCGCGCCGGTGTAGTCCTTCTGGTGACACGAGAAGCACGCCGTACTGTTCAGCGTATAGTTATTATTAATGTGGCAATCCGTGCACTGACGCGGCGGGACGGTGTGAGCACCGGCCAGTGGGAACCCGGTGCTGGCGTGGTTGAACGTCGCGCTCAGCCAAGTTGTGGTGTTATGGCAGGAGCCGCAAGCCTGAGGAAAATTTGCGGCCGCATGGTTTGGGCTCGTCGTACTGGTATAGTCCTTCTGATGGCACCCGTAACACGCGGTGCTGTTCAGCGTGTAGTTGCTGTTGATATGGCAGTCCGTGCATTGTCGCGGCGGAACAGTGTGCATTCCGGTAAGGGAAAAGCCCGTCTTGTCGTGATTGAATGAGGCATTGAGCCATGACGCCGTGTTGTGACACTGCTCGCAGGTCTGCGGCATGTTTGCCATGGCATGATTCGGAGCATTTGTTCCCTGGTAATCCTTCATGTGACAGCTGACGCATGCGGTACTGTTCAGGTTGTAGTTGTTGTTGAGATGGCAGTCTGTACACTGACGCGGCGGCACGGCATGGCTGTTGGTTAAAGCAAAGCCCACGGTCGAGTGATCGAACTTGGCATTCAGCCAGTTATCCGTGCTGTGGCACTGGTTGCAAGTGATGCCAAACTGCGCTGTAACGTGTTTTGGATTCGTCGCCGCTTTGAAATCCGCGGCATGGCACGAGTAGCAGTCTGTCGATGTGGTCTGGAACCTGCTGTTGGCGGCGCCCTTGTGGCAGGAATTACAATCGACGGCCGCATGCGCGCCAGTCAGCGGAAAGCGATTGTTGTGCTGCTGCACCTGCTGGATCGAAACCATCCATCCGCGCACGGTATGGCACTGTTCGCAGTTTGCGCCCAGTTGCCGCTTGTGAATGTCCGCGTGGCAGTCCTGGCAACGCAATCCCACGTTCTTGAACATCGGCTTCAAGTGGCACTCGGTGCAGGCCACGGCCTGGTGCATACCGCGCAGTGGATACTGGGTCTGGTTGTGATCGAATTCTGGAAGGGCTCGAATCGGCCTCCATGCGTTGTCGGTGTGGCAGTTCTGGCAAGGCATATCGAGGTTGCCATGAGGACTGTGCGAGCCTGCGCCGGACGTTTGAGCCAGAGTTGGCGCGACGCTCGGGAAAGTCAGCACCAGCACCGCTGCCAGCTTGAGCTTTCCCCCCAACGCCAACATGTGTGTGCCCTTTCGCGGACCATTGCCTGATCGTGAAACTGAAGCAATTGGCTTTGAATATGCAATTCACGTTCCACCAAGACTAGGGGAGCTACTTGTGAGTGAGAAAGTTACTTGATGTCGTTGTTTTGCATAAGCGTTGCGCTATCGAAGAATGCAAGCTGCGGCGATGCGGTGTGGGAATCAAAAAAAGAACCCCTGCCCTATTTAGTAGGGCGAGGAGCTTGACTTCGAGATATAGCCGTCGCCCTAGTCCGCTGGTGCCTCGAAAGTTTACAGCTGGGCGATGGCGTGGCCGGAGGGTTGGCGAGCGCAGATCACGGTTTCACCTTGGGAACAGGATTCGTAGATCCGTGGCACGCAGCGCATTCTATCGGGGTGGGTTTGTAGAACAGCACACTTTTCGCGGCCACAACTTTTGTCAGCTTGTGGCACTCTGAACAGCGGACGTTCTGGTGCGCCCCTCGCAGTGGGAATTGCGTCCTCTTTTCATGGTCAAACAAGGAAGGTCTCCATTTCATGCTGTTGTGGCACTCGACGCATTGCGTCCCCCCTGCCTTGGCGAACTGTTTCCCGTGGATGTCCTCATGGCAGTCTTCACACTGTGTGGACGCCGCCTTGAAATCCGTATTAATAAGTTTGGTTTCCGGGTTCGTCGCCTTGTGGCAGCCGATGCAAGCCGTCGCTCGGTGCGCCCCCAAAAGCGGGAATTTGGTTTTCGAGTGATCGAACGCGGAGAGCTCTTTCCACGATTTCGTGGAGTGGCAGGCTTCACAGCCGGCGGCTGTGCGATTGCCGCGCGCCTGTTTCATGCTCTCTGCGAATTGTCCCTTGTGCGGATCCGCATGACAAGACGTGCAACTTAATTCCTGCCAATGATAAATAACCGCCGACTTGGGTGAGAGTGCCGCCGCTTTGTGGCAATCGGAACAGGGCACTGCAATATGTCCTCCGGTGAGCACGAAGTTCGTTTCCTTATGGCGGACGAGCGTGAAAGTGGAAGGCTTGTATCCCTCAAGGTTGTGGCAGCGATCGCAGGCGTTAAAGTTCGGTGCTGATGCAAACTGGCCGGCGTGGCGGTCGGCGTGGCAATCGGTGCAGCGTTCGAACTCGATCTTGAAGAGCGTGTCCTTGCCTTTCGGAACATGGCACAGGGCGCACTCCAGGCGTGCATGTCCGCCCCGCAACGGATATGCGCTCGAGGCATGTTGCTTCGCAGTGAATGTCGACGGCTTCCATCCGCTCGCGCTGTGACAGGAAGAACACTCACCATGATCTGGCCGTTTCGCAAACTGCCCGTTGTGCGGATCGGGTTTGTGACAGTCCATGCACTGGGCGAAAACCAACGGCTTCTTGAAGTCGCCATTGACATGGCATTGCGCGCAGTCCACGCTGAGGTGCTTTCCTTCGAGCGGATACTTCGTCTTGGAGTGGTCAAAACGCTCGTTCACTGCAGTAACCGAAATCTTCTTCCATCCCGCCACGCTATGGCAGGATTGGCAACCCTGCGGGAAGGTCCCATGATGCGGATCCTTGTGGCAATCGACGCACTGGCTGAATGGGATGCCCGTGTAGCGGGGTCTATTGTCCGGTCCCGGTGTGTGGCATTTTGCGCACCCGACATGAGAATGCAGCCCGGTTAAGGGATACCGGGTCCTCGAGTGGTCGACCTGAACTTCGCTGATCGCTTTCCAGTCTTCAAAGTTATGGCATTGCTGGCAAACTGGCCCAAGCCGTCCGTTATGGGGATCGCGGTGGCAAATTGCGCAGCTGGTCGGTAGGCCCAGGTAGGTGCGGTTGAGATCCTTGATTTTGATCGCTGATCGCTCTTGCGGACTGATTCGCGTCGGAGCATGACAGCTGTTGCACCCAACGCTCGCGTGCTTGCCCAGCAGTGCGTATCCGGTCTGCTTGTGGTCGAACGCTTTAATGTCCCACTTGATCAGGGGAAAATCTTCGCCGTTGTGCTCCGAGTGACAACGCGCGCATTCCTGGCTGGAACCGGGAGCAATGTTATATGTCGCGTGCAGCCCACTGCGCGCATTGAGCCGCGTGGCAATCTCCGTATGACACTCAAGACACTTGAGGGCGGCCTGCCCGCTGAATTTGTGGCAACTGGCGCAATTGGTTGGTCCATCGAGCGACTGGTGGGGACTCGACAACGACCCGGGGGAGATTTGTGCGCCCGCGGGCGCCACGCAAAACAACAGATAAAGCGCACACAAGGTTACAGCGACCGCGTAACTCCGAAGCTGGACAGAGGCGATGCGGTGCCATCCCACCGAACCAGAATCGGGAGCGCGTTCGTTCTGGAGTCCCGAGCCGTTTTTGTCTGGCATACCCCTCGCTGACGAACTTAAGAGCCGCAAAATAAGTTTGGTTGCAGTCTAAAGTCCAACCCAGATCACGCCAGTTACCAGAAGTGCAACATCGGAATTAGCATCTCAAGGTCGCGGGAAACCACCTCTGGGTTCATTAGCCCCGCGTGGTGAGTCAAATAACGCCACACAAGCTGACTTCCCCACACTAATCTTGCTGGTTGAACAAATCCGCAAATGGTCTCCAGAAACCAGAGCACCCAGAACGACTTAGGTAACCAGGACAGAACCTATTTCTTGGGGAGCTGATTGGCGCTGCGCGTGCAGGACGTTGAGACAAATCCGGCATTACTAATTCGTTCCTTCGGACAGTCGTCGGATTGTCGAAAGTGGGCATCGCCGACTCAAAAGACTTTGTCGTGATCCTAGTCGCCTGAATGCTTAATCTCCGAGATAGAAAACGGCCAGCACTGACACAACGAACACAAGAGAGGTCGATTGAACGATGAACGCCACCATTGCTACTGCCGTCGTGCCTGCCGTCGAGCGCGACAGGTCGCATCGCTGGCCCTTGCTCGCCGGATACCTGCTCGCAATCGCGCTGGTCTTGGCACTTGTGGTATACGGCTCAGATTACTACACGCTCGACGCCGCTCACCGTCCCTTCTCCTCCAAACACGCTGTCCTGAAACCGAGCGGGATAATCGGCCTCAAGCTTGGCGAGTTCGCTCTGCTGCTGTTTTGCGCTATCTTCCTGTATCCGCTCCGTAAGCGCTGGAGGTGGCTCTCCCGCCAGGGCAGCGCTAAGCACTGGCTGGATTTCCATGTGCTGGCGGGGCTCACTGCTCCATTCGTTGTAGCGTTCCATTCTTCGTTCAAGTTCCAAGGCTTTGCCGGTCTGGCGTTCTGGGTCATGAGTGCTGTGGCACTCAGTGGCGTATTTGGACGGTACGTCTATGGGCAGATCCCTCGCAATTTGAGTTCGACGGAACTCTCGATGTCGGAACTCGAGAAGCAGCACACTGCGCTGGCGCAGAGGTTGACGGAACAGGGAGTCCTGCCTACTGCCGACTTGCATTCGCTTCTCCAGCTGCCAAGTGCGGCCATTGTCACACGGTTGCCTTTGATGGTTGCACTCGTTTACATGATAGCGCTCGACTTGATGCGTCCGCTCCGGGTAGCACGCCTGCGCCGGCATGCGCTGGGCAGGGGTGAGAAACTCGCGACCATCGGCGGGCTCCTACGGACGCGGAACCAGAGACTGGAGCGGGCAATCGATGCGGCCCGAAGCCAGGCTATGCTGAGCAAACGCACACTTTTCCTCTCCCGTTCACAAAGGGTGTTTCACCTCTGGCATGTCATACACAGGCCCTTTAGTTATTCATTCGCGCTGCTGGCCGCGATCCACATCGCCGTTGTGACCATGATGGGTTTTAGGTGATGAGAGTTGCGAGGAGCCCAGGCCATGACCTTCTCTTTCATAGCGTTATTTATTTACGTCTTGATCGTTGCTGTCCCTCTTTTCTTCTACATCCGGCGTATGAAGCAGAAGGAAGCACGGGCGCGCGAGGCCGCCAAGAGGAACGCAGACTCTTCGGGACCGCAGGCACAACACCCGCACATCGACACGGACAACTGCATCGGTTGCGGCACGTGCACAGAAGTGTGTCCCGAAGGCGACGTTCTCGCTGTGTTCGGAGGCAAGGCGGTGATCGTAAATCCGCATAAGTGCATCGGGCACGGCGTCTGCGCCGACGCATGTCCAGTCGGCGCCATTACCATGGTGATGGCGAGCCCCAGCGCTAGTGCCGACCTTCCGTTTCTGACACCAGATTATGAGACTAGCGTCCCCAACCTGTTTATTGTCGGAGAACTCGGCGGGCTGGCATTGATCAAGAACGCGATCAACCAGGGGCGGGAATGCGTCGACATCATAGCCCAGAGACGCCAGGCACAGGGCGCAGGCGGGTCCGTCCAGGAGGCTTACGACGTGCTGATTGTGGGCGCCGGTCCCGGCGGCATCAGTGCTTCCCTGCGCGCCACGGAACACCGGCTCAACTACGTCACCCTGGAGCAGGATGAGATCGGGGGAACGGTTACGAAATACCCCCGCCAAAAGCTGGTGCTCACCAGGCCAGTAGAATTCCCCATCTATGGGAAGTTCAACAAGACAGAGCTTTCTAAGGAAGATCTGCTCGCATTCTGGCACAAAGTAATGCAGCGGGCCGATTTCAAGGCCCGCACAGGCGAAAGAGTAGATGACATCCGCAAGGAAGCAGACGGGATCTTCACGGTGATGACCACTAGGAATCGATACCGCGCGCAGGCAGTGGTGCTGGCGCTCGGCCGGGGTGGGACACCCCGCAAGCTCGGAGTCAAAGGCGAGGGACTGCCGAAGGTCATGTACCGTCTGATTGAGGCTGACGCCTACACGGACAAAAAGATCTTAGTCGTAGGTGGCGGTGATAGTGCCATTGAAGTGGCCATGGGCCTAGCCTACCAGAAGGGCAACCAAGTCACTCTCTCCTACCGGCAGGGAACCTTCAACCGTATCAAGGAGCGAAATGCCAAGCGAATCGAGGAGTGCATCCGCAAGCGGAAAGTGCAGGCGCTGTTCGACTCGATGCCGGTGGAGATCAAGGCAGACAGCGTCGTCCTCAAAGTGAAAGGCGAGACACAGGAAATCGCTAACGACTACGTCTGGATTTTCGCCGGCGGCATTCCTCCGAATGATTTTCTCAAGAAGGTCGGTATCCACTTCGGCATGCTCGACGTGACCATGGAAGGAGGTAAAGGGGAAAAACAGGCCAGCGCCGACAGTGAGCAACTGGCACCGGTTGCTGCGGTTTGAGGCTCAGGTGCGCAGTTCTGACTTCACAAGCTAATCGTGCATTCGAACTTGGGCTCTGGCCTCCGGATGGGGTCGCGCGTGTCCACCGCCGATTCTCTTGCAATGACTTCTTTGACTAACGAACAACGGGGAGAACTGCGATGACGCAAGAAGAGACTCGCCTATCGGAATCGCGCACCCGCCAGAAGCACTGGAAGCGCTGGGGTCCATATCTCAGCGAGCGCGCTTGGGGCACGGTGCGGGAGGACTATAGCGAATATGGGAGCGCGTGGGAATACTTGTCTCATGATCATGCCCGGTCGCGTGCTTATCGATGGAACGAAGATGGATTGGCAGGAATCAGCGACCGCCGGCAGACGATCTGCTTCGCCCTGGCGCTATGGAACGAGCGAGACCCCATCTTGAAAGAAAGAATTTTTGGCCTGACGGGGAACGAGGGCAACCACGGCGAAGATGTCAAGGAGTACTACTTTTACCTCGACAGCACGCCGACACACTCGTACATGAAATACCTCTACAAATACCCGCAGGCGGAGTTCCCTTATGGGAAGTTGGTACAAGAAAACCGGCGCCGAGACAGACTCCAATCAGAGTACGAACTCCTCGATACAGGCGTGTTCGACGAGAACCGTTACTTCGATGTATTCGTGGAATACGCCAAAGCCGATGCCGAGGACATTCTCATCAGGATCACAACGACGAACCGTGGCCCGGAAACCGCTAATCTCCACGTTCTGCCGACCATCTGGTTCCGCAATACATGGTCGTGGGGACAGGACGAGCTACGGCCCGAGTTGCACCAGTCGCGCCCTGGGCCTGACCCGGTCATCGAACTGAATCAGGCCCAGCCCGGAAACTGCTGGCTCCATTGCGAAGGCAGTCCGGAACTGCTGTTTACGGAGAATGAAACCAATTATCAGCGTCTCTTTGGGATCGCGAACCGCACCCCTCATGTAAAGGACAGCATCAACGACTACGTGGTGCACGGTAGCGAAGATGCCGTTAATCCTGAGCATACGGGAACCAAGGCGGCAGCTCGTTACCGGCTAACCGTCGGTGCAGCAGAGACGATGGTCGTCCGCGTGCGTCTCGCCGATTCAGACTTCACAGGAAGGAGTGCGTTCGCCAGTTTCGATCGGACCATCGCCGCCCGCCGGCACGAGGCGGATGAGTTTTACGCGACCGTCGTTCAACCGGATCTCTCACCCGACGCTCAGAATGTGATGCGCCAGGGCTTTGCCGGAATGCTCTGGTCGAAGCAGTTCTATCACTACGTGGTCAAAGACTGGTTGCAGGGTGACCCGGGCAATCCTCGTCCACCTGAGGAGCGGAGGAAGGGGCGCAATCATAGTTGGTCTCATCTCCATAACGCTGATGTGATTTCCATGCCGGACAAGTGGGAATATCCGTGGTATGCCGCCTGGGATCTGGCATTTCACTGCATTCCGCTCGCGCTCATCGATTCAGACTTCGCCAAGGAGCAGCTGATCCTGATTCTGCGCGAGTGGTACATGCACCCCAATGGGCAGATTCCCGCGTATGAATGGGCGTTTGGTGATGTCAATCCTCCGGTGCATGCCTGGGCTGCGTGGCGTGTGTACAAAATCGACAAGAAGCGTCATGGCAAAGGGGATCGCGCATTCTTGCAACGGGTGTTCCACAAGCTGATGTTGAATTTCACTTGGTGGGTGAATCGCAAGGACGATGAAGGCAGAAACATTTTCCAAGGCGGGTTCCTAGGCTTGGACAACATCGGCGTGTTCGACCGCAGCGCGCCACTTCCCACCGGTGGCCACATCGAACAGTCTGATGGGACTAGTTGGATGGCTATGTACACCCTCAACATGCTGACCATCGCGCTTGAGTTGGCAAAAGTAGAGCCTTGCTATGAAGACATCGCCAGCAAGTTTTGGGAACACTTCATCCACATCGCTCATGCAATCAGCCATCGCGGGCAAGACAGCATGGGGTTATGGGATGAGGAAGACGGCTTTTTCTACGACGTCCTGAGGCTGCCTGACGGCTCTCAACAACCGTTGAAAACGCGCTCCATGGTGGGATTGATCCCGCTGTTCGCGGTGCAAACGCTGGAACCGGAGCTGCTCGACCAACTGCCATCCTTCAAGCGGCGCCTGGAATGGTTCATTGACAACCGCCCTGATCTCACGTTAAACCTTGCATCTGCGCGTACAGAAGGCATGGGCGAGCGCAGATTGTTGTCCATCGCCGATGAAACCAAGCTGCGCCGGATTCTAAAGTACATGCTGGACGAACGTGAATTCTTGTCCTCGCATGGCATCCGTGGGCTGTCCAAACTTCACA
>Ga0126381_100003042_pt1 | contig 18248 bp, 14 predicted proteins | sample PanSoiMetPlot_28_FD_96465 | JGI IMG/M metagenome (GOLD analysis project Ga0126381, IMG submission 96465) | Tropical forest soil microbial communities from Panama - MetaG Plot_28 | ecosystem: Environmental > Terrestrial > Soil > Tropical forest > Bulk soil | place: Panama | collected 2016-02-17
ATGTGTACCGGTTGCCCCTCGAAGTAGATCTGACCATGGTCCGGCTGGTGTACGCCCGCGATGCAGCGTGTGAGCACCGACTTCCCGGCACCGTTGTCACCGCACAGGCCCGTGACCTGGCCTGCGGGCAGGTCCAGGTTCACCCCATAGAGCGCCTGCACCGGCCCGAAGTGCTTGTCGATGCCCCGCAGGCTTAGCAGGGGTTCCGCCCCGTCCGCAGAGGGGCGCGCGCCTTCCTGGGCCTCGTTCATTTCAGTCATCGTGACGACTCGTCAAGTTGCCTTGCTTAGGTTGGGCTCCCGCCGTTCCGGTATCCCGGTGCCCGCAGAGCATCGCCGTGCTTCTCCCTTTCCGCCTGTCCCGCATTCCCGCCCTTCTCGTCGGCCCGGGTTGGCGGACCCTCTGCTTGAGGGTCCGCCCGCCCGGTTGCGAAAGAGCGGTCCGACGAGAACCCCTTTCGAGGTTCCCTGGTCAGACGACTACTGAATGCCGTCCTTGGCGCAGAGGGTCGCACCTGCGAGAGCGCAGATGGCCGCGGCCGGGTCGAAGCCGTCCTTGACCACTGTGGTCTCCATGTTGGCCTGGCTCACCCACACAGGGGTGAGCAGGGACGCAGGCTCGCTGATGGTCGAGTCGGCCGGGTCGACGGTCTTCCCGTTCAGCAGAGCCGCCGGCGGCTTGTCGCCCGCCAGCAGGATCGTGGCCAGGGCAACGGCGTCCTGTGCCTCCTTGTAGACCGCCTTGTACACGGAGCCGCACTGGTAGCCCTCGAGGATCCAGGCCATGCCCTGAGCGGTGGCGTCCTGCCCAGTGGTCGGCACATGCTTGGGCTTGACCCCGGCGCCCTTGAGGACCGTGATCACCGAGTTGGCGAGCCCGTCATTAGCCTCGATCGTGGCGTTGATCTGCTTGTGAGCTGTGAACGCCTGCTGGAAGATTGTGCCGCCCTTGGTGTTGTCCCACCCTGGTGCGAAGTTCTCGGCGACAAGCTTGTAGCCGAGGCTGTTGGTCGCGCCGGCGTTGACCGTCTTTTGCGCCTGGCCCCAGACCACCTTGTTGTAACCCGTGGCAAAGGAGATCGCGTTGGGGTCGGTGTCCTCGCCGCCATTCAGGACGTAGACCTGGGGCTTCTTGATCCCCCAGGACGAAACGCAGGACTCCAAGCCCTTGCCGATCAACTCGCCAACGAGCTCGTTGTCAAAGCTGACGTAGTAGGTGTTGGTGCCCTGGAAGGTGGCGCGGTCGTAGCTGATCAAGGTGACGCCCTTGGACTCGGCCAGCTTCGCGATCGCCACGCCAGTCGGCCCATCGAGCGGGTCCATGATAAGCACCTTGGCGCCCAGGTTGATGTCGGCGGTGGCGTCGTCAAGCTCGGTCGCGTCACTGCCCTGCGCGTTGTCGATCCGGTACTGCGCCTGGGTATACCCGGCGTCGGCAAAGGCGGCGTTGAGGTACGGCTGGTCGAAATTGACGTACCGCGTCGACGACGTGGTGTCGGGCAGGATCACCCCCACCTGCAGGGTGTTGGCTCCCTTGGTCGCGAACTGCGCCAGCAGCTTGAACTGGGACATCGTCGACGCGATGTCGACGTTAAAGGAGCCGATGCTCAGCCCCGCTGGAATCGTGTTCTTACCGGCGCCGCCTGACGTCGTTGACGACGAGCTCGACGACGATCCGCAGGCCGCGGCGACCAGGCTGACGGTCGCGGCCAGACCGACCCAGCCCACCCCGCGGACACGCCGAAATGTGCTTCTATTACCCACCCGCATCCCCAAACCCCTTTCGCCCGAAGGCTCCCGAATGAGACAACGCGGGACACTATCACCCATGATGATCCCTCGTTAATGTGCTTGCCTGGCGCTGCCAGAAGTTCTGGCGCAGCCAGGAGCCACCTGTTTGGCACCTGACTGTAGGGCTTCACGTAGAAACACGCCGTTAACGTTTGTCGCGCTCCGTTAAAAAAGCGTTAACGAGGTAACGAACTGGACACGACACATAAGTCGGCAGCCAGGCGGTAGCCGGCTCGCGGCTGGGTGAGTATCAGCGGCGGACCGCCGTCGTCTTCGAGCTTGGCGCGCAGCCGGCGGACGTACACCCTGACGTACTCGGTCTCGGTCTCATAGCCGTGCCCCCATACCCTGCGCAGCAGGTGCGCGTGGGTGAGCAGCTTGCCGCGGTTCGTGACCAGCTCCCGCAGCAGTGCGAATTCCGTCGGCGTCAGATGAACCCGCTCGCCTTGCCTGAACACTTCCTCCTTGGCCAGGTCGATCCTGAGTTCGCCGATCACGATCAGCTGCGGAACCAGGTCGCTTGGCGCTGAGGGCCGGGTGCGACGCAGCGTTGCCGTGATCCTGGCGAGCATCTCCTCGATGCTGAACGGCTTGGTCATGTAGTCGTCCGCGCCCATATTGAGAGCGGTCACCTTGTCCCGCTCACCGCCTCTGGCCGACACCACGATGATCGCCACGCCTGAGCGCTCCCTGATCTGCCTGCACAGCTCGAATCCGTCGACCTCCGGCAGCATCAAATCGAGCAACACGATGTCAGGCGCCTCGGTGTCGAGTAGTTGCAGTGCGCGCGACCCGTCGGCCGATACCACCGTGTCGAAGCCGCGCACCGCGAGGTTGGACCTGATCAAGTCGACGATGTTTGGGTCGTCTTCGACCACGAGAGCGCGTGTCTTCGAGAAGTGCTCAGCCATGCCCAATCGCCTCGCTTTTGAGCTCCTTCCTGAACCACTGCCCAGAGTCGGCGGTCGGCCCGTCCTCGACCGGCAGCCACACCGTGAAGCTCGCTCCCGACGCATCGGTCCGCGCGTCAAGCCGACCGTGGTGCGCGGCGACGATGCCCCGGGTGATGGACAGGCCAAGGCCGGCGCCGCCGGTCTTGCTGCCGCGCCTGCGTCGTGGCTCGAATGGGGCCGCCGCCACATCAGGAGGCAGACCGACGCCCCGGTCGGCGACCGTGATCGCGACCTCAGCCCGGTCGGTTGGTTCGGCCGTCACGGTGACCGGTGTACCGGGCGGATTGTGGCCTATGGCATTGGCCAGCAGGTTCACGAAGACTTGCTCGAGCCGGTCGTGGTCAGCCCAGATCACGGGCAGATCGGCTGGGCAGCCAATCTGTACCATCGGCATGCCATCGGGCGGCAGGCAGGCAACCGCCGCCTCAAGCACCAGCTTGATGTCGCACCAATCTGGCTGCAGGCGCAGTATGCCAAGCTCGATCGCCGAGAAGTCGAGCATGTCGTCAACAAGGCGCCCGAGTCTCGCCGACTCCGCCGCGATCCTGGTCAGGAACCGGTGCTGCGACTCCGCGTCCCAGATGACGTCCGGCTGCAGCAGACTGGACGCATAGCCGCGGATCGCCGTGAGCGGCGTTCGCAGCTCGTGGCTCAGCCTCGACAGGAACTCCCGCTGCAGCTCCTGCGACCTGCGCAAGGCGGTCGCCTCCTGCTGCGCGAGTCCTGCCTGCTCGCGCTCGAGGGCCAGCCTGAGTGAGTGCGCGGCGTCCTCGACCAGCACGGTGGCTTCGATGGTGGGCGGTCCCGACTTCCAGCTGGCGACCAGCATGCTCGGCCCGCCAGGCGCGGCGAAGGTCACCGCGAGATGCCGCTCGCCTTCGTTACCGGGAATCCACTGAGCCTTGCCGTGTCCGGCCGCGTCCAGGTCCGCCCTCGATGAGACCAGCGCGGCGGCACCGTGTTCCGCAGCAGCGGCATCGCCGGGGCCCTCGACGGAAGCGCTGCCGCGGCACCGAGGCTCGCCGCCGTCCTGCCAGGTCAGCAGGATTACCTCGTCGGCTTGCAGCCCGCGGCACAGCGACTGGAGCGCGAGCGGAATTCCCTCACTGACGGGGATCGGGCCGGCCAGGGTCTCGAGCACTTCCCTGATCGTCTCAAGCACCCTGTTACGTTCGGTGACCTCATCGAGCAGCCGGTCACGCTCAATGGCGCTGGCCACATACCCGGCATAGACGGTGACGAGCTCAAGCTGATCGCGCTCTGGCTGCCCTGGTGTGTCGCTGAACCCGGTGATGACTCCGGCCAGCCCATCCCTGGCCAGCACGGGCACCGACCAGGAGCTGGCAACCCCTGTGGCCGCCGCAAGCCACTTGAATGGCCCCCAGTCAATCTGCGCGTCCTCGGCGATCACAGGTCGCTCCGTCGCCGCGGCCAAGCCCGCGGGCCCGCCGCTAGGTCCCATCGGCAGCCTGGCCCAGCGGTCGAGCAGAGCGTCATGAAGTCCGAGCGAGGCTTCGCAGGCGAGTTCGCGGCCGGCGGCGAGGTGGATGCAGAGCCGATCAGAGCCAAGCGCCGCGCCGAGAGCTGACAGGATCAGCGACAGGCTCGACGATGGGTCTTCCGCGACCAGCCGGCCGGTCAATCCGTGCAGCCTGGTGAGCTGACGCCTTGGCGATGAATCCGGTTCCTGGCCGGACAGGAGCGCCGTGACATCGTCGGGATACACGACCGCTGGATCGACCTCCGCGGCGATCCTTCCGTGCCTGAGTACCACGATCCTGGTGGCCAGACGGAACATGAGATCCAGGTCGTGACAGGCGATCACCACCGTGGTCCGCGGGCTGAGCGTGGCGATGAGCTCCTCGAACTGGGCGGCGTGCTTGATGCTGAGCGATGCCGTCGGCTCGTCGAGCAGCAGCAAGCTCGGGTTGTTGACCATTGCCCTGGTGATCGCCACAAGCTGGCGCTGGCCGCCCGACAGCGAGCTGACGCTGCGCGTGGTCTCTGGCAGCGGCACGCCGAGTCCGGCTATCAATGCGGACGCGTCGGAGTGCATCTTGATGTCGGAGAACAGCTGGCGGCGGCGCTCTCTGCCGAGGAGCAGATTCGACGCGATGTCGAGGTTGTCGCACAGCGACAGGTCCTGCCAGACGACACCGACGCCACGCCGGGCGACCGCCTGCGGATCAGCAGGCAAGGCCCGGCCCCTGAGCATGATCTCGCCGCTGGTCGGCCTGATGTCGCCGCCTATCGCGCGCAGCAGCGTCGTCTTGCCCGCGCCATTCTCGCCGGCCAGCGCGACGACCTCGCCCGGCATGATGGACAAGTCGATGCCGTCGAGCGCGCGCACCGGGCCGAAGGCCATTGACAGCCGTGAGACCGTGATCAGCGGCAGCGGCCCCTCCGCGACCGTCGCCTCTTCGGCCGAAGCTGAGGTCGCTACTGCGGAGTCAGGCAATGCGGTCATACCCACATTGTGCTACCTTTCCCCGCTGCTTCCGTCCGCAAGGCCGCAGGTCAGGGCAGCTTCCAGTCGACTTCCGTGCTGCCGAGGCCGTCCAGGAGCCTGTTTACGCGGCTGAACGGGCGCGATCCGAAGAATCCGTGGTCCGCCGACATCGGGCTCGGATGCGCGGATTCCACCAGCGGGACGCCGCTGAGCAACGGTGCCAGGTTGCGCGCGTCCCTGCCCCACAAGATGGCGACCAGCGGGCCAGGCCGTGCGGCCAGCGCCTTGATGGCCTGCTCGGTGACCGCCTCCCAGCCCTTGCCTCGATGCGAGCCTGGATTGCCTGGCTGCACGGTCAGCACCCTGTTGAGCAGCAGCACGCCGCGTTCCGTCCACGGCGTCAGGTCACCGTTGGCCGGGGCAGGAAACCCGAGGTCGGCGCTGTATTCGCGGAAGATGTTGACCAGGCTGCGCGGCAGCGGCCTGACCGCGGGCGCCACCGAGAAGCTCAGCCCGACCGGATGGCCCGGCGTCGGATAAGGATCCTGGCCGACGATCAGCACCTTGACCTCATCAAGCGGCTGCTTGAACGCCCTCAGCACAAGATCGCCTGCAGGCAGGTAGGCACGTCCCGCCGCGATCTCGGCGCGCAGGAAATCGCCAGCCTCGGCGATCTTGCCGGCCACGGGCTCGAGCGCCCTGGCCCAGCCCGGGTCGATGATTTCTTCGAGCGGCCGTCGGGTCACGGCCAAACACTGTAGTGCAATTCACGCCGACGCCGTATCGTTCCTGCGCGCCTCCGGCACGATGTCGTTCCTGCGCGCCTCCGGCACGATGTCGTTCCTGCGCGCCTCCGGCACGATGTCGTTCCTGCGCGCCTCCGGCACGACGCCTATCCGGCAAGGCCGCAGCGGTGGACGGCTAACGGCCGTCGGCCACCGAGACTTCGGCGACCCGGCGGGACAGGAATCCGCGCTCAGCCGGATTTTCGGTCAGCTTGAGAGCCGCCAGGTAAGCGCTTCTCGCCTCGGCGAAGCGCCCCAGCCGCCTGAGCAGGTCGGCCTTGGCGGCGGGAAGGTAGTGGTAGCCATCGAGCCTGCCGTCGGCCTCGAGCTTGGCGATGTCGTCGAGTGCCGCCTGCGGCCCGCTGACCATCGCGACGACAACGGTCCTGTTGAGCTCGACGACGGGCGATGGCCAGGCCCTGAGCAGCCTGTCATACAGCATGAGAAGCTGCGGCCAGTCGGTGTCGGCGTAGCTCGCCGCCTCCGCGTGCAAGGCGGCGATCGCGGCCTGCAGCGCGAATCTGCCAGGCCGGCCGCCGCGCAGCGCCTCGACGACAAGCGCGGAGCCGTCGGCGATACGCGGCCTGTCCCACAGCGACCTGTCCTGCTGCTCGAGCAGCAGCAGGTTGCCGTTGGCGTCGGTCCTGGTCGCGCTCCTTGCGTCGGTGATCAGCAGCAGCGCGAGGAGACCGGCGACCTCCTGCTCATCAGGCATGAGCTTGCGCAGCATCCGCGCGAGCTCGATCGCGCGGGCAATCAGGTCGGGGCGCACCAGGTCAGGGCCGCCTGGTGCGGTATGGCCTGTGGTGAACACCAGGTGCACGACGGTCAGCACCGCGTCGAGCCGGTCTGGCAGCTCGGCGGCGGCAGGTATCCGGTAGGCGATCCTGGCCGCGGAGATCTTTTTCTTGGCCCTGGTGACCCTGGCGGCCATCGTCGACTCCGACACGAGGAAGGCCTTGGCGATCTCCCCCGTGCTCAGCCCGCAGACCAGCCGAAGCGTCAGCGCGACCTGCGCCTCCCTCGCCAGCGCCGGGTGGCAGCAAGTGAAGATCAGCCGCAGCCGGTCATCGCCGATGACCGGCTCGCCATCGCCCGTGCCATCGTCAGACTCCGACTGACCTGGTATGAGCAGCGGCAGCTTGGCTCGCAGCGTGCGCTCTCGCCGTAGCGTGTCTAGCGCCCTGTGCCTCGCGGCGGTGGTCAGCCACGCGCCAGGATTGCGCGGCACGCCCTGCCGCGCCCAGGCGTCGAGCGCGGCCACGTAGGCGTCCTGCACGCACTCCTCGGCGGCATCAAGGTCGCGGGTCACCCGCGCGGTGGCGGCTAGCACGAATGCCCACTCACGCCGGTGCGCGTCGGCGACAGCGGCGCGGATCGCATTGCGGTCCTGCGCCGCCGCTGCTCTGGGTTCCGACGACACCGGGGATCGGTCAGCCGCCGGAGGTGTCCATGATCGGCCGCACCTCGACGCCGCCGTATGGTGCCGGGCACAACTTGGCGATCTCGATCGCGTGGTCAAGATCGCGCGCCTCGATCAGGTAGAACCCTCCGAGCGCCTCTTTCGTCTCGACGAAGGGACCGTCGGTCACAACGTCGTTCCTGATCGACGTCGCCGTGGTGGTCGGCTCGAGCGCGTCGCCGCCGAGTATCTTGCCGCCCTTCTCGCCCACCTGCCCTGCGAACCTGCCGTGCGCCTCCATGGCCGTCTGCCAGGCGTCCTGGCCGCCATCGGCGTAGCCGCTCTCCGCCTCGTAAATCAAGATCGCGTACTGAGCCATGATCATCTCCTTTGAGACTGTCGCTTGAGTACTGTCACTTCCCCTCCCCCACGCCACTTCCGACGAACGGGGCAGCGGACTTTCGACAGGCTCGCCGAACTTTTCAGTGTCAGGCCGTACGGGGATGAACCGCGTCGGCTAGCGTCCGCAGGTGCTTGACGGCAGCGGCCGGGTCGTGGGAGCCAAACACGGCTGTTCCCGCGACGAAGACGTCTGCTCCGGCCTCAGCGCAGCGCCCGATGGTCTCTTCGTCGACGCCGCCGTCGACCTGCAGCCAGATCTCGCCGCCGTGCTTGCGGATCAGGTCGCGCGCCCTGGCGACCTTGGGCAACACCAGGTCGAGGAAGTGCTGCCCGCCGAAACCGGGCTCCACGGTCATCATGAGCAGCATGTCAACCTCGGACAGCAGGTCGGCGTACGGCTCGATCGGGGTGGCGGGGTTCACGGCCAGCCCGGCTCGCGCGCGCTGCGACCTTATGGCCCGCAGCGTACGGACCGGCGCCGAAGCCGCCTCGGCGTGGATGGTGACGTTCTGGGCGCCGGCGGCCGCGTAATCCGGTGCCCAGCGGTCCGGGTCTGCGATCATCAGATGGCAGTCAAGCGGCAGACCAGTGTGCCTGAGCAACGCATCGACGACGGGCAGGCCGATCGTGAGATTCGGGACGAAATGCCCATCCATGACGTCGACATGGAGCCAGTCGGCCGCTCCGGCGACCGTCGCCGCTTCGTCGGCGAGGCGCGCGAAATCGGCTGCGAGCACGCTTGGCGCAATCTGCACGGTCATGACATCGATGAGTCTACGAGTTCAGGTGCGGGACGTAACAGTGTCATACCCCTTCGCTAAGTTCGCTCGCGTGTTCGGATGCCGAATAAAGGAGGTTGCGTGCTACTGACCGATGCACCAGAGCGACTGCTTGACCGGGTACGCAAGCTGCTCGTTCAGGCGGAAGATGACGCGGTCACCCCGGCGGAGGCTCAGGCGTTCACCGCCAAGGCCGCCGAGCTCATGGCCAAGTACGGCATCGACAGGGCGCTGCTCGCGGCTGACCAGCCGGAAACCGATCAGCCAGCCAACCGGATTCTGGACATCGACAACCCATGGGCGAGGGAGAAGGCGCACCTGCTCTGCGGACTGGCCTCCGCGCTGCGCTGCCAGTGCATCCTGCTCGGCGGCAGCAGACCGGGAAGCAGGGTGCACATCTTCGGCTTCGGCTCTGATATCGAGCGGACCGACGTGCTCTACACCTCGGTGCTGATCCAGATGGCACACGGCCTGGCCGGGGCGCGCGTGCCGGAGTGGAGCAGCAGCCCGCGAGCCTGGCGCCGAAGCTGGCTGCTCGGCTTCGCCACCGCGGTCGTTGCCAGGGTGCGCCAGGCAGAGCACGGCGCGATGGTCGCGGCCACCACGGGCGGCCAGGCCGACTCCGATCGCACGGCGGTGGTGCTCGCCGACCGCTCGCTGGTGATACGCAAGCAGGTCGAGCAGATCTACCCGATCACACGCAAAGCGCGGGTCACCTACAGCGGCAGCGGCTACCGCGACGGCTACGAGCGCGGGCAGCGAGCCGACATCGGCGCCAGCCGCCTGAACAGGACGAGGGGCCGGGCGCTAACGGGCTACCCGAAGTAGGGCGACAAAGATCGCATCGGTGCCGTGCCGGTGCGGCCAGAACTGAGCGTACTTCTGGTGCGGCGCGGGGCACCGCAGGTCAGGGACCTGGCCTAGGACAGCCGGAGCGTCGAGCACCTCGACGTCGTCGCGGGTGCTGAGCACGTCAGCGAGCACCTGCCTGGTCTCGGCGAGATGCGGCGAGCAAGTGACGTAGCCGACGATTCCGCCCGGCCTCGCGGCGTTAAGCGCGGATGCGAGCAAGTCGCGCTGCAGCCGGCCGAGCACGGTGATGTCAGCTGGCTGTCGTCGCCAGCGGGCCTCAGGCCGGCGCCGCAGGCTACCCAGGCCGGAGCACGGCAGGTCGGCGAGCACCCGGTCAAAGGCCGCGGGCAGCCAGGGCGGGGCGAGACCGTCCGCGGTCACCACGGCGGCACCGCCAGTGCCGCCCGCGGTGTGAGCGGCCAGTGCCTGAGCGGCCAGTGCGGCGCGGTGGTGATGCACGTCGGCGGCCAGCAGCACCGCCCCGCGCTCCGCGGCGAGGCCGGAAAGCAGCCTGGCCTTCCCGCCAGGTCCTGCGCACAGATCGAGCCAGCGCTCGGTGGTGCTGGCCGGGGCCGACGGCGCTGCGCTCACCACCGCGAGCGCGGCCAACTGGCTCGCCTCGTCCTGCACGCCCGCCCGGCGTTGCGCGACGGCGTCGATCGATGCCGGGTCGCCGCTCGTGCTGTAGGCACCGTACGGCGACCAGCGGGCCGCCGTGGCACCAGCGGCGACCAGGTCGGCGGGATCGGCTAGCCCAGGCACGACGGCCAGGTGGACCGCAGGCCTGGCGTTGTTGGCGATGAGAGCGGCCTCGGTCTGGCTCAAGTCGCCACCCGGCGCTTGCCCAAGCGCCTGGGCGAACGCCTCCACGATCCAGCGGGGGTGGCTGTGCCTGACCGCGAGGTGCCCGACCGGGTCGGCCGACCGGTCGGGAGCGGCGATGGCAATCCATGACTCGAGATCCCTTGGCGCGATCCTGCGAAGCACAGCGTTGACAAATCCGGCTGGCTTGCGGCCAGCCACGTCAACCGCAAGATCGACCGCGGTCGCGACGGCGGCGTGCGGCTTGATCCGCATGCCGAGCAGCTGGTGCACGCCGAGTCTGAGCGCATCGAGAACGCCGGGGTCAATTCGATCAAGATCGCGGTCGGCGCAGATGCCGATGATCGCGTCGTAGCTGCCCCTGTGCCGTAGCACGCCGTATACCAGCTCGGTAGCAAGCGCGGCGTCCTTGCCGTGCAGACCAGAGTCACGCAACGCGGCCGCGAGCAACAGGTTGGCGTACGCATCCCTAGCGCTCACGGCGGCGAGCACACGGTGGGCCGTGCGGCGCACCGTGTCGGCCTGCCGGGTGACGCCATGACGGTGGCCAGGCGGCTGCCTGGACCCCGCCTGCGGCCGGGCGTCGTGAGCCATCAGGTGAGTACCAGGGCCTGGGCGAGGTTGGCGATGCCCCGAGCCCAGTCAGCCGCGGGCATCCGCCGCTTGCCTTGCTGCTGAACGTCGCCGAGTTCCACCGGCGTGGTCCCGGTCCCGACTGTGACTCGAGGCCCAGCTACCCTGACCTCGCCTGGGGCCTGGCTGCCGTACTCGGCGTCTGGTCCTGCGGCCCTGGTCACCGGCCAGAGCTTGAGGTCCGCGCCGTTGAATGTGGTCCACGCTCCTGGGGCGGGCGTGCAGGCCCTGACCAGCCGGTCGATGGCGAGTGCCGGCTGCTGCCAGTTCACCCGGCCATCGGCCCTGGTCAGCTTAGGCGCGAGCGATACTCCGTCCGGCGGCTGAGGTTCGGCTCGCAGTTCACCTGACTCGATGCCATTCAGTGTCGCCAGGAGCAGATCGGCCCCGGCCACGCTCAGCCTGGCGAGCAAGTCGCCTGCCGTATCAAGCGCACCCACCTTCTCGGTCACCACGCCGTAGACCGGGCCGGCGTCGAGATCGGCGACCAGCCTGAACGTGGTAGCTCCGGTGATCTCGTCGCCGTGCAGAATCGTGTGCTGCACCGGAGCCGCACCGCGCCAGGCAGGAAGTAGCGAGAAGTGCAGGTTCACCCAGCCGTTCGGCGGTATCGCCAGCGCGGCCTTGGGGATCAGGGCGCCGTAGGCGGTGACAGGGCAGCAGTCGGGCGCGATCTCAGCGAGCTTGGCGAGAAAGGCAGGATCGGACGGCCTGACCGGCTTCAGCACCTCGACCCCTGCCTCCACCGCCCGTAGCGCTATTGGGCTCGCCACCAGCTTCCTGCCGCGCCCTGCCGGGGCGTCTGGCCTGGTTACGACCGCGGCTACAGTGTGGTTGGAGTTCAGCAGGGCGGTCAGTGACGGCACGGCCACCTGCGGAGTGCCTGCGAACACCAGGCGCATCAGCTAAAGCGCCTTGCCGTGGGTGAGATGCGGCGAGATCTTCACCGGCGGCACCTGCTCGCCCCACCACTCGGCCGCCCTGATCTCCTTCATCGCGAGCTTGCGCTGCTCAGGGTCGAGCCGGTCGATGAACAGCACGCCGTCCAGATGATCGGTCTCATGCTGCACGCACCGGGCGAGCAGGCCGCTGCCCTCGAGTGTGATCGGCTCGCCGTGCATGTTGAAGCCCTTGGCGACCACACCGAACGAGCGCTTGGTGGGAAACGCGAGTCCTGGGAAGGACAGGCAGCCTTCGTCGTCAGTTTCCTCATCGGCCGACAGATCAAGGTTCGGGTTGATCAGGTGGCCGAGTTCGTCGTCCACGTAGTAGGTGAAGACGCGCAGGCCAACACCGATCTGGGGAGCCGCCAGGCCAAGGCCAGGCGCGTCCTGCATGGTATCGGTGAGATCCGCGACGAGCCGGCGTAGCTCCGCGTCGAAGTCAGTCACCGGCTCAGCTGCGGTGCGCAGCACCGGATCGCCGAACAGGCGGATCGGCTTGATACTCACCGGCATTCCTCCATGCGCTCATCCCGCCGTCGGCCAACCCCGTCATCAGCGCGCGGTCAGGGAGTCAATCCAGTCTACGAAGCCAGAACGGCACGATGATCTCAGTCGGTGCTGGCGGCCGGGGACCGCGCCTTAAACGCGGCTTTCCTCGCTGCTCGCGCCACGCTCGGGTCTGGGTGATGGTCGCTGAGCGCGGTCAGCAGGCCGGTGACTCCCGGATGGCTGACGTGCCATAGGCCGGCCACGATCTCCACCTGGTCCTCGGCCGGCAGGTTCGGCAGCAGCTCGGCCACCACATCGGCGGGAGCCGCTTCCTCGAGCAAGCCAGCACCGAGGTCGACGAGCAGCCAGGTCCGGTCCTCTGGTTCGAGCCGCACGTCCTCGCCATGCTCGAGCAGCCACACGGCGGCGTGAGCACGCAACAGCGGGTGGTCAAGCGCTGACCGCACCTCGTCGCCCGCAGCGACGCCAATCCGGTCGAGCACCGCGAACGCCGCCCCACGCTGCCCAGGCGACCCGGTAGCCGCTGCCTCGATTAGCTCGGCGGCGGCGGCCGCCGCCTCACGCGAGGCCAGCCAGGTCGTGATCTCGGCCTCGCCGTCCTCGGCGTCGCAGTTGGCGAGCGCCGCAAGCAGGCCCTGAGCGTCGTACCTGGCCGCGATTCCCAGCACCGGCACATGCCAGCCCTGCGCGCCGAGCCTGCGGTGCACGCCCCATGTGCCGAGCGGAGACAGCGCCACGGTGAGGCTGCCGTCCGGCTCTTCTGTCCCGAGCTCCACAACGCCAAGATCGGCAAGCGTCTCCAGCGCTACGGAGAGCGCGGCGCCGTGATCGTCCGCGACGGTTTCGGCCGACGGCGAGTCGCTCCTGCTCGCTCCAGCGGCATTGGTATAAGCGTCGAACAACCCGTCGATCCCGACCGGGCCGCCAACCGTGTACAGAGCCGTCGCGATGCCGTCAAGCTCCTCCGAGGCCAGTATGACGGCGAGCGCCGTGTCCCAGACCTCGAGCACCGCCTCAGCCGAGCCGCCGCCGAGCACGGCACCCAGGCCATCGTCCCGGGGCTTGAGCTCAGCGGCTTCCTTGTGCGCCCCAACTACGCGCCACGCCGCGACGATCTCGCGGGGCGCGAGATCAAGGACCGAGGCAGCGATGAGCGCTTCCTCAGGTGCGAGGTCTCGGTGGGCGTCAAGATCGCCGGTCGCCGCCGCCCATTCGTCAAGGTCGCGCGCCGCCCGGAGCAGCGGCGCGACCCTGGCCAGATTCGCGAGGTCGTCTCGTGGCGCGAGCCGCACAATCGGTAGCTTAGGTGCCCCGGAGCGCGTTGCGTCATCTGTCCGGCTAATGAGGTCACTGGGGCTGATCGCGACGGCGGAGCCGTGCGACGCGCTCGCGCCGCGCTGCCGCCCGGCGCTGCGCGGCGTTTCTGGCCGCTGCGTTGAACTTGCCACCCAAGCACCTTATGACGTCGGCGGCACTACGTCAGATCAGCTCGGCCGGGTCTACCTGAAGTCGGACTGATCCGGCGTCCTTGCGCGCCGTGCGGTCGGCTAGGGCCGCGCGGAGGGTCACAGCCAGCTCGGTGCCAGCCGACCAAGGCGCCCTGACCAGGAATCGCACGGCCTGCGGCGCGGGTTCCTTGCCGTCGTGGGGCACGTCGACCGGCCCGAGGATGTCGCTGCCATCGGGCAGGGCGGCGGCGTCAAGCAGCTGCCCGATGGCGTCGGCTTGGCCGGTGAGCGAAGCCATCCTGGCCGCCGGGGGGAAACGCAGCTCCGTTCGTTCGGCGAGCTCACGCCGCGCGAACGCCGCGGCATCCCAGCGGATCAGCGCCTGCACGGCCCGCACGGCGGGATCGGCCATCAGCACCACCTTGCCCCCGGCCGGACCCGGCCGGACCAAAGCGGCGGCGTTCATCCAGCGTCGCAGTGCCTCCTCTCCAGCCCGCAGGCTCGGACGGCCGAGCAACGCCCAGCCATCGAGCAAGACCGCCGCCGCGTAACCGCCGTCCGCGGGCGGCTCAGCACCCGGAGTCGCGATGACGAGCGCCCCGCCCTGCGGCGCCTGAGCGATCACGTTCGCGCCGCTTGAGGTGCATACCTGCGCGCCAGGAAAGGCACGCGCGAGCTCTTCTGCCGTTCTCCTCGCTCCAGTTACCAGCGCCCGCAAGCCTGCGTTTCCGCACGTAGCGCACGACTGCCTGGCAGCCAGGCCACACCAGCCGCAGCGCAGCGGCTCGTCCCGGCCGCTGATCGCCACGGGGCCCGCACAAGCGGCGCAGCGAACGCGCTCGCCGCACCGCTGGCAGGCGGTGGCAGCGACATAGCCTCGCCTGGGCACCTGGAAGAGCACAGGCCCGAGGGCGAGCGCCTCCCGCGCGGTGCGCAGCGCGAGGCTGGGCATCCTCGCCGTGCGGGCCGCCTCGTCCCTGGCAAGTTCGGCGTCGTCTCCCGCGGTGCGGATCAGCGGCGCGTGGCGCCTCACGACCTGCCGGTCAGCGACGAGAGGCTTGGCCCACCCGGTCGCGATGAGCTGCTCGGCTTCGGCAGTCCTTGCGAAGCCACCGATCAAGGCAGCGGCCGCCGACCTGTGCGCCCGGATTAGCAGGACGTCCCTGGCATGCGGGTACGGCGCCCGCGGTTCGGCGTGCAGGTCGTCGCCGTCGTCCCAGACCACCACCAAGCCGAGAGCGGCGACCGGAGCGAACATCGCCGACCGGGTGCCAACGACGATCTTGACCTCGCCCCGCAGCACCGCCAGCCACCTTCGGTACCGCTCGGCCGGGCCAAGCTTGGCAGCCAGGCTGACAAACGCGTCCTTGCCAACCACGGCGGCCGTCGCCGACTCTACGGCCGCAAGGTCGCGGGCGTCAGGCACCACGACGAGTGCGCCCCGGCCGGCCGCGTGCGCCGCCGCTGCGGCTTGCGCGATCTCGGCCGGCCATTCCTGCCCGGGCAGTGCCGACCAGACGGCGTGCGGAGCGCGGCCGCTCCCGAGCGCGGCCAGGAAGGACGTGCCGGTCGGGTACCTGGCCCACAGGCCGCCTTCGGGCGGAACCTGGCTGCCCGTCTGATCCGGCGCGGCTCCGCGAGGCACTGGCACCTCGGCGGCCGCGTACCTTGGCGGGATGGCCAGCCGCAGCACGTCGGCCATCGTCCCGCCGTAGCGGTCCGCCACCGCGCGGGCGAGCCCCGCGATCTCGGGAGTCAGCACGGGCTCGGCTGACACCACCTTGTGCAGGAACGCGATGCTGCCGCTGTGGTCGCTGGCTGCGGCCCGCTCGACCAGGTAGCCGGCGGTCAGCCGCCCAGAGAACCTGACCTTGACCCGGCATCCGGGTACCGCTCCGTCGGCCATTGACTGCGGCACGAGGTAGTCGAAAAGGCGGTCGAGGTGCGGCAAGGCGACGTCGACCGCTACCCGGGCTACCGGCAAGACGGCCGCGGGTACCTGAGGCTGACCGGCGCGCTTAGACGCGGTGCTGGCCCGGGAGGGCGACCCCCCGGAACCCCCCGCGGTGCTGGCCCGGGGGGACACTCTGCTCGCCGGGGGACACCCCCGAGCCCCCGATGGCCCGGAACCCCCCGCGGTGCTGGCCCGGGGGGACGACCCCCCGGAACCCCCCGCGGTGCTGGCCCTGGGGGACGCGTCCAGCCGGGGGGTCACAGCCCGACGGCCGCCCTCAGCGCGTCCGTCTTCTGGGTGCTCTCCCACGGGAAGTCAGGCTCTTCGCGGCCGAAGTGCCCGTAGCTTGCGGTCTGCGCGTAAATCGGCCGGAGCAGATCGAGATCACGGATGATCGCGGCCGGCCGCAGGTCGAACACCTCGAGCACGGCGTCCTGTATCCGCTCGACCGGCACCCTCTCGGTGCCGAAGCACTCGACGAACAGGCCGACCGGCTTCGCCTTGCCGATCGCGTACGCGACCTGGGTCTCACAGCGGTCAGCCAGGCCTGCGGCGACGACATTCTTGGCGACCCAGCGCATCGCGTACGCGCCGCTCCTGTCCACCTTCGACGGATCCTTGCCTGAGAACGCACCGCCGCCGTGGCGTGCCATGCCGCCGTAGGTGTCGATGATGATCTTGCGTCCGGTGAGCCCTGCGTCGCCCATCGGACCACCGACCTCGAACCGCCCGGTTGGGTTGACTAGCAGCCGGTAGTTGGAGCAGTCCAGCTCGAGCTCGGAGACAACGGGCTTCACTACCCGTTCCATGACATCAGGCATCAGCAGCGCCTTGAGGTCGATCGCCGGTGCGTGCTGGGTGGACACCACGATCGTGTCCAGCCTGACGGGCTCATCGGCGACGTACTCGATTGTTACCTGGGTCTTGCCGTCAGGCCTGATGTACGGGATCTCGCCGTTGCGCCGTACCTCGGCGAGCCGTCGCGACAGGCGGTGCGCGAGCATGATCGGCAACGGCATCAACTCGGGTGTCTCCCGGCAGGCGTAGCCGAACATCAGTCCCTGGTCACCAGCGCCCTGACGATCCAGTTCGTCGTCGCCTTCACCTTCACGGTGCTCGTAAGCGTGGGTGACGCCCTGCGCGATGTCCGGCGATTGCGACCCGATGGAGACCGACACGCCGCATGACGCGCCATCGAACCCCTTGGTCGACGAGTCGTACCCGATGTCCAGGATCTTGTCCCTGATCACGCCGGGGATATCGACGTAGGTCTCGGTGGTCACCTCGCCGGCGACGTGCACCTGACCCGTGGTGATCAGCGTCTCGACGGCAACCCTGCTGCGCGGATCACCCTTGATCATCGCGTCGAGGATCGTGTCGCTGATCTGATCGGCGATCTTGTCCGGATGACCTTCGGTCACCGACTCGGAGGTAAACAGGCGACGGGCCACGTGGCACCTTTCCTCGATGTGAGATCTCGCCGAAGTTTAACCGGGCGCGTCTGACGCAGGGGGCGGTGGCCGGTCAGCGGTGCACAAAGTCTGGCCGCTCACGTCGTCAGCCCAGCCTGGCGGAGACGAGATCCCATATCACGTCGGCGAGCACTTCCTTGGGTCCGCGCGGCACCGATGTCCGCTGTCCGTCTGACGCGAGAATCTCCGCCGCGTTGTCGGCCGTGCCGAACGCCAGGCCGTCGCCGACCTGGTTCATCACGATCAGATCGCATCCCTTGGCAGCCAGCTTGACCTGGCCGTTCCCGATCAGGTCGGATGTCTCAGCGCCGAAGCCGACGATCACCTGTCCTGGCTGGCGCCGGGTGGTGGACAGTTCACGCAAGATGTCGGGATTCTCGACGAGCTCGATGGGGGCGGGCCCCTCTCCGGATTTTTTCAGCTTGATGTCACTTCTTGTCACCGGGCGGTAGTCGGCAACCGCGGCGGCCATCACGACCGCGTCAGCGTCTTGCGCGGCGGCGAGCACCGCCTCGCGCATCTGGCGCGCCGACATCACGCCGATGACACGAGTACCTGCCGGGTCGGCGAGCCCGGTGTTCGCCGCCACCAGCGTCACGCTGGCCCCGCGCGCCGCCGCGGCGGCCGCGACCGCGTAGCCCTGGCGGCCTGACGACCAGTTTCCGATGAACCTGACCGGGTCGAGCTCTTCCCTGGTGCCTCCTGCCGACACCACGACTCGACGACCAGCCAGGTCGGGCACGGCGGCCGCTGCGCCTCTGCGAAGCACGCGTAGCGCCGTCGCGTACAGCTCGGGCGGCTCAGGCAGGCGGCCAGGGCCGGTGTCGGCTCCGGTCAGCCGACCAGACGCAGGCTCAATCACGATCGCTCCGCGCTCGCGCAGGGTGGCGACGTTGGCTGCGGTCGCGGGATGCAACCACATCTCGGTGTGCATGGCCGGCGCGTACACGATTGGGCACCGCGCCGTCAGCAGCACGCTTGATAGCAGGTCCGGCGCCAGGCCCGATGCGGCCCTGGCCAGCAAGTCAGCCGTGGCCGGGGCGACGAAGACCA
>Ga0126381_100003043_pt1 | contig 18245 bp, 19 predicted proteins | sample PanSoiMetPlot_28_FD_96465 | JGI IMG/M metagenome (GOLD analysis project Ga0126381, IMG submission 96465) | Tropical forest soil microbial communities from Panama - MetaG Plot_28 | ecosystem: Environmental > Terrestrial > Soil > Tropical forest > Bulk soil | place: Panama | collected 2016-02-17
GGCTTGGGGCATCGATGTCGAATTCGTTGACACCACTTCGCCAGAAGCGTTGCGCCGGGCGGTTCGCGCTCGGCAGACGCGCCTCGTTTGGATCGAAACTCCGGCAAATCCGCTTTGGTCGGTGACCGATATTGCTGTCGCTGGCGAAATTGCCCACGCTGCCGGTGCCATCCTCGCCGTCGACAGTACCGCGGCGACGCCGGTTCTGACGCGGCCGCTCCCGCTCGGCGCCGACCTCGTGATGCATTCGGCGACGAAATACCTGAATGGCCACAGCGACGTGATCGCCGGGACGCTGACGACGGCTCGCGAGGATGCGTTTTGGGAGCGGTTGTGCGCGGTGCGGAGCAGCGGCGGGGCAATTCTGGGTAGCTTCGAGGCTTATCTTCTCCTGCGCGGAATGCGCACCCTATTCCCGCGTGTCGAGCGCGCCTGCCAGTCGGCTCAACGGATCGCGGAGGCACTGTCACACAACCCGCATATACTAGAGGTGCTTTATCCTGGTTTGCCGGAACATCCCGGACACGCGATCGCTGCCCGTCAGATGACGGACGGGTTTGGTGGCATGTTGAGTGTACGCGTCCGCGGCGGCGCCGACGCGGCGATCGCTACTGCCGCTCGCGTCGAAATCTGGAAACGGGCCACCTCGCTCGGCGGCGTTGAGAGCCTGATCGAGCATCGCGCCTCTGTCGAGGGCGCCGACAGCCCTGTCCCCGCCGATCTCCTTCGTCTCTCCGTCGGTATCGAAAATCCAGACGATTTGGCAGCCGATCTGGAATGTGCGCTCGACAGTAGAGCGTTTTAGTTAGTACGCTACTTGTTTTTCAACTACCGATCGAATATATGGTTTAAAGTTTTGTGAAAAAATTGAGGCGAGGGGCGGGTACGTCGTGTTTTGCGGAATCTGAGGCGATTTTTCTCGGATCTCCGAATGGAGCCGCGCAGAAGCGCCGGATGCTTGTAATCGGCCGCTGTCACTCGTTGGAGCCAAGGGCGCTTCGCAGAGACCGGATAGTTCATCCGATCATCCGGAAAACGCTCGCTCTGGCCAAATCGCGCGGTCCAACCTTGTACCTCGTCTCGGTCGGGCTTATCGCCGCCTGGGTAATCGGCGTATTTTTTGGTGTTGGCTTTTTATTTTTAATGCACCCCCACCCAAGGAAAGAGGCCTCCCATTTGGGTGTCGGCGGCGCCCGTCTCAGCACATCACTCGCAGAAAATCCCGGGGTGTTCCTATCAATGACGGGAACGGATGAGCTTTTTTCATTACCATCTGAAGCCGCGCTCGGCGATAGAGACCAGATCGTTGCCGCATCCGATAGGACGAATCCCATCTTTAGCGATCCTCATTTAGTGAGGCGCGCCGAGCCGTTCGTCGACCAAATGACCACGGATCCTATGACCAGTCCACTTTCCTCTGGCCTCAACACCACCCGTTCGGTGCTCGACAAGCAGCTTCCGGGCTCTCCGGCTCCCAGCCATCTGAAAGGGACCGGACCTCGGACCGTTGCGCCGCCCTACAAACCCCATCAGATACGCCCCACGAGCGACCGGACCTCACCGATACATCCGCCGGTGCAAGCGATTCACGACTTACTGCAGAAGCAACCCGGACTGCTCAAGTAAGGACCGGCTCTGTGCTGAGGGGAAGCATCGGATCATTCTGGTAAAACCCACCGAGCCCCACGGATCAGTCAACGCGTTTCCAGTAACGGGCGACAAAGCCGCGCGGATCAATCTCTTCAATTTGCGAGACAATCTCCGGGGCGCCAGCGAAGCAGCGCCAGTTGTAGATATTGCCGGAGGGGATCGCAAATCTTGGGATGAAGTCGGCCTCGCGGTGCTCGCGACACCAAGGCTCGGCCCCGGGGAGACGGAGATCGGTGTTCGCCTTACCGCAGGGCAGGTTTGCGCCATAGTTGCAGAGCAGCGTGTGACCCTCGGCGCAGCGAAACACCGTGCTGCGCCGTATTTGCTCGTCCGGCATCCGGCTGAGGCCGAAGAGCCGCTCGGCTGCAGGAACCAGCGATTGCGGTATCGGGCGCAAGGTGTCGTCGGTGACGCCTCCGCGGCACGCATCAGCAACAGCCGCTTCGGCGCCAAACAGCACCAATAACGAGAAAAACGCGGCAAGGGCCAAGAAGGCGGCTATAACATGCCGAGCTCGAGCCTGGCTTCCTCGCTCATCAACTCCGGGGTCCAGGGCGGATTCCAGACGAGCTTGACGCGCACGTCGTTGACCCCGGGAACCGCGCGGATTGCCGCCGCGACCTCGCCCGGCATGTTGGCGGCGACCGGACAGGCCGGGGTCGTCAAGGTCATCTCGACATAAACCACACCGCCCTTTTTGACGATCAGTTCGTAGATCAGGCCGAGTTCCACCAGATCCATCGGGATTTCCGGGTCGCGGACGGTCTTGAGCGCCTCGAGCACCGGAGCCATTAAGGCAGGGTCGTCCTCGCCTCCCTGCGGCCGCTCGATCTCTTCGTCACCGCCGGCCGGCGCGAAATCAAACGGATCGCGTTCCATCTACCTACTCCGTCTTCACTGTGCTTCCGTCACGGCCGCTCAGAGCCGCCTCGAGCGCATGCCAGGACAAGGTCGCGCATTTGACCCGCGTGGGATAGGCCTTGACCCCGGTCAGCGGCTCGAGCCGGTCCATCTCCTCGACCAACTCTTCCGAAAGATCCTGTCCAGCTTCGGCGCCCGTGACCCGTGCATGGAATTGCGCGAACAGCGCGCGCGCGTCGGCGATGGTCTTGTCCTTCAACACTTCGGTCATCAACGATGCGGCCGCCGTCGAGATCGCGCAGCCGCGCCCCTGAAAGCTGACATCGGCAATGCGCTCGCCGTCGAGGGCTAGATAAACCGTAACCCTGTCCCCGCACAGCGGATTGTGGCCCTGCGCAAAATGCGTCGCCTGCTCGATCTTGCGAAAATTCCGGGGATGGCGGCCATGGTCGAGAATGATGTCCTGATAGAGTTCGCGGAGATCCATCATCGTGCGAACATCTCCCTCGCCACCTCGATCGCCGCGGCCAACCGGTCGATATCATCCTTGTCATTGTAGACGCCAAGCGAGGCGCGAACCGTTCCGGCTAGACCGAGCTTGTCCATCAGCGGCTGGGCGCAATGATGACCGACGCGGACGGCGACGCCATACTGGTCGAGCACGGTGCCGACATCGTGCGGGTGCACGCCGTCGAGGTTGAACGAGACGATGCTGAGCCGGCGCTGCCCGCCAGCGACGAGCTCGACGCCGGGGATGCGCGACAGGCAATCGACGCCGTAGCCGGTCAACGCCGCCTCATGCTCGGCAATCGCCTCGCGGCCGAGCGCTTCGATAAAGTCGAGCGCGCGCGCTAGGCCGACCGCGCCAGCGATGTCGGGGGTTCCGGCCTCGAAGCGGTGCGGCGGCTCCTGGTACACGGTGTGATCGTACCCGACTCGTAGGATCGTGCCGCCGCCGGTCTGCCAGGGCGGCATCGCCTCAAGCAGGTCATAACGCCCATACAGCACGCCGACGCCACTCGGCCCGTAGGCCTTGTGGCCGGAAAACACATAGAAATCGCAAGCCAGCGCCCGCACGTCGACGGGCATACGCGGCACCGCTTGGCAACCGTCGATCAGCACCAGCGCGCCGCGCTCATGCGCTAATTCGACGATGCGCGTCACTGGCAGCACGACGCCGGTGACGTTGGAAATATGGGTCACCGCGATGAGCTTGGTGCGTGGTGACAACCGCGCTTCGAATTGCGCGAGGTCGAGTTCTCCAGTCTCGTCCGTCGGCGCGACGACGAGCCTGAGCGCGAGCCGGTCACTCAGCTGCTGCCACGGCAGGATGTTGGAGTGGTGCTCGAGATCGCTGATGAGGATCTCGTCGCCTGGCTTCAGGTTTGCCGCGCCCCAGCTCTGGGCGACGAGGTTGATCGCCTCCGTCGCATTGCGCACGAAGACGAGCTCGCGCTCGTCGGCGGCGTTGAGAAACGCGCACACGATCCGCCGCGCCTCTTCGAACGCGTCGGTCGAGCGCTGGCTCAGCGAATAGACGCCGCGGTGCACGTTGGCGTAGTCGCGCTGATAGAACTCGGCGAGAGTGTCGATGACCTGGCGCGGCTTCTGCGCGCTCGCGCCGGAATCGAGAAACACCAGATCGGGGTTGTTCGCAAAGATCGGGAATTCGCGCCGCAGCCGACGCGGATCGAACCCCCTCCCTATCCCTTCCCCGCTCGGGGGGGAGGGATAGGTGGGGCCGGCCGGATCGATGCTCCTCAAACTCGCCGTCGTCATTTCTATTCCTCCAGCGTCGTCAGGCGGCGGGCGACTCGCGAAAGCAGGTGCTCGCGCAAGGGAGGCGAGGCGACACGCTCCACTGCCTCCCGAACAAAAGCTTCAATCAGCATCCGGCGCGCCTCCTCATTCGAGATGCCGCGGGCGCGCAAGTAGAAAAGCGCCGCTTCGTCGAGGTCGCCGACCGCAGCGCCGTGGCTGCATTTCACGTCGTCGGCGAAAATTTCTAGCTCGGGCTTGGTATCGATTGCCGCGCGCGGGCTCAGCACCAAGTTTTGGCTGAGCTGATGCGCATCCACTTTCTGGGCGCCAGGACGAACCGTGATGCGGCCCTGAAATGCGCCGTGAGACTGCCCGGCAGCGACGCCTTTGAAAATTTCTCGCGTCTCGCCGCCCGGCGCGTAATGATCCACCGTGGTCAAGATGTTCGTCTCTTGACGGCCGGACAAAAGAAACGCGCCATCGAGTTCGCAGCGGCTCCGTTCGCCCTCGCTGCGCACAGTGGCTTCGTGGCGCACCGTACGGCCGCCCAGCAGAAGAACGAAACCGGCGAGATGGGAAGCTGCACCAAGCGTCGCGAGCATTTCGCCGAAATGCAGCGCGTGCGGGGCTTCTTCGACGAGGGCGATCCGGGCAAGTGCTGCTTCCGCAGCCAGCCGCAGCTCGATTACATCGTTGCGCCAATACTCACCGACGCCCGCAAAGCTCTCGATCACCGAGGCGTGACTGCCCTCCCCGACGACAACCAGGCTGCGCGTATGCAGCGAGTCCGCAGTGTCGCCCGAGGCTAAGTGAAGGATCTCGAGCGGCTGCTCGAGAATTGTCCCTGGAGCGATATCGAGTGCAAAGCCGTCGGTGAAAAACGCGGCGTTGAGCGCAGTGAACGGCCGGCTGGCGTCGATCGGCGCGGTTTCGAGCCTCGAGCGGACAAGGTCCGGGCGCTCGGCGATCGCCGCCGCCATCGATCCGAGCCACACGCCCGCGGGCAAGCCATCGAACGTCGAGAGCTCGGGCACGAAGCGCCCATCGACGAGCACTATGCGGTATGCTGGCTCGGCGAGACCGATTTCCGCGATTTGGTCATGTGCCGCCGCGTCGACGACGGCTCTCTCCGCTGGAGCCGGCAACATCGACCGTTGCTCGAGCCGACGCAGATCGATATAGCGCCACGCTTCGCTGCGGCGGCTCGGAAAACCAAGCTCGGCGAAGCGGGCGAGACTGCCTTGGCGATAGCCGGCGAGCCAATCGGGCTCATGCCGATCTCGCGCAGATGCGCTGCGCGCGAACGCTTCAAGATAGGGTCGCGCCTCGGGCTTGACCGGGAAGTCGACGACGGCACTCATCGCAGTTTTCCGTACAGCTCAGGCCGCGTCTTCGACGACGCCGTAACCGCGCCGCTCGAGTTCGAGCGCGAGGGTCTTGTCGCCCGATTGGACGATGCGGCCGGCTTGCAGAACGTGCACCCGATCCGGCTCGACATAATTGAGCAGCCGCTGGTAATGCGTGATCAGGACAATTGAGCGATCCGGAGCGCGCTGCTGGTTGACGCCGTGCGCAACGATCTTCAGCGCGTCGATGTCGAGGCCGCTGTCGGTCTCGTCGAGGATCGCGAGCCGCGGTTCCAGCATCGCCATCTGAAAGACCTCGTTGCGCTTCTTCTCGCCGCCCGAGAACCCGACATTGACGGCGCGCTGCAGCAAGTCCTCACGAATGTCCAGAAGCTTGAGCTTCGAGCGCACGACCCGCAGAAACTGACCGGCATCGAGCTCCGGTTCTCCGCGGTGGCGGCGCTGTGCGTTGACTGCGGTACGCAGGAAATACATGTTGTTCACACCCGGGATTTCGACCGGGTACTGGAAGGCGAGAAACAGCCCCTCGCGCGCCCTCTCATCAGCCTCCATCGCGAGCAGGTCGCGGCCGATGTAGTTGACTGTTCCTTCGCTCACCTCATACCCGGTGCGGCCGGCGAGCACGGCAGCCAGCGTGCTCTTTCCCGAGCCGTTCGGGCCCATGATCGCGTGCACCTCGCCGGCATTTACCGAGAGATCGATCCCCCGCAGGATCTCGCGGCCATCGGTCAGCCGTGCGTGCAAATTTTTGATCTCGAGCATCGCAGCCATGTCAACCGACACTGCCTTCCAGGCTGACGGCGAGAAGCTTTTGCGCCTCGACCGCAAATTCCATCGGCAGCTCTTTAAGCACTTCCTTGCAGAAGCCGTTGACGATCAGCGACACCGCGTCCTCGGCGCTGAGCCCGCGCTGGCGGCAGTAAAACAGTTGGTCCTCGCTGATCTTCGACGCCGTCGCCTCGTGTTCGACGCGCGCGGAGGCGTTGCGCACCTCGATATAGGGCACGGTATGCGCGCCACAGCGGTCGCCGATCAGCAGCGAGTCGCACTGCGTATGGTTGCGCGCTCCTTCCGCCCTGGGCTGCACACGGACGAGGCCGCGATAGGTATTCTGTCCGAGCCCGGCTGATATACCCTTCGAGATGATCGTCGAGCGGGTGCCTTTGCCGATGTGGATCATCTTGGTCCCCGTATCGGCCTGTTGGCGGTTGTTCGTGATCGCGATGGAGTAGAATTCGCCGGTCGAGTGGTCGCCTTCGAGCACGCAGCTCGGATATTTCCAGGTGATCGCCGAGCCGGTCTCGACCTGTGTCCAGGATATTTTGGAGCGGGCGCCACGGCAGGCGCCGCGCTTGGTCACGAAATTGTAGATGCCGCCGCGGCCCTCGCTGTCTCCCGGATACCAGTTCTGCACTGTCGAATATTTGATCTGCGCGTCCTCATGCGCGATCAGCTCGACGACCGCGGCGTGCAGCTGGTTCTCGTCGCGTTGCGGCGCCGTGCAGCCTTCGAGATAGCTGACATACGCGCCCCTGTCGGCGATCAGCAAGGTGCGCTCGAACTGCCCCGTTTTGGCGGCATTGATCCGGAAATAGGTGCTGAGCTCCATCGGACAGCGCACGCCGGGCGGGATGTAAGCGAACGAGCCGTCGCTGAACACCGCGGAATTCAGCGCTGCGAAGAAATTGTCGTTCTGCGGCACGACGGTCCCGAGATATTTGCGGACCAGCTCGGGGTGCTCTGTTACCGCCTCGCCCATTGAGCAAAAGATGATGCCGAGCTTGCCGAGCTCCTCCTTGAAGGTCGTCGCCACGGAAATGCTGTCGAACACGGCGTCGACGGCGACCCCAGCGAGCGCCTCGCGCTCGCGCAATGGAATGCCGAGCTTTTCGTAAGTGCGCAGCAACTCGGGATCGACCTCGTCGAGCGATTTCGGGCCCGCGTTCTGCTTTGGCGCGGAGTAATAGGTGGCTGCCTGGTAATCGATCGGCGCCAGCTGGAGCTTGGCCCAATTCGGCTCGGTCATCTCCCGCCAGGCGCGGAACGCGGCGAGCCGCCATTCGAACAGCCATTCCGGCTCTTGTTTTTTCGTCGAGATGAACCGGACGGTCTCTTCCGAGAGGCCAGGCGGCGCCGTCTCGGCTTCGATATCGGTAATAAAGCCGTATTTGTAGCCCGCTTGCGAAAGCGAGCGTACCGTCTGCAGAGTTTCTGTAGAGGCTGTCATGCGGAAAAACGACGCTCGTCGGGTTGTGACGGGATTGATGGCGCGGCGGTCCGGCGGATGAAAGCGGCCGGGGTCAGCATCGCATCGAGCGTGACCGCCGACAGCGCCTCGCCCACCGCGCGATTGATCGCAGCCCAATGCGGCCTGGTCGGGCAATAAGTCGTCCGCGCGCATTCTTCGACATGCACCGAGCATTGCGTGAGCCCGATATCACCGTCGATCGCGGCCACTACCTCGGCGACCGAAATCGCCGTGGCGCTGCGCGCCAGCCGGTAGCCGCCGCCGGCACCTCGCGCGGCCGTTACCAAACCGGCATGCGCCAATGCCTTGAGAAGCTTGGCCACGGTGGCTTGAGGCAGCCTCGTCTCGGCGGCCACGGTCGAGGCATTGACCTGCCGGTCGGGAAATGCCGCGAGGTGTGTGGCTACGATAACACCGTAATCGGCCAGCTTGCTCAGGATGATCATTGTCCTTGCATCCGATCTCGGTCGAATTCGGACCGAATTAGTACGTTATAAATCGTCGCCCCGACCGCACCCGTCAAGCCGAAAAGAGCTAGGCGGCGCACGGTGCCAGCAGGCTGCGAGGATTGAGTGTAGACGGCTTGCCCCGTTCTCCTCCGGATACCACTTGATCCTCGTCGTTCTGGACCCGCACCTTGGCCAGTCATTGAGATGAAAATTCTCGTTGTCGAAGATGATCGTGAGACCGCCGCCTACCTGGCCAAGGGCCTGAACGAGAGCGGGTATACGGTCGATTGCGCGAATGACGGGCGGGAGGGATTGTTTCTCGCCAGCTCCGGCGATTATGGCGCCATGATCCTTGACCGTATGCTGCCGAATATGGACGGCCTTGCCGTTCTCGGGGCGTTGCGCGGGGCCGAAATTTCCACCCCGGCGCTAATTCTGAGCGCGCTCGGCAGCGTCGACGACCGCGTGAAGGGACTGCGGGCAGGCGGCGACGACTATCTGGTCAAGCCCTTTGCTTTCAGCGAATTGCTCGCCCGGTTGGAGGCGCTGCTGCGCCGTGGCGCCGGTCCGGCAACCGAGACAAAGCTGCGGGTGGCGGATCTCGAACTGGATCTGTTGACCCGAACTGTCAAGCGGCACGGCAAATTGATCGAGGTGTTACCCCGTGAATTCCGTCTTCTTGAGTATATGATGCGAAATGCAGGGCATGTCGTCACCCGGACCATGCTGCTCGAACACGTCTGGGACTACCATTTCGATCCGCAGACGAATGTGATCGATGTTCACGTGAGCCGGCTGCGTCAGAAGATAGACAAGAGCTTCGATCATCCCTTGCTGCATACGGTCCGCGGCGCCGGTTATTGTCTGCGCGCGCCAGAATAGCAGGGCGCGATCCAGGTGCCTGATGGGCATCGAGAAGCTTCAGCTTCGCATAGCGCGACCTTGGTTTGCGCCACAGCTGTTTGGAAGCGTCCGACGGTTGGTCCGCACGCACGCCTTCCGACTGGCTGCGCTCTACTTTCTGGTATTCGCGGCTTCGGTGCTGGGCGTTCTGCTGTTCGTCTATTGGACGAGCGCAAACTTCGTCGAGCGGCAAACTGAGGCGACGCTCGACGCGGAGATCACCGGACTTGCCGAGCAATATGTCCAAAGAGGGCTGAGCGGCCTCATCCAGATAGTGGCGGCACGCAGCGCCGGCGATCGCGGTGATGCGACCGTCTATTTGGTGACGGACCCGGAAGGAAAACCGCTCGTCGGCAACATTGCCGCGTGGCCGGCGGGGGTGCCGACCGACTCCGGCTGGCTGTCTTTCGGGCTGGAGCGAAACGTCAACGGCCACCTCGAAATTCGTCCCGCCCTCGGCAGACTGCTCATGATCCGAGGTGGTTACCGTCTGCTGGTTGGCCGTGATATCAGCGACGCAGCGGCATTCCGAAGGCAGGTCAGATCGGCGTTGTTATGGGCAGGGCTGATCGCGCTGTGCATCGGTCTGCTCGGCGGTACCGTGATGAGCCGCAACATGTTGCGCCGCGTCGAGCAGGTGAATCGGACGAGTGAACGGGTCATTACCGGCAATTTGTCGGATCGTGTTCCAGTGCGTGGCACCAGCGACGAATTTGATCAGCTTGCCGCCAATCTCAACCGGATGCTCGATCAAATAGAACGGTTGATGACAGCGATGCGTGAGGTTACTGACGATGTCGCCCACGATCTGAAGACACCACTGTCGAGGCTGCGCGCTCGGTTGGAGCGGGCATTGGTGGAACCGGCGGTGGATTCCAGTCAGAGTAAGGCAATCCGTGCCGCAATAGACGAGGCGGACCGGCTGCTCGCGACGTTCAATGCCCTGCTCAGCATCGCCGAGCTGGAATCGGGAGCTCGCACAGATCTGACCGAGGCGTTGGATTTGTCGGAGGTTGTCCGGTCGGCCGCTGAGCTTTACGAACCAGTTGCAGAAGAGAGGGGGTTCTTCCTAACCGTGGCAACACAGCCCGGCGTATGGATTCTCGGAGACCGCCACCTGCTGGCCCAGGCGCTCGCCAATCTGCTCGACAACGCGCTCAAATACGCCGGTGGCGGCGAGATCGCAATCCGCGCCTTCCGCCGTGACGGACGCGCCGCTCTCGAGGTGGCGGACCACGGCCCGGGCATTCCCGAAGCAGATCGGGGGGCGGTGTTGGACCGTTTTGTCCGTTTAGAACGGAGCCGCAGTACCCCGGGCAATGGCCTCGGGCTGAGCTTGGTGCGCGCCATCGCGCGGCGGCACGATGGCACCGTCGTTCTCGAAGACAACGCGCCCGGGTTGCGCGCTCGGCTCGAATTCACAGCGCTTACAGTGTGAGCCGCGCTCGGCGGATTTACTCGTTATCGCTTTGAGCTTCTCGTTTTTCTATTCGGCGCGCGGTTTCCTCCATCATTTGAAGAAACTCATGCGCCTCTAGCCCGGCGCTACGCAATACCGGCGTCATCACATCGTCTGCGAGCAAATCTTCGAGGCTCGGTTCATAACGGCAGCACTCAAAGCGCTCGTCCATGACTCCCCTCCTTACCTGTGCGATTGTACGCAGGTTTGCCGGAAAGCGTGTCCGCTTTATGTCCTCGGATCGAAAATTTCGCGGCAATTCGTATGAACGCCTAACGAAATTGTCTCAGCCGTAGCGTCAGTACAGCGTCAACGCCCGCTGATTAAGTTTTGGTTAGCGGGATCGCGGAAATCGTTGTAGGTGACGAGCCTGATGCCGAGTTCGACTATGCGGCTCTTGACCGATGGGCTCAACAGAGCCGCCAATTCTTCCCGGTGGCGGTACCCTGGCATTGCCGCCGCGAGTGCCGGGGTGCTCCTCGTTCCTGGGTGGCAATAGATTTCGTTCACACCATCGGGCAAATGCGGAATGAGCTCGAGAAAACGCGTTTCGACCATTTTTCCGCTCCACGCCAGACCGAACATATTGTCGTTAGCAACCAGGCCTGCGCGCTTGAGTCTGCGACGCAGGCTTTCGACCCAAGGGCTGTAGGGCGGCATTAAAAGCCGCTCCCGAGGAAATACACGACGTAGTATCGGGATCGGTTCCGCGGGGACGCGTACCGCCTTCATCCCGAAATCGCGCCCAATTTCAATGATCAGTTTGGCGAGGCTCGGATGGACGTGGATGTGCTTGTGGGCGTCCACGTGGTCGAGGCGGAGCCCGGTTGCGCGGAACGCCTCGAACTGCGCCTGGATCTCCTTCGCAAGCTGGCGTCGGATGTGCGGGAGAGCAAAAAACCGCAAGCCGGCCCGCGCCATATTCGCATCGAGCACGCCGTTTCCACGCACCAAGCCAGAAATCTCCTTCGGCGGCAAAACGGGCAGGCCATCTACCAAGACGAGATGGAGTCCAACCCCTAGATCCGGCAACCGACGCGCCCGCGCTACGGCATCAGCTGCGGCCGGAGCGCCGACCATCAAACTCGCTGCGGTCAGGACACCGTGTTGGTGGGCGTCTTCGACGGCTTCATTGATAGCAGGATCGAGGCCAAAATCGTCTGCGCAGACGATCAGGCTTTTCAGCTCGCCATCTCCCGGCTTCGCAGGAACTGGAAGAACTCGACCCCTTCGCGCACCCGGCGCCGCATCATTTCGGGGCTCTTGATCATCTCGGCGACGAGCGAGGCGATCTTGCCGCGGCGAAAGTAAAACCGTTTGTAGAAGGTCTCGAGCGACTCGAAGATCTCGGTGTGTGACAGGTGCGGATAATGCAGCGGCGCGATCTGCACGCCCCGATCGTCGATCAGCTCGGCATGGCTGATGTCCAGCCAGCCGTTTTCGACGGCCTGGCGATGCAGATAAGTGCCGGGATAAGGTGCGGCGAGCGAGACCTGGATCGTGTGTGGGTTGATTTCCGCGGCAAACCGGATGGTCTCCTCGATCGTCTCTTTCGTTTCGCCGGGAAGCCCGAGAATGAAGGTCCCGTGGATCGTGATCCCGAGCTCGTGGCAGTCCTTCGTAAAGCGCCGGGCAATGTCGATCCGCATGCCCTTCTTGATGTTGTTGAGGATCTGCTGATTGCCAGTTTCATAGCCGACGAGCAAAAGGCGTAATCCATTGTCGCGCAGCACTTCGAGCGTAGCGCGCGGCACATTGGCTTTGGCGTTGCACGACCAAGTGGCGCCGAGCTTGCCGAGCTCGCGTGCTATCGCCTCCGCGCGCGGGCGATCGTCCGTGAAGGTGTCGTCGTCGAAGAAGAATTCCTTGACCTGCGGAAAATAGCTCTTCGCGAGACGGATTTCGTCGATCACATGCCCAACGCTGCGCACCCGGTATCGGTGTCCGCCAACCGTCTGCGGCCATAGGCAGAAGGTGCATTTTGAGCGGCACCCGCGCCCCGTATAGAGCGAGACGTAGGGATGCTTCAAATAGCCGATGAAGTAATCCTCGACCCGCAAATCGCGCTTGTAGACTTCCGTGACGAAAGGCAGCCGATCCATTTCTTCGAGGACCGCGCGGTCGCGGTTGTGCACGATGGCGCCGCTCGTCTCGCGGAAACTCAGGCCGTCGATATTGTCGTAGGGGCGAGCCTCGGCCACCTCCTTGATCGTGAAATCGAACTCCTCGCGAGCGACGAAGTCGATGGCTGCTGAGGCCTTCAAGCTGTCCTCGGGTTCGACGGCGACCTTGGCGCCGACCATCCCGATCTTGAGCCTTGGGTTGGCGTCCTTCAGCGCTTCGGCAACGCTGACGTCCGAGGCGAAGGATGGTGTGGAGGTGTGCAGCACAGCGAGCTCGTAATCGCCGGCGAGCGGCAGCACATCTCCGAGCTTGAGCCGTGCGGGCGGCGCATCGATCAACCTGCTGTCGGAAACGAGCGCGGCCGGCTGGGCCAGCCAAGTCGGGTACCAGAAGGAGCGGATCTCGCGCTTGGCTTGGTAACGTGAGCCGGCGCCTCCGTCGAAGCCGTCGAAGGATGGGGGATGGAGGAACAGGGTCTTCATCATAGGGGCTTGTCTCCGTCGACTGTCATGCGGCCGCTCGCCTCGACATGGAATATTCGGTCCCGCCAGAACACCGTTCGTCCGAAAAAGCTGGCGACGAACACGGCAAAGGATAACGCATCGCGCACCGGAAGCAGCCCTAGCTTGGCTGCGGAAAGGCCCAGCGCACGCGCAATGACCCACGCCGTAGCCCATCGGAGAAGGCAGGAAATCACAAGAAAGACGCAGGCGGTCAAGCCAAATCCAGCCGCTGCAGCGGCGAGCGCGGCAATTGGCACTGGATGGGAGAGAACCGACCCGGCGAAGCCGGCGGGCGCGATCATCCGCACCGTGCGCGCCCAGCGCAGCTCATGCTGCCAGAGATCGGCGAATGTCGGTTCGGTGACATGAGCCTCGACGACGTAGGGAGACAACACCACCGCAAACCCGAGTGCGCGGGCTTCGTCGCCGATCCGGTGGTCGTCGGCGAGTTCGTCCCGCAGACGCGCAAATCCGCCGATACGCTCCAGGGTGTCGCGGCGAAGCGCGATTGTCGCGCCGAAACAGCCGCCTCCCAGACCCAGCGCTTCCGCCACGAGCGCCCCGGGAAGGAAACCAAAGTTTATGTGCATCGCGCCGAGCTCAGACCATTTTCCGCCAGTCGAAACGCCGTTATAGAGACAGGTGACGACACCGTTGCGCGGATCCTGCAGCGGCGCCATAACCGCAGCGAGATAATGCCGGTCGACGCGCATGTCGCTGTCGGCGAGGACGATAATGTCGTAGCGGGCCGCCGCGAGCATGTTTTCGAGGTTCGCCACCTTTTGATTGCTGCCGCGGCTACGGGGGTCGATGACGAGCGCGATGTCGCAGGCGGGGAGATCGGAAATTAGGGCGTCGGCGATGGGCAACGCGCTATCCCGCGGGTCGTTGACGCCGAGCACCATCTGGACCAAGGGATAATCCTGGTCGGCAAAGGAACGGAGGTTCTCGTAAAGCCCCGGCTCCACTCCATGTAGCGGCTTCAGTATGGAAACCGCCGGCCGATCGAGTGTTGTCGACAAAGGTCGACGGACGAACCGCGCCACCGCGATCGCGGCGCCGATGAGGTAGACCCAGGCCGGGAGCAGTACGAGAGCGGTCGCGAGGCTCAGGGTCATTTAGGGTCGACAGTCGCCTGTGACGCGTTCTTCCGCACTCCATAATTGCGCGTGCATTGCGCGGCGGATTGTGTCAGGCATGCGGCGCGTTCATATAGTTTACTTAGGCACGGGCCGGCGAGACCCTGGTCCGTCCCAAGAAGGCAACGGGGCGAAGTCATGCGGGTGGTGCTAGCCGAGCCGCGAGGTTTTTGTGCGGGGGTCGAGCGCGCGATCGAAATCGTAGAGCGCGCGCTGGAGAAATATGGCCCGCCTATCTATGTCCGTCATGAAATCGTCCACAATCGCCACGTCGTCGAACGGCTGCGGGCCAAAGGCGCGCATTTCGTCGACGAAATCGACGAGATCCCGAAAGGCAGCGTTACTATTTTCAGCGCGCATGGGGTGGCGAGCGCCGTCGAGGAGCACGCCACCGAACGCGGGCTGCCGGTCATCGATGCCACTTGCCCGCTGGTCTCGAAGGTGCACATCGAGGGGCAGCGTTACGCCAATCAGGACCGCGAAATCATCCTCATCGGGCATGCCGGGCATCCGGAAATTGTCGGCACAATGGGGCGGATCGACGGTCGAGTACATCTGATCTCCACCCCCGAAGAGGTCGCGGGTCTCAACGTCGCCAACCCCGACAAGCTCGCCTTCATAACCCAGACAACTCTCAGCGTCGATGATACACGCGCCGTTATCGAAGCTTTGAAAGACCGGTTTCCGACCATCGTCGGGCCTGATACGAAAGACATTTGCTACGCGACGCAAAATCGTCAGCGCGCGGCCCGGGAACTCGCAAAGACTGTCGATGTCGTACTGGTTGTCGGCGCGCCCAACAGCTCGAACTCGAACCGGCTGCGCGAGATCGCGGCAGAAAGCGGCGTCCCAAGCTATCTGATCGAGGACGCTCGCGCGCTCGACCCGAGCTGGATTGAGGGAGCTGCGTCCGTCGGCATCACCGCCGGGGCATCTGCCCCCGCGGAACTCGTCGAGGAGGTGATTGCCCGATTGCGCGAGATGGCGGAAGTGGAACTCTCGGTCGTCCCTGGCGTAACCGAGAATGTTCGTTTTCGGATGCCATCGCAACTCAACGACCCCGCCGGCTGACGCCGGAATCCCCCCGAGATTATGTGACGAGGTGTTCCGTGGCCATTCCGTTGCGCCAAACGATCCGGGTCGGCGCCTATGTGATTGCTCAGCACCTCAAAGGCGTCCGGCGCTATCCGCTGGTTTTGATGCTTGAACCGCTGTTCCGCTGCAATCTCGCCTGCGCGGGCTGCGGCAAGATCGACTATCCCGATGCGATCCTCAATCAGCGCCTCAGCGTCGACGAATGCATCGCCGCTGCCGACGAATGCGGCGCGCCGATGGTCGTCATCGCGGGCGGCGAACCGCTGTTGCACCGCGAGATCGACGAAATCGCCCGGCGTCTGATCGCGAAGAGGAAATTCGTCTATCTCTGCACCAATGCGCTGCTGCTCGAGAAGAAACTCGATCTGTTCGAACCGAGCCCCTATTTCGCGTGGACTGTGCATCTCGACGGCGACCGCGACGATCACGACCGATCGGTCTGCCAGAGCGGCGTCTACGACCGCGCCGTCGCTGCGATCAAGGCGGCAAAGGCGCGCGGCTTTCGCGTCAACATCAACTCGACCCTTTTCGATACGGCCGACCCGGAGCGCATTGCCCGGTTTTTTGATGACGTCATGGATATCGGTATCGATGGCATCACCGTGTCGCCGGGCTACGCTTATGAACGGGCGCCCGATCAGCAGCACTTCCTGAACCGGCGCCGCACCAAAGAGCTGTTCCGCGAGATCTTCAGGCGGGACCGCGGCCACTGCTGGTCGTTCAACCAATCGAGCCTGTTTCTCGATTTTCTTGCGGGTAACCAGTCGTATCGCTGCACCCCGTGGGGCAATCCGACGCGCAATTATTTCGGCTGGCAACGTCCTTGCTATCTGCTCGGCGAGGGCTATGCGAGGACGTTCAAGGAGCTGATTGAAGAGACCGACTGGGACGCCTATGGGACCGGGAATTATGAGAAATGCGCGAATTGCATGGTGCACAGCGGCTATGAGGCGACCGCAGTCATGGATTCGGTGAGAAACCCATTGAAAGCGGCGACGGTCGCGCTACGCGGCATCCGTACCGAGGGGGCAATGGCTCCGGAAATCGCTCTCGATCGGCAACGGCCGGCCGAATACGTTTTTTCTCGGCACGTCGAGGAAGCGATGGCCCGTCTAGGAAGCCGTCACGAGCCCGCGGAAAGCGTGAGCCGGTCGCGCTAACGCGAGCAGGGCCGTCCGGGTTTCCCGGGCCAGCCGGACAAGAGTCCCGATCTGTCGGGGGCGTAGGATCACCGAGCCGAGCACGCGCGCCAAATTTGGGTTTCCGGCCTCGGAGAGCGGGATCAGTGCTGCCGGTGGGAGTTCGCGATAGAGAGTATCGGCGATCGTGCGCGCGACGAGGAAAGGTATTCCAGCTCGCGAAGCGATGCGGGCGACGACATCGCTTTCGAGATCGACGGCAAGAGCACCGGTCTCTCGCCAAGCACGTCGCTTTTCGGCCTCGTTCGCCAGGATGACAGGAGCCCCGAATACGGAGCCTTGAAGAGCGCCGATTTCGCGGGCGAGAGCGGCCACGCGGGTTCCAAACCGGTCGTCGGCACGCCAACAGCTGTCCTCCGAGACCACTTCTGTGGAAATGACGACGTCGCCGGCTTGCAACTCCGGCGAAAGGGCACCAGCAATTCCAAAGCTCATCAAGCAGTTCGCGTTCTGGACTGCGCGCTCGACGAGAGCGGTCGTGCGTTCCCGATCTCCGGCACCGATCACGACAGGAAAGCCCGCTGCGCGCGCGATCCGCGCCTCGGCGGCCAGTCCTGAAGTGCAGAGCACCGTCGCCATTCGGTGCATGCGCAGTTTCTCCTTCCCCCGACATTGTGGCGGGTTTGCCGAATTGGCCCCGTGGGGTCCGGTTGGTCGATCGGTTCGCCTGGAGGTTTTAGAATATTGAGAGCAACCTCACCGTTTCTGTGCTGACGGCGTAAGCCCTAACCGCCCGCGCGCTGTTTGACTACGGACAAAAAGCCGCGGGGTGCCCTGTTACATCACTCGAACTCCCGGCAGGCAACCTAGCCCTAGATGCCGAATGAGACTTTTTCTGAGTTCCCCCTCGTTAGCCGGCGATATCGGGCGAGCGCCCAAAGCGGGAAAAATGCGCGGTAACCGTGGTATCGCAAGTAAAAAACGCGCGGAAAACCGACGGCGGTGTACCAGGGCTCATCCCAGTTTCCCTCCCGATCCTGCCCGTCGATCAAATATGCTATGCCGCGAGCAACTGAGGGGTGGGCGGCCTCATCGGCCGCCATCAAGCCAAGCAAAGCCCAGGACGTCTGCGAAGGAGTGCTATAAGGGGCATCGCCGTGCGGCTGCCCGGGACAGTAAGATTCACCTCCTTCGCCCCAGCCACCGTCTCGGTGCTGTCGCGCGAGCAACCAAGCGACAGCACGCCTGATTTCCAGCGAAGCGGATGGGACGCCCGTGCTGTTGAAGGCGGCGAGCACAGACCAAGTCCCGTAGATGTAGTTCGTACCCCAACGGCCGAACCAGCTGCCATCGGGCTCCTGCACATCTCGGAGGTATGCAATTGCCGCGGCGACATTCGGATGGTCCCGCCCATAGCCGATTTGCGAGAGGAAACTGACGCAGCGGGCCGTGACGTCGGCCGTCGGGGGGTCGAGCAATGCCCCGTGATCGGCGAACGGAATGTGGTTAAGGTAATAATGCGTGTTGTCGGCATCGAACGCTCCCCA
>Ga0126381_100003044_pt1 | contig 18244 bp, 12 predicted proteins | sample PanSoiMetPlot_28_FD_96465 | JGI IMG/M metagenome (GOLD analysis project Ga0126381, IMG submission 96465) | Tropical forest soil microbial communities from Panama - MetaG Plot_28 | ecosystem: Environmental > Terrestrial > Soil > Tropical forest > Bulk soil | place: Panama | collected 2016-02-17
ATTCGCTTGATCGACGGTCACGACGCCGGCCTGGCGCTCGACCGCGTCGCGAAGTAACGGCGGGAGTTCGTTGGCCATGGCCGTCAGTGTTCACCCGGACACCGACAAATCGACCTCCCTCCATGATCACGGAGTCCCAGCGTCTCATGCGGACGCTGCGAATCCGTGATCATGGAGCCAGTCGTGATGCTGGCGGCTCGCGAGGCCGATCATGGTGGGGTGAGTGACCAACAGCTGATCCGGCGGGCCCGGAATGCCGGGATTACTCCTGAATACCGTGATTGGCAAGGCCGCGAAGTGAGGGTCCCGGCCGAAACACTGTCTGCCATCCTCGACGTGCTCGGTCAGCCTGAGCGGGAGCTGCAGCGGCAGCGGACGAGACCGGCCGGGGCACCAGCCCAGCCGGGCAAGCTGGAGCTCCCATCCACCCGCCAGTGGGGCTTCACCGTGCAGCTGTACTCGCTGCGCTCGACCGGCTCATGGGGCCACGGCGACCTGCACGACCTCGCGGAGCTGGCCAGGTGGAGCGCCGCCGAGCTCGGGGCCGGGTTCGTGCTCGTCAACCCGCTGCATGCGGCGGAGCCACTGCCGCCGCTCAGCGCCTCGCCCTACCTGCCGATGACGCGGCTCTTCACCAGCCCGCTATATCTGCGGGTTGAGGACATCCCCGAGTACGGCGCCCTGCCGACGGCGCGACGGCAGCAGATCGCCGAGCTGGCCGCCCCGCTGCGGGTCAGCAACACCACCGCCGACCTGATCGACCGGGACGCCGTGTGGCGGGCCAAGCGGCAGGCTCTGCAGCTCATCAGCGAAGTGCCCCTGACCAGCGAGCGCGACGCCGAGTACGAGAGCTTCCGGGCTGACCGCGGCCAGAACCTGTGGCACTGGTCGCTGTGGTGCGCGCTGGCTGAGCGGCACGGCCCGGACTGGCGCGAGTGGCCGGCCAAACTGGCTGACCCAGCCGCCGCTGGCCGGCTGGCGGCCCGCGACCCGGCGCTCAGCCGCGCGGCCGGCTTCCATTCATGGCTGCAGTGGCATGCGGACCAGCAGCTCGCGGCCGCCCAGGACGCTGCGATGGCGGCCGGAATGGCCCACGGCATCATCCACGACCTGGCCGTTGGCGTGCATCCAGGCGGCGCCGACGCGTGGGCCCACCAGAGCGAGCTAGTCGCCGCCTTCAGCGTCGGCGCTCCGCCCGACGGCTTCAACCAGATCGGGCAGGACTGGGCGCAGCCGCCGTGGCACCCTGGCCGCCTCGCGGCGACGGCGTACAGGCCGCTGGCCGAGCTGTTCGGCGAGCAGCTGCGGCATGCAGGCGGCATCCGCGTCGACCACGTGATGGGGCTGATGCGGCTGTGGTGGGTGCCCTCGGGCCAGCAGCCCGACCGCGGCGCCTACGTCAGCTACGACCACGAGGCGTCGGTGGCCGCGCTGACGGGGGCGGCCGCGCACGCCGGCGCCCTCGCGATCGGCGAGGACCTGGGAACGGTCGAGCCGTGGATCCGCGACTACCTGGCCCGGCACGGGATCCTCGGCACCGAGATGCTGTGGTTCGCACGCGACAAGGCCGGCCGGCCGCTCTCTCCTGCTCGCTGGCGCCGGGCCTGCATGGCCACAGTCGGCACGCATGACATGCCGACCGTCGCGGGGTTCCTGTCTGGCGAGCAGGTGACGGTCCGCGCCCAGCTGGGGTTGCTGAAAAACCCTGAAGAACGGGAACGGGCTAGCTCGGCCGAGCAGCTCGCCCGCTGGCACACGGCGCTCGTGGCGAGTCATCTGCTGCCGCCGGATGAGCTGCCGGATACCGGGCAGTTCACCGTCGCGTTGTACGGCTATCTGCGCATGACCCCGGCGCTGCTGCTCGGCGTCTCGCTGGCCGACGCAGTCGGCGAGGTACGCACGCAGAACATTCCCGGCACCAGCACCCAGTACCCCAACTGGCGGATCCCGCTCTGCGACGACCAGGGCCGGGCCGTGCTCCTGGAAGACCTGGCGGACAGCACTCTGCTGCAGCAGGTCTGCGAGGCAGTGCGGGAGGGCTGACCACGACCTGACCGGGGGGCCCGATCTTCGACTGAGGCCTGTCCTGAACGGCTCGCTGACCCCGTGCCAGACTTGCTGGGTGCGCGTATACCTCGGATCTGACCACGCCGGGTTTGAGCTGAAGGCGCGGCTGGCGGAGTGGCTCAAGCAGGCCGGTCACGAACCGGTCGACTGCGGGCCGGCGAGCTACCGGCCCGACGACGACTACCCGGTCTATGTCATGCGGGCTGCTACTCGCGCCGTCGGCGATCCGGGCAGCCTCGGCATCGTCATCGGCGGCTCGGGCAATGGCGAGCAGATCGCGTCGAATAAGGTCCGCGGCGTGCGTGCCGCGATTGCCTGGACCGAGGAGACAGCACGGCTCGCCCGGCAGCACAACGACGCCAACGTGCTCAGTCTTGGGGCGCGGGAATACCCGATCGAGGATGCTGTCGGATTTGCCAGGGTGTTCGTCGAAACGCCGTTCTCCGGTGATCCGCGGCACGTCCGGCGGCTCGACATGATCGCCGCCTACGAGGAATCGGGGGAGCTGCCGGCCGAGCCGTGACCGGGGCGTGGCCGGGGCCGCGGCCAGCGCGCGGCTTGACGTGATCGCCAGCCTGGACGGCGCGGGACTGAACCTGACCGACGCCCGGCCGGACGAGGTCGGCGCTTCCCTCAACCTGCTGGTGACACAGGGGCTCGCCGGGTGGCGAGTGACCGGGGTCAACGGGAACCTCCAGATTCCTAAGCTGCCGGCGGGCATGACGTGCCGTTCTGTACCTGACAGGCCCCTTGCGACTATTACGATGCCCTTATCCGGGCTGTTCCTAAGCGAGGGCGCAGCGAGATTTCACAGGGCGACTCATGGCGCAGTACGACACGGGGTCTGACAGGCGCATTCCTGAGCCGCCTGGTCTGCCAGCGCCGCTGCCTGTGACCGCCGCCTGGCCGGTGCGGAGCGGATCCATGCCGCCGCTGGCCGACAGGTTCACGATCAGGCCAGAGACCGGCCCCGACCTTGGCCGGGAGCTCGATCGCAGCGCCGTGGTCGCGCTGACGTCGCGAGCGCGCCGCGGTAACGCGGTCTTTGAGAACGACCTGCTGCGATGCACCGGCAAGACACAGCTAGCTGTCCAGTACGCCGAGGCGCAATGGCAAGCCGGCGCAATCGAGCTGCTTGTGTGGATCGACGCGAGTACGAGGGAGTCAATCCTCTCGGGGTATGCGGATGCGGCAGCGGCGCTGACGGGCGCGCGACCTGCTGGCACCGCAGAGTTGACTGCGACGAGCTTGCTGCACTGGATTAGCCTGACGGATCGCCGCTGGCTCATCGTGCTCGATGACATGCCGGACGCGAATGTCGTGGAGGGGTTGTGGCCGCGCGGCAGCACCGGACGGCTGATCGTGACAACAGAGAACCCGCGGGCACTCACCGGCCTGCCGGATGTGCTCGTGCTCGAGGTCGGTGCGTTCAGCCTGCGGGAGGCCATGAGCTACCTTGTCAGCCGCTTGTCGCTGGATCCTGACCAGCGGCGCGGTGCCATGGCGCTTATCGAGGATCTCGGCTGCCAGCCACTTGCACTGACACAGGCCACGGCTGCGATTGGCGGCTCGTGGCTGACGTGCGCGGAGTACCGGGAGCAGTTCTACCGCCGGATGACTGCCCTGGCCGGTCCAACTGGCCCGCCAGCAGCCGCGGGCGTGACATGGACACTGTCCGTCGATCTGGCCGGCCAGCTAGTCAACGTGGGCGCGGCCCAGTCGTGCCTGGCGGTAGCTGCGTTCCTTGAAGGACACGCGATCCCGGCGGCAGTATTCGAAACGGAAGCGGTGCACGGGTATGTTGCTGGCGGTCGCGGATCCGGCGCGCAGTCAGCCGAATGGGCTCGAGCCGCACTGATCGCGCTCGATCAGTCGGGCTTGGTCGTGATCGATCGGCAGGCCGATCCGCCGCTAATCCGGATGAATGCCGCCTTGCAGCGCGCGGTCCGTCAGGCCATGTCGCCGAACATGGCCGACCATGCCGGGCTTGCGGCTGCGGCAGCGCTCCTCGAAGCGTGGCCACCGGAGACCCGAGACTCGCCGATGGCCCATGCTCTTCGAGCCAGCGCAATCTGCCTGTACGAGGCCACAGGCGAGCTGCTATGGTCCGGCGGCTGTCATCCGGTGCTGCTGCAAGCCGGGCGGAGCATGGACGAGGCTGGGCTCACCGGTCCGGCGGTGGACTACTGGGCCGAGCTAGCGGCCGTTGGCAATCAGGTCCTCGGACCAGAGCACCCGGATTCCATGGTCATCGTGGAGCGCCTCGCCAGCGCGTATGTGGCGGCAGGGCGAGTTTCCGAAGCAGTCGCGTGGTTCAAGCGAATACTGGCCGACTGGAGCCGGACGATCGGAATAGATCACCCTCGGGCGCTGACGGCCAGGGTAACGCTCGGCCGGGTGCTCGTCGGCGCAGGGCTCTACGAGGACGCGATCAGCGCGCTGAAAGCTGCGCTCAGCGACGCTGAACGCGCGTATGGAGCAGGACACCCGGAATGCGCAGCCATCCGCGGCGAAGTGGCCGCTGGTTATCGGGCCGCCGGCGAGCTCAGCGAGGCAATCCGTCTCTACGGCATGATTCTCACCGAGCGCGAACGCCGCATGGGAGCACAGCATCCGGACACCATGGCCGCGCGACAGTCCTTGGCGGAGGCATTGCTCGCCGCCGGCCGAACCAAGGACGCATTCTCCCAGTACAAGAAGGTTGTCGCTGACCGGCAACGCAGTCAGGGCCGGGGCCATCCAGATGCGCTCCGGGCAGCCGCCGCGTTGGGCTCGGCATACCAGCAGGCAGGTCGGATGGCTTCGGCCGTGCAGATGTACGAGCAGGTGCATCAGGGATTCGACCGGGTTCTCGGCCCTGACGACCGGGACTCGCTGGCAGCCGCGGTGGCTCTCGGCCGCGTCTACTACGCCGTCGGGCGGCTCAGTGACGCTGCGAAGTTGCTCCGCGACGCAGTCACTCGGGGCGAGCGAGTGCTCGGTCCCGCCGATCCCCTCACGCGTCAGGCCCGGGACAGCCTCGCAGCCATCGTCCCCGATTAAGGGCGCCGAATGGCCGGACGATGCCGGACAGCCATTCGCGGCGTTGTCTATTCCACAGCAGTCTGATGTCCGTTACGCTACTGCACGATATGCCTTAAGTCCGATTTACCGCTCGTTAAAACCTGCTGCACTCCCCTGGGCAGCAGCCAACGCCACAGGAGAGATTCCATGACTGCATCGGTTGACGAGCTGGGTGCGCGTGAGACTAACAAGCTGAGTCCGAGGATCGGCCTAGCCGGGGACTGGGTGATCGGTGCCGCCAACGCTGGCCCAGGGCTTTCGTTGTCGGTGACCTTGGCCGCGATCGCCGCGGCGACCGCCTACGGCAGCGGGCCGGTGATTCTGCTGTGCGCCGTGCCCATGCTGATCGTCGCCGCCGCCTACCGGCGGCTAAATGCGTGGAATGCCAACAGTGGCGCCGCCTTTGACTGGGTCGGGCGGTCCATCAGCCCTTATCTCGGATGGCTGACCGGCTGGCTGATGATCATGGCGAACCTCATAGGGAACGTGGCCGCGGTCACCGTGCTGGCACCGTCGGTGCTAGCAGTAGCCGGGCAGGATCAGAGCGCCCGATGGCCCAACATTTTCATTGATACAGGTGTCGGGGTGGTGATGATCGGCATCGCGGTCATCGGGATCCGCCTGTCCGCGCGCACTCAGATCGTGCTGGCCGTTGTGGAGTACGGCATCGTGATCGGCCTGGCGATCGCCGCGACAGTGTTCTGGGCCGGGCACCATGCTGGCACCTACCCGCCCTCGACCGGGTGGCTGTCGCTGAATGGCATTGGCGGCAAGGGTAGCCTGTCCGCCGGCTTGTTGTTCGCCGTGTTCATGTTCGTCGGCTGGGACGGATCGGCGAACGTGAGCGAGGAAACTCACCGGCCGCGCGTCAACCCTGGGCGGGCCGTCGTGCTAGTCGTGGTGTTCCTTGGCCTGTTCTACGCGCTCTCCACCATGGCCCTGCAAGGAGCGGTGTCCCCGCATGCTCTGCAGGCCAACGCCGCAGCGCCGCTGGTGTACATCGGGCATGTAATCGGGGGGACATGGCTCGGTCGGCTTGCCGGTCTGGCGGTTGCCTTGTCGGTAGTCGCTGGGACTGGAACCGGATTCGTGGTGCTCGGCAGGATCGGGTTCGGGATGTCGTCGACCGGCGCGCTACCCGCCTCGCTGGGCAACCTCAGCACCCGGTTCGGCACCCCTGTCCTGGCCACCATCATCCCTGGAGCGCTGTTCTTGGTTGTGACCTGGGTCTACTTGCTGGTGGGATCCATCGCGGGGGCGTTCAGCGCCCTGGTCGCCGGCACCGGGATTTTGTTCACGCTCTACTACATCCTGACCGAAGCGGCGATGATCGCGTATTACCGTCGGCGGATTTTCTCCAGCCCGGTCGGCGCAGTCGCGGACGGTCTGCTGCCGCTCGCTGCGGCGGCGTTCCTGGGCTGGATCATTTATAAGGCGTTGGCTGCCAATGCAGCCAACGTTAACTGGACCATTGCCGGGATCATTGGCGCCGGGATCGTGCTGATGATTGCGGTCAGACTGACCCCCCGCGGGGCGGACTACTTCGCGACCCGACGGGAGGCCCATCAGCTCGCTGAAGGCTCAGACAGCCTGTCACGGCGGCACGCGCGGTAGCTGGGCTCAGTCACCACCGAGCTGATGCAGCTTGCGGCCTCCTCCTCAACCGGGTTCAGCGGCCGTCCGTCGCGCAGCTGTCGGCCGCTAGGAGCTGCCGGCTGAGCCGTGAGCTGGCCGTGACCGACCGCGCGGCGGCGGCGGGCGGCCGTGCCCTGGCAGGTCCGACGGCGGGCTGGCGGCCTGGGTGCGGCTAGCGCTGTCCTCTTGCTTCGCGGCAGTCTCATCGCCCGCGGTGGGCGCGGACACATCCCTCGCGCGCATCGCCGCGTCCAGCGAGATCTTCATGCCGGGCATTTCCGTCACGTTACCGTCCATCGGCGAGCCGGGCCAGGCATTCACGCGCCCCGCGCCGGACCCGGTACAGTGCGGGCAAGATGGTTGCGAAAGTCGGCGGCCCGCTATGGACCGCGGTCACGACGACTGCGGGGCGGCAGCGCGCGCGGATCAGCAGCCAGCTTCTCACCCGCAACCGGCGGGTGGCAGTTGGCCTCGCGTTGCTGGCCGTCGCGATCGGGGTCGGAGCGCTCAAGACCACCGCGGAATGGCTGTCACCTGGCGTCATGATCCTTCCGGTGCTGGCCGGCGGCCTGCTGCTGTGGCCGCGCGCGCTTCGGATCTTGTTCGGTCTCGTCGCGGTCATGCTCGCCGTCGACTGGCTGAACGGCAAGAAGGCCGGCTTGTCGATCGTGGCGGCGATCGTCGCCACCGCGGTGTTCTCCGACGTGCTGGCCCGCTATCGGGCAAAGCTCGGCCTGCAGGGCCTGCGCGGCGACCGGATGCTGATCGAGCTGCGGGACCGCATCCGCGCCCAGGGCCGGATGCCGGAGCTACCGGACGGCTGGCGGGCCACCTCGGTGCTGCGCCCGGCTGGTGGCTCGTCGTTCGGCGGGGATTTCCTGGTGTCCACCTGCGACGGCAAGGTGCTTGACCTGGCGCTGGTCGACGTGGCGGGCAAGGGTATCGAGGCGGGCACGAGGGCGCTCCTGCTCTCCGGCGCGTTCGGCGGCCTACTCGGGTCCGTGCCTCACGCGGAGTACCTGCAAGCGTGCAACAGCTACCTGCAGCGGGGCGGGCCTCCAGAGGGCTTCGTCACCGCGCTGCACCTCACGCTGGATCTGGTAACAGGGGACTACCTGATCTCGTCAGCCGGGCATCCGCCGGCGGCGCAGTTCGAGAACGGATCTGGCCGGTGGCGGCTGACCAAGGCGCGGGGAGTGGTCCTCGGCGTGGTGCCGGAGCTGCGCAGCGTCCCCGAGCGGGGCAACCTGCAGCACGGTGACGCGCTCATGCTGTACACCGACGGCCTGGTCGAAGGTCGGAACCGTGACATCGACGCTGGTATCGACAGGCTGCTGGGCGCGGCAGACCGGTTGATCACCAGGGGTTTCGACGAAGGCGCACCCGATCTGGTGCAGACCATGCAGGGGGGCGGGCCGAACTCTGACGACTGCGCACTCGCGATCATCTGGCGGAGCCACTAGCCCGCAGACATAACCTCGCTGTCGCGGATCAGCCTGAGGGCATACTCCACCAGTGTGACCAGCACGTCACGGGATGACGGACGCTCCCGGGCGTCACACAGGACAACCGGCACGCCGGGGTTCAGGTCGAGCGCTGCCCGGACGGTCTCCGGCTGGAAGCGCTTGGCCCCGTCGAAGCAGTTGACAGCGACGACGAACGGCAGGCTGCGCCGCTCGAAGTAGTCGACGGACGGAAAGCTGTCGGCCAGTCGGCGGGTGTCGGCCAGCACCACTGCACCGAGCGCCCCGAGGGCAAGCTCGTCCCACATGAACCAGAACCGGTGCTGGCCCGGCGTCCCGAAGAGGTAGATGACGAGGTCGTCGCGGACAGTGATCCGGCCGAAGTCCATCGCAACCGTGGTCGTCTCCTTGCCCTCGACCCCCTCCAGGGCGTCGACCAGCACGCTGGGCGCGCTCATCACCTCTTCGGTACGCAGCGGCCTGATCTCGCTGACCGAGGAAACGAGCGTTGTCTTGCCAGCGCCGAAGCCGCCTGCTATGAGGATCTTGATCGATACTGGCTCCGCGACCGCGGGCTCGGAGTCAGAGTCTTCGAAGGGCATCAGCGACATCCTTGAGCACTTGCGGGTCAGTCAGTCGGCTCCGAGCCGGCCGGCGGATTGTGATCAGCCCGTGTTCGCGCATGTCGGAGAGCAGGATCCGGACGACGCCAAGCGGGAGGTTGAGGTCGGAGGCCAGATCGGCGACCGGCTTTGGCGGCCGGCACTCACGCATGACGGCCAGGAACTCCGGTTCGAGCACGAGCTCGTCGACCGGGACCTTGGTCGGGCTGACGAGCGCGAGCAGGTCGATGGTTTCGCCGGTCGGCCGCGTGCGACCACCGGTCAGCGCGTACGGGCGGACGACCGGACCCTCGTTCCGGTCGAACCACTGATCGTCGCGCATGGTTGGTCACACCGCCTCAGCGGCGCCTGCGGGTGGTCGCGGGTTCACTTTCATGTGCTCACCGACGCGCCGGACGAGCACGGCCATCTCGTAGGCAATCTGCCCGGCAGCCTCGGCGTCGGCTGCCGCCAGCACCGCCAGGCAGCTCCCCTCGCCAGCGGCGGTCACGAACAGGAACCCCGATTCCATCTCGACGATCGTCTGCCGGGGCAGCCCGCGGCCGAAGTGCTGACCGACGCCCCGGGCCAGGCTCTGGAAGCCTGCAGCGACAGCAGACAAGTGCTCGGAATCTTCGCGACTCAGCGTCTCCGACGAACCGATCGCCAGCCCGTCCCGAGAGAGGATGACCGCTTTCTCGATCTGGGCGACCCGCGAGACCAGATCATCAAGCAGCCAGTCCAGTGTCCCGGTACGGCTCATATCATCCTCCCCCTTGACCTGAGCGCGGCCTAGCCCTCGTCGTTGTCGTCGCCGGCCTCGTAGACAGCCGGCTCGGCAGGCTCGGGGCCTGAGTCCGCGCGGCCAAGCAGCCAGCCGCGTTGCAGTGCGCTGACCATGTCCCGCGCCTCCTCCGGTGAGGCCGGACCAGGCTCGGCTGTCGGTGCGCCTCCGGGGGCAGCCGAGTCGGCCTCCGGCGCGCCCCTGCGCGGCAGCGTGTCGTCCGGGCTGTCCCGCAGCTGCGGTGCCAGGCTGGCCTGCCGGACCCGGATCGGCAGGCCGAGTTCTGTAAGCTCGACAGTCTTTGCGGTCGCCCCGGTCGCAGCCTCGCTGATTGCTTCTCCGCTGACGGTCGCGGCTTGCTGCAGCGGCTCGCCGCCGGCCTCATCGATAGGCCGATCCCCGCCGCCATCGGCGGGCGTCACCCAGCCGAAGATGAGTCCGCCGCTCCGTGCTCCGCGCCCAGAATCCCGGCTCAGCGCGTGGTGACCGTTGCTCGCAGGAAGTGCGGTCAGTCCATGGTGGCGGCCGGTCATGCGGTCAAACTGGAGCCCTTCCTCTCTCCCCGCGGGCAGAACGCGGTCGGGCACGATGGCGTCAGCGTCGGCGACGAGCGCCTTGGGGAGCAGGACGATCGCCGTGGTGCCGCCATACACCGAGGGGCGCAGCGTTACCGTAATGTCGTGCCGCCGAGCGAGCTGGCCCGTGATAAACAGCCCGAGCCGGTCACTGCCCGACAAATCAAACTGCGGCGGGTTCGCGAGATTGGCGTTGATCTCCTCCAGCCGGGCCCGCGAGATGCCCAGCCCGCGGTCCTCGATTTCGATCACGAAACCCTGGCCCACGCTGTCGCCCTGCATCCGCACCGGGGTGTTCGGCGGCGAGAACACGGTGGCGTTCTCGGCCAGTTCCGCGAGCAGGTGAACGATGTCGGCCACGGCATGGCCCGCCACCCCCCCACTGATCCGGGATTGCACTCGGACCCGTGTGTAGTCCTCGACCTCGGCCACGGCGGCCCGCATAACGTCGACGAGCGGCACGGGCTTCCGCCAACCGCGGGCGGGCGTGTCACCGGACAGAATGATGAGGCCTTCGGCGTGCCGCCGCATCCGAGTTGTGAGGTGGTCGAGGCGGAACAGGTTCTCCAGCTCGTCGGGGTCGGTGGCCCGTCGCTCCATGGCGTCGAGCAGCGTGAGCTGCCGGTGCAGCAGTGACTGGCTGCGACCGGCCAGGTTCCGGAAGACGTCGTTGATACCGCGCCGCACCCGCGCCTCGTCCGCGGCAGACTTAAGCGCGGCGAAGTGGAGGACGCCAACAGCCTGCCGTACTTGCTCAATCTCGTTACGCGTCAGGACCTGCTCGGGCGCATAGAGGTCCAAGTTCATTGCCTCGCCGGACCGCAGCCGGTCAACGGCGCCCGGCAGCTCGCCCTGAGCCAGCGCGAGCGCGGAGCCGCGCAGGTCCCGCAGCTGGCGAACCAGGCCGCGGCCGAGCAGCACAGACAGCACGCCTGTCGCGCCCAGGGCTATCAGCCCAAGACCCCCAGCCAGGATAAGCTGCAGCAGCACGATGTTGCCCTGTTGATGGGAAGCCTGCTGAAGCCGCGCGGCCGCCGCCAGCAGCCCTGGCTCGAGCGCAGTCGGATAGCTACCGAAAGTTGTGCTCGCATCGATGACCCTGGGCGGCGCGGCACCCGAGTGCCAGGGCGTGTTCGCGGCGGTCGCCTCAGCCGTGGCGATGGCGCTGCGCACTCGTGCTGTGACGTACCTGTCGATGGCAGCTCGGTAACTGGACTGCAGGTCCGCCAGCGAGCTCGTGGTTAGCTGCTGCCGCGTGGCTGCCAGCGACGAGATCGTCATGCGGTCGGCGGCCGGGAACCTGTGCATGGCCATGTCACCGGCGAGGAGGTCGCCTTCGGCGATGGTCGTCTGGCGCGCCCGGTCGAGGTTGACCAGGTCGATCGCCTGCGTTACCTGCTGAACGTTGGGCTCGGAATACAACACCCGGTCCAGGACGACGTAGGCGGACTGGATGATCGAGCCGTAGTCGGCAAGCGCAGTTCGCATCCCGATCGTGTGGGCCGCCACGGCAATGCGGATGCGGCTGAGCTCGGCACCCTGTCTGACCACGGTGCGCATGGCGGCCAGTTCTGCACTCGAGGCGCCCGCCGTGACCGCGGGAGAGCTGAAGGCTGCCTGCAGCTGCGCAAGCGACTTGCTGGTGGCAGCCTCCTGGATGCCTAGCTCGCTGACGATCTGCTGGCTTCTGGGCAGAGCAAGACTGAGCACCGCGAGGCCGCGCTCGGCCGCCACTTGCAGCTGGAAGATGGCAATCGGATTGCCCACGTCATTTCGGACCGACGTCGAGCGCGTCTGGGTCAGCGCATTACTCAGCGTGACGCTCGTCACGAAGGCGTAGAGCGCCACGAGGCTGAGCGCCGGAACCGCGATCAGGAGTCCGACCCTAACACCGATGGATCTGTGTCGCATTCCCATGGCTGCAGGCCCCAGCGTGGTGAGTCAAGTCGTCCATTAGTGCCCGCGGCGCGCAATACCCGGGACGATATTGGAGCCTAACATCCTATTGGACGGCCGAAATATGAAACAGGATTCGACGTCCGAATTCCGGCGAGAAATCACCCAGTCACTGGTGTTTCGCCACCATGAACCCCCGAAAACTTAGCCAAAACTATCAAACCCGAAATCAAGGCTGCTAAGTGCTAAACCGAACAGCGTGTCGGGGGAAAGCCCGGGCGCAGTGGCGGCGCCCGGCGGATGCTGCGCGGTCGGGCTGGTCGGGGGTGGCGGGGGATGTTGGGTGGCTGCGGGGTCGGCGGATGCTGCGCGGTCGGGCTGGTCGGCGATTGCGGCGGATGGTGGGTGGCGCGGGTGGATGGCGGATGCTGCGGCGTCGGGTGGCCGGCGGATGGTGCGCAATCGGGGCGGCCCGCGGTGGCCGGCCGATGGTGCGCGGTCGGGGCGGCCTGCGCCCGCAGAGTTAGCTGCGGCTGGCGACGCTGCGCGTCCTCAGTCGGCCTACGAGGATTGCGTCGTCGCGGTAAAGTCGGCCGCGCAGTGCTTACCGACGGGGGTCGGCGGGACGGGGGATTTGCCATGACGGGGGCCGAAGACCGTCCAGATGTCGTTGTGATCGGCGGGGGACTCGCCGGTATCAGCGCGGCGCTCGAACTGGCCGAAGCCGGGCGCGCGGTCACGTTAGTCGAAGGCCGTCCGTGGCTCGGCGGCGCTACCTGCTCATTCCTGCGCCGCGGGCTCACGATCGATAATGGTCAGCACCTTTTCTTACGATGCTGCACGGCGTATCGCGATCTGCTGGCCCGGCTCGGGGTCGCTGACTCGTGCGTCATCCAGGACCGGCTTGATCTCACGGTTCTCGCGCCCGGCGGGTCGGGCGACGGCGCAAAGGTCAGGCTCCGCCGGTCTGCGCTCCCGGCACCGTTGCACCTAGCCGGCGCGCTGGCGCGCTACCGGTTACTGTCGGTGACCGAGCGCGCCAGGGTCGCCGCGGCGGTGATGACGCTGCGATTCGCCGACGTCGGCGCCCGCAATGACCGTAGTCTCGCAGGCTGGCTGGCCGACCACGGGCAGCACGAGAAGGCCAGGGCGATGCTCTGGGACTGGTTGTGCGCTGCGACTCTGAATGCCCCGCCGGAGCAGGCCGATCTGTCCCTGGCCGCAACGTTGCTCCGGACGACCGTGCTGGCAGGGTCGGAAGACGCCGACATCGGCGTGCCGTCCGTGCCGTTCAGCCAGCTGCATAGCGCTCCGGCAGCCGCGCTGCTGGGCCGGATCGGGGTCACGATCAGGCTGAGCACACGGGCGGCAGTCGTCGAGCCTGACCACGTCGGCGGATATCAGGTCACGGTCGTCGCCGGGCAGCAAGGCCGGGCCGATCCGGGCGGGGCGACCGAGCTGATCCGGGCCGCCGCCGTCGTACTCGCCGTGCCCGCCAGCCAGGCCGTCGGCCTGGCTGGCGGCATGCTGCCCGGGGCAGCCGCCCGGTGGTCGCTGCTGCGGACCTCGCCGGTCGTGAGCCTCCACGTCGTGTACGACCGCCAGGTGACCAGGCTGCCCTTCGCTATGGTGGCCGGCTCACCGGTGCGGTTGGTGATCGACAAGACGAGCGCCGCCGGACTGCACGCTGGCCAGTACCTGGCCGTCTCGGTCCCGGCCGCCGACACCTACGTCGATGCGCCCGCCGCGCAATTGCGGGAGGGCGTGCTGCCGTTGCTGGAACGGCTGTTCCCGGAGGCGGCCGACGCCAGTGTCGAGGACTTCTTCGTCACGAGGGAGAGGCGCGCCACGATCTGGCACGAACCCGGCGTGCAGCGACTGCGCACGGTCCCCGACACCGCGCCGCGCGGGCTGGTGGTGGCCGGCGGGTGGACGGAGACTGGCTGGCCAGACACGATGGAGGGCGCGGTGCGCAGCGGGCGGTCGGCGGCGCGCACGCTGATCGCCGACCTGGCTGGCGACGCCGACCTGGCTCGCGACGCCGCGCACGCGGGTCACGGTGTGACGGCATCGGCCGCGCCGTCAGCGACCGCCCGGTGACCGCGGCCGCGCTGCCGGAGACCGGCCACCGTGCCGCCGCCAGCCTGGCCGTCCAGCGAGCCATCCGGGTACTGCTCGTGCGCCAGGACCAGACCGGCGGGTGGCCGGACCGCGCCGTCGCCGAGGTCAGCTTCGCCGCCGAAGCGCTGCTGGCCGGCTGGTTCCTGCGGGAAGCCCCGCGCGATCGGGACGCCGCTGTCGAGCCGATCAGGTCCGGCCAGCGGGCCGACGGCAGCTGGGCCGGCGCCGAGCCCGGCGTGACAGGCGACCTCTCCGCCTCGGTCCTGTCCTATCTCGCGCTGGCGCTGACGGGAGACTCACCGGACGCGTACCACATGGCCGCGGCGGCAGGCTGGATCAGGGATGCAGGCGGCATCGACGCCGCCGGTGTCACGGCCCGAGCATGGCTGGCGCTGTTCGGCGTGACCGCGTGGGCAGATGTGCCCGTTCCCGCTCCGGAGGTCTTGTGGTTGTCCGCTCGCGGTGGGCATACCTGCAGCCCCGTGGTCGAGGTCTCCCTCGCGATCCTCGGGGCGGCGCGGCCAGCGTGCACGCCCGGGCTCGACCTGGTCGAGTTGCGGACGTCGGCAGGGTCAGCGCCGATCAGCGAGTCACCTCGGTCAGCCAGCGTGGTCGGCGCGGCCCGCTCAGCAGCGCGAGCGGTTGCCCTGCGGCAGTGCGGCAGCTGGCTCGCGTGCTGGGAACAGCACGATGCGGACGCTGGCGGGCTGCGGCCGGTCTGGCCGTTGTCGCGCGTCGCCTTGCACCTGACCGGCTGCCCGGCCCGCGATCCTCCGGTGGTGGCCGGCCTGCTGCCCGTCGCGCAGACCGCGCTGGCGTTGAACGCGCTGCGAGCCGCCGGGCTGCCTGATGATCATCCGTCGATTGCTGCAGCGGCGCGCTGGCTGCTGCAGCGCCGGATCGATGCGCCGGCGTTCGGGCCGGCCGCGGGAGCCCGGGCCGCGCCGTGCGGCTGGTCGTTCTGCCCGGATGGTTATCCGCGGCCAGCCGACACCGCACTCGTCCTGCACGTGCTGAGCGGGATCGAGCCGGCCGGGTCCCCGCTGATCGCTGCCCCGACCCGGTGGCTGGCCGCAACGCAGGGCCGGGATGGCGGGTGGGGCGGTTCCGCCGCGCTGGCTGGGTACTGCGTGCGCGCGTTGGCAACGTCGGGAGTTGACGACCCCGCCATCGCCCCGGCCATCCGCCGGGGAGTTGTCTGGCTACTTCGTGCGCAGGGGGCGTCAGGCGCGTGGTCGGGCCGCGGGGCCGACAGCGACCTGCTCGCCACCAGTGTCGTGCTGCCAGCGCTCCGCTCGGCCGGCGTGCGCGCAGGCAAGCCGTGCATCACCGGCGCCGTCGGCTGGCTGCTGAGCCAGCAGAACGCCGACGGCGGCTGGCACCTGGGCGACGTATCCGGCCCGCGCGGAGCGGGCGACTCGGATGCGGCCGGCACGTCCCTGGTGCTGTCGGCGCTGCTCGCCGCCGGCGGCACAGCCGCGTGCGGCAGCCGGACCGGCAGCGGTTCGCCGGGTGGCGGCGTCGACGCGGCAGCTGGCTGGCTGGTCCGTGCCCAGCTGGCCGACGGGAGCTGGTCCCGGTCGCCGGACAGCATCCTGCTGCCGCTGGCTGCGCTCGGGCAGTACGCCGCAGCGGGAGAGCGTCCTTTGCTGCCCGGCAATCTCGCAGTCGGCATTCAGCGTCCGCCAAGGAATCTCCCCAATCATCGGTAACCGGCCGGGGCGCGGTTCTTTGCCGCGGCTGGGCCGTGCGGGTGCCGCTGCGCTAATCCCGGTCTCGGCCCGCGGTGACATACCCCGGCACGAGGAGTACCGATGTTCCTGACCTACCTGGGTCGTGAGCTGCGCCGCCGAGCGCGCCAGGCCAGCATTATCGCGCTGGGGCTGGCTCTTGGCATCGGGCTGGTCATCACGGTGACTGCCCTGTCCGGCGGGGTGAAAAACGCTCAGGGTGAGGTCCTGCACTCGCTCTACGGTCAGAACACCGATATCACCGTCACCAAGGCGCCGACGGCGGGTAGCGGCGGTCCGGGCTCGTTTGGGTTCCGCGGAGCCTTCGGCACTCAGCAGCGGCCGGCTGCCGGGACGACCATCGACATCGACACGCTGCGCAGCTTCGGGCTTGGCACCATGACGAACGCGAACCTGGCGTCGGTAACCGGCTTGCATGACGTCTCGGCCGCGGCAGGCGGCCTGACCCTGAATGACACCAAGATCACCGGCCAGATCCCGGCGATCAATAGCAGCGGCGGCGGCGGGTTCGGCTCGGGTGGTGGTGGCGGTGGCGGCGGTGGTGGCTTCTTCAGCGGCTCGCTGACCCCGACTTCGTTCAGCGTCGACGGTGTGGACGTGGCCAAGAACGCGGCCGGTCTTGGCCCGCTGAGCCTGGGCACGCTGACGACGGGGAGGACGCTGAGCGGTGCCGACGGGACCGCCAATGTGGCGCTGGTCGACGCTAATTACGCCAAGTCCAACAAGATCGCAGTCGGCTCAACTGCGACGATCGCCAAGACCAGCTTCAAGGTCGTCGGTATGGTCAGCATCCCGGCCAGCGCGAGCTCGTATGACTACTACATCCCGCTGGCGAGGGCGCAGGCGCTGGCCGGCATGAAGAACGAGGTCAACACCATCTACGTGGCCGCCGACAGCGCTACCAACATCGGCACCGTGTCGACGGCCATCTCCAAGGCGGTGCCCGGCGCCAGCGTCGAGAATTCGCAGAATGTGGCGAACCAGATCACCGGGTCGGTTGCCAGCGCGTCGAGCCTGGCCAACAACCTCGGCCGGTGGCTGGCCGTCGCGGTGCTCGCCGTGGCCTTCTTGCTGGCCTGCCTGCTGACCACCGCGGCGGTGTCCCGCCGGGTGCGCGAGTTCGGCACGCTCAAGGCCCTCGGCTGGACGAGCCGGCGGATCGTCGGCCAGGTGGTCGGCGAGGCCCTCACCATCGGCGTCATCGGAGGCATCGTCGGCGTCGGCCTGGGCTACCTGGGCTCGGCGCTGGCTGGTCACTACTATCACACGGTCACCGCCACGCTGGGGTCGACGACCGGCACCGCCACACCCGGCGGCGCCAGGTTCTTCGGCGGTGGCGCCGGCGGTGGCGCAGGCGGTGACTTCCCTGGTGGCGGCGGTGGCTTCCCTGGCGGCGGATCGACCGGCATCGGCAACGCCGCGAACAGGTTCCGTGACCTGGTCGGCGCCGGCGCGCACACCGCGACGGTGCACCTGAGTCCGCAGATCACCGTGGGCGTCATCGTGGCGGCGGTGCTGCTGGCCATCGCCGGCGGCCTGCTCGCCGGCGCGTTCGGTGGCTGGCGGGCGGCCCAGCTCCGCCCCGCCGCGGCCCTGGCGAGGGTTGAATGAGCGTCCCGACCATGCCGGACCGATCCACAGCTACCGGACCTGCGGCCATCCAGGGAGAGTCGTGATGTACAAGCTGAGCGGTGTCACCAAGGACTACCACAAGGGCCGCGGCCTCGTGCAGGCCCTGGGCGGGGTCGACGTGGTGATCGACGACGGTGAATGGCTGGCCATTCAGGGACCGACCGGCCACGGCAAGTCGACGCTGCTACAGATGCTCGGCGGCCTGGACCGGCCTACTGCCGGCAGCGTCCTGTTCGGCCACGGGGTCGACGGCGGCGCTGGCCACGGGGACGGCGACGACCTGGCGCTGCTGCGCGAGAGTCAGGTCACGAAGGTCCGCGCCCAGTCGATCGGCTTCATCTTCCAGACCTTCAACCTGGTGCCAACGCTCACCGCACAGGAGAATGTGGAAACCGCGCTGGTGCCACTGCATGTCAGCGCCGCCGAACGCCGGCAACGCGCGGCGGCAGCGCTAGCCGACGTCGGGCTGGCCGACCGGGCCCGCCACTTGCCCTCCGAGCTATCCGGCGGCCAGCAGCAGCGCGTTGCCATCGCCAGGGCAATCGTCAAGCAGCCCAAAGTGCTGCTCGCCGACGAACCCACTGGCAACCTCGACGAGGACACCCGAGACGAGATCATCGCCCTGCTCGAGAAGCTATGGCGCGACCAGCACCTC
>Ga0126381_100003045_pt1 | contig 18237 bp, 12 predicted proteins | sample PanSoiMetPlot_28_FD_96465 | JGI IMG/M metagenome (GOLD analysis project Ga0126381, IMG submission 96465) | Tropical forest soil microbial communities from Panama - MetaG Plot_28 | ecosystem: Environmental > Terrestrial > Soil > Tropical forest > Bulk soil | place: Panama | collected 2016-02-17
ATCATTTTGACTTCCTTCTGTTCAATCTTCTTGCCGAGATACTCGGGGGTCCGCCCGACCATCAATCCGGCGATGAAGACGGCGAGCACCGCAAACATCAACATGCCGTAGAGGCCCGCCCCAACGCCGCCGAAGATCACCTCGCCCAGCTCGATATTGACCATCGGCACGAGGCCGGCCAGCGGGGTGAGGCTGTCATGCATGTTGTTGACGGCGCCGCAGCTTGCATCGGTGGTGATGGTGGTGAACAGCGAGGAGTTGGCGATGCCGAAGCGTACCTCCTTGCCTTCCATGTTGCCACCGGGCTGGGTGCCGGTATCGGCGGTCTCGATACCGAGCCTGGCGAGATTCGGATTGCCGGCCTGTTCAAAATGATAGACCGTGAAGAAGCCGGCGGCGAAGAGGATGGCCATGGCGGCAAAGATGGCCCATCCCTGGCGCGTATCGCGCACCATTTTGCCGAAGGTGTAGGTGAGGCCGGCGGGGATGAGGAAGATGTAGAGCATCTCCAGGAAATTCGAAAACGGAGTTGGGTTTTCGAACGGATGGGCTGAGTTAGCGTTGGTGAAGCCGCCGCCGTTGGTTCCGAGCATCTTGATGGCTTCCTGCGAAGCGGCCGGACCTTGCGTGAAGGTCTGGACGACGCCTTCTACCGTCGCGGCTTTGGTATACGGGTGGAAGTTCTGGATGACGCCTTGTGACACCAGCAGCAGCGCGCCGATGACGGAAAGCGGCAACAGAACGTACAGCGTCGCGCGAGTCAGATCCACCCAGAAACTACCCAGCGTGTTCACCGAATGACGAGCGAAGCCGCGCACCAATGCGATGGCGATGGCGATGCCGAGCGCCGCCGACATGAAATTATGCGTGGCCAGCGCGAGCATCTCGGAGAGATAGCTCATGGTGGATTCGGGCGTGTAGAACTGCCAGTTGGTGTTGGTGGTGAAGCTCGCCGCGGTATTGAAGGAAAGATCGGAAGCGACATTGCCCAGCCCCTGCGGGTTAAGCGGCAGCCACTGCTGCACGCGCAGCAGGATGTATGTCATCACTATGCCGACCACGCTGAAAGCCAGCATGGCGGCGGCGTAGCCGGTCCACTTCTGCTCGGCGGACTCGTCAATACCGCAGAGCCGGTAGACAAATGTCTCGACGGGTCTGACTATGGGGTAAAGAAAGGTGCGCTCGCCGGAAAATACGCGGGCCATGAATGAGCCTAAAGGCTTGGTCAGCGCAACCAAAACCGCGAGAAAAATCACAATTTGCAGAATTCCGTTGCCGGTCATCGAATCCTCTCAGAAGCGCTCCGGCCGCAGCAGCGCGTAGAACAGATACACTCCCAGCCCGACCGCGACGATTAACCCAATGATGTATTCCATAATGCCTCCCGATCTGCGCTAGAGCCGCTCGCATCCCTTCGCGAACATCCAAGCCGCGTAGAAGAACAGAAACGTGGCAACGACAAAGATAAGGTCCAACATGTCAGTTATCGATATGCAACAGTGCAACCTGGTGACCTTCCCGAGCCAGGGCCTTTGCAAGTCTCTCCTCGTGCGTGCGCCAGAAGTGGCGGCGCGAGCCGATAAGGATCGTGGAATGGGGCTTCATGACATAGCGGAAGCCCTCGTCCCAGTAGCGCGCCAGCACTACCTGAGGGACCACCGGAAGAGGGCATAGGCCAGCTAAGTCCACTAACTGCTGCACAAGGTGCGCATGCACCATACTGGGGCAACCAGCGGGAGCAGGATACGGATTTGTATGCACCGCCACCAGTTGGATGCTGACGTTCAAGCCCGCGACGAGCGCGACGGCACGCCGCAAAACTTCGCAGGTAACGGACCATTCGGTATAAGGGACAACGATTTCGAACACATCCGCCCCGGTCGTTTCCAGAGAACTGGGATCGATGTGCAATTGCCCGAGTGTCCGCATAGGCCCCAATGTAAAGGAGAGGCCATAAGGAAGTCGTAAAGATTTAATCAGGAATGGATTAACTGAGGTGAAACGGACAGCCTATTTGTCCTGACTCGATGCAGAACCATGTGGTGCTCCAGATCCTTAGGCCGACCGCAAAAAAGCGAGGGCAAGCAGAGGACTTCCAGAAAAGCCTCGCCGCTGAATCCTAGTAAGGGCCGAAACGCATAGCCGGAAACGGGTGAAGTGCTTACTTTACTCCGGCGGCATCTAGCTCCTTGGCCTTATCGGACATGACGGCGGCGAGATCCTTCCAATGCTCAGCCAGTTCCTGGTAATGAGCGATGAGTGTTTTCAGTTCCTGGTCGTACGGAGGTTGTTTAGCGACGGCGCGAGAGGGTGGGTTTGCTTGGTATTGCCGCAGCTCGGATTCATAATCCGCAGCTTTGCGGCGGCAAACCCCCACCTGGGACACACACCACTGCTGAAGAACGCGGAAATCAGCGGCCGTGCGCGCCTGCGCACGAAGGCGCTTCCAATCGTGATAGTTCCTGATACCGGGCGCGCGAGTCTGCCCGGCTACCGAGGCGGCGAGCAGCGCCGTGAGCACCAGGACACTGGCTCTCATACCGTCGATTGTGCGGCTCAGATCGTGAAAAACGCATAAAAACGTCAATCGTCCGGTTCAGATGGATTGAAGCGATAGCCGACCCAGGGCTCAGTAACAAGGTAAACGGGACGGGCGGGGTCGTCTTCGATTTTCTTGCGGAGCATCCGGACGTAGGACCGTAGGTATTCCACCTCACTGCCATACTCCGGGCCCCAAATGGCCCGCAGCAGACGGCCATGGGGGAGCGGAATGCCCTGGTGTTCGAAGAAGAACGCCATGAGATCGAATTCGGTGGGAGTGAGGTGGACTTCGGCGCCCGCCTTCTTCAAGATGCGGCGCTCCAGATCGAGCTCTAGGTCGCCGGCGCGGAGGTGCTCTGCCAGCGCCTCCGGTTGAATGCGTCGAAGAACGGCGCGGATGCGCGCCAGCAACTCGCGGAAGCGGTAAGGCTTGACGATGTAATCGTCGGCTCCGGCATCGAGCGCCTTTACGTGGTCTTCTTCGGAGTCGCGTACGGTAATCATTACGATGCCGACCTCGGTTGCGAATCGGCGGAGACGACGGCAGGTTTCGACGCCGCCAATGCCGGGCAAGTTGATATCGAGCAAGACGAGATCGGCGCGGCCGGGGTTGAAAAGGCCAATGGCCTGTTCGCCGCTGCCTGCTTCTTCGACGGTGAAACCGTTGGCTGCGAGCGAAGTGCGAAGAGCGTGGCGGAGCGCGGGCTCGTCGTCGACGATCAGAATCTTAGGTGGGGATGGCGGCATGGTACGACTCCTGGGAGGCGAGCGGAACCGACAGGCGGAACGCAACGCGGGAAGTACCGGGGGAGGCTGGGTCGAGCTCGAGGCGGCCGCCATGCGCGAGCGCGATCTTGCGCGCAACATAGAGGCCGAGGCCGGTTCCGGAGATTGCAGCGCGCGCGTCGACTCCGCGGTAGAAACGCTCAAAGATGCGGCCGCGTTCGTCAGATGGAATGGGGCTGCCGCTGTTGGTCACAATCACCTGTGCGAGTCCGTCACGAGCTTCGAGCTTTACCTCTACGGGTGAATCGGGCGGCGAGTAGCGGCAGGCGTTATCGAGCAATTGGGAGAGAGCCAAGGAGTAGAGGGACTCGTCCAGTGCCGCATATCGAAAGGCGGAAGCATTTTCGACGAGAATCCGGCGGCCGGGCAGGGTTCGCGCCTGACGATCCACAACGGCCTGCACGAGAGCGGCAAGATGGGAGGCCTCCAGCCGGGGCTCTACCTGCTCGCGATCGAGGCGGGCAAGGCGGAGCAGGCGCGAGCTGAGATCGCTCAACTGGGAGGCTTCGACTTCCACGATTTCCGCGAGCTCGGCCTGCTGGGGCGCCAGCGGGCTGGTGGCGCGCAGACCGCCCGCGGCAGTGAGGATCGTGGCGAGCGGCGTTTTGAACTGGTGGGCCAGGGCGTCGAGAACGGCGGTGCGCAGCGTCTCGCTTTGGGCTTCGGCGGCGGCCCGGCTGGCGGCGCGAACCGTGCGCGCGCGTTCGAGCACGGTCACGACCAGCGTGGCCACGGGACCGGCGAGCTGGGCAGCATCATCGAGACCGGAAAGGCCGATGGCGCCGGCACTTCCGCCGGCTAGCCGGAGCTGCCGGAAGGCAATGCGGCCGTCCGCATCTCCTCCATCCCTGCCTGTGATGTAAGCGTCGCGTGTACGGGCCGCCAAATCGGCCCGTGGATTGCCGGCGGCGTGGACTTCGGCTGTAGCAGCATCGAACAAGACGGCGGAATCGAGATTGAAAACATCACAGACGGCCCGCAGCAGGACGGGAGAGTCGAAGGATAGCGGATCCAAAGAGAGCAGCCGTTGCGCCAGTTCGTACAGGCGTTCCAGGTGGCGGCGCTGGATGCGCGAGGCGTTGGCCTCCTGGCGGGCACGGGCGGCAAGGCGGCTCACCAGCAATGATGACGTGAGAAAAGCGGCGAGCGCGGCGATATCTACGGGGTCCGCAACTGTAAACTTGAAGAGCGGCTCGATGAAGAAAAAATCGAGGCACGCGACGGCGAGCAGGGAAACCGCTGCTGCAGGCCAGGGTCCGCAATCCAGACAGTTGACCACCACAGCAATCAGGTATACGCATGCGGTGGCCGCCGAATTGAGATGCGCTCGAAATGCCAGGGCAGTGAGGGCAGCCAGTAAAAACGCGCCCCGCAAAATTGGGATGGCCGCCCGTCGCAACTCGACACTTGAGGACATGCCTCGACCTAAAGCCTCACAAGAATCGTCATGGTGAAGCGGTTTTCGTAATTATGCAGGTCGGGATACAAGGGCACCTGGTCGATCTTTGCGGACGAGCTTCGTCCAGCTAGGACACGCATATCCTCAAGGCTAACAGCAGGTCCATAAAGAAGTCATCAAAAAGATATAAGAGAAGTGTAAGCAGCGCACCTGGTATCAAGATGAAAACAACATATTTTCTAAAGACCAGGTGATTTCGTTGACTTTATACAGGCGGGAATCGGATGCTCGGATGCAGGCTACTTTGAGAAGAGCCCAAGACACAGTACCGGCGGAGGTTTCAGGAGGACAACAACAAGGCGGGTGGCAGCCATGGGAACCGCCGGGTTCGTCCTGTTTGAAAATCTCAGACCAGGCCATTCACCCATGAGAAGCCGATATCCGAACACATTATCGTGAGGTGCAGCTTTCGACCGGAACTGGACACGCCTGACGACGGAGAACGCTCAATGCTCGACGGCATGATCTTATTCTGGCAGGGTCGGGTCTAACGGCCAACCACGGCAAATGACCGGTTCGGGGCCTTGCCGGCGGATGAATTGCCGGCGACCCAGATCTCGTGGCCATTCGTATCGAAAAGCTTCAAGGCTGGCCCATTTGCCTCCTCCGCAAAAGTGCCAATGACTGCCCCACGGTCGTTCACCAACACGAACTTGCGCGCCCTGATTTCAACTGCCGAAGAGTCTGCCAGCACTGGCCGCGGCCACACATAATGGGTCGCCATGCCGCCCAATAAACCGGCTGCAAATGCTGCCGCAACAATTCGTTTGCTCATCGTTAATCTCCTGAGTGAATTGTGCCGCTGGCATGGCGGGCCGCACTGCGTGGTGTTGTTGATACACTATGACACAAAAAGTAACGAGCGTCTAGCGGCTCTCAACGGGCGCGCCACGCTTACTGCGAGGCGTCTCACTCAGCGGCCGGGCGATCGCGTTCGGCACCGCGCCCTTTACACGAACGCACGATGTTGACAAAATCCTGAATGGAATCGCAAATGACTTGGGTCGACCTCAGCCAGTTCCTCGTCTTCGTGCTTGCACTCTGCGCCATCACGCCGCCACTTGGCGCTCATATGGCCAATGTCTTTCTGGGAAGGCCAACATTCCTCTCCCGCCCGCTGGTTCCCATCGAGCGCTTCATATATCGCGTCTGCCGGATCTCCCCTAAAGACGAGCAAGACTGGATCGCCTACACCGGCGCCTGCCTAGCCTTCGGCCTGGTGAATTTTCTCCTGTCCTACCTGGTACTCCGGTTTCAGAGCGCCCTGCCACTGAATCCGCAGCACGCCGCGCCGCTCCGACCCGACCTCGCCTTTAACACCGGTGTCAGCTTCATGACCAATACAAGCTGGCAGTCTTATGCGGGTGAAAACAGCCTAAGCTACCTGTCCCAAATGCTGGGCGTCGCCGTTCAGAGCTTTACGTCGGCTGCGGCCGGAATGGCCGTGGCCGTTGCTGTGATTCGCGGGCTCGTCCTCCAGAAAACCGAGGGCCTCGGAAACTTCTGGGTGGACCTCACCCGCGCCACCCTGTATGTCCTTCTCCCGCTGTCCCTCGTCTCAGGGATCTTCCTCTGCTCGCAGGGCATTATCCAGAATTTCCATCCGTATCGCCAGAACACCACGCTTGAGGGTGGTTCCCAAACCCTCGCCATGGGTCCGGTAGCTTCCCAGGAACCCATCAAGCTGCTCAGCTCCGATGGCGGCGGTTTCTTCAATGCCAATTCCGCGCATCCTTTCGAGAATCCAACCCCCCTCGCCAATTTCGTGGAAATGCTTCTGATCCTCGCCATTCCCGCCGGCCTCACCTATACCTTCGGCCGGATGGTGGGCGACCAGCGTCAGGGTTGGACGTGTTTCACCGCCATGCTGGTCTTCTTCTGCTGCGGCGCTCTGGTCGCCAACTGGAGCGAGCGCGCCGGCAATCCGCAGCTTGCCGCCCTGGGCCTGGCCTCGCATTCCGGAAATATGGAAGGCAAGGAGGTCCGCTTCGGCGCCGGCGCCTCCGCTCTCTTCTCCGTGGTCAGCACCGCTTCCGCCGATGGCGCCGTCAACAGCGCGCACGACAGCTTTACGCCGTTCGCTGGCCTCGTCCAAATGGCCAACCTGAAAACCGGCGAGGTGGTTTTCGGCGGCACCGGAACCGGCCTGGTTTCGTTCCTGTTCATGGTCTTCCTTGCCACGTTCATTGCCGGCCTGATGGTGGGCCGCACACCCGAGTACCTCGGCAAAAGAATCGAAGCTCGTGAAGTCAAAATGGTCATGCTCTCTTCGGTAGCGGTGGCCTCCGCCATCCTGGTATTCTCCGCCCTGGCCCTGCTCGTGAAATTCGCGCCGGCCAGCTATTGGAATCCGCCTGGCGCACTCACCAATAACCTGGGAAATCAAGGGCCGCACGGCCTCAGCGAGGTTCTGTACAACAACGCCAGCGCGGCAGCCACCAATGGCAGCTCCTTTGCCGGCCTCAACGCCAACACGCCTTGGTTCAACGTGACCCTCGCTTTAGAAATGCTGATCGGGCGCTTCCTGGTGATCATTCCCGCTTTGGCGATCGCCGGCAGCCTGGCACGCAAACCGAAGCTCGCGGTCACCACCGGTACGCTGCCCACACACGGGCCTCTGTTCGTTACTCTCCTGCTGGGCACAATTATTCTGGTGACTGCCCTGACCTTCTTCCCGACGCTCGCCCTCGGCCCCATAGCCGAACACTATTTAATGCACGCTGGCGCCGCATGGTAGAAACTCCGACTACAATCGGCACTTTCTTCAACTCAAATCCCGGCCGTATTGTTACGCGCGGTCTCTCCATCGATTGGCTGACTCGCTGCAGGCTTACCAGTCCTTGCGAGAAACGCACTTAAGGTGTATGGCTTCTCGACAAGCTTGCGTTTGGAGGGACGACGAAACTGCTGTCAAGCCACAACGGCACGCACCCGCTCATAGGCGGCTCCGAGATCGCGGCGGTCAAGGGCAACCAGACCACCAGACGACTCCAGGATGGCTTCGGCCTGCTCGGCTAGGGCGCGGCGGGCGGGCTCGGGCATGCGGGGCGCGATACGGCCGATGACGTGGAGCTGGCGGATGAGGACGGCTGGCGTGGTTGTGGACGCCTGGCGGATCTGGTCGAAGGCGAGCTTAGCGAGGCGCTCGATCCGGATGGCAGGCATCCAGACGCGGAGGGTTCCGCTGGCGTCATACCAATTGCCTTCGAGCGGCGGGTTTTCGGCGAGCACGAGCAGCGCGTCGGCGAGCCAATCGACACAGGCTACGCCGGTGAACGTGTCGTTGACGGCCGGACTAAGGGCGCGGATGCCCACTTCCACGATCTGTGCGATGCCGAATTCGGCGTCCTGAGTTATCGTGCGGTGGCGCCCGATGGCGGTGTGGCGATCAATAGCGCGCTCGAGCGATCGGGCGGCTGGCGCGGGCACGACAGATGCCAAGGGCTCACCGCGGAATACAAACTGGCCCGGCCGGAAGCGGAAGACGAGCATGGCGCCGCTGTTCCGTCCGGCGTCCACGAGTGCGCTGTGATCGACGTGCTGCAGATAGCCGCTGCGTGGGCATAGAACGATGGCGCCGGCGTCGGCTTCGCGCTGGATGGCAGCGTCATCGGGCAGGGGACCGGTTCCCTCGCTCGCTTCGCGACGGTGGGAGCCGACGACGGCGGGGTAAAGCTCATCGGCGATGCGCGCGATCATGTCGGGATTCTGGATCGACGTCGCGATGCGGTGACTGTAGTAGACCAGGAACGCGAAGCTGGCGACCACCAGAAACCAGCTCATGATAAGTGAGACCTGCGGAACAAAGCGAGACGTTGCGTCCTGGTGGGTGACCAGGAAAACGAGGCAGATGTAGATAAAAGTGGCCATGAAGAGGCCAATGGTGGTTTGAGTAACGCGGTCCTGCATAAAGCGGTAGAGCAGGCGCGGTCCGAATAGGGTGGCGACCATCGATATCACGAGCAGCGCGACAGAAAAGATGAGGGCTAGAACAGTAGCGACTGCTCCCATCATGGCCGACAGGATGGCGCGGGCATCATCGATGCTGCCCATAGTGAACCATGACGGAATGTGAATCACGCCGATGGCGTCGAGGGAGTCGGGAATCAGAGTGACGCCGAAGAGAGCGATAGCGGCCAGGGACAAGGCTAGTGGCGTGCGCCACAGGTTGACGTCACGCTGGGAGCGGAGTTTGGTGGAACGGGGTGCGAGCACGTCTATATATTACTCGGCGTAAGGGGAATCACAGTGCAATATTGTGACGGCGGGACGGCGACAGTTCTCAGCCCGCGGCTGCTTGGTCCGGGTCGAGGAAGACAACTGAGCTCGATCAAAAAGTGGACACGATCAAATGCTCTTGGTCTCTTGCGCCGGAGAGGCAAACTGAACAAACACCTCGGCTCTTGAATGAACCGGCTTCATCTCCTCCTCGTTGAGGTGCCTCGCACAACCGTCGACAATCCGACGGGCCCGCACTGCCATGATCTGGCGGAATCGCGCGTCGGGGGTAGTCACGGAGATGTCGGCCAGAGCGCGTAGAATTCGCAAACTTACCGCGACATCGTTTCTGGAGTAGACGCGTATCTGCTCGAACGCTGAATCGAGAAGCCGCTCGAAATCGATCCACGGAATGTGAACACGGAAGACGCTGGGCGGGTTGTAGAGCATCGACTGGGGCGCTTCGCGCGACGCGAATCGAATCAGGATGCGGCTCAGTTGGTCCACGCAACCGATTGCAGTGGTCGGGTCGTTTACTGCCGGCGAAATTGCTTTTAATGCAATATCGACGATCTGCAGAACGCCGAACTCTATATCTTGTTGCAGCGTTCGTGCTGGCCCCATGTCGAAAGCTCCCAAGAGCTCGTCGGAGGCGCCAGCTGGCATCCGGTCGCCCTTCGAAAGTTTGATCAGGGGTACACCCGCCGGAACGAAATGGCCCACACGGCGTAGAACGTCGACTTTCACATGGTATTCCTTGGCAAGTTCCACGAGTCGATGCGCATCGATGAAGCGGATATAGCCGGAGACGTTGTTTGGGAGTGCTGTTTCCCACACGTATCCCGGCCGGGGGTCAAGACGCTCCATATGATCCGGTCTATGGGGCCACGGCATGAGCTCGTCGATAACGGCCTCCGTTTCCGATGCGATGCGATCCACGATGTTGTTGGCGCTGATCGCACGCGAGATGTGATGGATGAAATAAAGCAGCCAGCCCACGCACGCTAGAGCGAGCAGCATTGCTCCTAAAACGGTCACGACCGGTGCGAACGGCCGCGGCATCGAGCGTGCAGCTGGAAGTCCGGCCATACAGTAGGAAAATGTGCCCAAAAATATTCCGAGGGTCCATTGGGTAACGCGATCTCTAGAGAAGCTGACGATGATCCGCGGCGAGAACTGCATGGATGCCAAGGTGAGCGTCATCAACAGGATGGCGAATACGATAGAAACCACGGTCATGATCGAGGCAGCAATGCCGCCGAGAATCACTTGCGCAACCTGCGGATCCGAATGCGAGGGGAACACTAAAGCTGGAACGAAGGCAGAAAAATCTGGGTGCAATTCCTCAAGGAAGGACAATGCCGCGCCGGTGATGCCGAGCGAGAGCGTAATGATCAAAGGACGGATCAGGAATCCGCCGCGCAGATTATAGGCGACCTGCCGGATCACCAGTCTAATGCTCTTGTCCACAACCTACAGTCTATGTCCACGCTGTACACGCCGGAGTACCTGCTACCGAAGCAAAGAAGGCATGGGAAACCTGTCAGGATCGCGTGCGGCACATTGCGAATCAACGAAGGTGGACATTCACGTTTGCAGACTATCAAGAAGTCGTTTGGAAAAAATAAGGATTTCGTAAAACCGGATCATGTAGCCGCTGTTTTCATGCCTTTTCAACGGCGGGCCGCTGATAATCCCACTTGGTATGATCCGCAAACTAACGCTAGCAACAATTCTTCCCGCCTGTTTCGCGCTTCAGGTGGTGCATGCGCAGTCGACCTTCGGTGATCTGCGCGGAGTGACGCGCGATCCCAGCGGGCTTCCTCTACCCAGTGCATCGGTAACCGTGCACAGTCTCGATGAAAACACCGACCGCAAAGCGACCAGCGGAGGCGATGGCGCGTTCACGGTCGAAAACCTAAAACCGGGACATTATCAATTGACCGCCAACAAGGAAGGCTTCCAGCCGTCTCAGGCGATCGATGTCGAACTCTCCGCGCGGCAGAGCCTGCGTGTGGACATCGTGCTGCCTCTGGAGAGCCACACCGACACAATCGAAGTGAGCGCGGCCGCGGAGCAGGTGAATACGGAGAACGGAACGATCGGCGACGCCAAGATCAACTCACAGATTGTGCAATTGCCGCTGAATTTCCGCGCGGTGTCCACAAGCCCGTTGGCGGCCATGTCCACCTCGCCCGATGTGGTGCAGGACAGCCAGGGCAACATGGCAGTGGGCGGCGCGACCGGAAACATGGTTGGCTACTCCGTCGATGGAATCTCCACGGTCAACGTATTCTTCAGCGCGGCTGGGGCCAATCCCTATCCTTCTTCCGAGGGGATTGCTGAACTCAAAGTCACGGCCTTCAACAATAACGCCGAGTTCTCTCAGGTCGGCGATGTCACCTTTACCACAAAGGGCGGCACCAACCGGTTTCATGGGAGCCTATTCGAGTACCTGCAAAACGACGCCCTCGACGCTACGGTGCTCAACTTCAATGTGAAAGCTCCGAAGCGGTTCAATACATTTGGCGGAAGCCTGGGTGGGCCTGTATCGATCCCGAAGCTGTACGACGGCCATAACAGAACCTTCTTCTTCCTGGACTACGAAGGCAATCGCAAGAGGACTTCGCAACCCGAACAGTACCTGGTTCCCACTGCGTCGGAGAGAAGCGGCAACCTGAGCGATATGAGCCTTCCCAACAATGTGCTGATCGACCCGTTGAGCGGCCAGCCATTTCCGAATAATGCGATCCCTTCCTCGCGGCTGAATGCCTCCGCACTGACGCTGCTGAATAATTACTATCCGCTGCCGAATGTTACGGGCGGCGGCAGCTACAACTACGAGAATCTTCAATCGATCCCCTCCAAGACCGATGGGGTGGACCTGCGGATCGACCAGACGATCAACTCCAAGCAACAGATGTACGCCCGGTACAACTGGAAGAACATCCTCGCGGACACTGCGAATCCGCTGCTGCCCAACGATGTGACCAGTGAACATGACCGGAGCTTTCTGGTTTCGCACAATTACGTGATCCGTCCCAATCTGCTGAATGAGATCCGCTTCGGTTTTACAGACGCGCTTTTGGCGCCGAGCTTTCCGATTCAGGGAGCCGCGGCCATTGCTCAACTGGGACTGCAGAACGTAGACGTGTCGACGCATCCCACGGATAGCGGTTTTCCAAGCATCAACTTCGCGGACGGCACGGGCTTTACGCCCATCGGCCGCGACATTGTGGGCGCCACTCTGTCCACAACCAGGCAGCTTACCGACAACATCTCGTACACCCGGCGCCGCCACACCTTTCGTGCCGGCGTGGACCTTCGGTGGGTTCGGATGGTGGTGCCGCAGTACGAGACGCCTTCGGACGATTACGGGTTGTTCACCTTCAATCAGAATGTGTTCACAGGCAATGCATTTGGAGATCTGATGCTGGGCCTTCCCAACACAACTTACTTCGCCGTAACGGGGCCGCGGGACGATGTCGGATCCCTACAATCGGGCTTCTATGGCCAGGACGAATGGCGCGTCAGTGATCGTCTTACCCTCAATATGGGTCTTCGCTGGGAATTGCAGCCGCCATTTGTGGAGAAGCATGGATGGCAGGCGAACTTTGACCCGTCTACAAACTCCATGATCATCCCGAACGAACTCCTGAACGGATCGGGGCCGGTCCTTGGGTTTCTTCAGTCCTTCAATGCGTGCGGCGTAGCTGACCAGGATATGAGCCTACCCTGCACCAAGGTTATCTCCTCCAGTCAGGCGGGCTTCTCACCGGGGACGGTGCGCGAGTTCTACATGCACAGCATCGACCCGCGAATCGGCGTCGCCTACCGGCCGTTCCACGACAACAAAACGGTGGTACGCGCCGGGTTCGGTATCTTCACCGTGACCAGCCTCGGACAGCTCGCGCAGAATAACATAAGCAACCCGATAATCTCGGTCCACACCTACCAGAACCAGCTTGGGTCGAACGGCGCGCCGCTGATTCAGTTCCCACAAACGATCGCTACGAGCCAGCTGGCTCAACTCGGCGGGGGAACGATCGAGCAGGCGACCGACCCGCATTATCGCGATGCGCAGTCGGCGCAGTGGAACGTCACGCTCGAACGGGAACTCGATCCCGACACCGCACTGCGAGTGAGCTATGTAGGGATGAACTCCTACCGGTTGAACGTCACGGTAAACCTGAACCAGGTTGTTCCGAGCGCCCAACCGTATATTGCGAGCCCGTTCGTCGACCCGCGGGCACCGTTCCAGAACTGGGGGATCATTTATTCCACAGAGAATCTCGGCTTCCAGAATTACCAGTCGATGGAAGTGCAACTCAGCCACCACACGAGCAAGGGACTGTCCCTCCAGGCCAATTACTCGTGGACGCACAATCTGAGCGACGCCCAGGGCGACGCTCCGGCCGGGTTCCAGGGAGAGATCCGCTACGGGCTCGCGGACCTGGATCGTTATGCGATCGCCCTGAACCGCGGCAACGTCGCCGGAACGCGGCGCCAACGCTTCCTCCTGACAGGGTCTTACGACCTGCCGTTCGGCAAGGGCCGGCGATGGTCGAATCCTTCCCGCGTCGTAAACGGCGTGCTGGGCGGTTGGGCGCTGAACACGGTAACGCTGATGGAGACGGGCCCATACCTGACTCCGACGATCAGCCCGAACCTCGACCAGACCAATACGAACCCGGTGGCAGATGGATCGATTGTCCGGCCGGATCTGGTCGGAAGCCCGATTCCCGCCAACCGCACGTCGAATAACTATTTCGATGTAAACGCATTCGCGCCGACACCGATTGGAGCCGCCCGGGTTGGTAATGCGGGCGTCGGAATTCTGGAGGGCCCCGGAACTATAGCCGTGAACGCCGGCTTATCGAAGGTCATGACTCTCCGCGAAGGTTTGCGGATGCGCTTCGAGGCCACTTTCACCAACGCGCTGAACCACACCAATTTCGCTCCTCCGGCAACTAATGTGAGCAGCCCCGGCACGTTCGGCGTGCTGCAATCTGCGCAAACGGCGGAGTACGGCGGCAACCGAACCGGACAACTGTCGCTGCGGCTGGATTTTTAGTTACGCAAATTTAACGGCCCAGCACGCCGGAATTCTTTGAGCGTGCCGGGCCGGCCTCTATGCCGCTCTGCAGCCGGCTAAAAATCCACCCTTAGCGAAAGTTGTCCCGTACGATTGCCTCCAGAGCCTTGGGGCAGCGCGGACTGCAAGACCCCGAAGGAGGGACTGGCAATGTTCATTGTGGGTGGCGCAAAATTGGTGTGATTCAAAGCATTTGTGAAGGTGGCCTCGAAGCGAAAATGGAACCGCTCGGCAATGTTGAAACGCTTGGCGAGACCGAAGTCAATGTCGAGCATGTGTGGACCCTCCAGGATGCCCACGCCGCAGCTCCCAAATCGTCCGGCGTTGGCTGGGGGGAGAGCGAACGCGTTGGGGTTATAGAACTGTTGCGAGGTCTGGTTAGCGTACGCCTTTCCAACGCAATCTGGGCGCGCCAGGGCCCCGCCGGTGTTTCGCACGATCATGTTGGTGTTCGATTGATCGTCGGCCGGAGGCATCGTGGGCGTCAGCCATTGGCCGGTTTGTACCGTAGTCACCGTGCTGAGCGTCCAGCCTCCTGCGATGGCATTAAGGTACCGTGGTCCGTGTAGGGCTTTGCCGGCTCCGAACGGGAGTTCCTAAACACCTGTCAACAAGAAGCGTTGCCGCGGCATTCCGATCACGTTACCCCGGTCGTACTTGATGTTGTAGCGGTCGCCGATGATCACGGCATACGGCTCTTCGCCCGCATAGACCGAGGGCGCGTCGCTGCCTTGCGCGTCGCTGATGTTTTTCGCCAACGTGTAGTTTGCCTGGAACGTCAGCCCGCGCGCCGCTCTATGGAGGACTTCGACGGTACCTGCCTGATAGCTTTGTGTCCCAATACTCTCCGAGTTCATTAATATGTTCCAGTTTTGGTACGGCGCACGGGGATCGACCACCGAATATCCGTTGTTCGGAACAGCGTAGGGTGTCATGCTCGCAGGAATTTGGTTCAGGTCTACCGTGATGGGAAGGTGGTAGCTTTCCTGGCCGGTGTAACTCAACCGTACCGTCGTGTTGGGTGTGACTTCGCGTTCCACGGTCACGTTCCATTGGGCTGAGGAAGGATCTCTAAAGTGCGGATTGTTTCCCTCCTCGAAATCGCCGCCGCCTAAGGTCGCCGGTGCGCCAATGGGAGACGTTCGCGGAAACTGGAATTGCGGTACGCCATTCGTGAACGAGTTGTTGTAGGTAACCAACTCTGATAGAGCGATGATGCCGCTGTTGAATGACGTAGGGCCCATAGTCGACATGGTATAAATGCCGAAGCCGGCCCGAATAACCGTCCTGTTGTTGTTGAATGGACGGTAGGCTACGCTCAAGCGCGGGTCGAAATCGTGCCAATTCCAATACCGGAGGCCTTGAGGAATCCCCGCCTGGCTCGCCGTTTCGACGTTCGAACACGGAAGCAGCGGTGTTTTCTCGGGAAGCGAACAGGCGTTGAATCCTTGCAGCCAGGAATGCGGGAGCCATCCAAGCCGCGTAGGGTGTGGCATCCGCCGCAGATCCTCACACTTGCAAGACCCACGCCTCTGGACGTAGGCACCCACCGCAGCAATAGAATTGTGCCGTCATGGAGTGGTTTGGCATCGTGCCGTTCCATAAACTCGCGACTTCGGATCTGCGCAATAGTTAACTGCGGCGTGGCGGCCTCCTCGAAAATCCAACGGATATGCTGAAGCATCTCCCAACAGCGTTCCGGTTCTCGCCCCGGCATGTAGACCGGATACGATCGGGAATTGTATTCGGGCACCGAAGTACTCATTTGCCGAGATGTGAGTCGGGCGAAGGTTCAAACGGACCTTCGTTGCCCTTCACTTGGGAAAGAATACTGCGGAACGGCCGACCCGTCACCACCTAAGCAGGTAGGGACCCCGCAAAAACGTTCTTCTCCAAGACGTCTGCGCCGGTATAAACTCTATAGACAGTCGTGACGGGTATTTCGGACGCAGTTGTATTCGCGCTCGCATTGATGCCCGCGGCGTACGCTGCCCAACTGCCGGTGCGGTCGTATACCGCGGCGGATGGCCTGCCCGGCAACAACGTCCGATCCATCGTGAGAGATTCTCACGGATATCTGTGGTTTGCGACAGCGGAAGGTCTGGCGCGCTTCGGCGGATACGAATTCACCACCTACGCGCGCTCGAATGGGCTTCCGCGAAATAGCATCAACGCATTCCTTCAGACCCGCGCGGGAGAGTATTGGGCTGCTACGGCGGGGTCGCCCGCTTCGATCCGGCGGCGCCCAAGGCTCGCAAGTTTACCATATTTGCCCCTCACGATCCCGACGCGAGGCGCGTCAACGTGATTTACGAGGATCGCGCCGGCCGCCTGTGGTGTGGTACCGAAAACGGTCTGTTGCGTATGATGCCCCTTGACGCTGCTCGCCGCCAGTGGGCTTTTTGCCGGTAGCTCTCGCCACGTCCAGGGGCGAGCCGCCGCTCGACAAGCGGGTCATTTCGATTTATGAAGATTCGCGCGGCGATCTGTGGATCGGCACGATTCGCGCTCTATACCGCCGCACACGCAACAGCGAAGTGTTCGAATACCATCAGGACAAGAAGGTACGGCTATGGGCCGACGAACTCTGGAATCAGGTGTTGGAAGCTCGGCGGGCGTCGGCATTTGCAGAAGACCAGTCTGGTGCCGTCTGGATCGGCTATTACGACGGCATGCTCGCGCGGTACCGAGATGGAAAGATGACCTTGTTCGGACCGGCGGATGGCTTGACGGGCGGCGGCACTCAGGCGCCGCATGTGGACCATGCGGGCCGTTTTGTGGATCGCTTCGCTGGTTGGGCTGACGCGGGCCAGTTTGCCCTCGAGCGAACGGCCCCATTTCGATCGGTTCGCCGCCGAACAGGGTTTGGCAGGCAACCTGACTTTGTGTCTAGATGAGGACCGCTGGGGACGGTTGTACGTGGCTACCAGCCTCGGTTTGGACCGGGTGAACGCCGACGGCGAGATCGCGCCTGGCTGCGTGCCCCACTACACTCAAGCCGATGGCCTGGCGCGGGGCGAATTGCGCGACATCCTCTTTGACCGCGACGGCGCGCTATGGTGCGCTGCAAGTCAGGGTGTCTCGCTTCTGATCCCTGAAACCGAGAGCGACCCGAGCCGGCAACCGGTTCTGATCCGCAGCCTACGTATCCAGGTGTGCCGTTTCTGCTGTCCGATCTGGGGACGGCATTCCGGCATTCCCGCCCAATTTGACCTTCGCACCGGATCAGAACCAATTACAGATCGATTTCGCGACTGTGGCGTTCTCGCCTGGCGAGATACCGCACTATCAATATCGCCTGGAACCGGCCGATGCCGACTAGAGTGGCCCGTCTGTCGAACACACAGTGAATTACAGCAATTTGGCGCCGGGCAAGTATCGATTCCAAGCGCGTTTGGCCGGCGCGCAGAATCCGGGCGCAGTTATCGAATTCACCGTGCTCGCGCCCATATGGCTGCGATGGTGGTTTCGGTCGGCGATGTTGTGCGCGGCGCGGGGGCTGCTCGATTGGCTTCATCGCTATCGCACAGTCCGATTGCTCGAGATGGAGCGGTTGCGCACCCGCTCGACCGACCTCATCCCGCATCGCGTCAGTTCGAGGTGTCCATCGCCTTACTGACCGGCGGCACCTGTATTGCCACCTTGGTCCACGACGTATTGTTCGACCAGTGGATCGTATTCGGCGCCTGCAGCTTCCCGGTGTACGTCTTGTCATCGGGAAAGTTCACACTGATCGTCGATGGATCCACCACCGAGCCATGCGCCGGCGGGCGGTGATATGCCGACATGTCCACCGTGATCCCGTTCCCCACCACCGAAATCACCGGCCCCCGAACTCCGCCGGCAGCCCATGCGCCGTTCAGGGCGAATACCGTCTGAATCGTGGCCACCGTCGAGATCGTCGTCGTCGTGTAGTATCTCGAATTGCTCCCGCACCCATGCGCAGAATCCGTCCCCGGGTGGTCCACCGTCTCGCTGATCTGGTGTCCGTTCGCCGTCTGCGCGATCAGGTCCGTGTTCGACATGATCTTAATGCCGGCCGCCACCACTCCGTCGCAGTTCGCAAACAGCACGCTTCCCACTTCGCCCACCACCCAGCCGGCGAGCGCTCCCAGCGCCGTTCCGATTAGCGGTACTA
>Ga0126381_100003046_pt1 | contig 18231 bp, 11 predicted proteins | sample PanSoiMetPlot_28_FD_96465 | JGI IMG/M metagenome (GOLD analysis project Ga0126381, IMG submission 96465) | Tropical forest soil microbial communities from Panama - MetaG Plot_28 | ecosystem: Environmental > Terrestrial > Soil > Tropical forest > Bulk soil | place: Panama | collected 2016-02-17
TGAAGAAGAGGCAATAAGCGCCTCCCATAATCGCGAGCGGAAGGGGAAAGCAGGGGCGAAGATCCGAAAGCCGGGATGGGCGCACCCACCGGAACGGCTGATCAAGCAAAAGCCAGATTGCGATCCAAAGTAACGCGGCTGCCACGATCCAAGGCGCCCGGAACGGAGGACTAGCCGTGAACAGATTGAACAGACCAATTGCCTGAAATCCCAGAACCCAGATTATGGCGAAGAGGCAGAGGCTTTGAAGAAGGCGCTCGGCCTGAGCCATCACGGTGCGCCCTTCAGCACCAGAGAAGACACAGTCAGCAGCAGACCCGAAGCGGCGACGTACACCACCGCGCTCACGCCGCAGATCACGACGAAAAGTAGCGCCAATCGCCTCTCCACGGACCAGGGCGATTCAGGCAAACCCCTCTCATTTTCCTCCGCCGCCGGAACCTGATTCAACAGGGCGTACAGGAAGGCAAGGCCGCTAGAAAGGAAATACAGGAGGTGGAAGGGGATGGCGGCGAGCGCGAACAGGCGGCCGCGGTTGCCCGCGAGGAATAGATAGAACTGGCTATTGATTGCGACGAGAGTAAGAAACACGAAGAGGAATGCCGTTCCCAGCGGGTGTTTCGGAAGGTAGTACCAGACGAAGGCGACAACAAAGAGGCAATATCCGCCCACGAGCGCGCCCGTTCTGCGATGCCAGGTGCTCATCTGGCAGGCGTAGCGGTGGCGCGTGAACAAAGCAAGGGACGAAATGAGCAGCAAAGGGATAATGAACATCACCTGGCTCGCCCAGGCGAGCACAGCGATTAAGATCATCACGCTGCCCATAATTCCGGTGATCAGCCTATGTTTCTTTCCTGATGACTCCAGCCAGTAAGAAGAGAGCAACACAAAGAACGTTACAAACAGCGGGATAAGAAAGGCAGCTCCCGTCTGGAAGGCGACAGCGGCGCCCAGCAGGATCATCAGAAAGACCAGCGCCACGCTAATGCGCTGGCTGATCCGCAGATTCAGATCCTTCGGCATGTGCCCCGAACGAACGATCAGGTTCGACCAGGGAAGGGCGCGATAAAAGAAATCCGTTTTGATGACGTTACGCAGGCTCCAGCGCTTTAGGTGCTTGACCCTGATTTCGGAGATGAGCGCGATCCTGCGGCCCGCTTGCGTAAGCCGGTACCCGAGCTCGATGTCTTCGATTGCAGGGGCGCGATAAACCTCATTAAACTTTCCGTATTCGAAAAACACTTGGCGCCGGATGGCGCCGCAGCCTGTCCAGAACGTCGCTGCCTCACGGTTGCCGGACTGATGCACGAACGAATGCATCAGATTGCGGTATTGCGACATGAAGTTCGGAGCGTGAGGCTGATCGTCGTAAGAGCCTATGACTGCGTCGAGCGCCGGATCGCTCTCGAGCGCCTCGACGACGCGGGCGACGGTGTCGGGATAGACTTCGACGTCGGCATCCAGGAATAGAAGGATGTCGCCTTGAGCCTCCGCGGCTCCCCGGTTCCTGGCGGCTGCCGGACCGACCTGTGCCTCTGTGCGGATAACACGAGCACCGTAAGTTGCGGCTATCTGTGCGGAATTGTCGGTCGAGCTGTCGTCGATGACTATCAGTTCGCGAATAAGCCGTGCGGCTGGACGAAGCCCTGCGAGACACCGCGCAAGGTGCTCTTGTCCGTTATGCACCGGAACAATGACAGACACGCCCTGCAGCATGAATTATCTAGTAATTATTATCTAATAATAGTGAGGCTATCTTGGAATAGATGGTAAGTAACGGTACTGAAATCAGCAAAAGTGTCACGCGCCTGTTGACAAAATGCCATTGGGCAACGTCGAACGCGCCTGAACTCCGTTTGGACCTTACGCCTGAAGCCCATTCGGACCGCGAGGGAACGGTCTGACATGTTGAATCAGTAACTTAGGTCTCGCGGAGCGCCCAAGGGCCACCAGATCAGCTTGAGGTGAAAGCAGGATGAGAATTGCATTTATGAGCGAAAACAGGCTCGCCAAAACCCTGAAAACAAAGAGAACTGCATAGAATTCACATAACGCAAGAAACCGTCTTGGCCTCCTTAATAAGCAGGAGGTCCGCGGTTTGGAGTCCGCGAACGCCCGTTAATAAAATCAGCGGGGAATCGTTTGTGACGCGGATTGTCGGGCAGTCTTCCATCAATCCGATTGCAGCGATCTATTGGCGACTCAACGCACTGGCCGGTTGCTCTTAGCGTAGTCCGATGTCTTACGGATCACGCCGTCCGTCTCATAGTCAAGGACCGCCTCGCCGCCGCTGGTATCGACGCGGCCCGCGGGGCCAATATGTGGCGCAACAACGCCGCAGAGAAGGTCGGCATGCGGCCTTCGGCCGCTCCGAAAATGTACCGGCTGACCGGCGTGCGTGGGTTCCCGAGCTGGTCTGCGATCTGCAACAGTTCCTCGAAAACCTGGTTCGAGAAAACCCGTCCGACCATTCTCTCCTTGTTAAAGGCTTAGAACCGATCCCAGATGGCTGGCGGGCCTGCGCTCCCAAACGCGATTTCCTACCGCGCTATCCGATGATCCTCCACCGAGGCGGTTTTCCGGACGGCGGTTGACCTGAGTGCTCCGCACCTAATCCACCAGCCCCAAAGCCATCACGGTTGGCCCGGCCACGATGCCGATCAACTCCTTCCCGTCGAATTCATAAACCATCGGGGATGCGTGCCAGTTCGCATTCAGGTGGAATGTCCAAAGCGTTGCGCCCGTGCGCGCGTCCGCTGCGACGAACGCCCCGCTGTCTTCGCCGTAGAAAACGAGGCCGGAAGCCGTGGCAAGCGTACCGCCCCACGTATCGGCGGCCCCGATTTGCGGCGCTTCCCACCTCACATCGCCGGACTGCAAATCGAGGGCGCGCAAAATCCGACGAGGTTTCGGATTTGCGTCAACTCGCTGCGCTCCGCCCAAAAAATCCTGCCCCTGCGCAAATTCCTCGTTTCGCTTGGTATACACCGAGCATTTCTCGTTGGTCTGCATGAAAAACAGATTCGACGCGGAATCGAACGAAGGCGAATACCAGTTGGTGGCGCCGTCCTGCGACGGGCAGACACGAGTTCCGGCGGTCGTTGGCTCTTGACGGGGCTCGAGAACCGGGCGTCCGTCGACTCCGATGCCCTTCGCCCAGGTCAAGCTTTTGACGAACCGCCTGGCAAGGAGCAATTTGCCGTCAGTGCGGTCGAAAACATAGAAGAATCCATTGCGATTCCCCTGCACGAGCAGTTTACGTGGACGGCCTTCCCAACTCGCATCGATCACCAGCGGCGTTTCGGCCGCGTCCCAATCCCACAGATCGTGAGGCGTTGTCTGGTAATACCACTTCAACTTTCCGTTCTTTGCATCAAGAGCCACAATGCAATCGCTGTAGAGGTTATCCCCCTGGCGCTCATCGCCGTTGTAGTTCTCTCCCGGATTACCGGTTTGCCAGAAAATCGTGTCGGTGCTCGCGTCATAGACGCCGGTGAACCACCCCACTGCGCCTCCGTGAGCGATGCCCTTCCCTTTCCAGGTTTCGGAACCCGGTTCTCCCGGCGTGGGTACCGTCCAGAACCGCCAGACCTCTTTTCCGGTCGCCTGATCGAACGCTGCGATGAAGCCGCGCGACCCCTGCTCACCCCCACCGGTGCCGGTCACCACCAGATTGCCTACCGCGAGAGGCGCCGAACTGATGCTGTAGTAATGCGAGTCGCCCACTTCCGTGTTCCAAAGGGGTTTTCCGGTGGACCAGTCGAGCGCGATCAGGTGGGCGTTGTGCGTGGCCATGAAAATCCGTCCATTTGCGTATGCCGCTCCGCGATTTGGCGGCATGCCGCGCCCGCCCGGCTGCTGATAATGCCAGATCGGATGACCGGTACCGGCGTCGAGAGCAAAACATTCTCTACCAGCCGTCACATACATGACGCCGTCTACAACGAGCGGGGTCGTCTGCAACGAGGCCGCGTTTGGAACGGTGAATGTCCAGTTTGGCGCGACCCGCCTCACATTGGACTTATTGATCTGCGTCGCGCGTGTGAACCGATTGCCGCCGATATCGCCGTTGTAAGTGGGCCAATCGGTCTGCGAGGTGACTTCGCGAAATTTCCCGCCCGGAAGTTTCCGCAGCAGATGGAGACGCCCGTCTCCAGTGCGCAGCACAGCCTCGTCGAAGGCCTCGGAGACAATGGCGCCTTCAAGGGTGCCATAGCCTGCCAGTTCGACCTTCGCTTCGTAAGGCTGAAAATCGAGCGCGGTTGTGGGCTGCAACGTGCGGAGAAATGCGGTCAATGAAACGAGCTCCGCATCCTTCAAATTGTTTGCGGGCATTCCGCGCTGCGGAAGTCCTTCGAGAATAGTGCTTCGGAGCTGCGGATCGGCCAGGTTCGGGATGCGGCGGGCAATGGCGGGTCCCCTCTCGCCCCCATTCCCGTCCGCCCCGTGACAAACGGAACAGCGCGATTCGAACGTTTTTCGCCCTTCGGCAATGGAAATCGCGGGGTGAGGGGCGCAGGCGGCAAGCGCCAGGCATGCCAGAGGCGCTGCTTTCAAAGCATTCATAAACGTTATCTGAGGATAGCGACCTGATGAAGGCGAAGGTCGAACTCGAATCGGGCTGCGCAACAGTCCGAGATTTCAAACGCTGGATGACGCGTTGAGTCGCATTCGCTGATTTCTCTATTGCTTCGGTCGCGTTTTATGCCGAAAGTATGGCGGCGCGACTCCGATCGGCCTCGCCCACTACACTGGACTGAGCCCGAATGCGCGTCTCGCCCGCCAGACCGATTGTTACCGCTCTCGCCGCTATGCTCCTGAGCGTTTGCCCGCTTGCCTGCCGAAGAGCCAAGCCTAACGCGGAGCGTGTACGACTCACTTCCAACCAGACCGCGGACCCGGTGGTCAGCAGCGCAATTTCTCCGGACGGTCGCGTGCTCGCCTATTCCGATTCGGGCGGCATTCACATCCGGAATCTCCAAAGCGGCGGAACGCGGACCGTAGTCTGGCCTGAAGCTCTGGAGCCCAGGTCGAAAGCTGCAGTAGCCGATTGGTTCCCCGATGGATCCGCGCTCCTTGCGAACACTGGCGAAGGCGCTTCGTCCGCTGTTTGGGTCATTCCTGTTGCGGGAGGCAATCCCAGAAGGATCGCCACCAATGGCGTGGGTTCGTCGGTGTCGCTCGATGGTCGCCTGATCGCATTGGCTCGCGGTAGCAAGGTCCATCTGATCGAAGCGACTCGGGGTTCCGAACAGCGAGTCCTCGATCTCGGCCCGGGCGGCTCAATCTCCCGCGCGCAATGGTCACCGGACGGCGATCGCATCGCTTTTCTGAGGCGCACACCAGCAGTCTCAGGCCAGACCGTGACAATTGAAAGCGTGCCGGTCTCCGGCGGGGTCAATGTTACTCTGTTCTCCGATCCGAATCTGAATGATTTTTCCTGGCTGACGGACAGTCAACTGGCCTACACGATCGAAAACCGTATGCAAGCGACGTGCAACCTTTTCGTCGCGGCCTCGAACAAAAGCGGAACCATGCCCCTGCGGAGATCCGAGCGCCGTACCCGATGGCTTGGCGGATGCGCGGAGGGCATCAATCCCACTGGTGACGGGACTTCCGTGTCTGTGCTGGCCAAGGATGCGCGCTCGGCCGTCTACATCGCGGATCTCGATACCTCAACACACCGAATCTCGCCGCCCAGACTACTTACGGCTAGCGAGGGTGACGATGACCCGAACGCGTGGCTTACAGATGGAAAGACGGTCGTATTCGACTCCAACCGCACCGGGCGTAATCGGCTTTTCCTACAATCGCCGGGAGACATCGCGCGGGAGATCGCAGGCGCGGGAGAGGATATTCTCTGGCCCAGATTGAGCCCGGACGGCCAATGGATCGTCTATCAGGTTCTCAATGGACTTGCCACGAGTGGAGAGACTGCTGTCACCTTCACCGGGAACGTGCCGCTCATGCGCGTGCCGGTTCACGGAGGCTCCGCCCAAACCATATTCAACGCCCATTTGCACCTTTCGCACCGTTGCGCGGTCGGCCCAGGCAAGCCGTGCGCGATCTCTGAACTCGCGTCGGGAGGAAGACAATTGCTGTTTACGTCGTTCGATCCGCTTTCCGGACGGGGGCGAGAGTTGGCGCGCTTCGATATCAATCCGCGGGCTTACTATAGCTGGGACCTGGCGCCCGACGGCTCTCGCATCGCGGTTGCGAAGTACGGTGAAGAGAAGATTCACATTCTTCAGCTCGACGGATCAAAACCGACCGAGATTACTGTGCGTGGCTGGACACGGCATCAGGGACTCGACTGGTCCGCAGATAGCAATGGTTTTTACCTGGGAACGGAAATGGCGGGCGGCGCCGCGTTGCTTTTTTCGGATCTCAAGGGCAACACGAATCTCCTGTGGCAACAGCCGAACGCGGCTCGCGCATCGGGTATTCCGTCCGCCGATGGGCGCCATCTGGCGCTCATCGGGTGGAAGGAACAGCGGAATGTCTGGCTGCTGAAAGGTCTCTGACGGGAACGTTTTACCGCGATCGAAACGTGGCGAGGTCCTGATAGTAATAACCGGTCTTTCCGATCCTGCGCCAATTCTGAGGCGGCGTGTTGCCATCGTGCGCATACGCCACAAGCGCGCAGCGTTCGATCCTGTAGCTGCGGCGCCGACCAAAATCCATTAGTATGGTCGAACCGTACCTCGCTGACGACCGTCGCCGTCAGTTGACGTGCCCAATTCAGATCCGCCAATCGATCGCAGATGCCAGAGATAAGCCCCGGGATCAGCAGCAGGAAGATCCGATCGTGGCTTTGCATCGGGAATGATCGCGTATATTTGCTAGTCACTGCAGCGAGCAGCGTCCTGACAACCCCTACCGGACGCACGTCGTGAGGTCGAACGCTGGCAAGTTCGGCAGAATTGAGCCTGTTCAGCGGCCTGATATAATCCCGCCGAAAACAAGGAGAAGCCCGCGTGCCACGTTCAGCGCTGATAATCCGATTTTTATTGATAACGGCCTTGGCGGGCGCCATCTTTGCGCAGGAGCCTGTAAGCGTCTTCACCGCCGAGCAGGCGGATTCGGGGCGCGTGATTTACAACCGGAACTGTTCGTCATGTCACGGCCTACAGTTTGAAGGCTCGGGTGATGCTCCGGCGCTTACGGGTGGCACTTTTCTGCTGAAGTGGCGTTCGAAAATGGTAAGTGAGCTATTCGGGCTTATTCTTCAGACGATGCCGCCGACAAATCCCGGATCACTGGGCGAATCGGCCGCGCTCAACGCCACCGCATACCTTCTGCAAAGCAATGGCGCCTCGGCGGGACAAACGGCCCTTACTGGTGGAACGGCAACGACAATAATGGACACCGTTGGCTCAGGGCGCAGAGAAGGCATCGGAACGCAGATCGAGGGGCCGGGGCGTGGAGGACGTGGCGCAACTTCCGTGGCGCTGGGCGCCGGATCCACAGCGGGACAAAACAGAGGCGGGGAGGGCATGCCGCGGCGCGGCGTCACCGTGGCCGGCGAAGTCCGGAATTATGTCCCGGTGACGCCCGAGATGCTGAGGAATCCGCCGCCCGAGGACTGGCTCATTTTCGGCCGCAACTACCAGCGCCACAGCTATAGCCCGCTGAAGCAGATAACGCGCGATAACGCAAAAAACCTGCAACTCAAGTGGATCTGGGCGATGAATGATTCCGGGGCGAATCAGACGACGCCCATCGTTCATAACGGCATCATTTATCTCGCAAGTCCCAGCAATATTGTGCAGGCCCTGGACGGCCGGACCGGCGATCTGATCTGGGAGACACGCGTCGGGCCGGATCAGGCGCCGGGGTATGGCGGTATCCGCAGCATCGCCATCGCCGAAGACAAGGTGTTCCTGCCGACGAGCGACGCGCATATGGTTGCGCTCGACGCGCGGACCGGAACGATTCTGTGGGATACGCCCGCGTCAGACAAGCCGCATGTTTCGACCAGTGGCGCCATCGTGATCGGCGACAAGGTTCTGATGGGGCTGACCGGGTGCGCGCGGTTCGACGGCGAGGGCTGCTACATTTCGGCGTTTGACATTCACACGGGCAAGCGCGCCTGGCGATTCTATACGATTCCGCGCGAGGGACAACCGGGTAGCCAGACCTGGGGAAACCTGCCGATGAACAATCGCGCGGGGGCGGAAACGTGGCTGGCAGGGAGTTACGATCCCGAACTCAACCTTACTTACTGGGGTGTCGCCCAATCCAAGCCGTGGAATTTTCTCAGCCGCAGGCTGACGCCATTCGACAAGACACTATACGCGAACTCGACGGTGGCGCTGAATCCGGATACAGGAAAGCTGGCTTGGTATTTCCAGCATGCGCCGGGCGAGTCGTTCGACCTCGACGAGGTATTCGAGCGGGTGCTGGTTGATATCGGAGATCAGAAGCTCTCGTTGAGCGCAGGCAAGGCGGGCATTCTTTGGAAGCTCGATCGAAGGACGGGGCAATATCTCGGTCACAAGGAGATGGTGCAGCAGACGGTCTGGCAGTCGATCGATCCGAAGACCGGGGCGCCGCGATACCGCAACGACATCCTCGAGATGCAGTTGAATAAGCCAAGCAACGTGTGCCCGAGCACGGAAGGCGGAAAGAACTGGCAGGCGATGAGCTATTACCAACCGGGGCGCCTTCTGATCGCGCCGCTGAGCCAGTCCTGCATGGAGTTCACGGCGCGCGAGGTGGACTTCAGCGGCAACGGCGGAGGCGCCGGGGGCGACCGCAAGTTTCTTTCCATGCCTGGGACGAACGGAAACATCGGAAAGCTGGCGGCGTACGACGTCGCGACGCTCCGGGAGGTATGGAAATACGAACAGCACGCTCCGTTTCTCACGGCAGCGTTATCGACGGCGGGTGGCTGGGTGCTGGTGGGCGATATCAACCGCGGCGTGCATATTCTGGATGCGACGACCGGTCAGGTGTTGTGGGAGACCCGGCTGGGGACGTCGGTGCAGGGGTTTCCCGTGACCTACAGCGCCGGGGGCAAGCAGTACATCGCCGTGCTGACAGGTCTGGGCGGCGGAAGCCCACGCAACGTGCCGGCAGTGATCGCGCCGGATATAAAGATTCCGCAGAGCGGCCAGGCGCTATATGTGTTTGCATTGCCGTAAGAGAGGCGTTAAATCTTCCCGGATAACTGGCGATTCTCCGATTCCCTGGCGCGCAAACAGAGTCTGTATCAGAAGGATCGCAAATCAGCCACGATCCAGGAGGCTCCTGTAATCAGGAAAGTCAGGCCGAATTCGGACCAGTTCAGATGCGTCTCCGGGTGAGCGATCAGGCGCGGAATCCAAACCAGCATGCCAAAGAGCGCCAGCATGAGGGTCATCAGGCGTAGCCCAAGGCGTGCCCGGTCATTAATGAGAATGGCAATCGCCGCGAGTGCAAACGCGATCGTCGTGAGTGTGGCCCAAAACATCTGATTTGGCGGAATCCACGGCGGAACCAGGTTAGCTGTCAGACGGAGATAGAGTATCTGACTCAGCATAAACGAAATGGCGCAGACTCCCAGTCCAAGCCGCGCCACTCGACCGAAGGCTACAGCCCGGACTTCATTCGCTTCAGTTGCGGCGTACAAGGCAATCGCGCCGCAGAGTGAGCAAAACTGTTCGAAGAAGCTCCCGTAATGCGCGTAGACGGTCGGTGCGGAAAGAATGCCGGGGAGGCAGGCAAGCGAGAAAAGCAAATAGACAACGCCGAGCGCGATCGATGCCAGGCGCACGGTCCGCGGGTACTGCATCCCAATCCCGCCGGCGATTTGAACGATCATGAGACACCCACCGATGGCGGCGCCAAAAGGCAGATTCCAGATCTGACTCAGGGTTTGCCAGGTGTCAGAGTCGTACCACATCAGTGCGATGACGCCGAACAGCACCGCCGCCGCGCCAAAGACAATCCGACCGTACAACTCTGTTTTCATGGGGAAACAATAACGCTCTTGCGTCGATGAGGCGCATCTGTTCCCGATTTGATGGTAGAGAATAGCGTGATGCCTTCGGTTTCGGTCGCGCCGCCATCCCTCACCCATCTGTCGGCCGACACCTCATCCTCCACACTCCCTCCGCTGGGCCCAAATCTGAAAGTGTTGCTGATCTGGCCGCGATTTCCGCCGTCGTTCTGGGGATTTGAAGGCGTATTGGACATGCTCCCGGAAGCGGCTATGACACCTCCTCTCGGACTCATTACCGTGGCTGCTCTTTGTCCGCCAACCTGGACGCTTAGATTGAAAGACCACGCCTTCGACGAAATTACCGATGAAGACTTCCGCTGGGCCAGTCTCGTAATGGTCAGCGCAATGCACGCTCAACGCGGTGACGCAAGGGCAATTCTGCAGCGGGCGCGATCGCTCGGAATTCGCACGTTTATCGGCGGGCCGTGGGCATCAAGCGAACCCGAAGTCCTGAGCCGTTTTGCGGATCACGTAATGGTGGGCGAGGCGGAAGAAGTGTTTGCAGGAATCGCACAGGCTCTGGAAGAGGGAACGGCGCGGACGATCTATCGCGTTGCGGATAAACCGGACATATCGCGCAGCCCCGTTCCGAGGTTCGACCTGTTACGTCGCGAGATGTACACTTCGATGCCGGTGCAGTTCTCCCGAGGCTGCCCGTTTCAATGCGATTTCTGCGACATCATCACGATCTACGGGCGGAAGCCGCGCACGAAGTCGTCCGCACAACTGATTGCGGAACTGGATCGATTGCGCGAGTTGGGCTGGCGCAATGAAGTATTCATCGTCGACGACAACTTCATCGGGAATGCCAGAAATGCGCTGCAGTTATCACGTGACCTGGAGGATTGGGGGAACCGCAACGGACGGCCATTCTCCTTCTATACGGAAGCGTCGGTCGATCTGGCGGACCGGCCCGAACTGATGAACGCAATGGTCGGCGCGAACTTCATGTACGTATTCCTCGGAATCGAAACGCCTTCGGAGGAAGCGCTCAAAGGCTCGAAGAAATTCCAGAACCTGCGGAGAGACATTCTGGAGCAGGTTCGCGTCATTCAGGCGGGCGGCCTATGGGTTTTGGCGGGATTCATCGTGGGCTTCGATTCGGACGACGAGACGATATTCGCGCGTCAAAAGGAATTCATTGAGAAGGCGGCTATCGCGTGGGCCATGACGGGCATGCTACAGGCTCCGCCAACCACGCCGCTTTTCGATCGCATGAAAAAGGAAGGCCGTCTGTTCGAAGAGAGCGAGGGGACCTCGAACTTCAGCGCGCCGAATTTCCGTACATCAATGCCTCTGCCGGTCCTGCTGCGGGGCTTGAGCGGACTATTGTTCGATTTGTACGAACCCGAGGCTTTCTTCCGCCGCGCGCTTCGATCGCTAGAGGCCTGGAATACGCGGCCGACTCAGAGACCGCCGCAGTTGCCGATGTCCTATAATCTGCGGCTGTTGGCGTCGTCCTTTTGGACCCAGGGAGTGCGTTCAGACTACCGTTCGTCGTATTGGAAGTTTCTATGGAAGCTGGCGAGGCGCTACTGGAACGACGAGGCAAAGTTGTGGATGGGATCGATGGTGCTGCTTTCCGGGCACCACTTTCTCATCTATGCGCGCCAAGTTGCCGATGAGTTGGAGCGGGACTGCCTGGCTTTGGGAGCGGTTGCGTCGGACCGCTAAACGGCCGGTGAGCCAGACCCGCCTCTCCATACGTCAGATCTGTAGCGCAACCTCGAACGGAAGCCTCGAAGCGAATTGCTGACAAAACTCGAAAGCGCACGCCACGCGCGTTTTGGAAGTGATTGATTCTAAACTGGAGCCATCCGCCGGGCTTGAACCGGCGACCTGCTGATTACCAATTGTAGGGCGAGGCGCCCATGGTTTACGCTAGCGTCTATTTTAACTGCTTGGAAGGATCGCACGTGGCGTTTTGTTCACGGAATCCACCTGTTTCTATCGCCGTGGCTCCTCTGCTGGCTCCCTCGAAATGCTAAATAGCTTGGGCTGTGATTGCTTTGGCCTTTGCCCGAAGCTCTTCCATCATCTGGTCGATAGCTTTTAGCTCTTCTGTAAGCTCGGCGATTCGTGCTTCGTTTGTCTCCGAGTCCTTGGCCATCCTGAGCGCCTTTTGCCAATTCTTTTAGGGCCTTTTCCGTCTGAAGGCAGGACACTGTATTGATCTGAGTGTGCTGCGGCTCTTCACCCATGCGACAGATATTACCGCGCCTCAATGTCAACCCCAAATTTCAACGCGAAACCAGAGCGAATTTCCGCGATTCGGTTTGTTCCTCTGATTTTGCTTTCGTGCAACCCCGTAAAGGAACCTTAAGTTAACAGCCTGTGAGTCGCACATAGAGGGCGCATTTGCTCACCGAGGTGCGGGAGAGCACGAAAGGGCAGTTGGTCGAAACCGCGGCTTGCGGGTTCAGCTCCGTAAAATCGAGTTTTCATCAGGAAGGCATGCCACCCCTACCGGCTCCGCTGGAGGGATAGAATACGTCAGCAGGAGGCTGATCTCGATGGTGATCACCCGGCGTTCGTTTGTAAAAATCGGAGTTGGCGGTGCGGTCGTTTCCACGCTCGGATTCGATCTTCAACCCGCCTTTGCTCAGGCGCGAGAACTAAAGATCGCACGCACGACCGAGACGCGCTCCACGTGTCCTTATTGTTCGGTCAGCTGCGGCGTCATCATACACACGCTCGGGGATAAGGCGAAGAATGTGACGCCTCAGGTGGTTCACGTCGAAGGCGATCCCGATCACCCGATCAACCGTGGCACGCTTTGCCCGAAGGGCTCGTCGCTCCAGCAGGACATTGTGAATGATCGCCGGCTGCTCAAGCCGCAGGTCCGCCGTGCGGGTTCCGATCATTGGGAAGACATCTCATGGGACAAGGCGATCGATGAGATCGCGCATCTTGTTAAGAAGACCCGCGACGACACCTTTATTGAGAAAGACAGCCAGGGGCGGACCGTTAACCGTTGCGAGAGCATCGCATGGAACGGCGGCTGCACCGATACCAACGAATTCAATTACCTCATCGTGAAGGCGATGCGGAGTCTTGGCGTCGTCTACCTGGAAAACCAGGCCAGGGTTTGACACGGTCCAACGGTCTCCAGTTTGGGGCCCACGTTTGGACGCGGCGCGATGACGAATGGCTGGATCGACATCAAAAACACAGACATGATGTTGATCATGGGCGGCAATCCGGCGGAGAACCATCCGTGCGGATTCAAATGGCCCATTGAAGCCAAGCGGCAGCGCAATGCAAAGATGATCGTTGTCGATCCGCGGTTCACGCGCACCGCCGCAACCGCGGATCTGTTTCTGCAGATTCGTGCGGGGACCGATATCGCCTTTCTCGGCGGTCTGATCCGTTATGTGATCGAGAACGGCCGTTACAACAAGGAGTACCTGGGGAACTTCACGAACGCTGGATTCGTAATCGACGAGGGTTTCAAGCTGCCGGAAGACGGCTTATTTTCCGGCTATAACGCGGCAACGCGCAGTTACGACAAGTCAACCTGGAACTACGAACCGAAGGGCGGCTCGGCGGCTAAATCAGGCGCGCCTGCAGCTCTCCCTGCCAGGGCGGCTTTTGATCCTGCTCTCGAGCAGCCGCGTTGCGTTTTTCAGTTGCTCAGGCAGCAGTACTCGCGTTACACCCCGGAGCTCGTCGAACGGGTCACCGGCATACCGCGCGCGGATTTTCTCAAAGCCGCCGACCTCTTTACTTCGATTCGCAAAGACGGCGATATGCAGCAGGCCGGGACCGTCATTTATGCAGTCGGCTGGACCCAGCACAGCTTCGGAACGCAGATCATCCGCACTGCGGCCATGCTCCAGCTTCTTCTCGGCAATGTAGGGCGAGCAGGCGGTGGCGTCGATGCGCTGCGCGGACACTCGAATATTCAGGGGGCGACCGATCTGGCGGGCGTTTTCGATATTCTGCCTGGTTACCTGAAGGTCCCTACTCCCGCCGATTCGGATTTCGAATCCTGGATCAAACGAATTACTCCAACGGCGTCGAAGCCGGATGGCTGGGATTCTTACAACTACTGGAGCAACACGCCGAAATTCGCTGTGTCGCTCCTCAAAGCCATGTACGGCAACGCCGCGCAGAAGGAGAACGGCTGGGCGTTCCACTTTCTGCCGAAAGTCGATCGGCAGTATTCGTGGGCCGACATGTGGGATGCCATCTATGCGGGCAATGTCAAGGGCCTTTTGAGCTTCGGCATGAATGGAGTCGCCATCGGTCCGAATTCGCAGAAGAATATTGATGCATTGAAGAAAGCCGACTGGCTGGTGGTCTGCGAAATCTATCCCGACGAAACCAGTGAATTCTGGCGCTCGCCGGGCGTGAGCGCGGACGAGAGGAAGAAGATCAATACGGTCGTCTACCGTCTTCCGGGCGCAGGCTTCGCTGAGAAGGACGGTACCTTCGTCAACTCCGCCCGCTGGCTGCAGTGGAAGTACGCCGCAGTGCCGCCTCCGGGCCAGGCAAAGGTAGACCAGGAGATTCTGGCCAGGATTTTCCTGCGCGTGCGTGATCTGTACCAGAAGGAAGGCGGGAGATTCCCCGACGCCATCACGAATCTCACCTGGAACTATACCGATCCCAATAATCCGTCGCTCTCGGAAGTGGCGCGCGAGATTAACGGCCGCGCCCTCGCCGACGTTACGGATCAGAAGACGAATCAGACCATCAAAGCCGGACAGCAACTCCCCGGCTTTGCGTTCCTGCGTGACGATGGTTCGACGTTGTCCGGCAATTGGTTGTACTGCGGTTCATGGACTGAGGCCGGGCCGTTGATCCAGCGCCGCAGTTCCGAAGATCCGTCGGGCCTCGGCATCTATCCGAACTGGGGCTGGTCGTGGCCCATGAATCGACGGGTGATGTATAACCGCGCTTCCTGCAATCTTTCCGGCAAGCCCTGGGATCCGAACCGTCGCCAGATCTGGTGGGATGAATCGCGCAAGTCCTGGACTGGCAATGACGTGCCGGATTTCAAGGCCGACTCGCCGCCGGCCGATCACATGGGCCCATTCATTATGAACCCGGAGGGGGTGGGACGTATCTTCGTGCCTCTCTCCGGTCTCGCGGACGGCCCGTTTCCGGAATACTACGAGCCGGTCGAGAGCCCGATCACCAATGTCTTGCATCCCGGCCAATCCACGAATCCCGTAGCGAAGAGATTCTCATCGGGGCTGGATAAATTAGGCACACCGGCGCAGGGCTACAACATTGTCTGCACCACCTACCGGCTGACCGAGCACTATCATTACTGGACCAAGAACAATCCGATGAACGTGCAGTTGGTGCCGGAACCATTCGTCGAAATCCCCGCCGAGCTTGCAGACCAGCTTGGGATTCGCGGCGGTGAAAAGGTCAAAGTGACGAGCGCCCGGAGCCAGTACATTGCCAAAGCATTTGTCACTCGGCGCATCAAACCCATGACGGTCGATGGCAAGAAGACTTACCAGATCGGCATTCCCATTCATTGGGGCTACCGCGGCATCGCGGAAGATGAGGGCAAAACGGCGCGGACGCTAGCGAATCTTCTCTCCCCCGCCGTAATCGACCCCAATGCGTTCACGCCGGAATTCAAGGGATTTCTGGTGAAGGTTGAGAAGGCCTGAGGACAGCCGCATGGCGACAGGAACACTTGAAGTCAAAGCGATTTCGGGACATTCGGGAGCGGCCCCAGGCGAAAACGCCAAACGGGCCGAAGGCGGAGGCGTTTGCAAACTGATCGATGTCACCACCTGCATCGGCTGCAAGGCATGCGAGGTCGCGTGTTTGGAATGGAATGGCTATCCCTTCCAGCCCACCGCCTTCGACAACACCTACCAGACGATGCCCGACACGCAGTGGAACTATTACAACCTGATTCGGTTCAATGAGCATGAGTTTGAGGATGGGTCCTTCGGCTTGCTCATGCGCAAGGATCAGTGCATGCACTGCGCGGACCCCGGCTGCCTGCGGGCCTGCCCGGCCGAAGGCGCTATTGTTCAGTACGCGAATGGCATCGTCGATTTTCAGCAGGAGAATTGCATCGGCTGCCAGTATTGTGTGACCGGCTGCCCGTTCAACATCCCGAAATTTAATTCGGAAACAAAGAAAGTCTTTAAATGCACGCTCTGTTCGGATCGTGTCGCTGTCGGGCTTGAGCCTGCCTGCATCAAGGCCTGCCCCACAGGCTGCCTGCACTTCGGAACCAAGGACGATATGAAGGAGCTCGCCGAAACAAGCGCGGCGCAGTTACGCGAGCACACATCGCACAGGAACGCAGGCGTCTACGATCCGCCGGGAGTCGGAGGGACGCAGGTGATTTATGTGCTCCACGACATCCGGAAGCCGGAAGCTTACGGCGGGTTGCCATCGAATCCCCGGATTCCGGTACTCGTGAAACTCTGGAAGGGACCGATGAAATGGATCGGCGGCCTCGCCATGCTGGGAGGCGTGCTGGGCGCCGTTTTCCATTCGATGCGCTTCGGCCACAAGCCTGAGTATCCAGTCGACAAAGAGAAAGAAGGCAAAGTGAAAGAACCCGGGGAGCCAAAGGCGTGACACCCTCCGATCGCGATCCGATTCTTCGCTATTCGTTCGAGGAGCGGCTCACTCATTGGATAGTTGGGCTGGCGTACCTCTACCTGCTGCTGAGTGGACTTGCGCTTTTCACTCCGCACCTCTACTGGCTGGCCGCGGTGCTGGGCGGCGGCCCGACGGTTCGATTCTGGCATCCGTGGATGGGAATTCTGTTCTCGGTTGCCATCCTCTGGATGCATCGCATCTGGCATGCGGATATGAGGGCCACGGAGGCGGACCGGAAGTGGAATCAAGAGATCGGGAAATACGTTCAGAACCGTGATGCGGAGATGCCCCCGGCCGGGCGATTCAATTCCGGGCAGAAGCAGTTTTACTGGGTAATGCTATGGGGGATGTTCCTGCTCCTTGTAACAGGAATTGTGATGTGGCTCCCCGAATATATCTCGCGAAGCTGGATGGCAGTTCGACCCGTGATGGTGATGCTGCATGAGATCGGCGCTCTGATTACGCTTGGCGCGTTCATTATTCATGTATATATGGGGCTTTTCGTTGTCCCCGGGGGCTTCGATGCCATTGCCCACGGCTATGTCTCACGCAAGTGGGCGCAGACGCATCATCGCCTTTGGTATAACCAGATCGCCGGGGACGAGCAGCGCGAATCGCATCTCTGACTGGGATTGAGAATGATTCCTTTTTCCTGGGACCAGCGCATCCATCGCGCGGAGGAACTGGCCCGTGAGATTCCAGCCACTTCGGAATTGCTCACGTTTTATGGGGAAATTGCGCGCTTTCAGAAGCGTGTCTTCGAAGCCTGCCCGGACAGCGGATTGAGCTGCTGGACTCCCGTCCTGCTGGATCTGGTGGCGCGCATCGGCCCACCCGTTCTGGCCGAGGCGGCTCGAACGCTTGATCCTGCTCTTTTCGATTCATTGAACTGCGCCGTTCCGGAACTTCAGTTTTTCGCGCGCGCTCTCCGGCAGCCATACCTGGAAGCTCTGGCAGCGCGAAACGCTGTTCCCGCCCGTAACGCGGGCGCTCAATGCCCCGCCTGCGGCGAGAAGCCGCAGGCGACCATCCGGCGCGGCGAAGGCGAAGGCGGAAAGCGATTCCTGCTCTGTTCGATGTGTTCGAGCGAGTGGGAGTTCCGCCGGATCTTGTGTCCGGGCTGCGGCGAGGAGAACAAGGACAAGCTGCCGGTTTTTACGTCCGAGCAGTTCCCCTATGTCCACCTCGAAGCCTGCGATACATGCGGCGGTTACCTCAAATCGATCAATCTGACGAAGGACGGCCGCGCTGTTCCACAGGCCGACGAAATCGCCACGACCGCGCTCAACATCTGGGCCGAGGAACAGGGATACACAAAGATTCAGGTCAATCTGCTCGGCATGTAAGCTCCGGCGAACAGCTATAGTCTTCGAAGAGCCCGTCCGACGACAAATGGGCTAGTTCCAAAGCATCGCGGAGATGCGATCCTAACTAATCTTTCGCAGTTGGCGGGGTTGGTGGCAGATAAGTCATTCATCAGTGAAGGGATCTAAAAAGGTCTCGACCACAAAACGTGGGTCTCGCTGACGAAACTGCTGACAAAGACTCGAAACCCCGCATGGCGCGCGCATGCAAGCTATTGATTTTAAACTGGAGCCACCCGCCGGGATCGAACCGGCGACCTGCTGATTACGAAGAACAATCCCCGGCTCTAAGCA
>Ga0126381_100003047_pt1 | contig 18230 bp, 10 predicted proteins | sample PanSoiMetPlot_28_FD_96465 | JGI IMG/M metagenome (GOLD analysis project Ga0126381, IMG submission 96465) | Tropical forest soil microbial communities from Panama - MetaG Plot_28 | ecosystem: Environmental > Terrestrial > Soil > Tropical forest > Bulk soil | place: Panama | collected 2016-02-17
AAAAGGTCGTTCCTTGCACTTGAGCGGCCAATCCGCTAAACTCCATAGATGTGCCCGGGGTAAATCCTGGGCCGTCAATAACACCACGGCTTTTGGACCTGTTCGAGTGCGATAGGCGCCAGGGTTTCAGGCGTATAGCCTCCAGGTTCCCCGAAAACGGGCTGGCAATTGCGGTGGGAGACGAGGACCTGATGGCTAAACCCAGCAAGAATATAGCGAAGGCGCGCGCGGCTGTAACCAAGCCTGCGTATCCGCTTGCAGAAGCTGTCACCCTGCTCAAGCAGGTGAAGTACGCCAAGTTCGATGAGACGGTTGATCTCACCATGCGTCTGGGTGTCGATACCCGGCATGCCGACCAGATGGTGCGCGGAACAGTAGTTTTGCCGCACGGGCTAGGCAAGACCAAGACTGTCGCCGTGATCGCGACCGGCGATCGCCAGAAGGAAGCGCAGGAAGCAGGCGCCGACTTCGTGGGCGGCGAGGAGATGGTCGAGAAGATCCAGAAAGAGAACTGGACAGCATTTGACGCCCTGATCGCGACGCCCGACATGATGAAGGTCGTTGGACGTCTTGGTAAGGTGCTCGGCCCCAAGGGCCTGATGCCGAACCCGAAGACCGGGACCGTGACCCAGGATGTGGCTGCAGCGGTCAAGGAGATCAAGGCCGGTAAGGTGGAGTTTCGCGCTGACAAGACCAGCTTGGTGCACGTGCCGGTCGGCAAGCTGAGCTTCGATCCGCAGAGGTTGATCGATAACGCGACCACAGTGATCACGTCGATTGTGCGGGCGAAGCCCTCGGCAGCCAAGGGCAAGTACATCAAGAGCATCACGCTGAGCTCGACGATGGGGCCCGGGGTTCCGCTGGATTCGGCGGTGGCTGAGGCGGCAGGCAAGCACTAAATCAGGGATCAGTGGTCAGAGATCAGTTGTAGTCGTGATCCATCGGTTTTGGCCTCGAGTAAAGAGAATTCTGAACGGAGCGCCCGTGGGCGCGGGAGGAGATTGAGTCAACAGAAAGGGATTAAGTACGAGTTGCTGATCTCTTTCTCTGTTCTCTGATCTCTGTGCGGAGCACACAAATGGCTATTTCGAAAGCGAAGAAGACGGAGAAGGTCCAGCAACTGGCAAAGGAGCTGGAGACCTCGACAACCGCGATTATCGGCACGTTCAGCAAGCTGACCGTTGCCAAGGACTATGAGCTGCGCAAGGTAATCCGCGAGGCGGGTGGCAAGTATCGCGTGGTGAAGAACAAGTTGGCAGCTGTTTCGAGCGAAGGCACAAAGATCGCTCCGGCACTGAAGGGCCTCAAGGGCGTGAACTCGGTGGCGTTCACCTCGGGCGACCCGGTTGCGTTGGCCAAGGTGTTCGCAAAGTGGGCAAGCGAGAATGCGGAGTTTCAGTTCAAGCTGGGCATTGTTGACGGCAAGCTGCTGAACGTGGAAGAGGTCAAAGCGCTGGCTACGATGCCGGGCAAGGAAGAGATTTTTGCCAAGTTGCTGTTCCTCATCAACGCTCCAGCGCAGCGGCTGGCGACGGTGATCAACGCAACTGGACGCGACCTGGCGGTTGTGCTGAACCAGGGCGTCGAGAAGGGCAAGTTTGCAGGCGCCGCTTAGGCGGCGCCAGTTCTTAGTTCGGAGTTCATGGTTCGCAGCCTGTGATCCTGAAACCTAAGAACTTTGAACTGTGAACTCAAGAAGGGTTTTGGCGGCAAAGCAGGCGGGAAGGGCGCTGGTCTGGCGCATCGGAAACTTACCGTTTGGGTTTTGCGGCCGGGAATATCAATTTCATCGGATTTGAATGGAGAAAAGACATGGCGGATCTCGCACAGTTGGAAGAACAGATTGTTAGCCTGAGCCTGCTTGAGGCAGCGGCCCTGGTGAAGAAGCTTGAAGAGCGCCTTGGCGTCTCAGCGGCAGCAGCAGCGCCGGTTGTAGTAGCTGGCGGTGCAGGCGCGGGCGCGGCAGCTCCGGCGGCTGAGGAAAAGACCGAATTCCAGGTCATCCTCAAGGATGCCGGCGCGAACAAGATCAACACCATCAAGGCTGTACGCGAAGTTACTTCGCTCGGTCTGAAGGAAGCCAAGGACCTGGTCGACGGTGCTCCCAAAGCCCTGAAGGAAAGCGCGACCAAGGAAGAGGCTGAGGCGATCAAGAAGAAGTTCGAAGGCGTGGCGACTATCGAAGTCAAGTAGTTCGGCACGCGACTTGCAAGACAGGCCGGGACGCGCTACGATAAAGGTTGCGCGTCTTTTCGGCCCATTATGTTTTTTCACTTTTGGGCGAAAACCACACACGGCGCGTCTTGATATTGAGAGTCAAAGGGCACAAGTGGTCGCAACCTCGGCTGGGCCAAGCAGTTGGGGGGCGGACATTAACTTGAATTAAGTGCTCTCGTGTCAGCAGGATAAGGCGGAAGTCCTGTTGACGGATGTCGATTGGCAGGCGGCGGGCAGCAGAAGCGAGCTTTGGGATCGGCGATAGAGGTGCAACAAAATCGGATGGGGGCACAGGCATGAAGCCGCGCTCGTGAGGAATTGCGTCCTTGCGGGCTTTTCGTGTCTCTATCGCGGCAGATTGGGCTTTTCAGCAAAATCTACCTTGCGTTTGCAGACCATGAGGGCCGGGCTAACCGGAAGGTCTGCTCCCGATTGTGCGCAGTCTAACGCAGCACCCTGAAGTGCAGCAACGCCTGTGGCGCGATTTTCACGGCGCCGCAATCAAGTGAACAAGCCTTGGCGCGGGATTCCGGAGCGGCTGGTGTTTCGCCGGGCGTTTCGGTAAGAGCGGGCGGCTCGTAATGGGCCGGTCCGGATCATCGGTATTTTCTTACGTAAACTGTCGGCGCCTCGAGACTCGGGTGCCGGCCCGGCGCGAACCAGGACGGTGGATTCGCTCCGGCGTGACGAGCCTCAGGAGTGAAGCATGCCAAACGAGAAGCGCGCGATTCGCAGCCGGCTCGATTTTTCCAAAATCCCTACAGCAACCCAGATTCCCAACCTGATCGAAGTGCAGCGGCGCTCCTACGAGCGGTTCCTGCAGATGGACAAGCTGCCCAATGAGCGCGATGACTCGGGCCTCCAGTCGGTGTTTGTCTCTGTCTTCCCCATTACCGACTTCCGCGGCATCTCGCAGCTTGATTTTGTCGATTACTCCATCGGCAACTGGGAGTGCAAGTGCGGCCACCTGAAGGGCCTTCACCACCTGCGCACCGCCTGCGTGCATTGCGGCGCGATGGTCATTACGGATCCTTTTCTTCCTGGCGACGTCCTCTGCCACAAGTGCGGCACCTACAACAGGAACATTCCCGACTTTTGCAACAAGTGCGGCGACCCCGTGGGACTGCAGCTGAAGTATGACCAGCAGGAGTGCGAAGAGCGTGGCATGACGTTCTCCGCTCCCTTGAAGGTCACGGTCCGCCTGACCATCTACGACAAGGATGCGGAGACGGGCAACAAAACGATCCGCGACATCAAGGAGCAGGAAGTCTTCTTCGGTGACATTCCGCTGATGACGCCGAACGGGACATTTATTGTCAACGGCACTGAGCGCGTGATCGTCTCGCAGCTGCATCGTTCGCCTGGCGTCTTCTTCGAGACAGCGAACAACCGCACCTACTTCCTCGGCAAGATCATTCCTTATCGCGGTTCATGGGTGGAGTTCGAATACGACCAGAAGAATACGCTCTACGTCCGCATCGACCGCAAGCGCAAGTTCCTGGGAACCATCTTCCTCCGTGCCCTCGGTCTTCGCTCAGATGAAGAGATTCTCAAGACCTTCTATACCGTCGATCGGATTCATATCGCAGACGGGAAGCTGCAGTGGGCAGTTCCGGCGGATCCCAAGCACAGCACGCACCTGCTGGGCGCCAAGCCGGCGCACGCCGTGCTGCACAAAGGCGAGGAGATTGCGCACTCCGGCCGCAAGATTACGCCGAACACGCTCAAGGCGCTTCGTGCTGCGAACGTTGAGAAGGTAGAGGTGGAATCCGCCGAGCTCGATGGCGCGCTGACCGCGGCTGATGTGGTCGACCTGAATACCGGCGAAGTCATCGTCGAAGCGAACGTGGAGTTGACCGCCGACCGCCTGCACAAGGTGATGGCGAGCGGCGCCACAAGCTTTGAAGTGTTCTTCCCCGAGCGCGACGACGTGGGCAACATCATCACCAATACGCTGAAGCGCGACTCGGTGCACAAGCCCGAAGAGGCGCTGATCGAGATCTACCGCAAGCTGCGCCCGGGCGATCCTCCGACGCTGGACACGGCAACTGCGCTTTTCGAGGGCATGTTCTTCGATCCGCGCAAATATGACTTCTCGCGCGTGGGCCGCCTGAAGTTCAATATCAAGCTCTACGAGAACCAGGACGCTACGCCGCTCGATCATCGTACGCTGACCGCAGAGGATTTCTACGCGACCATTCGCTACCTGTTGAAGCTGCGCAAGAACATCGGCGCGGTAGACGATATCGATCACCTCGGCAACCGCCGCGTTCGCGCGGTAGGCGAGCTGATGGAGAACCAGTTCCGCATCGGTCTCGTGCGCATGGAGCGCGCCATCAAGGAAAAGATGAGCGTGTACCAGGAGCTGTCCACGGCGATGCCGCACGACCTGATCAACGCAAAGCCCGTGATGGCCGCGATCCGCGAGTTCTTTGGCTCTTCGCAGCTTTCGCAGTTCATGGACCAGACCAATCCGCTGTCTGAGATCACCCACAAGCGGCGTTTGTCGGCCCTTGGGCCGGGCGGACTTTCGCGTGAGCGAGCGGGATTTGAAGTCCGCGACGTGCACCCGACGCACTATGGCCGTATCTGCCCGATCGAGACGCCGGAAGGTCCGAACATCGGCCTGATTAGCTCGCTGAGCTGCTTTGCTCGGATCAACGAGTACGGTTTTATCGAGTCGCCTTATCGCAAGGTGAAGGACTCGAAGATTCTCGATTACGTGGAGATCACGAACGCAGGTGAAAGCGGTCTGCGCGTCGGAGACCATATTGAGAAGGAAGAGGCGGGCAAGCTGAATGCCTCGCTGAAGAAGCAGGGCAAGCGGTCGATCGACTACATTCCGTACAGCTTCTATCTGTCGGCATGGGAAGAGGACAAGCACACCATCGCACAGGCGAACATCGAGTTCGATGAGCATGGCGTGATCACCGAAGACCTGGTCAACGCTCGCCGGCAGGGCAACTTCGTGCTGGTGAATAGGACCGAGGTCGATTACATCGACGTCTCGCCGAAGCAGCTTGTCTCAGTGGCCGCCTCGCTTGTGCCGTTCCTTGAGCACGACGACGCGAACCGAGCGCTTATGGGCGCGAACATGCAGCGGCAGTCGGTGCCCCTGCTGGTTGCCGAGGCTCCGTTGGTCGGGACCGGCATGGAAGGCGTGACTGCACGCGACTCCGGCGCCGTTGTACTGGCAAAGCGCAACGGCATCGTGGACTCGGTCGACTCCGAGCGCATCATCGTGCGCGTCGAGGGTGAGCACCATCCGACGCAGCTGTCGCGTGAAGTTGGCTCGGACATCTACACGCTCATCAAGTTCAAGCGCTCAAACCAGAACACCTGCATCAACCAGAAGCCGGTTGTGCGGGAGGGTGAGCGCGTCATCAAGGGCCAGGTCATTGCCGACGGCCCCTGCACGGAGCAGGGCGAGTTGGCGCTGGGCCGGAACGTGCTGGTGGCCTTCATGCCATGGCGCGGATACAACTTTGAGGACGCGATCCTGATCAGCGAAAAGCTGGTGAAGGACGATTACTATACCTCGGTCCACATCGAGGAATTTGAGATCGAGGCTCGCGACACGAAGCTTGGACCGGAAGAGATCACGCGCGATATCCCGAACGTCTCGGAGCACGCGCTGCGGGATCTGGACGAGAGCGGCGTGATCCGCATCGGCGCCCAGATCGGCCACGGTGACATCCTGGTCGGAAAGGTCACGCCGAAGGGCGAAACGCAGCTGACTCCAGAAGAGAAGCTGCTGCGAGCGATCTTCGGTGAAAAGGCCGGCGATGTTCGCGATGCTTCCCTCACCTGCCCTCCTGGCATTGAAGGTACGGTCGTTGACGTCCGCATCTTCAGCCGCAAGGGTCAGGAGAAGGACGAGCGCGCCAAACAAATCGAAGCGGAGTACGTTGCCAAGCTCGAAAAGAACCTCGGCGACGAAATCCGAATCCTGACCGACGAACGCCTGAAGCGCCTGGAAGCGATTCTGGGCGGCAGGGAAGTGCTGGCCGACCTGCACGACGAGCGGACCAACAAGCGCCTCATCACGAAGGCCGCGATCCTGGACCGCGAGACGATCGAGCGCATCTCGACCAAGAATCTCAAGCGCATCCGCTACGCTGACAAGGATCCCCGAGTCAACGAGCAGATCGATGAGATTGAAGAGATGACCTCGCGTCAGATCGAAGTTCTGCGCAAGATCACGAACGAGAAGATCGCAAAACTGCAGAAGGGCGACGAGCTGCCTCCGGGCGTGATCAAGCTGGTCAAGGTCTACGTTGCCATGAAGCGCAAGCTGTCGGTCGGCGACAAGATGGCCGGCCGCCACGGAAACAAGGGCGTGATCGCGCGCATTCTTCCTGAAGAGGACATGCCGTACCTGCCCGATGGCACTCCCGTGGAGATCGTTCTGAATCCGCTCGGCGTTCCATCGCGTATGAACGTAGGACAGATTCTCGAAACGCACCTCGGCTGGGCCGCTTACGGCCTGGGCAAGAAGGTCGCGGCGCTGGTGAAGCAGAACAGTGACGTGAGTTTTATCCGTGAGCAGATCCGGAAGGAATTTGCCGGTACTGCAACCCTGCGTCAGCTCGAAGAACTCGATGACGAGACGCTGCTGCGTGTGGCTCATGGCATGGACCGCGGGATCTGGTTCGGAACCGCGGTGTTCGACGGCGCCAAGGAAGAGGAGATCAAGGCGCTTCTGACTTCAGCAGGGCTGCCGGCTTCAGGCAAGACGGCGCTCTACGACGGCATGACCGGCGAGCAGTTCGAGCAGCCGGTAACGGTGGGCTACATTTACATGCTCAAGCTGTCGCACCTGGTCGACGACAAGATTCACGCTCGGTCGATCGGACCGTACTCGCTCATCACTCAGCAGCCGCTGGGTGGCAAGGCGCAGTTCGGCGGGCAGCGTTTCGGCGAAATGGAAGTCTGGGCGCTGGAAGCATACGGTGCTGCCTACATCCTGCAGGAGCTGCTGACCGCGAAGTCCGACGACGTCTATGGCCGTACGAAGATCTACGAGGCCATCGTCAAGGGCGAAGCGGCGATCGAGCCGGGTGTGCCCGAGTCGTTCAACGTGCTGATCCGCGAATTGCAATCGTTGTGCCTCGACGTGGAACTGATCAAGCGTGCCGATCTTGTGCGCAAGGCTCCGGCGCCGGAAGTTGCGGCAGTAGCAGATTAGCTTTTAGCTGTTAGCCGTTAGCTTTTTAGCTCGTTCGTGCAGCCCGAAGACCGGCAAGACGAAGCTAGAAGCTAATAGCTAAGGGCTAAAAGCTCCGAAGGTTTTCGGGTCCTTCTCGAAGGCGGTAACCACCGCTTCCCGGGAAGGAAGGGCCCGACGAAATGAATCCCGGGAGATACCGCGGCGAGTGCCCCAAGGCCCGCCAAGGAGGGTCGCCTTGTTCCGTTCAAATCCGTTTGAACTCACCAGCCCGATTACTGATTTTGACGCCATTCGCATCATGCTGGCTTCGCCGGAGAAGATCCGCAGCTGGTCACATGGTGAGGTCACCAAGCCGGAAACCATCAACTATCGTACCTTCAAGCCGGAGAGGGACGGCCTCTTCTGCGCTCGCATTTTTGGGCCAGTGACTGACTGGGAGTGCCTCTGCGGCAAGTACAAGCGCATGAAGCATCGCGGAGTGATCTGCGACAAGTGCGGCGTCGAAGTGACCGTAAGCAAGGTTCGCCGCGAGAGGATGGGCCACATTGAGCTTGCTTCCCCGTGCTCGCATGTGTGGTTCTTCAAGGGCCTGCCGTCTCGTATCGGCCACCTGCTCGATATCTCTCTGCGCGACCTCGAGAGCATTCTATACTTCGAGTCCTACGTCGTTGTCGACGTGGGCGATGCGCCGGTGAAGGAGCGCGAGATCATCAAGGACGAGGCTCGCTATCGCGAACTCGACCAGCAGTATCGTCCGTCCGGCTTCAAAGCCATGATGGGCGCTGAGGCGATCAAGGAACTTCTGAAGCGCGTCAACGTGGAAGAGCTCGCCATGGAACTGCGCGAGCGCATGAAGAGTGAAACTTCCGCGCAGAAGAAGATCAAATTCGCGAAGCGCCTGAAGGTTGTCGAGGCCTTCCGCAAGTCGGCCAACAAGCCGCAGTGGATGATTCTCGATGTGCTGCCGGTCATTCCTCCGGAGTTGCGCCCCCTGGTGCCTCTGGACGGCGGCCGCTTCGCCACTTCGGACCTGAACGACCTGTATCGTCGCGTCATCAACCGCAACAACAGGTTGAAGAAGCTGATGGACCTGCACGCGCCCGAGGTCATCGTGCGCAATGAAAAGCGCATGTTGCAGGAGGCTGTTGACGCGCTGTTTGATAACGGCCGCCGTGGCCGTGTGCTGCGTGGCGCCAACAACCGTCCGCTGAAGTCGCTCTCCGATACGCTGAAGGGCAAGCAGGGACGCTTCCGCCAGAACCTGCTCGGCAAGCGCGTCGATTACTCCGGCCGTTCGGTGATCGTGGTCGGCCCCGAGCTGAAACTGCACCAGTGCGGTCTGCCGAAGAAGATGGCGCTCGAGCTGTTTAAGCCGTTCATCTACCACCGGCTTGAGCAGACGGGCCACTGCACCACCATCAAGCAGGCAAAGGAAATGGTGGAGATGCAGGAGCCGGTGGTGTGGGACATCCTTGAGGAAGTCATTAAGGATCACCCTGTGCTGCTGAACCGCGCCCCAACCCTGCACCGCCTTGGCATTCAGGCCTTTGAGCCGGTACTGGTAGAAGGCAAGGCAATCAAGATTCACCCGCTCGTTTGCACCGCGTTCAACGCGGACTTCGACGGCGACCAGATGGCTGTGCACATTCCGCTGTCGCCTGAGGCACAGATTGAAGCTAGCGTGCTGATGCTCGCTTCGCACAACATTCTTTCCCCGGCGTCGGGTCAGCCGATCACTGTGCCTACGCAGGACATGGTGCTCGGACTCTACTACTTGACCAAGGCGAAGAAGGGTGGGCGTGGCGAGGGCCGCGTCTTCTCGAACACCGAAGAGATCCTGATGGCGCTCGAAGCGAGGGAACTGGAGACACTGACGCCGATCCGCCTGCGTTACACGGGCAAGGTGCTCGATATGACCACCGCCTACGACGATCAGGACCTGACACACACTGAGCCGGTGGAGTTCAACAACGAGTACATCAACACCACCGTGGGCCGCGTAATTCTGAACGACGCACTCCCGGGGGGTATGCCGTACATCAACGGCCTGCTCAAGAAAAAGGGCATCGGCCAACTGGTGAACTACTGCAACCAGAACCTCGGACTCGAGGTGACGGTGGGCATGCTCGACCGCATCAAGCAGCTGGGCTTCCAGTACGCCACACGTTCGGGTCTGTCGGTAGGCCTGGATGACATGGTTATCCCGGCGACCAAGTACAGCGTGGTAGACGAGGCTGACAAGAAGGTGATCGAGGTCCAGAAGCAGTACATGGACGGCGCAATCACCAACGGCGAGCGTTCGAACAAGGTCATCCAGATGTGGTCGGCTGTGACGGACCAGGTTGCGGATGAGATGTTCGGCAACATGAAGAAGGCGGACGAAGAAGGAGCCATGAACCCGATCTACATCATGGCTGACTCCGGCGCCCGCGGTTCGAAGCAGCAGATTCGCCAGCTCAGCGGTATGCGCGGATTGATGGCCAAGCCGTCTGGTGAGGTTATTGAGACTCCGATTACCGCGAACTTCCGCGAAGGTCTGACGGTGCTCGAGTACTTCATCTCGACGCACGGAGCGCGTAAAGGACTCGCCGATACGGCACTGAAGACCGCCGACTCGGGCTATCTGACCCGCCGGCTCGTCGACGTGGCGCAGGACGTCATCGTCACCGAGTACGACTGCGGAACAAGCGAAGGCATCTACGTGGGTTCGATCGTCGAGTCCGGCGAGATCATCGAGCCGATGCGCGATCGCATCATCGGCCGCGTGTCACTCGAGCGCATCAAGGACTACGACGGAAACGTAGTTGTCGAAGTGAACCAGCCGATCGACGAGGATATCGCTTCGGCGATTCAGGGTGCAGGTGTCGAGAAGGTGAAGATTCGCTCGGTGCTTACCTGCGAATCGCGTCGCGGCGTCTGCGCGCTGTGCTATGGCCGCAACCTCGGTTCGGGCCGCATGGTCGAGCTCGGCGAAACCTGCGGCGTCATCGCTGCGCAGTCCATCGGCGAACCTGGCACGCAGCTCACGATGCGTACCTTCCACGTGGGTGGTACTGCAAGCCGCGTGGCTGACAAGTCGCGTCTCGATGCGAAGAACGTCGGCTTCGTGCGCTTCATCAACCTGAACACCGTCGAGAGCAAGGATGGCTCGCTGGTTGCGATGAACCGTTCGGGTTCAATCGCGGTAGTTGACGAGCGTGGCCGTGAGAAGGAGCGCTACCAGGTTGTCTATGGTGCGCGTCTCCGCGTGAAGGACGGGTCGGCAGTGAAGCTTGGCGAGCTGTTGGCCGAGTGGGATCCTTACACCTACGCCATCCTCACGGAGATCGGCGGCACGGTGCAGTTCAAGGATCTGCAGGAAGGCATCACGCTCAACGAGGAAGTCGACGAAGTCACCGGCCTCTCTCGCTGGGTGGTTGCCGATGCTCCCGATGAGAAGCGCCAGCCTGCGATCGTGGTCAAGAACAACAAGGCGAACAAGCGGTACCTGCTGCCTCGCGGTGCTCACCTTATGGTGCAGGACGGCGATGAGGTGGGTCCGGGCGATGTGCTCGCGAAGATTCCGAAGGAGTCGACACGTACGAAGGACATCACGGGCGGTTTGCCGCGCGTGGTGGAGCTCTTCGAAGCCCGCAAGCCGCGCGAGACGGCCATCATCAGCGAGATCGATGGAGTCGTCCGCTTCGGCGAAGTTGCCAAGGGTCAGCGTAAGATATACGTCACGGCTGACAATGGCGACGAGAAGGAGTACTCGGTGCCTCGCGGCATCCACGTCAACGTGCAGGAAGGCGAGCGCCTTCGTGCCGGCGATCCTCTGATGGACGGTCCTCTGAACCCGCACGACATTCTTGCCGTGCTGGGCGAGAAGGAACTGCAGGCTTACCTGGTGAACGAAATCCATGAGGTCTACCGTCTGCAGGGCGTTGCGATCAGTGACAAGCACATCGAAGTGATTGTGCGTCAGATGCTGCGCTGGGTGCGGATCGACGAAGTGGGCGACACGAACTTCCTGCTCGAGCAGCAGGTCGATCGGTTCCGCTTCCGCGAGGAGAACGAGCGCGTAGTCCGGGAGGGTGGCCGCCCGGCACTTGGCCGTCCGCTCCTGCTCGGTATCACGAAGGCTTCACTCTCGACCGACAGCTTCATCTCCGCGGCAAGCTTCCAGGAGACGACACGTGTACTGACCGAAGCCAGCATCAACGGCGCGATCGACAACCTGCGCGGACTCAAGGAGAACGTCATCGTCGGACGACTCATCCCGGCGGGCACGGGCCTCGAGTACTACCGCAATGTCCAGCTCTCACCGGAGCTCGAAGAAGCGGCGGCGCGTGTCCAGCAGGAAGTACACGCCGAGATCGAAGCGGCAGAGCGCGAACTGGAGATGATGCGCCAGGAAGGCGAGGCCGAGGAGATGGCAGCAGAGTAACGATAGCCATCAGTGGACAGTGGTCAGTGAACATAAGGCCCGGCGCAAGCCGGGCCTTACATTTTTGCGTCTATCCTTTCGATTTTCAAAAACGTTAATCTCTCGCCCATACGATAGCGCGTAAACTTCTTGCAAACACCGATCGGGAACCCAAAATGAACTCTAGGGTTGTTGCTGTGTTCATTGGCATCTTCGTCTTCAGCTTAACGGGATGCGGAGGACGCCAGGCCGAGCAGACTCGAGAGTATTCGATCCTGAACACGCTGCGTCTGCCTGCCGGCTATCAGGGCAGTGGAATCGATGCGCGGGGATCCCTGGCCTACATTTCGATGATGGCGACCGGCAGCCAAACCGGCGCCAGGAGCCTGGTAATCGCAAACCTCGAGAAGCCGGCTGCTCCGGCCATCCTGAGCGCAACTTCTTCCGGGCTGGCCAGCGACATGGCGGGCATCGTCGTGAGTGGCACCCATGCGTATGTGCCGTTCGAGTCGAACCAGGGAACCAACTTCCAGGTTTGGGACGTCCGCACTCCATCCAGCCCGTCTGTCGTCGGAAGTACCAGCATCTCCTGTCCGGCCGGGATGTTTCCGTTCGGCAATCCGGTCCTGTATGGAAACTATGTCTACGTTTCCTGCTTCGAAAGCGAGGTCACTGCTACCGGTGCGTTCGACATTATCGACGTGTCCAACCCGGCCTCTCCTGCGGTAGTCGCAACTGTGCCCGTCACTGCTGACTACCAGCCAATTTCACTTTCCATTTCCGGACAGAACCTCTACGTGGTTGCGACGCAAGGCGGTTCTACGACCGATTACGTCTTGTTGTATTCAATCGCGAATCCGACATCGCCTTCCGCCGTAGCAACGGTATCCACTCCGCACTCCCCGCAGTGGGTGGCGGCTCAGCGAACCGTGGCGGTGGTCCCGATTTACGATGGCTCGGAGTTGCAGATCGTCGATTTTTCTAACCCATCGGAACCACAGACTTATAACTCGAGTCTTGGGTCCTGTCACCCCCAGAGCGGCACGGCCTACACCGGATATATGGTCTTCCTGCCCTGTGGTTCGCCTGGTGGGATAGCTCTTGTCAACCTTGCGAAGGTCAGCGGTCCTACCTACTCCGGCACAGTGTTAGGCGGCACAGTGTTCAACTTCCTCGTTGCTTCTGGGCCCTTTCTGTATGGCCTCGATGCCAGCGGGAACCTTCAGACCATGGGTTTTTGAGCCTGAACGGGCTAGGGGTTCGAACCGGTCCGTGGCAGCTGTGGTGCCCTTGCGCTCACCCGCTCGCACGGCAACTTTCTCTCGCTCCCTATAATTGCCACGTGAGTCTAAATATCGTGATAGGGTCCGGGATGGATTTACTATCTAACCCGTAAAGACGGGGAGCTCAGAGGTGTCGATGAACCAATCAAGTTTTTTCGAAAAGCACTTCGGAAATGCGGGGATGGCGGTTCTGGCTGTAGCGCTTTCGTTGACGGCCGGCCTGGCAACGGGATGCAAGAATCAGCCGGCTGCACGCACAGATCAGCAGATCGCTGGCGACATCCAGACGAAGATTAAGGGAGAGGCCGCCCTCTCGCAACAGAACATCCAGGTAAGCGTTGCAAACGGGGTGGCGACCCTAAACGGAACGGTGACGGACGAGGCTTCGCGCGCACTTGCTGCCAACGACAGCGGCTCTATCGACGGCGTCAGAACCGTGGTCAACAATCTCACCGTCCAGCCTGTGCAGGCGGCGGCAGCCGGTGCGACGTCAGCAGAGCCGCAACTGGAACCGCCAACGACTACACCAGCGGATCGTAGGGCGCGAGAAAAGTCTCATCACCATGAACGCGATCAGTCCTCAAACCACACTCCCGCTTCGGCTCCTGTGCAGCAGGTTACCGAGACCGCGCCATCGCCGTCCGTTCAAGCACCACAAGCTGCTCCTCCGCCTCCGCAGCCTGTCGTGAAGGAGGTTACGATTCCGGCCGGCACGGTGATTCCGGTACGAATCACGGAGACCCTGGACAGCAAGACCGCTCAGCAGAACGACGCATTCCATGGTGCACTTGCTTCCGACCTCGGCGTGCAGGGAGTGATCGCTCTCCATCGCGGTGCTCCGGTAGTTGGACGCCTTGTCGATGTCCACGAGGCTGCGCACTTCAAAGGCAGCGCGCTACTAAGCCTCGAACTTACCGAGTTACAACGCGGCGGACAGAAGATTTCCATCACAACGGATACCTACACCAAGGAAGGCGCCGGGCGTGGCAAGAACACCGCTGCGAAGGCCGGAGGCGGAGCAGCCTTTGGCGCGATCATTGGAGCTCTGGCTGGGGGAGGTAAGGGTGCGGCCATCGGTGGGCTGGCCGGCGCCGCAGCCGGAACGGGAGTAAACGCAGCCACTCGCGGGCAGCAGGTCGTGATTCCGACCGAGACCCTGATCAACTTCCAGCTTCAATCGCCGATCATAGTGAGGGTCACGATTCCGCCGCCGGGCAGCGAGCAGCCGGACGACGCGAATGAACCGCAGCTTCAGCGTCACCAATAAAGTTCGTTATCATTCGCAAGCAGCTGGTTCGATGCGATAAATCCGAAGTCAATGGCCCGGTCGAAAGCCGGGCCATTCCATTCGGCGTGATCGATAATCGTGTTAAAATGGCGTTATTCAAGACAATTCAAACAAAGCGGTACCTGAATTGGCGAATCCCTCTGTCTCTGTATCTGTATCCGAATTCCCTGTGATTCGGCCCAGCGCGGCGAAACCACCGATGCTGATTGAGCGGACTCAGCCGGTGCTCGAAAAACTTTCGGGCATTCTCGGCGAGACTGTCATCACCTATTGGAATTCAAGCAAAGGCTCCATCTCCCAGAACGACGTTGCGGGCCTGTATGCCGTGGTGCGCAATCTCGGCAATATCGAGCGGCTCTCGCTCTTTGTGAAGTCCGACGGCGGCTCGGGCCAGGCTTCGCTGCGCATGGTGAACCTGCTGCGGCGCTACGTAAAACACCTCACCGTGCTTGCGCCGCTCGAGTGCCAGTCGGCAGCAACTATGCTTGCTCTCGGCGCCGACAAGATTCTCATGGGCCCACTGGCGCATCTTTCGGCTGTTGACACGTCGTTGACGCATGATCTGTCGCCGATCGATCGCGACAACGACCGTGTCAGCGTCAGCAACGATGAGTTGCTGCGCGTGATCCGCCTCTGGACGGAGCAGGCCAAGGACTCGACCACGAATCCGTACGAGGCATTGTTTCCATATGTTCACCCGCTGGTGATTGGCGCCGTTGACCGATCCAGTGCGCTTTCCACGCGAATCTGCGAAGAAATCCTTTCGTACCACATGGACGACAAGGAGCGCGCGCATGAGATCAGCAACGTCCTGAATGCCGGTTATCCGTCGCACAACTACCCCATCACGCTTCGTGAAGCCAGGCGCATCGGCCTGAATGTCGAAGCGATGGACGACAGCGTGAATGCGCTTCTGTTCGAACTGAATGAGATCTATTCAGAGATGGGCGAAAGCGCGACAACGGACTTCGACGAGAAGAATTCGCACGACAACAGCATCATCAAGGTGATGGAAGCTGCCGGCACGCTGGTCTACTACCAGCTCGACAAGGATTGGCACTACCGCAGCGAAGAACGCCGCTGGGTGGCGCTGAACGAAAAGAGCCAGTGGCGCAAGGCGGAACTGGTCAAAGGCAAGATCGCGATTTCGCAACTGCACGTGCGATAAGCTTTTCGCCGGTTCGAATAAGGCAGGCGCCGCTCCCTCGGGAACGGCGCTTTTTGTTGATGCGTGGGATGTGCCGAGATGCGTAGGATGTGCCGATAGACCCTAGTTTACCGGCTTGAACAGCGCGTCCTGCAGTTTGCCCGGCATCTCCGTCTGATGACGCTTGGTTTGTTTTGCCACGTACATCGCGGCGTCGGCCGCTCTCAACAGATTGTCCGCGGTGGCGCCGTCCTCCGGATAAAGGACGATGCCCACACTTGCTCCGCCGCGCAACACGCATCCCTCTACGGCAAACGGTGCGTCGAAGGAACGCTCCAGCCGCTGCGCAATCTCCTCCAGTGTGGCGCGGTCTCGCACCACGGGAACGAGAGCGGCAAACTCATCGCCGCCGAGCCGCGCGAGCATGTCGCCCGTGCGAAGCTGGCGTTTCATGCGCAATGAGACTTCCTGCAGGTAAAGGTCGCCGATGCGGTGGCCGTAGAATTCGTTGATCAGTTTGAATTCGTCCAGGTCAACGTGGACGAGCCCGAAGATTGATCCCTCTCGCTTGGCCTTTTCGATTTGCTCTTCGAGATAGCGATCGAGGGAGGAGCGGTTGTAGGCGTCGGTAAGCGGATCAAACTCCGATCGATAGGCGAGGTCTTTGTAGAGTTTTCGGGTCTCGATGGCAATGGTTGCGAGCCGTACGCCGGCTTCGAGAGCCTTGGCTTCATCTTTCATCACAGACGCGCCGGCTTCGGTAGCTGCGAACATTGTGCCCAGATTACCGCCGGCTCCCGCAGGGATTTCGAGCCGGATCGCGCGAAGGTGCCCCTGATTGCCGGGCGCATTGCCGACGCGGGCACCGTCTGAAATCTCACACCAGCAGAAAGGCCAATCCAGGTCGAGAGCGACCATCTCCGTGATGGCGTTGATCAACTCATGCAGCGGCCGCGAACTATTGATGTCCTCTAGAATGCGGCCGTGCATGAGTTCCAGTTGTTCCTTATGCCGTTCGTGCCTAGCTCCGACATTGGCGCGCGAGCTAAGGTCGGCAGCCTGGCGGCGCAGTTTCGAACGCAGAGAGCAGCCCCAGATAACCACGGTCAACACGATTACAAACAGCCCCGCTGCAATGACAGTGAGATGGTCGGAGCTGAGCTCCGGGCCGAGTGACTGAATCCCGGTCGCATGGGCGTGCGCCGCCAAGCTAGCGGAGGCCAAAACGGCTGTGAGATACCGGGCGTTCTTGCTCAACATCATTCTCCGGACGGTGCTGCCGATCGTTGTTTGGTCTAGTATGCCGAACCTGCGCGTGTTTTCCGGTCGATTGGAGATCATGTTACGCTGATCCCAAGTGACTCTAGTTACACCTTTTGGGGCAATTACCCGAACAGGGGTGATAGCACTCCCGGTGTGGGAGTGTCCCATTTAGGGGCGCTGGCGCACGGTATCATGGCAGGGGCCCTGATTCCGGAGACCTTCGCATGGCGACCAACCCTGAAATCCCTTCGATTCCCACGTCCTTTCCCCCCAGTGGAACCCAGGCGCTGCCTCCCCGCCTTATCCAGGTCATCGGTGTGCCGCTGGATATGGGCGCAAGCCGCCGAGGGGTGGACATGGGGCCCTCTGCAATGCGGGTAGCGGGACTCGAGGCCCGGCTTGAGGCGCTCGGTCATCGGGTGACCGACTGCGGAAACGTGACGGTGGCCATCGCGGAGACTCAGAACTTCGGCAGTGCTAACGCGCGCTATCTCAAGCAGATAGCCGATACCTGTACCCGCACAGCCAAGGCCGTTTGCAAGACCCTGGAAGACGGGCTGACCCCCTTCGTCCTCGGCGGAGATCACTCGCTCGCTGTGGGCTCGGTTTCGGGCGTTGCGGAGTTCTATCGCCGACAGGACAAGAAAATCGGTGTGGTCTGGATCGATGCCCATTCCGACATCAACACGCCGGAAACCTCGCCAAGCGGCAACGTACACGGAATGCCGCTCGCCGCCCTGCTCGGCCTCGGCCCCGAATCCCTGACCACCATCTACGGCTTTACCCCCAAGATCATCCCGGAAAACACCGTGCTGGTCGGCGTCCGTGATATCGATCCCGCCGAGCGAGCCAACATCCGCCGGGCCGGAATGGGCGAAGTCTACACGATGCGCGACATCGATGAGCGCGGCATGCGCGCGGTGATGGAAGATGCGCTTCGAGCTGCCGGACGCGGCACGGCCGGATATCACATCTCGATGGACATGGACTGGATTGACCCTGAAGATGCTCCGGGTGTCGGTACCCCCGTGCGTGGCGGCGCCACCTACCGCGAAGCGCACCTCGCCATGGAGATCATCGCCGACCACGGGCGCATGTTGAGCTTCGAGATCGTGGAGGTAAACCCAGTGATCGACGAGCACAATCGCACTGCGGATCTCGCAGTCGAGCTGGCGTGTTCTGCATTCGGGAAGAAGATCCTCTGAGCAAAATCCGAGAAGCTACAGGCCTTTGGGTATGGTTCAGGGTTGCCGCTCTCTGTTGGTTGCGTCAACTCGGCCGTTATGGGTCTGGGGTTCAGCGTCTCGGATCTCTGCCGTAAGGAATAGAGCCCAACTCTCCTGATCCACATCGCATCAGGTGTATAAGTGGTGCCAGAGTTTGATCTACAACAGGAGGCTGACGACCTGTGTCCTTATCCCGCAAAGTGTCTCACTCTTCTCGACGCGAATTCCTTG
>Ga0126381_100003048_pt1 | contig 18228 bp, 15 predicted proteins | sample PanSoiMetPlot_28_FD_96465 | JGI IMG/M metagenome (GOLD analysis project Ga0126381, IMG submission 96465) | Tropical forest soil microbial communities from Panama - MetaG Plot_28 | ecosystem: Environmental > Terrestrial > Soil > Tropical forest > Bulk soil | place: Panama | collected 2016-02-17
GCATGCGAACCTCCTCCTTCTTCCAGCGCTGCCAGCACGCGGTCGGGGGCGAGCGGCAGGAACGGCACGCGCACGCCGATGGCATTGGCGACGGCATTGGAGATGGCCGCACCGGGCGAGACCACTGGAGGCTCGGCCAGTCCGATGACACCACGCTCGTCGTAGCCTTTGCCGGTCATCATGTGAACCTTGAGTTCGCCGATGTCGTTGAGGCCGGCGAGGCGGTAGAACTCGAGGTTTGGGTTCAGCACGATTCCAGTGACTGGATCAAGGATCTTCTCCTCATAGAGCGAGTAGCTGATGCCCATGATGAGCGCGCCGAGCACCTGGCTCTCAGCGGTCTTGACGTCAACGACCAGGCCGCAGTCTTGCACCGCGACCATCTTGTTGACGCGGACGATGCCGGTTTCGGTGTCGACGGAAACGTCGGCCATCTGCACGCCGCCGACGCCGCTGTTGGTGAGGTCGGGGGGCTGGTCCTTGTCAGGGTTCTTGCCAGTCACGCTAAGCGGCACAGCGCCGATTCTGGCACAGGCTTCTTTCCAGGAGAGGCTGCGATTTGCATCTCCCTTCACGCTAATTCGGCCGTTGTTCGCTTCGAGCTCCTCGGGGTTCGCTTTGAGCGCCGGAGCAATTTTGGCCAACAGCGCGTCGCGAGCGTTGACCGCAGCGCGGCGAGTCGAAGATGTTACGCCTCCCGAGGTGGTGCTGCCGCCGCTGCCTCCAGACTGCGGATAGCGGTTATTGCCGTAGAGCACCTTGATGTTCTCCATCGGTACGCCAAGGGTATCGGCGGCGACGATGGTGATAATGGTGAGGGCACCGGTGCCGAGGTCCTGGGTGCCGAGCTTGATCTGGACCGAGCCGTCGGGATTGATGGTGAAGTCCTGATTGCTGTTGTGGCCGCGGCCTCCCCAGGTGTGCATGGATAGTCCGAGGCCGCGCTTGACCGGGCCGGCCGTTTTATCGCCGCGCGGATGCCAGTTCTTCTTCCAGCCCATCAGCTCGTCGGCGATGGCGAACTCCTCGCGATAGGTATCTTTGCGCGGGCCGGCGATCTCCAGGTTCTTGAGGATGAGATCGAGCGGATCGATCTTCAGCTTAGCGGCGAGATCTTCGATCGCTGACATGGTGATGAGCGCCGCCTGTGGATGATTCGGCGCACGCCAGGCGCGGGCGCTGCCCTGGTTAGTGGAGATAGCTGTGTTCTGTTTGCGCTGGTTGGGTATTTCGAAAATGTAGGGAAGCGGTGGAGTGCCGCCTCCGCCGACGCCTCCGGTGCCCCAGGAGCGGGAGTCCCAGGCGGTAATTTTGCCGTCTTTGTCGGCGGCGATCTTAACGCGCCCGTAAGCGGAAGGCCGCATGCCGGCGACTTCAAACTCGGCCTTGCGGTCGAGCATATTTTTCACCGGCTTGCCGCCGGCTTTTTTCGACAGCGTTGCGGTGTTCACATCCCAGCGGTCAACGGAGAATTTGCTGCCGAAGCCGCCACCGACGTTCTGCTGAAGAACGTTGATGTTGCCCGCGGGAACGGCCATGGGCTCGGCGAGCTGCGCCGCGATGCCGGAGACGTTCTGCGTGGAAACGTGGACCACTATTTCTTTGTCGCTTGGCCACTCGCTGCAAGAGCCGTGCGACTCCAGGCAGCAATGCACGATGCAGGGCATACCGTACACGCCCTCGGAAACGGCAGCGGCCGAGGAGAATGCCTTGTCGGGCTCGCCTTGAGTTTGAAGCGCGGTCTTCTTATATGGCGATTTGGGCTTGGCCGCACCTTCTACATAGTTCGCCTTCTTTAGAGCGGCGATGATGCTGGAATCGACGCCCATTCCCTTCATCGACTCGTAGTCTTTGTCGCTGGGCTTGAAGCTAATGCCGCGCTTCTGGATGGCGGCGATGACTTCTTCGTCAGGAACCTGGTTCTCCTCCATGTCCTGGAAGTCGTCGGAGCTGATCGGGCCGGTATCGGCGGCGACGGTTTTGGGCGGCTCGGCATCGGAGACGAAGTGGGGCAGGACCTCGTACTCAACTTTGATCGCACGGAGGGCGTCGTGCACTGTGCCTTCGTCGACGGCAGCGACACCAACGATTTCATCGCCCGCCCAAAAGATTTCAGTGCCGGGCTTCTGAATGATCTCGACGGCTTTCACGCCGGGCATCTTTTCGGCGGCGCTGGTGTCGATGCTGACAATCTTCGCGTGCGCGTAGGGGCAGCGCAGAATGCTGCCCGCCAATAATCCCTGCGGGTAGTAATCGTAGGTGTATTTGGCGCGGCCGGAGGATTTGGACGGGCCGTCGACGCGGTCAATCTTCTTGCCGAGGAGTGGGCGGGTTGCGGGATCGGGCCAACTGTATTGCGTCATGACCGCTTACCTCCGGTGTGCGCCAGAGCGACAGCGCGAATTCCACTGTAGGTGCCGCAGCGGCAGAAGTTGCCGCTCAAGCCGTGACGAATGTCGTCGGCGGTGGGCTTGGGATGGTCTTGCAGGAATGCGGTAATGGCAACCACGAATCCCGGCGTGCAGAATCCACATTGCTGGGCGTCGTGCTCCACGAAAGCCTGCATGACGGGGCTGAGCTTGTCGCCTTCAGCGAGCGCTTCGATGGTGGTAATCTTCGCGTTCTGGGCGTCGATGGCCAGCACCGAGCAGGCATAGACAGGCTTGCCGTCCATCAGCACCGTGCAGGCGCCGCAAGCGCCGCGATCGCAAACGCGCTTGGCGCCGGTGAGGTTGAACTGGCCGCGAAGCGCGTCGAGCAGCGTCACGCGCGGCTCGAGTTCGGCTTGCAGTTTTTTGCCGTTCACGTTCAGAGCGACCGGTACCTTGCCCGGTCCCAACACGGCGACATCTTCTCCGGCGGCGTGGACCGCCTTGGGCCCCAGCACCAGCGGCAATGCGCTGGTGACCGCGGATATTTTCATGAAATCGCGCCGCGAAACACCCGAGCTAGGTTGTTCGGGTTTGGGCGCATCGTTCTTTTTCATTGTGCCTCCAGTGAGGAACACTGCGAAGGCTCCGGCGGTGCTGCAGCCGGAGAGATGGGTTAGAGACTCTTAGCGGTCCCGGCGAGGTGTTCCGCTCCTCTCCGGGGTTGATCAGCCGGAGTATAAACCTCAGAACTGCAAAGGCACAAAGCAATGGCCCAAGATGTATTCAAAACGCGCCAAACCTAGCGCCTGTTGCGCCTTCCTATCGACCCGCCGATGCGTCTGAACTCCGCGAGCGAGCGGCTTGCCCCATCTGTAGCCGCGAAAGTTCTTGCAAGCCTGGGAACTTTTTCCGTTCTGTAGACATTACCGGGTTAAGCAGCACCGGGGGCGGGCTGCGGGAGATGCGCCGGACGGTATGAACAGTGATGAAGCGTTGATGCTGGACTTTCAAAGGGGCTCGCGGGCCGCATTCGAAGAGTTGTACGCCCGTTATCAGGGGCCACTCTACGGCTTCTTTCGGCGGCGGCTCGATAGCTCCGAACGCGCTGAGGACCTGGCGCAAGAGACCTTCCTGGTGGTGATACGCGGCGCGTCGCGGTATGAACCACGTGCGCAGGTACGCACATATTTGTACGCCATCGCTCTCAAATTGCTGGCGAACGAACGCCGCAAACCTCGCGACATTCAGGCAGACGAAGTGGCTGCCTCGCCGGAGGTTGGGCCCGCGCAGGAAACGGGATTGTGGGTTCAAGAGGCGTTGGAACGGCTGGATCCTTCGCAGCGCGAAATCCTGATGCTGCGCGAATACGAAGAATTGACCTACTCCGAAATTAGCAAACTCCTGCGACTACCGCTCAATACGGTGCGGTCGCGGCTCTTCCGGGCACGCATGGCGCTGAAAGAAAAATTGGAGACAAGCCATGCGTTGTCTAAACAGCTGCTCCTCGCAGCGGTTGAGCAGCCGGTGAATCCGGCGGAAGAGGAGGCGTGAGATGCCAAGCAAGATTCATCCGGTAGAACCCGAAGAGTTGATGGCGTACCTAGATGGTGAGCTCACAGCCGTTCGTGCCACTGCCGTGGCCGAGCACCTGGAAAGGTGTCGCGAGTGCCAGATCTTGCGCGCGGAGTTCCAGAGCATGTCGCAGAGTCTGGCAACGTGGGAGGTGGAAGAGAAAGAGCCGGTTCTGAGTACCGAAATCACCCAGGCCCTCGATCAGCGCGAGCGGCGGTTACAAGGCGGCGGGCTCTGGAAATGGCTGCGAGGAGGTGGGGCGCGAACGCTGAAGCCGTGGATGGGCGGAGCCTTAGTTGGAGGACTTGGGGCGATTCTTCTAGCTTCTTCGATGGTGTTCACCCTGGGCCGAGGCGAGCATGGGAACGCCCGCCTCGCTGACCGGGCAGAACCTGTTGCCCCTCCTGCCGCAGCTACTACTTCTCAAGGTATGGTCGGAGGTGTTCCTGGTGGGGTGCCGGAGGGCAGAAATCGCGATCGTCTGGTCACAAACGAACTGGCGTATTCGTTGACGGAGTCCCAGCGGGCCGAACTGGCGAAGCGACGGCAGGAGTCGGACCTTGTTGCGAATCTGGAAGTCACACCGTCTGCGGGGCCCGAGACCACCGTGGACCACGCTGTGCCCACTCCGGCAGCCATGATTCTGCGCACCGCGCAGCTCACCATGGTCACGCCGAATCTGGACAAGGCCCGTGCCGATATGGACAAGATACTGCAGCGTTACGGCGGGTACATAGGCGAGCTGACGACTTCATCGCCGGCCGAGGCAGCCCGCAAGCTGACCGCGACGTTGCGTGTACCGGGCAAACAGCTCGATGCAGCATTGGCCGACCTGAAGAAGTTGGGACGCGTCGAGTCCGAGTCGCAAAGTGGACAGGACGTTACCGCCCAGTATGTTGATCTGGAGGCGCGTCTGAGCAATTCGCGCAAGGGCGAACAGCGTTTGCTGGAACTGTTACAGCAACGCACTGGCAAGCTCTCGGACGTGCTGGAAGTCGAGACCGAGCTGAGCCGGGTGCGTGAGCAAATCGAGCGCATGGAAGGCGAGCGAAGGTTGCTGTCGAAGCAGGTGCAGTTCGCAACCGTGAATGCGACCGTAACAGAGGAATTCAAGGCTCCGGCACGCGCGCTGCCCCAGTCGCTCGGGACGCAATTCCACAATGCGGCCGTTGACGGCTATCAGACCGTCGTGGATTTCGTGATCGGCGTAGCATTGTTCCTGATCTCCGATGGGCCGATGTTGCTGCTGTGGGCGGCGGTCCTGTTCTTCCCGGCACGCTACGCATGGAGGAAGTTGCGTGGGCGAGGGTTGCCGGAGGATGTGCGGTAGGGGTGGAGGGAAAAACTCGCTTCAGCGTTTGAGTCCAACCTTGCTGCAACCGCTCAAGCGGTGCTCCACCCGCTACACGTCCTAGATAATCTTCTCTCCGATTGATTTGCCCTGCGTAAACAGTAGCAGGTAATCCTGGCCTCCGGCCTTAGAGTCGGTGCCGGACATGTTGAAGCCGCCGAAGGGATGCGCGCCGACAATGGCTCCCGTGCACTTGCGATTGATGTACAGGTTGCCGACATGGAACTCCTGCTTTGCCCATTCAATCTTCTCGCCTGATGTGGTGTAGACGGCACCGGTCAATCCGAACTCGGTATTGTTGGCGATCTCAACGCCGTGTTCGAAATTGCGCGACTTGATGACGGCCAGCACCGGACCAAAGATTTCTTCCTGCGCGATGGTAGCTTTCGGGTCGACATCGGCAATTACTGTGGGCTGCACGAAATAGCCTTCGCCGACGTCGGTGGCAGCGCTGCCGCCGGCGATGAGCCGTCCACCCTCGGCGATACCTTTCTGGATGTAGCCGAGGATCGAGGTCATCGATTTTTCGTTAATGACCGGACCCATGTTGGGATTCGTCGTCGGGTCGCCAAGAGTGATCTTCTCTACGCGCGCCTTCAGAGCCTGGAGAAAGCGATCGTAGATACGCTCGTCGACGATGACTCGCGAGCAGGCGGAACACTTCTGCCCGCTGAAGCCGAAGGCCGCCTGCGCAGTACCTTCAACGGCTGAATCGAAGTCGGCGTCGGCATCGATCACCATGGAGTCTTTGCCACCCATTTCGAGAATGGTGCGTTTGATCCAGATCTGACCGGGTTTTTGTGTGGCTGCTGTCTGGTTGATGTTCAGTCCAACTTCTTTGGAGCCGGTGAATGCGATATAGCGCGTTTTTGGGTGCGCAACGACGGCATGGCCGAAATCGACGCCGTGGCCGGGGCAGAAGTTGACGACGCCATCGGGCATTCCGGCTTCTTCGAGGATTTCGAAAAACTTGGCGGCGATAGTGGGCGAGTCGCCCGAGGGCTTCAGGATGACGGTGTTGCCGCTCACGATGGATGCCAGGGTCATGCCGCCCATGATGGCGGCAGGAAAATTCCACGGGGAGATGACGGCGCCGACGCCGAGCGGGATGTAGCGGAACTGGTCATGCTCACCAGGGAGTTGCACCAGCGTTTTGGCCTGTCCAAGACGCAGTGCTTCGAGAGCATAGAGGTGGCAGAAGTCAATGAGCTCAGCAATATCGGCGTCGGCTTCAGCGTAGTTTTTCCCGACTTCGAAAACCAGCCAGGCCTCCAGCTCGAACTTGCGGTGCTGCAGGATCTGGCCGACGCGGAATAGAAGCTGCGTGCGCTCTTCCAGCGAAGTACGGCTCCAGGATTCAAAGGCCTTCAGGGCAGCCTGCAGGGCGGGCTCGACTTCAGCCGGCCCAGCCTGGTGATGACGACCGACGACTTGCGACGGCTTTGCCGGATTGACCGAAGGAACAATGTCCCCGGTCTGCACATGGCGTCCGCCAATGACCAGGTCGTACTCCTGTCCGAGTTCGCTGCGAACCTTATCAATGGCGGCGTGCATGCGGCGGAGGTTTTCGGGGTTCGACCAGTCGATCATCGCCTCGTTGGTGAACTGGGGAGGCGGGGTGGTTGCGATGCGGTTCGCCTCGCGTGCAGGATGAGTCAAGGTTGCCATAAATGCGTCCTTTCAGGTGTTTGGATGGGTGCCGGCGAGCGTGTTAGTCATTTTAGATGTCCCGTGGCGGATGAAGACTCACACCGAAGACCCTGCCGGCGAACGGGTTATTGTACAACGGGGTGTGGGTCGCCTGTGCTGAGTTCAGCCAACTTTGCATTTTCGCAGAGTCCTTTTTTACCTTTTCCATACGTTGGGAGTGGTACAACATTCAGGATGGCGATACCGCCGGTGTAACATCCAGAAATTTTGCGAGGGGAATGACAATGGCAAACGCGTTTGTGCATATGGAACTCAACACGACTGATCCAGCTAAGGCGAAAGCGTTTTACAGCAAGTTGTTTGACTGGAAGCTGGAAGACATGCCAGGGCCGATGCCGTACACCATGATCCATCCGGGTGAAGGACCGGGCGGCGGCATGATGAAGCATCCCGTACCCGGGGCACCCTCGATGTGGCTGACCTATATCGGCGTGAGCGACATCAAGGCCGCTACGGAGAAGGCCAAATCACTCGGCGCCTCTGCACTACAGGAGAATCACGAAGTGCCGAACTACGGCTGGTTCAGCATTCTCAGCGATCCAACCGGTGCCGTGTTCGCGCTGTGGCAGGCGAAGATGTAAAACAGTTGTTGGTTGTTAGTATTTTCGTTTTCGGTTTAAGAACCAAGAGGCAAGAGATTTAGTTTTCAGGCCCCGGGTTAGCGCCCAAGCGAAGAGCGCCAACCTGGGTACCGCTGCTATGCAAAATCACGGGCCGAGCTTGACGCAGGCAGCAGTGTGGTTGTCGTATTTCATTGAAGGTCGTAGAAGTGACCGTTCCGCATCTGGTGCGCTAAACCGCTTTCCCAGTCAACCGTGCCGAATATAAAAGTTACATAGGTCGCCGATCTGTTCCCCGTTGCCACTGTCATACCACCCATAGGGTCTCGTCGAAACTAAGGGATCAGCAATGGCCTCTGCAATCTCATGGCTGGCGACACTGGCATTCGCGTCCGATTGGAATGTCACCCCTAGGCGCATGCTGGCCGTTACTGGAAGAGACAATACAGCAACTCCGGAGCGATCCTTGGCGCCACCTCGGGACGGGGACGATGGCTAGTGGCTACAACTACCGAGTGACGGCGAAATAGCGATCTCGCCGGGCAGCGATCTGTTCGCCTGCCCAGGATGATGATCCGTGGTTGGTGGTGTAGTCCATCGCTGGGTAATCGCCGGGGATGAGGAATGCAGAGCGGCGAAAGAACGTGCATGCCTGGTTGCGGAATCAGTTCCATCCCAACCGGGGCCTTACCAGGATGAATCGCCGTAGCTGGACCGCCGGTGTACGCGGCTTGCAGAACCCGGCCGATATGCGTCCGTTCGAGGTGGACTGAACAAAGCCAGATGACAGTACTGATGGAGGCGCAATATTGTCGCGGAGCTAGCGGAAAAAGAAACCTGTGCTCGAGGTGTTGGCGCAGGACAGTGGTAACCTTCCCATGGGTCAGTCGTCTATTTCCATGCAGGGAGCGATGCCCAGGGCGGGCATGGCAGGTGTTTCTCCCCTGGCAAGCCATGCCCCCGGCACCGCCTGCTGTACTCTCCTTTCGCAGGGAACCGGCGTAAGCTCCTCCACGTACTATCTCGTGGAGGAGCTTGTGCGTAGACTGATTGTTGTCCTTTCTCTCTCACTTCCCTTGCTGGCCTTATCGGCTTTCGCTGAAGAATGGTCCAAAAGCTATAGCGTAGGCGCGAAGCCGTCGTTGCGTGTCGATACGAATGACGCCGCGATTGAGATTACACGTGGCGGCAGCAACACCATAACAGCCCGCGTCACAACCAGCGGATATCCAATTGGAGGCGGCGGACTTCACGTCAGCGAACACCAGGATGGCGACAAGGTTGAATTGAGCGTCCACATTCCGAATCAATCGGGGTTTCATATCAACTGGCACGACCGGCGTATACGCATCGAAGTGCAAGCCCCCGCTGAGACCGCACTGGACCTGCATTCCAGCGATGGGCACATCAGTGTGGACGGCACCAGCGGCGGCGCTCGCATCGACACCAGCGACGGCGCCATCGAGGTGCGGAACTTCAATGGCACTCTTCGCGCCCGCACCAGCGACGGCCATATTACCGTCGACGGGGTTTTGAACGAGGTTTACTTGAGCAGCGGCGACGGCCGCATCGAGTTGACCGCGCGCCAGGGCTCCACAATGGACCGGGGTTGGCTGATTCATACCAGCGACGGCCGGGTAGAGGTTAGATTGCCCGACAATTTCGCCGCAGAACTCTACGCTCACACCGGCGATGGCCGCATCACCATGGATTTTCCGGTAACTGTCAGCGGTTCAATCGAGCGATCGCGAATGCGTGGCAAATTGAATGGCGGTGGTCAATTGCTGGAAATATCGACCGGTGATGGCAGTATTCACGTCGGCAGGTTGTGAACGGGACAGTCTGACAGAGTTCCTCTTCGATTTGCTGAGTCCATTGCTAGTACACTGTACTCGCTATGACACTGTTCGAGTCTCAGCCATACGATCCGGTACAGGCCCGCAAGCGTCGTATCCGGATCGTGGCTATTTCCGTCATCGTCCTCGTGTGTCTGATTCTGGCCTGGAACTTCCGTTATTACGCCGAAGAACGACAGGTGGACAAGTTCTTCGCCGCGCTGCAGAAGCAGGATTACGAGACGGCTTACGGCATTTGGTTTCACGACCCCGGCTGGAAACAGCATCCGCAAAAGTATCCAGATTACCCGTTTAGCAGTTTCATGCAGGATTGGGGACCCGGCGGGCAGTGGGGGCTCATCAAGAGCTACCACGTGGATGGCTCAGCCGTGCCGAAAGGTGGTACGGGAACGAAGTTTGACGTTGGCAGCAGCGGGGTAGTAGTGGTCGTGACGGTGAATGAACGCGTCGCCGACAAGGCGCACATCTGGGTAGAGAAATCGGACAAGACGCTGGGGTTTTCGCCGTACTAGGCGTCAGTCACCACTCTGCCCTCATTACGAGAGCAATTGTACGCATATGGAGAGCAAAGCCACGTAGGTCCGGGCAGTCTGCAGCTCCCAGGTAGTCCCAAACTTAGACATCACAGCTGATTACAGACGACTAACAGCTATTCTGCCTGCGGCGAAGCCGCGCTGAAATGATTCAGCGTCTTCTGCAACGACGTATCGTCTTCAACATTGGTGACGCTGCGGGTCTTGTCGATCTGCTTCATCAGCCCGCAAAGCACTTTACCCGGGCCGACTTCGACGAAGTTCTCGATCCCGAGCGCAATCAGGCCTTGCATCGATTTCACCCACTGCACGGCGCCAGTAACCTGGCGGACCAGTACATCCCGACTCTGCTGGCCGGTATTCACCAAAGTCGCGTCCACGTTGCACATGATCGGTGTAGCGGTATCGCGGAATGAAAGCGCGTGAAGATCCTGCGCCAGCCGGTCCTGCGCAGGTTGCATCAGCGCGCAATGAAACGGCGCGCTTACAGGCAGCATGATGGCGCGCTTGGCGCCACGCTCTTTGGCCAGAATCGTAGCTCTTTCCACCGCAGATTTGTGCCCCGAGATGACCGTTTGATCGGGCGAGTTCAGATTGGCTGCCTGGCAAACTTCTCCCCGAGCGGCGTCAGCGCACACCCGCTCCACTTCTTCCGCCGGAAGCGCCAGAATCGCCGCCATACCACCCACTCCTACAAGCACCGCTTCCTGCATGTACTTGCCGCGGTTGCGAACGGTGCGCACAGCATCGGCGAATGAGAGTGTTCCGGCAACGACATTGGCGGAATACTCGCCGAGGCTATGGCCTACAACATAGGAGGGAGTAAATCCCTGCGACTGCAAGACCCGCCAGGCCGCAACAGAAGCAGTCAGAATAGCGGGCTGAGTGATTTCCGTCAGCTTGAGCTGGTCTTCGGGACCCTCGAAACAAAGCTGCGAAAGCTTGTAGCCGAGTGCTTCGTCAGCTTCATCGAACGTTTCTTTCCCTACCGCAAACATGGCGGCCAGTTCGCGGCCCATGCCGACCCTCTGCGATCCCTGTCCGGGAAACATGAAAACGATCGGCGTGGTGTGGAAGGTCATTAAATGTGAACGGGGCAGCGATTTCGATTTCTGTCTCGCGGTGCGAAGAACACTAATCCAGCCCCTGGCCGAGCTGGCTGGCAGGTGGATTAACACCGGGCCTGCCGTTTCCGGTCTCAAGATGGGCACTCGCTTCGGCGATCTGCCTTTCAATGGTACGGTTCAACTTACTATCGGCAAATTCGGCGGCTACGCGTATAGCGTTCTTGATGGCGTTGCCGTTCGACGACCCATGGCTGATGATGCAGACGCCCTTAATTCCGAGTAGCGGCGCGCCGCCATATTCGGAGTAGTCCAGCCGCTTCTTGAAATCCACGAACGCCTGGCGCGACAGCATGAATCCCACCTGACGCGTGATCGTGGCCTGCAAGGATTGCCGCAGCAGGAAGCGCACGGTCTCAGCCATGCCCTCGGAAATCTTCAGCGCAACGTTGCCGACAAAGCCGTCACACACCAGCACATCTGCCTTGCCATTAAACAAGTCGCGGCCTTCCACGTTGCCGACGAAGTTTAGGGGCAGTTCCTTAATGAGCTTGTAGGCTTCGCGAGTCAGTTCATTGCCCTTGGTTTCTTCTTCGCCAACCGACAGCACACCCACACGCGGACTGTCTGCGGTTTCAAACTGCCCCGCGAAAATCGTGCGGAAGTACACATCGCCCATGATGGCGAATTGCTGCAAGTTCTCCGGCTTGGAGTCGACGTTGGCGCCAACGTCGATGAGGATAGTGGCGGTTCCCTGCGCAGTAGGAAAAACGGCCGCCAGCGCTGGACGGTCCACGCCCGGCAGCGCACCTAACACCATTTTGGCCGTTGCCATACAGGCGCCGGTGTTGCCGGCACTGACGAACCCTGCCGCTCGTCCGTCGCGAACCAGGCGAAGCCCTACACGCATGGACGAATCCCGCTTGGCACGAACGGCCTTGGCTGCCTTCTCGTGCATGCTGATGACTTCGCTGGCATGCACGATTTCGATCGGCAGGCGTTTCCAGAGGGGATGGAACTTCAGTTCCTGGCGAATTAGGTGTTCCTGGCCGACCAGCAACACCTCCACGTCATAGTGACGGGCGGCGAGTATCGCACCATCGACTTCGGGTTTGGGCGCGCGATCGGCGCCCATCGCGTCAACGGCAATCGTGGTCGGCATTGGGTATCGTACGAGATTGTACCCCGGTCGTTTCCGACTGGGTATTAACTAGCCGCTTCCTTCTGCTCGATGACTTCGCGGCCCTTATAGTACCCGCACTTGGGGCAAGCACGATGCGGCAGCTTCTTCTCGTGACAATTAGGACAGTCCGACAGGGCCTGGGCCTGCAGATGATCATGGGCGCGGCGCTTCGACGTTCTGGCCTGCGAATGCCGCCGTTTTGGATTAGGCATAAAAAACCTCGCATCAGATCGCGCGCACAGGCGGCGATCGAAACTCTAGCTCTGCAGCTTGTTCTTTAATTCGCTCAGCGCCGCCCAGCGCGGATCGCTGGACCGTTGCTGGCAATTACAGGTTGCGAGGTTGAGGTTGATCCCGCACTGCGGGCACAATCCTCTGCACTCCTCGCGACAGATTAACTTCACGGGCGACGCCAGCAAAACCTGCTCGCGCAAAACGTCTTCCAGCAGAAGACCTTCGCCATCATAATAGCCGATCTCGGTATCCGCCTCAGAAATAGAAACTTCCTCGGCACGACGATCGACGCCCAGGGGCCGGTACAGCAGGTCGAACTCGCGGTTTACCCGGAACCGCACTGGCTCCAGGCAGCGCGCACAGCCGACTTCCATAACGGTGTCCAGCTTGCCAACTACTCGGATGTCGTCGATGTCATGCTTATGCCCACGATGCTCGACAATTAATTCGGCGCGACCATTACTATCTAGGGGTCCCGCCTGCTGAACCTCGCTGCCGAAGTCAATAGCTCCGGGTTGAAATTCCTGGTTGAACTCCAGCCTGTGGAGCTGCAAATCCGCGACCCGAATCAGCATCGCTGCACCTGCCTTAACTCCTTAGCCATCAAGTGCTTCCCCATAGCCAAAATAGTCCGGCTAAACCGGGTCTGAAGGCCAAGCTCCTTGCGGATCACTCTGGCAGGTACAGACAGGCGGGAGGCGCGCTAAGGCAAGAAATAAGGATAAAGTGTTGGAAATGCAGTGTCAAGGACAGCAACCCTGCTGTCTCTCCTCTCGCCCAGTCCCGCGGGAATAAGAGGACCTGTGACTAGCAAAATCGTTGACTCCGCTAACTCATGGTGATAGCGTCTGTGCCTGATCCTCGGATCGGCGCAGTTAGCTGAAGGCGAAGCCGTTCGCCTCAGGCAGGTGATCCGTGTGGCAGTGTAGGCATCATCGCTTCACCGAAAGAAACTCGGAGCGTGTACCGTGAGCCAAGACATTCCTCCCTTCCACTACAGCCTTTGCCTCAACCTGAACACCAATCGACCGGACTTGCAACCGTATCTAAACCAGCTGAACCCGATTCTGGCGAACATTCTGTCGATCCTAGAGAACTATCCGGATACCACCGGGGAAGGCTCGTTGTCGACAAATTTCAGCAAGATCCTGTTTTCCAAGATCGGCACCTCGTAACGGACCCTCCATCGTGAACCGGTCCGCGCCAGACCCGGGTCCTGATGGTAATGCGCCGCCCCTTGCCACGGCGTTTGTCCTGAAGATAGCGGAGCGCTGCAATCTCAATTGCAGCTACTGCTACATGTACAACAAGGGAGATTTGTCGTATCTGCAGCGGCCCAAGTTCATGTCCTCTGAGGTCGCCACTGTGATGCTGACGCGCATTGCTGACTACGCCCAGCGGCACCGTCTGCCCAAAATCGCGCTTGCGCTTCATGGGGGCGAGCCGCTACTCATCGGACGCCAATGGGTGCAATGGTTCCTCGAAGAAGTGCATCGGGTCGCGGCGTCCTCCGGAATCGCCTTCACGGTTGGCATCCAAACCAACGGAATATTGTTGGATCGGGATTGGGTGAGATTATTCTCGGCCCACAAGGTCGGCATCGGGGTCAGTTGCGATGGCCCCAAGGAATGGCACGACCTAGAACGGCGTGACTTCGCCGGGCACGGGTCCCACAAACAGGTCACAGCTGCGATCGAGCTGCTGGTCGCGTCGAAAGATGTGGAGTGGGCAGTGTTGACCGTCGTCAATCCCCACGCATCGCCTCGCTCCGTGCTGAGCCATTTCGTGAACCTCGGGGTCCGTCAAGTGGACTTCCTATGGCCCGAATATAACCACGACGCGCCTCCACCCTGGCCCTCGGGCGCCATGGCGCGATACTTTTGTGAGCTCTTCGACTATTGGTACTCCGAACTTCCCACGCCACCGCGAATCCGTTGGTTCGAAAACGCAATGAAACTTCTCTTGGGCGGGCGCTCGGATTGCGATGTGTTGGGTCCAAACCCAATTACGGACATTATGGTCGAGTCCGACGGCACATGGGAGCCGCTGGATACGCTGCGTATCTGCGGCAACGGCTTGACCCGCACCGGGCTGGATGTTCGCACCTGCGACGTGGAGGAGATCTGGAACGCACCTCTCTACCGGATCGGTCTCGGCAGCCAGGAACTTCTCTCCGACCACTGCCGGTCCTGCGCCTATCGCCGCGTCTGTGGCGGCGGATACCTGCCTCACCGCTACCGCCACGACACCGGCTTCTCCAATCCCAGCGTGTACTGTGCCGATCTACTGGCGGTCCTATCTCACATTCATCGCAGGATCGCCGCCGACCTGGAACCAATTCGGGTTGCCGTCGCTGCCTCCGCCTCTGCCCGGGAATGTTGACTCCCACGCTCGGAAGCCGCAGTCGGAATAATGATCACAACCGGGTTCCGGGCTTGTTCGTGGCGCTATAATGTGCCTGAGTTTACGGCTCGTGCCTGACAACTGCCGCCAGAGACGAAGCGATGAGCGCGCCATCTTCTCGACGTTTCGGGCCGTATGAAATTGTCTCTCCGCTCGGTGCCGGGGGAATGGGAGCGGTATTTCGCGCGCGCGACGCCCGCCTCGGACGCTACGTCGCGATCAAGGTCCTGCCACCGGCATACAGCATTGATCCCGACCGCCTGCACCGCTTCGAGCAGGAAGCTCGGGCCGCGGCCGCCTTGAATCATCCTGCGATCCTAGCAATTTTCGACATCGGCACCGCCGAGGATGGTGCGCCTTACATTGTCTCGGAATTGCTCGAGGGCTCAACTCTCGGCCATCACATTCGAACCACTCGCATTCCTCCGCGTACCGTGATCGACTACGCGGCGCAGATCGCCCGTGGTCTGGCGGCCGCGCACGACAAGGGCATCGTCCATCGCGATCTCAAGCCCGAGAACATCTTTGTCACCCGCGACGGCCATATCAAAATTTTGGATTTTGGCTTGGCCAAGCTGCTCGAGCCATCCCACGTCAACCCTACTGACAAGACCGTTTCCATCCACGAGGGTCATACGCTACCTGGCGTGGTTTTGGGGACCATTGGCTACATGTCGCCTGAGCAGGTGCGCGGTCTTCCCACCGACTGCCGCACCGATATCTTCAGCCTGGGCCTGATCCTGTACGAGATGCTCACGGGTAAGCCCGCCTTCAAGGCGCTTACGGATGCCGACACTCAGGCGGCAATCCTCCGCGAACAACCCGCCCAACTGTCTGCCAGCAATGTTGGCATCCCTCCTGGGCTCGAGCAGCTTGTCTGGCATTGTCTCGAGAAGGAGCCGCAGCAGCGATTTCAATCCGCCAGCGACGTTGCCTTCAGCTTGCAAGCAGTCTCCGGCCCCAATTCCAGCTCTTCCGTCGGCCTTCCCCCCCCGGCTCCGCTTTTCCGGCGCTGGCGACTGATTGCGCTCGCCATCCTGACCACCCTGGCGGTGGGATTCGCCGCATTTCGCATAGGCCAGAAAATGGCGCGCTCCTCGCCACCCCAATATCAGCAATTGACCTATCAGCAGGGGGTCGTCTCGTCCGCGAAATTCTCCGCCGACGGGCAAACTGTGCTTTGCGCTGCCCGGTTCAACAAAGACTACCAAGTCTATTCCATTCGTTTCGACAGTGCGGGTATTCGGCCACTCGACCTCAATGCCGACCGGGTCATGGCGGTCTCGGCACAGGGAGAGCTCGCCGTCCTCGAATCTTTGCGATATCTTGCCGGATCGACCGCCGTGGGATTAGTGGCGCGAGTTCCGCTCGGAGGTGGCGCGCCTAAGCGCATCTTGAACGACGTGGAATCTGCCGATTGGTCGCGTGACGGCAATGAACTGGCTATCGCTCACTTCATTCCCAACATGCAGGTCTATCGCCTGGAATATCCCATCGGCAAAGTGCTGTACGAAACTCCCGGCTGGATTGCTCAAGTTCGATTGTCCTCCGATGGCCGGACTATCGCCTTTATTGACCATCCCGTGTTCGGCGACGATGTGGGCTACGTGGCGGTCATCCCTGCCTCCGGAGGAGAGGTTCAGCGCTTGTCTCGCTTGTGGGGGGACCTTCGCGGGCTTGCGTGGCACCCCGGCGGTGAGGTCTGGTACACGGCTACTGATGTCGGTTTTAACTACGCTCTTTTTGCCTCGACAAAGTCGGGCAAGGCTCGACACATTCTGACCGTCCCCGGCGGCCTTGTTCTCGATGACATCTCTTCGGAAGGAAGAGTGCTGATGACGCACTCCTCCGAGCGGACCATCGTCATGGTTTCGACTCGGCGTCATCCGGAGGAACAAAACTTGGGCTGGCTCGACAATACCGAGTTTTTCCGCTTCTCCGGGGATGGAACCCAGATCGTGCTCGGCGATGAGAGCAGCGCGAGCGGTGCTCGCCATGCCAGCTTTTTGCGTAACGTTGACGGATCGTCGGCGGTCCGTGTTGGCGATGGCGACGCTATCGCGCTCTCGCCCGACGGCGAGTGGGTACTATCTCGCATTCCCCCCAATGAGCTTGTCCTGCTGCCTACCGGCGCTGGGACGGTCAAGAGACTCACACCCTCCAGCACCTCCGAAGGCCCTGCCACTGTGCATGCCTCAAGGGCCGCGATCCGCGCCGACCTACCTGCAGAATGGTTTCCCGACGGCAAGCGAATCGCCTTCATCGCCGACGACAACCGTACCCACCTACTTGACATCGACAGCAACGATGTTGCCTTGACTCCCGTCGGTACCACCGGGTATCTGGTTACCGCCGACGGTAAGCATGTGCTGGTACAAACCGGTACGGGCGTCTTTGAGCTCTTCCCGGTAGGCTCGGATGACCCAATCCCCTTACCTTTCCTCGACAAGAACGATAACCCCATTCGCTTCAGCGCGGACGGAAAGGAACTGTTCGTCGGGAACACCGAAAGGGACAGCCCCATTCTGAATCTGTTTCGCGTGAACCTCGCCACTGGTCGCCGGACCCTACTCTGGCACCTTCAGCCTCCCCGCAGCACGGTAGCCAACCAGATCGCCTTGGTGGATGTGACCCCCGACGGCACCGGCTATGCCTACGGCTACCGCCAGAAGATGACGGTGCTGTACGTGGTGGACGGACTGAAATGAGCCGAGTCACACTGGACTCCATCTGGAATCGCGCTGCTTCTTCTGAAGTATGAACATATTTAAGGTGACAGAAATCACTTGCAGTAACCATACCTAACCGCTACTCTGCCGGACACTCCAGCGCCCCCATTCCGGTGGGGAGGATCCTCAGCTCGTAGCGGTAATGGGGACACGCCTAGCAGTACCTGGCCACGAACAATATCGTGCTCAACGCAGCCGCGCTAATTAAACAGGCCGGCACCACCTGATATCTACCCTCCAACCTTAGTGAAGAACTTGCCTTCCTGGAACCAAATCTGTGAGAAAATGACCCTCGTTTTTCACACTCAATTTAAGGCAACGCCATGACTCGTCTGGGGAAAGTTCTGTTGTTCGGCTTTCTGGCGCTAGTAATCATCGTAGTCGGAGGTATCACCCTCACCATCGGATGGCGGCCGTTCTTCGGCCCTAAGGCGCGGCCACTTACCGACCGCAGGTTTGAAAGCACTCCACACCGACTGGAGCGGGGCAAGTATCTGGCTAGCGGATGCATCTATTGCCACTCGCAGCATGATTGGCAGGGTTCGGGAACGCCTATCATCGCGGGAATGGAAGGGGCCGGCGAGGTTGAGCCCTACACCGATCTGCCAGGAAGGATCGTCGCGCCCAACCTTACTCCCGATAAGGAAACTGGTGCCGGCAC
>Ga0126381_100003049_pt1 | contig 18228 bp, 14 predicted proteins | sample PanSoiMetPlot_28_FD_96465 | JGI IMG/M metagenome (GOLD analysis project Ga0126381, IMG submission 96465) | Tropical forest soil microbial communities from Panama - MetaG Plot_28 | ecosystem: Environmental > Terrestrial > Soil > Tropical forest > Bulk soil | place: Panama | collected 2016-02-17
CGATAAAGTTCTGCAGTTCCCGAATATTGCCGGGCCAGTCATATTTGACAATGGCTGACATCACGTCGTCGGGGACGTGCTTTATGGATTTGCCTTGGCGGCAGGCGAATGCGCGTAGAAAGTGCTCCACGAGTAAAGGAATGTCGTCCGCTCGCTTTCGCAGCGGCGGAAGTTTGATAGGAAAGACATTCAGGCGATAGTACAGGTCACTGCGGAACTGCCGGTCCGCCACCATCTGCTCGATATTCTGGTTTGTGGCAGCCACTATCCGTACGTCGACTCGAGTCGTCTGCGAACTTCCGAGACGTTCGAACTCCTGTTCCTGAATCGCACGCAAGAGTTTGGGCTGAAGCTCGAGCGGCAAATCGCCAATTTCGTCAAGAAAGAGTGTGCCGCGGTCGGCGGCCTGAAACCGCCCAATTCTCGACACCATCGCTCCAGTAAAAGCGCCCCGTTCGTATCCAAAAAGTTCACTTTCAAGCAAAGCGGCAGGAATGGCCGCGCAGTTGACTGCGAGGAACCGCTGCTGCCTACGGGGGCTGCCCTCGTGAATGGCGCGTGCGATTACTTCCTTGCCGGTACCGGTTTCGCCTCTTAGAAGCACCGCACAATCGGCAGGGCCTACCGTTCCCACGGCTTCAAGCACAGCCTTGAACTCTGCGCTCGAACCAATCAGGCTAGACGGCGTCCCGTCTAAAGCTTGGCCGAGGCTGTCACGATGTGCCTCAAGCACTGTCATCACTTTTCCTTTGCTTCTGCCCTTTGGTCCGACCCCTAGCCCCGTCTACCCGCGCCCTCTCCCGCGCGACCCACTCACGAATGTAGGCGGGACAATTCTGGAGTTCAGCTCCATTTGCTTCCGAGAGCGCAAGGAGTCTTACGGCTTCTTGGTTCACGAGAAGTACGTCCTTAAGATCGATGACCACCGTCTTTCCTTCCTGTTCGAGGGCGGTCCGAAGCGTATCCACATGCTCGCCTGTGATCCGCCCACTTATGCAGAGGACCACGAGATTTTCTCCAGTAACAACTCGCTCGATTCTGCAAGTCATGAGTTCTAGGGTGACCTCGGCCGCACCTTTCATTCCTTGCTTGTTCCTCGTTCCAATCGCTGGCTGCACCAAGCATTTCGTCTGTCAATTCCATGACATGCAACCTCTGTACCATTCACAATTCACTGAAAACACAGGGAGCTCGGAGACGCCGCTGTATTGCGACCCGGTGAATAAGGGGAATCTGGTGATTTTGGTGAATCTGCTGGTTATGGCGAATCGCTCAGCCGAACTTAAATCGGCCTTTGCTGATTTTTAAGGCTTTAATCCTGCGGTCCAGAGTTGAAGGCGGAATTCTAAGCTTGGCCGCCGCTCCTGACGGACCGGAAATCCGGCCTCGGCTCTGGGCTAGCGCCGCCTCGATAATCTCCCGTTCGCTTCGCGGCCCATCCTCAACATTGAGAGCCGCCAATGTGTCAGCGCCAGGTGCTGGCCGCGAGGTTTCTTTAGAAAGCCACAGTTCGTCAACGGAAAAAATCTCATCAGCACTCAGAATCACGGATCTCTCAATGATGTTCTGCAATTCGCGGATGTTGCCGGGCCACTCATAGGACTGAAAAAGGTCCAGCGTCTTCTTGTCAATCGATCGGATATTCTTGCCCGCCCGCTTGGCATAGCGCTGCACGAAATACTCGACCAGCATCAGGATGTCCTCTTTCCTTTCTCGCAGCGGGGGCACTTCGATGGGAAATACGTTGAGCCGATAAAACAGGTCCTGGCGAAAGGTTCCATTGGCGACAGCGTCTCGCAAATCACGATTTGTGGCAGCGATAACGCGGACGTCGACATGGATCTGCTGCACGCCCCCGACTCGCTCGAATTCTCGCTCCTGCAGTACTCTCAATAACGCGACTTGGGTGTCGGGCAAGAGTTCGCCCACCTCATCCAAGAAAATTGTTCCACCGTCTGCAAGTTCAAAACGCCCCAGCCGTCTTTGCGTGGCACCCGTGAAGGCCCCTTTCTCATGGCCGAATAACTCGGAGGAAATCAGCGATGGCGCAAGCGCGGCACAGTTCACACTAACGAAGGCGCGTCCTGCCCTATGGGATCGTTTGTGAACAGCGCGCGCGATGAGCTCCTTACCAGTGCCGGTCTCGCCCGTAATGAGAACTGTCGAATCAGTGGGAGCGACTTTGGTGATCCGCGAAATAACGGTCTTCAAGGGCTTCGAGGTCCCGACAATTTCCTCGAACATCGAGGCCCGGTCCACCTCGTCCCGCAATGCAAGATTTTCTCGATAGAGTTGATCCCTGAGCATCCTGATCTCAGCTTCGGCCCGCTTTTGTTCGCTCAAGTCGAGCACGAATGAGACACCCCCGTCTGCGCCTTCTTCGAACAACGCGCCTCCTACCAGCACGGGCACGCGGGTGCCATCTTTCCGAAAAAACTCCTTCTGGTAGGGCTGAGCGGTTGCAGTTGCCTTCAGTTCTGCTACCGCACGCTCGTCTCGCTCGCGCCATTCTGCAGGCGTCAGCTCAGTCCACCGGGCTCCACCGGAGACGAGATCATCACGGTCGTATTGCAGCATTCGGAGAAAGGCGTCGTTGGCGTCTACTATCGCACCTTCGAGATTCCAGATAAAAATCCCCAGAATGTTCGCGTCGACAAGGCGTCGGATCTTCGCTTCGCGATCTTCGAGCTCACGATAGAGCCGCGTATTCTCTAACGAAGTTGCAGCTTGCGACGCCAGCACCTTGAGCACGGTGATCCGGTCAGGAGTGAAAACATTGGGGGTCAGGTTGTTTTCAAGGTAGAGAACGCCGATGAGTTTGGCCTGGTTAATCAATGGTAAGCAGAGAATGGAACGGGCCCGACTCTGAACGATATAAGCATCGGTAGAAAACGAGTTCCGGGCCAATGCATCATCGAGAATCACGCTTTCTCGAGTGCGCATTACGTATCGGACGAGCGACTCCGGTGCGGCTGCCGTGATAGCGGCGGTGCCTTGCAGATGCGTTGTGACATCGCTGCCACTAGTAATGGCTTCCGCGTATACTTCCAGTTCGTCTCCACTCGGACAAATCAAGAGACCTCGCTCGGCACCCGCCTGCTCAATCGCGAAGCGCATGATTTTATCAATCAGCTTTTCCAAAACCATCTCGCCCGAGATGGCCTGCGAGACCTTGATAAAGGTGCCGAGATCGAGCAGCTCCTTGGGCGCCACGATCGTTCTAATTGGACTGGACAGATGCAGTTCGGCATTGAGGTGAGGATATAGCTGATCGAGTTGCTTTACTTTGCCATCCGCTCCCCAGCGGAGATAACAGTAGCGAGCCTCTTGCAAATAGGCGTGCGCGATCTTCTCGAAACCTCGTGATAGGTAGAAACGCGCAGCAACCTCATAGGCCGCTGCCTCACTATGGACAAAGCCGTTTGCCCTCGCTGAGTAGATCGCCCGTTCGTAAAGGCGCTCTGCATCGACTACACGACCTTCAATTCGTGCGATCTCCGCACCTACGAGTGCGGCACGGTTTTCGAAATTCTCCGGGCAATTGTCCGCCCATATTTCGAGCTGTCGGTAGTGAGCGGCTAGAGCGTCAAAATGTTGCTGCTGGTCGGGAGACCCGGACGCCCACAATGCAGCGTGGGAAAGCGCACTAAAGAAGTGATACTCTGCGGTTTCGAATTGTGATGGTGATGTCCAAAGTAGTGGTTTCGCCCTCAGTGAGGCATCGATGGCCGAAGCATAGTCTCCAGCAAAGAAACGAGCTTGCAGCTTTCGGATCGAATACCAGCACTCAGCTTCCGCGACAATCAAACCACTTGAAAGATGTTGCTCGAATTGGAGCTCATCGAAGTGTTCATCGTTGAAAGAACCGAAACTCACAGTGATCCCGCGAAGAGTCAGGATCAGTCTGAGCTGAGCAGTGATGTCATCAACGATAAGACCGAACCCCACCTTCCGTGCAAACTCGAGACCCCTCTCGGCTTGACGTTGCGCCTCGAGGAGATCATCTCCCGCCGCCAGGAGATTCGTGACCAGATGGTTGCAGCTGTAGGCTGCGAAGGTAAGGTCACCGATTTCGTTTGCAGCGTCGAATGCGCGGCGTACTAGATCACGACCGGCCCGGACATGTCGCGTCCACGGCATAACCATGTTTCCGAAGCACATATAAGTGCGGGCCTGAAAACGTTTCAATCCATGTTTTTCAACCAACTCATAGCCGAGGCGACCGAAACGGAAGCCATGTTGGTAGTTGTTGAAGCGCGGTCCAGCTATGACCGCAAGCCACACATATGCAAAGCACGACCCGTCGCTGTTACCGTGCTCGAGGCTAAGATTAACCATGTGGCAGATAACGAGCGAGGATAAATTCTCGTCGGTAAAATATGCCGCTGAGACGACCCTGGTGAGAACATCCAGAGTTGCGAGACATATCGGATCGCTCATCAAGGGTAGCTCAATGAGGTCCTCGATCGCACGGCTGCCCAGCTGTGACCAGATCCGTTCATATTCGTGTCGCGCGTCTTCTTCCGTGGGGTGCTGCGCCCATTCAACGCCCGAATGTCGAAGATAGTCGAGACAGACGTGTACCGCGCGTTCGGTCTGATCGAGGATCGTATAAAGATCGACCTGCAAAGATGCAACCTTCGCGAGTTCGACCCTGTCAGCGGCGCGTGACGAAAGCATCCTCAAGCGATCCGCGGCCGACTCCAAATGGCCAGAAAGAAGCTCGCATTCAGCCCGATGCAATTCCAAAGCGAAGATGAGTTCACGCCTGCGCTCCCAAGCGTCGTTGTCCAATAGTGCTCTGCCAGCGACGAGATACCCGATCGCTGAAGCGTACGCCGTGGACGCCCTGGCACGCTTCGCCGCGATGAGATTGAGTTCGGCCACATGGTCGCGTTCGTCTAGCGAAGTGATCAAGGTCATCGCGCGGTTGAGCTGGTTGACAATGTCGAAGATCGCTCCTTCAATCTGCTCTGGAGGGGTATGCGCTGCGAGGAGCCTCCCTATTTGAAGATGAGTCTCCGCACGCGACGGCTCTGGAATTGAGGAATACGCTGCTTCCTGAACACGGTCATGCAGGAAGGTGTAGGAAACTTCGGAACCGAAGATGAGCCCCGCTCGGACCGCCTCCCAAAGCTTGCGATGCACCTCCTCCTGCGTGCCTTGGTAAGCCATCGCAAGAAGAGCCAATTCTGCGTGGTTGCCCAAACAGGCAAACTTCTTCAGCGCATTCTGGGTCTCGATCGGTAACCGACTCAGCTTCGCAACCATGAGATCGACCACATTCTCGGTGTAACGCTTGGCGTTAATTTGGGCCGAGTCCCAAGACCATCGCGCATTTTCATGGTCGAAGGTGAGTAACCCCTCTTCGAAAAGCGCATAAACGAACTGAATGGCGAAGAATGGATTCCCAGCGGTCTTGTCGTCCACCAGCTGAGCCAGCGACGTTGTGCTCTCCGGTCCACAGTGAAGAGAATCCCCAATCAACTGTTGCAAATGCGCTCGGGCCAGCGGACCAAGCACAATCTCCTGCACTGGCGCTCCCGCTTTGCGAATTGCTTCAAGCTTGCGGATCAGTGGATGGGCAGAGTTCACTTCATTGTTCCGGTATGCGCCTATCAACAGCAAATGTTGTAAATCCGCCTGAATCAAAAGGTCCTCGATCAAGTCGAGCGTGGCCGCGTCGAGCCATTGCAAATCGTCAAGGAAGAGGGCAAGTGGATGCTCGGGTCGCGCGAATACGCTGATGAATCGACGAAAAACCAGCTGAAAGCGCCGCTGCGCATCCCGTGGGGAAACTTCCGGAACAGCAGGCTGTTCTCCAATGATGAGTCTCAATTCAGGAACCAGATCCACAATGAGCTGACCGTTCGGATCGAGTGCCTGACGAAGAGCATCTCGCCATTTGCTGAGCTCTGCCTCGCTCTTGGCCAGAAGCGGACGCAGAAGACTTTGAAACGCCAGCGCCAAAGTGGCATACGGGATGTCGCGCTTGTATTGATCGAATTTTCCTGATGCAAACAGACCGCGAGGTGGAACAAGGGATTTGTGGAGTTCATTGACCACGGAAGACTTGCCAATACCCGAGTATCCAGAAACTAACACCAACTCCGGCCGGCCGCCGGCCACGATGCGATCAAAGGCGGCGATCAGCGCCTTAATTTCAGATGATCGCCCGTACAATTTTTCGGGGATCAGCAGCCGGTCCGGTACATCGTGCTCGCCGACCCGGAATTCTTCGATGTGGCGCCGGGTTTCCCATTCTTCTAAAGAGCGTCGCAGGTCCCGCTCTACGCCGAGGGCAGTCTGATAGCGCTCCTCAGCCGTCTTGGCAAGCAATTTCATGACTATTGCCGAAACCGCCTCCGGGATACCTTTCAACCGGACGCTTGGCGGGATCGGCTGTCGCGCGATGTGGCAGTGCACCAATTCCATTGGATCGGTGGAGAAAAAAGGCAGGGTCCCTGTCAGCATCTCGTAAAGAGTGACGCCGAGAGCGTAGAGGTCGCTCCGCGAATCGATGGAGCGGTTCATTCGTCCGGTTTGCTCTGGGGCCATATAGGCGAGAGTGCCGGCGATGAACTCGGGCGGCTCCGGTGCCTGACGTTCGCGCGGAAGGCGCGAGGCGATCCCGAAGCCCATGAGCCGGACCTCACCCGTTGCGGGGTTAACCAGAACATTCGTTGGCTTGACGTCCTTGTGAATGAGCTCCTTTTTGTGCAACGCGCCGAGCGCCTTTGCAAGACCTATGGCGATTTGCAAAAACTGACGTATGTCCATGGGTCCTTGAATGAAACGGTGGAGAGGCTCCCCACCTGGGTCCTCGAACACAAGAGTCTTCTGTCCGTTGCGCTCGGAAACAGTGAGGGGTCGAACTGCCCATGCTGTGTCCAAATGTTCGCGAAGCGAATATTCGTGCTCTATTTTGTGAAGGCTCTCTAGTGCGGGGCGGATTGCCGCTGGCATCAGTTGTAGGACAGAAGGGGATTCTTCCTGGCTAGCAGGTCTTCGACAAAGGATGAACTCCTCATCCTCACGGAGACACTCAGCATTGTGTTCTGACATCTCCACGCTTTCGGGCCTCTACTTCACCACGATACTTCATAGATGTTGCCGCCGACTTTGGCGATGCGTCGGACTTCGGGCAGAATGGCGAAACTTGCTACGTCGGCCGAAGTCACCTAGTTCTCTGCCCTCACATCTGGTCAGAAGACCCAACGGGCCCAGCGTTACTTAAATGACGCGGTGTTCCCGTGGCGTCAAAGGTCCTGAGAACCTAAAGCCACACCGTCCAGGCTAACCATCTGAAAAAGCAGGGCATTTCTCCTGGGCAAGCGCTGTTTGCCTTCGGCCATTGTCGTGCTTGTCTTGCGGCACGCGTGAACCGGAAACATCGACCGCGCGTCCACCACCAGGTTCCGCTTTCGAAACGCTGCAATTTTCGGGCTTACGTAAGCGTGCCGCAATCGTTTTGAAAATTGACTGGCTCGCGCCGCAGCATACCGTGGATACGAGGGAAAAAGTAAAATGGCAGCACAGCCAAAAACAAAAATCGTCATTTCTCAGAAAAAGAGGGATGGCATCAATAAAAATTGCGGAGCCTGCCGTCGCGGAATTGCAAAGACAGCCCTGATGAAGGACGTTCCGTTTTGTAGAACCGCAAACCCCGTTTCGGAGCGAACCGACACCGTGCCGACGCCCTTTAATGCACTCTGTGTTCCTTGTGGCCCGACAGACGGAGGATGCCTTGCCGATGATGGCGGAGCAGGTCAGATCGGATCCGAAAGGGTTGAGAGCCAGATTCGTTGTGGCGCGGAACGTGGGTTGATACCGGACACATCCCGCTTGGCCAAGCAACAGCGCATGGGCCCGCAACGTAACAGCAACCCCGATCGCCCAAGCGGACGGACTCTTCGCGCCAAACGTCACGTGCCCTCAGAGGAATTCAGCGCGTTACAGATGGAAAAAATCTTTCGCACTGCGTACCGGATCACCAGAAATCGGGAAGACGCCGAAGATGCTATGCAGGATGCATACCTGCGGGCCATCGTACATCTCGAGGACTTCGATGGCCGCGCAAAGTTTTCAACTTGGTTGACACGCATCGCCATAAATTCGTCGCTCATGATTTTGCGCAAACGGAGAAGTGAGAAAGCCGCTTCACTGAACAGTACAGGCGATTTTGAAGAGTCTACAGAATTTTCGGAACTAAGGCATCCGGCGCCGGATCCCGGGGAGCGCTATCTACAAAGAGAGCGGGAGACGGCTCTTCATGACGAGATCCATGGACTTCGCCCCACCCTCAAGGGCGTGATCGAGCTTGGGCACTTGGGCGAATGCTCCCTTCGCGAAACTGCTGAGACACTTGGTTTGTCAGTCGGGGCGGTCAAAGCGCGACTGTTTCACGCGCGACGAACCCTCCGCAACTCGACAAGACTCCGCCGATTTCGCAAGGACCGGCTCCACACAAACAGGATGCACGCAAATGATCATTGTGATTGACGAATAATTTTCATCGCAAATTCGCAAGTACGATTCGAAACCCTTCGTGCTTCTCCCCTGAAGAGCTTCCGGCAGAATGCATCGGATCCAACCTCCTGATTTAATGGTGAAATTTCCTTTTCGTGCGTCAGCTGCTGTAAACGGTACGTTCAGTGGCACTTGAAAATTCATTGCCACAACCCCTGCGAAGTTCCCACGAAAGCCGGGAAACCGACTTGATGTCGAGACCGCCGTCACTCTGGTAACCCGGAGACCCTCAGGCGCCTCGGCATATCCCAAACTTAGCCTTCAAGTCATGAAAAATCATGCGGTTGTATTGGCCCAAAGCTTGCAGTGAACGAGACTGCCATGAATTTCAAGCCGACGTTGATCGCATTCGACCGACGCTGTTTGCTCGACAACGCAACTCACGACCGGCTCAGCAGTTCGAACGGTCGAATATACGGTCTAGAGAAGGAACTATGAAGCTCGCTTTTTCCATCGCCTTTCTCTTGCTTTTATTGCTCGCGCGATACGAACAAGCTCGGTCGCAAACGGGGAACATGTACGACGGCTTCGATCTCGTGGACAAAGCAGGAAATATCCGTAGACCCAGCGACTTTCGCGACCGCTACCAGGCGCTCGGGACGTACCTGGTGCTTGATCCGAAAGGAAACGAGATGCATGGCACGTACGCATCTCCGGGCACCGCTGAGATCTACCGGAAGACCGGAAGGTTTCCCGACGGCACCGTTCTCGTCAAGGAAGTCTCTGGAACGGATCACGCTCAAATGACGACGGGCGACGTGCATTGGGCTTCTGGAATTAAAGTCTGGTTCGTGATGATCAAGGACGAAAAAGGGCGCTACGCAAAGAATCCATTGTGGGGCGACGGTTGGGCATGGGCTCTGTTTAAGTCCGATGCACCCGACAAGCAAGTTGCAACCGACTACAAAAAAGACTGCCTGGGCTGTCATATCCCGGCGAGGAACTCGGATTGGGTTTACGTGCAAGGGTATCCGGTTCTTGCGGCGAAGTAAGAAATGCCGCATTACGAAGGTCGTTTTCGCAAATGTTTCAAAGGAGATCGTGCGATGCGAAAAGTTCTACTGGTGTTTGTCTTGGGGATGAGCGTCGTTGCCGCAAGCTCATTGATTCATGACTCGAGCCGGATCGCGGCCGCCTCCCCGCAGTCAACGGCGGTGTTTGACGCAGAGGGAAAGTTGAAACGGCCGGAGGGCTATCGCCATTGGGTCTTTGTCGGCGCTCCCTTGACGCCCAATGGCCTTAATAACGGCAAGGCGAGCTTTCCCGAATATCACCATGTCTACGTCGAAGAGAAAAACCTCGATGTATACCTCAAGACCGGTTTATTTCCCGAAGGGACCGTCTTCGTTAAGGAACTGACTCGCGTTCTCAATCCGACCTTTCCCGACGGCTCGCGCACAGAGCCATCCGGCCGGGGATACTTCAACGGAGAGTTCAGTGGCCTCGATGTCACCGTAAAAGACAGCAAGAGATTCGCCGCAACGAACGGCTGGGGTTTCTTCAACTTCGGACATCATCCACTTCCTTATTCTTCGTGGGCCAAAGAATCCTCTGCAGCCGAATGCGCCGGTTGCCACCAAGCCTTCGTCGCAAAGACCGACATGACCTGGGTTCAGTTCTATCCGATTCTTCGCGATGGAGACAAATAGGTTTGGATTGCCTACGGGAATGTCAAACCCAATCGCGTTTGATTAATTTGAAAGGAACAAAAAGGAGAAAGGGAGTTATGGCAAGGGAAATGAATATGACCAAAGGAAGCACAATCTCGAACGGCAGAGTTGGGCACCTCTACACGCAGACGAACGAAGTCAAGAACGCGATCATCCACTATCACCGGTCCGCGGACGGCACGCTTACGGAGGTGGAGCGAGTCGCTACCGGCGGCGCCGGTTCGGGAACTTTCAAGCCAATCAGCGGACAAGCCAGCGCGCCCAATGCATTCGAAGGTGCTGCCAGCGTTATCGTCTCACCGGATCGCAGGTTTTTGTTTGCGACGAACGGGGGCGACAATTCTGTTTCGAGCTTTGCCGTGTCACCAGACGGTCGGCTCATGCTCGTGGATCGCATGCCAACTGGGAACCCTGTCGACGGAAAGAGTGGCACCGCCAAATCGCTGGCCTTTGCCGCTTCAAAGGGCGTCCTCTACGTGTTGCACTCGTTCGGTCCCGAACATCTCCGCCTGATGTCGGTCGACGGCAAGGGCAAGCTCGCAACGCGCAAGGAGCAGTACACGGTGAACACGAACGAGAAGAAGGACCGTATTCCCACCATGGCTGTCCTTTCACCGGACGGGAAATTCCTCTTGGTCGGCACCACATTCGATCTGCCCATCGCTCACGTAGGTACATATCCAGACGGTTCACCCATCCTCTGGGTCCCGCAGGCAAATGGCACGTACAGGGTCATCGCTTCGAATGCGCCTGATCCTGACGGCCTCATTGTATTCCCTGTGCGAGAAGACGGCACACTTGGTGCAGCCAAGTTCCAGGACGGGAAGGCCGGCTCCCCCTTCTACATCGCCTTCCTGAACCGACAGCCCAATACCTTCGTCATCGGATATGCTGTCGGCGACGGGTGCGCGCTAGCAACCATCGATGGAGACGGCAAGATTAGCGTCGGCCCGCTCGTAAAGGTTGACACAAGCGCAGGCCTGCCGTCCGAGCTGTGCTGGGCCGCTGTTTCTCCCGATGACCGATTCGTGTTTGCGACGAATTTCGGTTACAGCTACATCAGCACCTTCCACATTAATGGGAAAGGCCTCGAAATCGCCATGGATCCGGCGTCTCCCAAAGTTTCAGGAGATGGCACCGCCAGGGGCCTCAACACAACAGTCACCAGCGGGCCGAGTGATAACTGGGTGACGCCTGATGGCGCTTTCTTGTACCAGATCTATGGGAATGCCTCGAAACTTGTTGGCTACGCCACGCAACCGGACGGCTCGCTCAAGGAAGTGACCAGCGTCAAGATCCCGTACAACAGTCCCCAAGGCCTCGCCGGTTTTTGAGGGCTCCACGGACCTATGCGATGAAAGGCCGCTCTGGGGAAGCTACCTGGCCACCACGGAAGCGGCCTCACCACCCAGCTTCAATTCGTAAGAGGTGAGACGGAAACATTCTAAGCACGATCAGCTAAGACAAAACTCAGGAGCGATGAGAAAGATGAGAACGAAGGCGTTGTATCCAAACATAGAAAGTAAATGCCAGAAGCGTAAATTGAAGTTGATGCTTCTGTTCTTGGTTATTGCTATGCCGGCGATTGGCTTTGCGCGAACCCAATCCGAGGCTGAGGAGATCCGCGCCATCGAGGCACGAGAAAGTCATCGTCCCGCCTACAATCCGGACGCTCCCTCCAAGTTCAAAGCGAGCGATCACGTATACGTGAAGAGCGCGCTCGCGATTGATTTTACCTATCGCAAAGCGAGTTTTACCCTGCCGCTCTATCGTGGGTTGTCTGCATCGGGTGAATCGGTGTATTACGTTTTGATCGACGCTTCGGATTTTGAATTTGCGCGCACTCTGGGCATCAACTACGCAGCAAAGCTCCACAAGGCTGCAGGGAGTCCCGGAGCGCAAACCGCCGAGATCAAAGACGGATTAATCACCTTCAAGGGCAACGTCGACTTTTCACCGGTCTACAAAGTCGTTCCCGGCTCCCCGAATCCGTTCCCCCCGAAGGTCGCCGAGCCAGGTGCACTGGCCGACGCAGAATGGTCTTCGATTGTTGTTCTGCCGAGCGGCACTGTTATCAACGCTCAGATCGTGGCTAACAAAAGTGGAACCCACGACCGAGTTCAGAATATCGACGTCAAGCGCCGCACTGTGACGCTCTCCATACTCGACGGCGCACAGGGTGAATCGGAACCCACTGACAATTCGGCGCTCCTCGGTTTCTCCCGGAACGTCAATGGCATTTCCAAACTGGACTCGGGTCAGGAGCAGGGATTTGTTGCATCGCTCTCCAATGGCGGAATTGATCCCATCAACGTTTTCCCATTCGGTCCGGATAACGACAACAGCTCCGAATCCAACAATTACAGCCCGCTCTGGGATCCACACATCAGTCTCTGGACGCCCAAAGCGATCCAGGAGGGCAAGGTACACCGTATTCTCTCGATGGACGAGCAAAAACAGTTGATTGCCGATGGTTATTTAACAAGCGCGACCGGCGATGCTGATTCCCCAACGAACTCCTTCGTCGGAGGGCTTCATCCCGCAGATTTGATTATCAATTGTCCTGTCATCGCCCATCCGGAACTTCCTGCGCGCTAGTAGTGGGATCAGTCCCACGCAGCCGATTGAGACTTCAAGGCTTCGGGAACGCTCAATACCATGGAAGTGCTGATGCTCGACAACATGTCTCTTGCTCGTACAAAAGCGGTCACGAACGCTGTTGAGGCGCTTGCGCAGCACACAGAGAATTGGCCGGACAAAGATTTGCAGAGAGCGGAGGGAACCTGCCGAATCGTGGTCGGTGGATCCGGAGAGGGCAATCGCATCATGGACGTTTATCAAAAATCTCCGATTCGCGTTCTCTTCCCAAGAATCTCCGACAACAGAGTTGAGGAGGCCGTTCTTGTGAATACTTCAGGGGGTGTCGCGGGGGGAGATCGACTTGAGACGAATGTGACAGCGGTTGAAAATGCGTCCATCACGCTCACGACTCAAGCAGCGGAAAAAGTCTATCGAGCCATCAAGGAGTCCGCTTACATCCTGACCACTTTAAAAGCCCGCAACACCGCCAGACTTGCGTGGCTGCCGCAAGAAACCATCGTCTTCGATCGTGCCCGGCTATCTCGCGAAACACAGATCGAGATCACATCCGGAACGGAGCTCGTGGCGGTCGAGTGGCTGGTGCTTGGGCGTGCCGCGCATGGAGAGCAATTCTCCGCTGGAGCCGTCACGGATCGCTGGCGCATCGTGAAAGACGGGAGGCTCGTTTGGGCAGACAGCTTCCGTATCACCGATGAAGTTATTCCACACCTCTGCCGCAAAGCGCTTTTGTCCGACTGCACGGCACTCGCGACGCTGGTCTACTCTGGCACTGAACTCGGAACACGTCTCGAAGGCGTGCGCCACCTGGCTTCCTCGCTCAAATGCCACGGTGCGGCCACGATGGTCGGCGGACTCGTTGTCGCCCGCTTTGCTGCACGGACTTCGTACGATCTGAGGAGCGCTGTGCGTGATGTGCTCGAGCAGTTCGGCAGCGGACTTCCCCGCGGGCCCCTCCGGGTGCCAAGGATGTGGTCATGTTGAGCATGAATCTTGCGTCAGAGGTTTTATGAATCTCACACCGCGCGAAAAGGAGAAACTGATGATAGCGGTCGCGGCGCAGGTTGCACGGGCGCGGCTTGCAAGAGGCGTCAAGCTCAACTACCCGGAAAGCATCGCGCTGATCACGGATTTTGTGCTCGAAGGGGCACGCGACGGCAAGTCCGTTGCGGAGCTCATGTCGGAAAGCGGAAAGCTGCTGGCTCGCGATCAGGTCATGGAAGGCATCCCGGAAATGATTCACGAAATGCAGGTGGAAGCCACGTTTCCGGATAACACAAAGCTCGTAAGCATTCATGACCCGATTCGATAGGAGCAAAAAGATGGTACCTGGAGAGATATTTGCTGCGGCGGGAGAGATTGTTTTGAATAAAGAAGCCAAGGTTATTTCCTTGAAGGTTGCGAACAGCGGCGACCGTCCCATCCAGGTCGGCAGTCACTATCATTTTGCCGAAACCAACGCGGCGCTCAGCTTCGATCGCCGAGCGGCTCTCGGATGCAGGTTGGACATTCCCGCGGGAACAGCGGTGCGCTTTGAACCGGGCCAGTCGCGGGAAGTCTCGCTCACTCCGTATCAAGGCGCGCGCTTCGTTTTCGGGTTCAATCAAGCGGTCATGGGAAGTGTGGCGACAGGGCAGTCGAAATGAGTGTTCGTTAAATTCAAGGGAACCACGATGCCGCACAAAATGAGTCGAAGCGCTTACGCGCAAATGTTCGGCCCGACAGTTGGCGACAAAGTACGCCTTGCGGATACCGACCTCGTCATCGAAGTGGAAAAGGATTTGACGACCTATGGGGAAGAAGTGAAGTTTGGAGGCGGAAAGGTGATCCGCGACGGGATGGGACAATCACAGCGGACGCGCAGTGAAGGCGCGGTCGATACCGTCATCACGAACGCCCTCATTCTCGACCACTGGGGAATCGTGAAGGCGGATATAGCGATTAAGGACGGCCAAATTGCCGCAATTGGAAAGGCCGGCAATCCCGACGTGCAGCCGAACGTGGACATTATTATAGGTCCCGGAACCGAGGTGATCGCCGGCGAGGGAAACATTGTGACGGCTGGTGGAATCGATACGCACATCCACTTCATTTGCCCGCAACAGATTGAAGAAGCGCTGTTTTCCGGTATAACCACCATGATGGGAGGGGGAACGGGACCAGCTTCAGGTACCACTGCCACGACATGCACGCCCGGACCCTGGCACATTCGGAGGATGCTGGAGGCCGCCGATTCTTTCCCCGTGAACCTGGGATTTTTCGGAAAAGGCAACGCAAGCTCACCCGCTGCCTTAGTGGAACAGATCGAGGCGGGAGTTTGCGGCTTGAAGCTTCACGAAGACTGGGGGGCGACACCCTCCGCAATCGACTGCTGCCTTTCCGTCGCGGACGACATGGATATCCAAGTCTTGATCCACACCGACACATTGAACGAAAGCGGCTTTGTCGAAAACACGATTGCCGCATTCAAAGGCCGGACGATTCATACGTTCCATTCCGAAGGCGCTGGCGGGGGCCACGCGCCGGACATTATTAAGGTGTGTGGCTCTTCGAACGTCATTCCCGCTTCGACGGGCCCGACGCGTCCTTACACGGAGAACACACTCGACGAAGCGCTCGACATGGTAATGGTGACGCATCACCTCGATCGCCGAATTCCAGAAGATCTGGCGTTCGCGGAGAGCCGCATCCGCAAAGAAACGATTGCTGCCGAGGACATTCTTCACGACCTCGGCGCAATTTCGATCATGTCGTCGGATAGCCAAGCCATGGGTCGCGTCGGAGAAGTTATTATTCGAACATGGCAGACTGCGGACAAGATGAAAAAGCAATTTGGACGCAACGCTGAAGAAACAGGTGTTAACGACAATTCCAGGGTGCGACGATATGTTGCGAAGTACACCATCAATCCGGCGATTGCCCAAGGAATCTCAAACTATGTGGGTTCGATTGAAGTCGGAAAACTCGCCGACCTCTGCATTTGGAGCCCAGCATTCTTTGGCGTCAAACCAGCCCTTGTGTTGAAGAGCGGAATGATTGCGGCCGCCATCATGGGCGATCCCAACGCGTCCATCCCGAACCCGCAGCCGGAATACTACCGGCCAATGTTCGGCGCGTTCGGTCGCGCTATGACAGAAAGCTCTGTCACATTCGTGAGCCAAGCCTTCAGTCAAAACGGCGAGTCTCTTAGATTGGCAAAGAAGCTTCTTCCTGTGAGCAACACCCGCAAGATCGGCAAGCGTTCGATGATGCTCAATGACGCCACCCCACGCATGGAAGTCGATCCGGAAACGTATGAAGTACGCGCCGATGGTCGCTTGCTCACGTGTGAACCGGCAAAAGTATTGGCCTTGGCCCAACGTTATTTTCTCTATTAGGGATGGATCACCATGCGCAACGCTTCTGTTCATCGCTCCGCGGGTCACTGGCCGATAGAAAAGGAAGCTGGCACTCTCACGCTCGATTTCGACGGGCGTCATCGACGGCGCATTCGACTCACAACGGACCAGGGCGAGGACGTCCTGCTTGATCTGCCGAAGACGGTCGCCATGGCCGACGGCGACGGAATCCAACTCGACGACGAAAGTTGGCTGAGGATCACTGCCGCTTCCGAATCGCTAGTGGAAGTCCGGCACAAAGATCGCCATCAGTTGATGCGACTCGCCTGGCATCTTGGAAATCGCCATCTCCCTACGGAGATTCGCGAAGGCGCTCTGCGCATCCGGCCCGATCACGTGATTGAAGAAATGCTCCAGGGTTTCGGAGCCGAACTCCACAGTTTCCACGCAGCCTTTCAACCCGAAGGCGGCGCGTACAGCGCCACACACAATCACCAACATCACAATCACGACCACCCTCATCACGATCATGGCGATGACGGACACCACCATGCGTAACGGACTTCATTCCCTTCAACCGCTCCCGTTCCTGCGATTGCAGGCCTGGCTGTCGCCAGCTTTCCCAACCGGTTCCTATAGCTATTCTCACGGGCTCGAATGGGCGGTAGAGGCAGGGTCTGTACGCGACCGCGCGAGTCTAGTTGATTGGCTGGCATCCGATCTTCGCTACGGCTCGGGGAGAAACGAAGCGATCTTTTTCCGCCAAGCCTGGTTTGCCGCCATGCGCAACGATCAATCAAGGCTTCTCGAAATCGCCGAACTCACCGCCGCTTTTCGCGGGACATCCGAGTTCGCCCTTGAATCCGCACAGCAGGCTTCCGCCTGTCATTCAACACTCAGCCATGTGTGGTGCGATCGGTTCTTGGACGAAGTTGCGGAAACGCTTGCGAGCCGTCGCACACCGCTGTCCATCGCCTTCGTCCTGGGCATCCGCTGCGCCAAACAGGAGATCCCGATGGTCCTGGCGTTGCCCGCGTTTTTGCAGAGCTATGTTGCGAATCTGGTGACGGCGGGCGTACGGCTCATCCCTCTCGGTCAAACCGATGGCCAGGCCGCGATTTCCGCGCTCGAAGACACTGTGCTCGCTACCAGCGCTGAGGCGGCAACCGCGACGATCCACAACCTTGGGTCTGCTGCTTTCATGGTGGACCTCGCTTCTATGGCTCATGAAACTCAATATACGAGGTTGTTCCGCTCATGACTCACCCTTCTGCCACACTCTCGCAAAATCATCCTCTGCGCGTCGGAATCGGCGGCCCAGTTGGATCGGGGAAGACTGCCCTGGTGGAATCGCTCTGCAAGCGGCTTCGCAACCATTACGACATCTACGTGATTACCAATGATATCTATACGAAGGAAGACCAGCTGATTCTGACGCGCGCGGAAGCCCTTCCAGCCGAGCGCATCATGGGCGTTGAGACCGGCGGCTGTCCCCACACCGCTATTCGCGAAGATGCCTCCATGAACCTCGCGGCGATTGACGAGATGAACCGCAAATTTCCGCACGCGGAATTGTGCTTCGTCGAATCTGGTGGCGACAATCTTGCGGCCACTTTCAGTCCGGAGCTGGCCGATTTGACTATCTATGTCATCGATGTTGCAGAAGGTGAAAAAATACCCCGCAAAGGAGGCCCAGGAATTACGCGGTCCGATCTTCTAGTGATCAATAAGATCGATCTTGCTCCCCTGGTGGGCGCGAATCTCGAAGTGATGAAAGCGGATACGCTGCGAATGCGTCTGCACCGACCTTTTGTCTTTTCCAATTTGAAAACTGGCGAGGGCGTCGACCAGATTGCGAGCTTCATCCTCGAAAAGGGCGGACTCTCTTCTCACGCGGCTTAGCGCTCCAAACGCCGGCCGGGATATGAGTGGAGAATTACAACTCTCTGCAGCATTCGTTCGGCAACGAGGGTTCTGTCTCGATTCCTGTAGAAAAGTAGAAGGCGTATTCTCCTGAGAAGTCAGTGAAAGGAGAAGCCCGGAATCTCTTAGCAGGAGGTTCAGGGCACAGGAGGAATACGCCATGGTGAAGA
>Ga0126381_100003050_pt1 | contig 18223 bp, 16 predicted proteins | sample PanSoiMetPlot_28_FD_96465 | JGI IMG/M metagenome (GOLD analysis project Ga0126381, IMG submission 96465) | Tropical forest soil microbial communities from Panama - MetaG Plot_28 | ecosystem: Environmental > Terrestrial > Soil > Tropical forest > Bulk soil | place: Panama | collected 2016-02-17
CTGCCCCCGCGAAGGACGCGGCGGGGGAGTGGGACGAGCGGGCGTCGCTGCTCGCCGCGCTGCGCGCTCTTCCGCCAAGGCAGCGCGCCGTGGTCGTACTCAGGTACTGGATGGACATGTCCGAGGCGGAGACGGCGGCGGCGCTGAACTGCTCGACGGGCACGGTCAAGAGCCAGGCCTCGCGCGCGCTGGCCACCTTGCGGGGGAACCTGCAGGGCAACGTCGTGGAAGAGGAGCTACGGTGAGCGACCTTCGGGACAACCTCGAACAGATGCTGCGGACCGTGGACCCGGGTCCCGCTCCCGTGGACGCGGTCGTGCGCCGCGGGAAGCGGATCAGGACGCGGCGCCGGCTGATCACGGGCGCCTGCGCCGTCGCCGTCGTGGCGTTCGCGGTCGCCGGGTACCCGGCGCTGACGCACGAGCAGGCGGCGCCGGCGCCGACTCCGGTCACCCACCGCCCTAGCGTCACCGACATCCCGCCCGGGCCAGGCGCGCCCAAGAACCTTCTCGCTAGCGGCATGATCAACGGCACGCCCTGGAAGGTCGTCTCCGAGCAGCAGGCGAAGCAGCAGTGCTTCGTCGCCTACGACCCTGGCTGGCAGGGCGTGGGCGCGGTCGGGGATTGCGAGCGGGATGCGCCCAGCGCCGCCAGCCCGGTCGCCTTCCAGGGTTTCGAAGTCGGTGGCCGCAACGCGGTCACCATCGGGACGGTACGGGCCGACGTCCAGTACGTCGTCATCACGCTGGCTGACGGCACGCAGCTGAAGCTGATCCCCGTCACTGTCCACGGCGCGCGCTACGTCGCGTTCCCCAGCCCAGCGGCGATACCCGTGGCCAGCGCCACCGTGTACGTGACCAGCGGCGGCCAGGGCGGCACCGCGATCCCGTTCAACGCGCCCGACGGGGTCCCCATGTTCGCCGCGTGGCTGCAGCCCGGTCAGCGGCAGCAGAGCCAGCTGCGGCAGGTGGTCGCGTCGGACTCGAGCCCCGGCCAGCCCTGGTCGCTGACCGCGTACGTGGGCCCTTGGGGCATCTGCCTGGTGGAAAGCGGCGACACCGGCACCATCACCGTGACCGCGACCGGGTGCCTGGACGCCGCGCCGCGCGACGCCACCAGGGTCCTCGGCGTCTTCGGCGGCGGCCTGCCGCAGGTGTTCTACGGATCGGCCTCCGCCGCGGCGTCGCTGCTGCGCGTCACGCTGGACGACGGCTCCGTCATTTCGGTGGTTCCCGTCCAGGTCGGGGCCGCGAAGCTGTTCGCCTTCGCGTGCGGCGGGATGTCAGTGACGAAGGTGACGGCCTACGACGCGGCAGGCCGGAAGCTCCCCTAGCCCGGAAGGACAATCGGCACGCCAGCTCATGCTGTCCGGCTCTGCCCGCACAGCGCCAATCAGGCGTCTGCTTGAGAGCGAACGCAGCACGGACTCAACAGCAAGGAGCGGACAGATGAGCAGCATTTTGCGCAGGGACCCGAGGACGGTCGTCCCTGACCTGATCGACTGGTTCGAGGCGCCGTTCGTGACGCTGCGCCCCTACCTGGCCCAGCCGATCCCGGTCGAGGAGTACACCGAGGAGGGCCACTACGTGGTCAAGGCCGAACTGGCGGGCATCGACCCGCGCACGGACGCCGAAGTGACGGTCGGCCCCGGTTACCTGACGATCCACGCCGAGCGGCACGGCACTCCCGAGGGGACGCGCCGGTCAGAGTTCCGGTATGGCTCGTTCACCAGGACGCTGCCCATGCCGGGCGACGCGAACCCGCAGGACGCGACCGCGGCCTACGCCGACGGCATCCTCACGGTCAGCATTGGCATCAAGGAGGACGAGCCCGAGTCGGCCAGGAGAGTCGAGATCAAGGTCGGCTAGCCGAGCCGGCGCTCGAACAGCACCCTGTCGACGGACGGCCCGTCGTAGTCGGGGATCGGCCCGGTCACCGTGAACCCCAGCGCGGTGTGGAACGCGATCGAGCCGCGGTTGGCCGGCGAGGTGATCGCCCGCACGACGCGGCGGCCGTCCGCCGTGGCCAGGCCGAAGAACCGCGAGTAAAGGACGCGGGCGAGCCCGCGTCCGCGCAGTCGCGGGTCCACGCCGACGAAGTGGATGTACGCCGCGTCCGGGACCGAAGGCGACATGAACCCGACGCAGAACCCGGCGAGCGACTCGCCGGCCTCCGCGACGAGGCTGGTCGCGTGGAAATGGTCGAGGAACAGGCGCGGCAGGACCTGCCGGACCGGCCGGCCCCACCAGTCGTCGGCGACCGCGACAATGCGCTCGTAGTCGGCGGCCGTCGCGGCGCGCACGCTGATGCCGGAAGCGCTGTCCCCCGAAGCGCCGCCGCCCGAAGTGCTGTCCATGTCGGCTGATGTTAACCGCGGCGCCGGCCCGCGCGTCGACGTCCGTCGGTACGCTCACCTCATGCTCAAGTACGGCTTGGTGCGGCCGGCGGCCGGGCAGGCGGACCTGACGTCAGTCGCGCGGTACATGTTCTGGCTGATGTTCAGGAACGTGGCCTCTGACGGCCTGGTCTTCGACGACCCGGTGAACCCGGGGATCGTCTCCCAGCCCGGCTGCGTGCTCGCCTCGCCTTCCTGGGAGAACACCGCCACCCACGTGACGCAGGATTACGTGTACAACTGGACCCGCGACGCCGCGATCGTGGCCAGGGAGATGTCCGCCGCCTACACGGCCGGCACGCTGCCCGACGACCAGCCGCTGATCGACTACGTCACGTTCGCCAGGCTCTGTCAGGACTCACCGGGCGACTTCGACCGCGCCAGTTTCTACATCAACGGCACTCAACGGCCGTGGACCAACCAGACGGACGGGCCGGCGCTGCAGACGCTCGCGCTGCTCACCGTCTACGGCCAGGTCGACGCGGCCACGCAGGCGATCGCCAGCGCGCTGATCAGCGCGAACCTGAACTTCCTCGCCAACGCCTACCAGGGACAGACGTACAACCTGTGGGAAGAAGAGTTCGGCGACTCGTTCTTCGCCAGGTCGGTGCAGCTCAAGTGCTTCCAGGCGATCGCGGCGAACGGCTTGCGAATCGAAGTGCCCGGCTGGCTCCCCGCCGCGATCTCGTGGCTGTCCAGTGCGCTCGACCAGCACTGGAACGGCGAGTACTACCAGTCCATGCTGCCCGTCCCGACCGACTACCGCGCCCCGTACGACCCGAACATCGACGTGGTGCAGGCGGCCATCTACGGCGCCGAATCGGTCACCGACACCAGGCTGCTGGCCACCGCCGCCAAGCTGCGCGCGCAGTGGGCCGACCCCGGATCGAAGTACTTCTACCCGATCAACGGCGACGACGCGGGGCGCGGCATCGGCCCGCTGCTCGGCCGCTACCCGGGCGACGTGTACGACGGCGACACCGACGCGCTGGCCGGCGACCATCCGTGGGCACTGACTACCGCCAACTTCGCCGAGCTGTACTACCGGCTGGCAGGCAAGATCGCTTCATCCGGAACGGTCCCCGCCGACTCCCTTTCCGCACCCTTCTTCGCCCAGATCGGGGTCGACGTGACGACCTCGCAGAGCGCGCCGCCTGCTGAGGTCGCCGCGGCGCTGCGTGCCGCCGCGGACCGGATGCTGCAGTCCATCGTCTTCCACAGCGACCACCTGGAGCTCAGCGAGCAGTTCGACGCGGTGACCGGTTACGAGAAGAGCGTCAGCAACCTGTCCTGGAGCTACGCGGCTTTTCTTTCGGCAGTCCGCGCCCGCTCCGCGAGCGCGGACTGAAAAGCACCCCGGCCCTCGGAATGCCCCTAACGCGTCCGCGTCCTAGCCGCCGTTGCCCGCGAACGCCGTCTCAAGCGGGGCCTTCGCCTTGCTGGCGGGCAGCGTCTTCGGGTCGACGAACTTGCTGCCCTGTGGCCCCGCCACGACAGCCTGGTGCAGCGCGCTGCCCCTCAGGTACTGGTTCCAGCTCAGGAACCACATGGTCCAGCCGTTGTCCCAGGCGCCCGGGCGCGGGCTGTCCTTGATCGTGATCGGGTCGCCGGGCACCGCGAGGTTGTAGTAGGTCGCGGAGTTCGCGGGCGACAGGTTCACGCAGCCGTGGCTGACGTTCTCGAAGCCCTGCTGGCCGACCGACCAGAACGCGTCGTGGTAGTAGTCACCGCTCCAGGTGAAACGCACCGAGTACGGGACCATGATGTCGTACCCGGGGCCTTTCATCTCGACGGGGTTCTCCTTCTCAATGGTCAGGTAGCTGCCGTCCGGCGTGTCGTCGCCCGGCTTGCCCGAGCTGATCGGCCAGTTGTACTTGAGCTTGCCGCCGATGTAGATCTGCGTCCGGTGCGACCTGGTGCTGGCGACGGCGATCACCGACTGGCCGATGCTGAACGTCTGGGTCAGCGTGTGGTACCCGTACAGGCCGGGCGCGGCCTCGACACCGTCCAGGTGCCCGGTGAAGCTGATCGTCGTCCCGGTCGGCCAGTAATCGCGGGGCCGGAAGTAGACGCAAGCAGGCGCCATGTTGCAGGGCTCATCCCAGTACCAGGCGCCGACCACCGGCTTGGACGTCTTGATCAGCAGCGCGCTTTCGACCGCCGCCTTGTCTTTTATTGGCTGGCTGAAGTACAAGATGATCGGCATGCCCACGCCGTAGGCCTGCTGGAAGCCCTCCATGATGTGGGTGCTGAAGGTCGCGGTCGGGGTGAGCGTGCGGAACGTGCTCGTCTTCGTCGTCGTGGTCCCGTCGGCCGCCGCTGACGTCGCGGTCACCGTGTAGGACTGCGAGACGTTCAGCGCCCACGTGCTGTGCCACGCGCTGCCGCCGCCCGAATAGGTGCCGGTCACCGCGTCGCCCGCGGTGCGCACGCTGACGTTCTTCAGCTTGCCCCCGGCGGTGGTCACCGTGATGCCCTTGGCCGGATCGGCGCCGCTGGCGCCGTTCGCCGGCGTGATTGTCACGGCCGGCCCTGTCGGCGTCGGCGAGGCGGTCGCCGACGCGCCCGCCGATGCCCCGGTCCCGCCGGCGGTCGCCGACCCGGAAGCGCCGTTCCCCGCGGGCTTGACCGAAGTCGTCCCGTTTCCCGTCCCCGTGCACGCTGCCAGCGCCAGCCCAAGCGCGATGACAGCCGCGGCCCCCGTCAGCCTTCTCATGTCAGAACCATTCCCAACATACGTGCGCACCGAACGCGGAGGACATTTCGTCTCCAAGGGTATTCATCCGGCGCAAGTACACGCGACGTGTGCCGTGGGGAGCACGCACCCGCCGTTCGGGATGACGGCTCTAGAATTTCTGTCTTTCCAGGAAGTCCTCCCAGGAGCGGCTGCCGATGGTGGCGTTCCCCGCTGGCAGGTTGCCGCCGTCGCGGACGGCGCGGGCCGCCTTTCCCGGCACTCGCATCGGCGCGAGCAGGCGGCGCTTGCCGGTCGCGCGCAGATAGCCGCGGATCAGGTCGGCCATCGGGTATGCCGTCGGGCCGGCCAGGTCAGGCGCCAGCCCGGCGGGCGCGCCGAGCGCGAGTTCGGCGAGCCGGTCGCCGACATCGTCGGTGTCCACCGGCTGGAATCTCACCCCCGACGCGACCGGGACCACGGGCAGCTTCGTCATCCCCTTCGCGACGAGGACCAGCGCGTCGTGGAACTGGGTGGCGCGCAGTATCGTCCAGGGCAGGCCGCAGGCCTGGACGGCGCGTTCGGTGGTCGCCATGGAGTCGAAGTAGCCGAACATCGCCTTGTCGACCCGGCTCGCGACCGGGATCCGGCCGGCGCCGACCACGGAGATCTTGACCAGGTGCGGCTCGCGGTCTAGGTCGCGGGCGGCCTGGATGAGGTTCGCGGTCATCGCCTGGTCCTTGCGCCAGCTCGGGGCGCCGGCGCAGTGCACGATGATCTCCGCGCCGCGCACGGCCGCGGCGACGCCCTCACCCGTTACCAGGTCGGCCTTGAGGTACTGGACGCCGTCGATGGTGCCCTCGCGGGTGTGGCTGAGGACGCGGACGTCGCAGCCGGCGTCGCGCAGGCGGGGGACGACGGGGCGGCCGGCACGTCCGGTGCCGCCGGTGACTAGCACGCTCGTCATGTACTTCTCCCTGTCAGACGTCACAACGGACCGTTGCGATCCGTCATGGGGTATGACGGAACCCACAGGGACGATGTGACGCGACATGACTGACGACGAAGACTGGCTGGCCGGGCGGTTCGAGGGTAACCGGGACCGGCTGGCGGCGATGGCCTACCGGATGCTCGGCTCGCTCGGCGACGCCGAGGACGCGGTCCAGGAGGCCTGGATCCGCGTGGCCGGCGCGGACGCGGGCGGCGTGGCGAACCTGGACGGGTGGTTCACCACGATCGTGGCGCGGATCTGCCTTGACATGCTGCGCTCGAGGAAGTCGCGGCGCGAGGACCCGCTGGAGGCGGACCTCGCGCGCACCGACGCGGGCCCGGAGCAGGAGGCGGTGCTCGCCGACTCGGTGGGCCTGGCGCTGCTCGTCGTGCTCGACATGCTGGCGCCCGCGGAGCGGGTGGCGTTCGTGCTGCACGACATGTTCGGCGTGCCGTTCGACGAGATCGCCGGGATCACCGGGCGCTCGCCGGACGCCGCGCGCCAGCTCGCCAGCCGCGCCAGGCGGCGGGTGCGTGGCGGCGACTCGCCGGAATCGACCGCGAGCCTGGCGCGGCGGCAAGCGGTGGCCGAGGCGTTCCTCGCCGCCTCCCGGGCCGGTGACCTGCAGGGACTGCTCGCGATTCTCGACCCTGATGTCGTGCTGACCGCAGACGCCGCGGCGGTGCCGGCGGGCGCGCCGTCGGTGCTGCGCGGCGCGACCGCGGTCGCGCACGGGGCGCGGGCGGCGTCGGTGCGGTCGCATGATTCGGCCGTCGCGATGGTCAACGGGGCGCCGGGGATCGTGTGGGCGCCGCGCGGGCGGCTGACCGTCGTGCTCGCGTTCGCGTTCACCGCGGACAAGATCTCCGGCATCGACATCATCGCCGACCCGGCCCGGCTCGAGGCGCTCGAGCTGGCTGTCCCCGACTAGGGCACCAGCAGGCGGCTCAGCAGTGCCCCCACCGCCACGCGGCCCTCGGCCTTGGCCGCCTCAGAGTCCTTGGCCCTGGCGATGACCAGGGCGATCTCGTCGAGCGCCGCGAGGATCATGTGCGCGAACGGGCCGACGAGCTCGGCCGCGAGGTGCCCGGAATCGGAGACCTCCTTGAGCATCGCCCGCATGGCCGCGAGGGTTCCCTCCTCGCCCATGCCCCGCCAGCGCTCCCAGCCGAGCACCGACGGCGCGTCGATCAGGACCACCCGCTGCACGACCGGGTCGCCAGCGAGGTCGACCCACGCGAGCGCGGCAGCGGTCAGCGCGCCGACCGGGTCGCGCGCCCCGCCGATCGCCATCGCGAGCTCGGCGTTGATGCGATCCTCGACGCTCTTCATCACGGCCTCGAACAGCGCGTCCTTGCCGGCGAAATGGTGGTAGAGCGCGCCGCGGCTGACACCAGCGGCGGCGAGCACCGCCTCGATCGAGGTGTCCTCGTAGCCCCGTTCGGCGAAGAGCCTGGTGGCGACCTCGATGAGCTGCCCGCGCGTGGCCTGTCCCTGCGCGGCCCGCTTGGTCATGCTCCCTGGCGACGGCTCAGTCATGGCATCCATTTGTACCTGCTGCCGCGGGTCCTCAACCGCACCTTCACCGCGCGACCCTACCGGTCCCGCGCCACCCGGCGCTCTATCGAGGTGAATGGCCCATTGCCCTCACAAGACGAGGGCAGGGGGACATTCACCTCACCTGGTCTGGCGTTCGGCCCGCGTCCGGCACTCCCACCCTTCCCGGTTGACAGACCAACTGTCGGTATGTTTCTAATATACCGACAATCGGTCTGCAAGAGGAGGAAGCGAAATATGGATGTCAGCACGTTCACAGCGCATCGCCGCCTGCTGGCCAGCGGTGCCGGAGACATCGCCTACACCGAGATCGGCACCGGGCCCGCGGCCCTGTTCGTGCACGGCGCCGGCACAAGCGGCGTGCTGTGGCGGAACGTCATCGAGGCCCTGGCGGACACCAGTCGCTGCGTGGCGATCGACCTGCCCGGCCACGGCGGCACGCCGCCGCGCGATGACGAGTCGGTGCCCGCGATGGCCGAGATGGTCGAGGAGCTGTGTGCCGGGCTCGGCCTGGACCAGGTCGACCTGGTGGGCAACGACACTGGCGGCGCCGTTTGCCAGGTCTTCGCCGCCCGCCATCCGCAGCGGCTGCGCTCGCTCGCGCTCACCAACTGCGACACCGACGGCAACTTCCCGCCGCCGGAGTTCGCTCCCATCGTCGAGCTCGCCAGGCAGGGCAAGCTCGCCCCGGCGATGGTCGCCCTGGCCGGCGACCCGGCGGCCTGGCGGACCAGCCCGCTCGCCGGGCTGTACGAGGACCCCGACGCGGTCCCCGACGAGGTCTGGCTCGACTACATCATCCCGATCGGCGGCACGCTGGACCGCGCCCGGGCATTCGAGCGGCTGCTCGCCGCCTTCGACCCGGCCGACCTGGCGGCGGCCACCCCCGGGCTGCGCGCCCTGACAGCGCCGGCGCTGCTTGTCTGGGGGACCGCTGAGCCGTCGTTCGCCGTCAAGTGGGCGTACCAGCTCCGCGACACGCTCCCGGGGGCGCGGGACGTCATCGAGGTGGACGGGGCCAAGCTCTTCTTCCCCGAGGAGCGCCCTGGCGACCTGATCCCGCACCTGCGAACGTTCTGGTCCCGCTAAACGACGACGGTGCGGCCGGGGCATGCCCGGCCGCACCATCGGCACCCCCTCACGGGCCTGTGGCCGCAGAATGGCTAAAAGCTCACGAAATCGATCGGCGACCAGAGGACCTGGGCCCGGCCGTTCCACTCTTCGATCGTGGAGCCTTGTCCGCCCGCGGGCGCGATCTGCAGCTGGGAGTTGAAGTTGACGATCTGGGTTTGGGGAGCGTCGGCGATATACCACCGCTGGTCCTGGTTATCGCTTGCTATTTTGCACGGCCAGATGACCAGCGGCGTATTGGGATTGATCGACTTGCCGAGCACGCTCAGGCAGTCGGCGTGGTTCGCCCCGTTTCTCAGCAGGACGGTACCCGGCGCGCCGGAGTTCGTGTCCTCCGACCAATCCTGGTTGAGGCTGTTGTCGCACGGCCAGGAGATGATGAACGTCCCGGGATTCATGTTGCCGCCCATCACCCCCATGCACAGGCCATTCGCGGTCACCCAGTTGTTGTAGTTCGCGGCCCTGGCGGTCCCCGGGACGGCGAGGGCGAGTGCGGCAGAGGTGACCGCCAGCCCGGCGATGAGTGCGCGTAGTCTGCGCATTCAGTTCTCCTTCTCTTTGCTTTGAGATTGAATTCGGACGGGCGCGGTTAGATCGCCCGCTCAGCGCGGCGAATTCCATGATGGCGAAAACTGTGGGCCGCGCACGCGTCTCCGCGGCGCGTTGCGCGCTACCCGTTGAGGGCGAACGGACACCAGACCTGATCGTGATGCCCCTGCTCGGAAAGGTTATCCCAGATGACGGTTTGGGCGCCGTCTGAGGTGTCCGCGTTGAAGACGCCGATGACCTTCCCCGCCGCGTTTTGGTTTTGAATTACAAAGCAGCCGGCCGGCGCGCCTCTCGAATCGACCTGCCAGGGCACGAATTGCCACTCCTGGTCTGCGTGCCCATTGCAGTCCCAGATCACCAGATTGGTGGGGACGGACGTTCCTGATCCATAGACGCCGAGGCATTTGCTCGGATCCTGGTAATTCTGTATCTGTGTCCACGTGGGGTTCCCCGGAGTTCCGCTCACGGTTTGCACTTCCCATGTTTGGTCGGGGTTACCGTTGCAGGCCCATTGCACGATCGATGTGCCGTTGGTCATGTTTCCGCCGTACACTCCCAAGCACTTACCGGAGTTCAAGTCCGTCCATGTCGAGAGGTCGAGGGTGTTCGCTTTGGCCGGCAGTGGGCTTAGCCAGGCGGTGAAAGCGACAGTGGCTAGGGCGGCGGCACACGCGAGTGCCGATCTGAACCTATTCACGTGTTTGCTCCTGTCATCGTCGCCAGGCCGCACCCTGTGAAACTTGCACTCGTCGCACAGAGTACGACAGCGGCCGACAAATGAAAAGAGAAACAAGGAAAAGCGAAAGTTTTCTTTGTCGCCGAAAGTTTCGCTTTAACAATGTGAACGCTGAGAATTTCGAAAGTTGCGTGCTTACATTCCAGCGACGGACAGCGCCGGACAGCGCCGGACAGCGCCGGACTTAACCGGACTGAAATAGCAGACGATAGCCTTTAATTGGGAATTCAGTCGCGGAATACCTCGTCCTGGAACCACTTCCAGGTACGCGGGATGCCCACCTCGCGGGCGACGGACGGCGCGTAGCCGAGCAGCTTGTTTGCCAGGTCGTAGGACGCGAAGTTGCGGCCGACCTCGCCGGCCCGCTTAGGCCGGTACTCGATCGGGTGGCCAGGGACGCCCGCCGCGTTGCGGCACAGGTCCGCGAGCTCGGTGACCGTGGTCTCGACGCCGGACGCCGCATGCAGCACGGTGCCGCCGGGCACGTCCTTCTCGAGCCCGAGCTGCAGGGCGCTGGAGATGTCGTCCACGTGCACGTAGTCGCGGGACGCCGTGCCGTCGCCGTACACGAGCAGCGGCGTGCCGGCGTGGATCGACTCGAAGAAGACGTTGAGCACGCCGCGCTTGCGCTCGCACCAGGGCCCGTACACGTTGCCGAAGCGAATGGCGACGGTCCGCAGGCCGTAGGTCTTGGCGAAGGCGTGCGCGTAGCCCTCGCCGGCCAGCTTGCTGGCGCCGTAGGGGGAGATCGGCTTGGGCAGCGACCGCTCGCTGACGGGCGGCGTGGCGTCGCCGATCAGCGCCCCGCCGGTCGACGCCATGACGACACGCGAAACACCTGCCCGCCGCGCGGCGTCAAGCACGCGGAACGTGCCGAGCACGTTGACGTCGAAGTTGGTGCCCGGATCCTGCACCGAGCCGATCACCGAGCCCGCGGCGGCCAGGTGGATGATCGAGCCCATGCCTGCCAGCGCGTCGTCGAGCGCGGCCGCGTCGCGGATGTCGCCCTTGACCAGTTCGGTGTCCACGCCCGCTAGGTGCGCCGCGTCGCCGGTGCTCAGGTTGTCGAGCACGCGGACTGGGTAGCCGCTCGCGACCAGCCGCCTGACCAGCGTCGCCCCCACGAAGCCGGCGCCGCCGGTGACCAAGATTCCGTCAGTAGCGCTCACAAGAGGGGGAGTGTAGCCGGTACGCGGCCCCACCTGCCGCCCGCTCGGCGCGAGTCGCGTGTCAGTATGACCACATGGCCGATCCGCGCGCGGGCCAGCGTGCCGCCCACGATGACCTGGTGAACGTCGCGAAGCTGGTTACCGCCTATTACGCGGTGCGTCCCGATCCCGGTGACGCCGTGCAGCGGGTTTCGTTCGGCACCTCCGGTCACCGGGGTTCGGCGTTCACGGCGACCTTCAACGAGGATCACATTCTCGCCGCCACCCAGGCGATCTGTGACTACCGCGCCGCCCACGGCATCGACGGGCCGCTGTACCTCGGCGCCGACACGCACGCGCTCTCCGAGCCCGCTCAGGTCAGCGCGCTTGAGGTGCTCGCCGCGAACGGCGTGCGCGTGCTCGTCGACGCGGCCGGCGGGTATACGCCCACGCCGGCGGTCTCGCGGGCGATCCTGGCGCACAACGCGTCCGGGCGCGGCCCGCGAGCCGACGGGATCGTCGTCACGCCCTCGCACAACCCGCCGCAGGACGGCGGCTTCAAGTACAACCCGCCCGACGGCGGCCCGGCCGGCACCGAGATCACAGGCGAGGTGCAAGACCGGGCGAATGAGCTGCTCGGCAGCGGGCTGACGGCGGTGCGCCGGATACCGTACGCGAGGGCCGCCGCCGCGGACACCACGGGGAAGTTCGACTTCCTCGGCAGCTACGTCTCGGCGCTCGGGCACGTCGTCGACCTCGCCGCGATCAAAGACGCCGGGGTGCGCATCGGTGCCGACCCGCTCGGCGGTGCGAGCGTGGCCTACTGGGGCGAGATCGGCGACCGGTACGGACTGGACTTGACGGTAGTCAACCCCAGCGTGGATCCGACGTTCCGGTTCATGACACTGGACTGGGACGGCAAGATCCGGATGGACTGCTCGTCCCCGTTCGCGATGGCCGGCCTGATCGGCCGGCAGCACGAGTTCACGATCGCCACGGGAAACGACACCGACTCGGACCGGCATGGCATCGTCACACCGGACGCGGGGCTGCTCAATCCCAATCACTACCTCGCCGTCGCCATCGACTACCTGTGCGGGCACCGCGACGGCTGGCCGGCCCAGGCCGCGGTCGGCAAGACGCTGGTCAGCTCGTCGATGATCGACCGGGTCGCCGCGGGCCTCGACCGCCCATTGCTCGAGGTGCCCGTCGGGTTCAAGTGGTTCGTGCCCGGACTGCTCGACGGCTCCGTTGTCTTCGGCGGCGAGGAAAGCGCCGGGGCGTCGTTCCTGCAGCGTGACGGATCGGTATGGACGACCGACAAGGACGGGATCATCCTCGCGCTGCTCGCCTCGGAGATCACGGCGGTCACCGGGCAGACGCCCTCGCAGCTTTACCACGGCCTCACCCAGCGGTACGGCGCACCCGCCTACGCCCGCGTCGACACCGCGGCCACCCGGGCGCAGAAGGCGGCGCTCGCCAGGCTTTCCCCGGAACAGGTGCCGGCCACCGAACTCGCGGGGGAGAAGATCATCGCGGCGCTGACCACCGCCCCGGGCAACGGCGCGCCGATCGGCGGCCTCAAGGTGATCACCGAATCCGGCTGGTTCGCCGCCCGCCCGTCCGGCACCGAAGATGTCTACAAGCTGTACGCGGAGTCGTTCCGCGGCCCGGACCACCTCGCCCTCATCCAGGACGAGGCCAGGGCCATCGTCGCCGCGGCCATCGGCCCCTGAACCCGCTCTCGGCCTCCCGCGCGCCTGCGGCGGGGTGCCGTGGCCCATCGCGCGCAGCCCAAACCGTGTCCAATGGCGCCGCAATTGACGCAATCATTTGCGTTCTAGGTGATTGCGCAAAAGGGCAATTGCCGATCACTAATAGTTTTAGCTCGTATGCGGCGTGAGACTTATACGGACGCTCCGCGATCGCGACGCGACGTCATGTCATCGTCTTCGGTTGGTCCCGTGTTCGTCTGAAGTTGGTCACACGTGCACCTTCAGCCCCGGTCTTCGCGCGGATAAACGCCAATCACAGGAAGATAACGGCCCTGGCAAGGCGTACCGGGCATAACCGGCCGCCCCCAGGGTCGGGATCGAGTGTGACCTTACTCACACATGATCTTGAGGCTCCCGGGGTACCCGCCGCTGCGCCCTGACAACGTTAGCGATGGCTCTGACCTGCGGTTTTGTTATCAAAGTAATAGGAATTGCTGATCTTGAAAAGCGCAGTTATCCACCTGTGATCTACCAGCTAAAGAACTTTCGAGAATGGCATCCCCCAAGACAAGCACACTCCGCGAGTGGTACTCATGTTCCGCGGCTCGCACCGGAAAAGCCGCAAGCTCGAAAAACACCGAAAGACTCCAAACGCACGAGAGAAGGGCCTAATGATGGCAACTCGGATCTCAGCAAAGGACTCCCATACCTATGTCCTTGTCCATGCCGACGGCGGAGGCGCCTAAGGATGCGGCGCAAGTGGCTGGCCCCCGCGGCGGTGGCGGCGGTGGCGCTGAGCGCTCCGATGGCAGGAGTCGCGCAGGCGGCGCCGCTGGCCGGCCAGCACATGTCGATACCCAGACCCATCATCCGCCGACACCACGTAATAACGTTCAACCAGCGAGTAGCGGCGTACGTGAAGAGCCTTGAGGGCACCCCGTACGCCTGGGGGGGAACCTCACCATCCGGCTTCGACTGCTCGGGCCTGACCCAGTACGTCTACCGCCACTTCGGCAGGCACATCGAGCGCACGGCCGAAGCGCAGTTCCTCCAGTTCCGGCGCATTAGCAAGGCCCGGGCCTGGCGCGGTGACCTGGTGTTCTTCCACGTTGACAGCGACCCGAACAGCTACGTGTACCACGTAGGCGTCTACGAGGGCGGTGAGGACATGGTGGCCGCGACGAGTAGTGGCGGCACAGTGGAGTGGCAGTCGTTCGCCTGGGGAGGCGACACAGTCACCTTCGGCACGATCAGTCACTGATCGCGCCCCGAGAGCGCGACCGAACGGGCAGTGGACCCTCGAGAGTAACCACTGCCCGTTCGGCATATGCGTAAAGATTTTGTTATGCTACATGCTCATGACGGAATGGATCGTTTAAGTGGAGTCAGCGCCGCCGACGCTGTCCCGTCGTCATGAGGCAGGCGCGCCGAGCGCGCGCGGGATGCTCCTTACCCTACTCGGCGAATTCGTGCTCCCCGCGGATGGCCTGGCGTGGACGGGCGCCATCCTCACCGCCTTCGAGGGGCTCGGGGTCGCGGAGAAGGCGACCAGGCAGGCGCTGATGCGCACGAGCAACGCGGGCTGGCTGAGTCCGGAGAAAATAGGCCGCCGCACCCGCTGGCAGCTGACCGCGGCGGCCCGCAGGCTGCTGACCGACGGCGCGGAGCGCATCTACTCATTCGGCCCGGCGCGGGAGTGGGACGGCCGCTGGGTGCTCGTGCAGGTCCGCATCCCCGAGTCCGACCGGCGCGCCAGGCACGTCGTCCGGACCAGGCTCAGCTGGGCCGGGTTCGGCTCGCTGGGCGCGGGCCTGTGGGTAAGCCCGCATCCGGTCAGGCAGAAGGAGGCGGAAAAGGTGCTGCGCGAGGCGGGCGTGGCCGACGCCGCGCACGTGTTCGTCGCCAAGCGGACTGGCATGACGCAGACCTCGGCGATGGTGGCGCAGGCCTGGGACCTGCCCGCGATCGAGGCCGAGTACGAGCGGTTCACCGCCGAGTTCGGCCAGCCCGACGCCGAGCCGCTCGACGTGCTCGCGCGTCAGCTCGCGCTGGTGCACGCCTGGCGCCGGTTCCCGTCCCTGGACCCCGCGCTGCCGCGCGAGCTGCTTCCGGCCAGATGGACGGGCACCGTGGCCGCGCGGCTGTTCGCCGACAGGCACGAGGAGTGGCTGGCGGGCTCGCGCGCAGAATGGAAGCGACTGAACGGGCTCGACGCCCAGTAAGCCAAAATGCTACGAAGTATTGACGAAGCTATGCACTTTCGTAGAGCATAGCGGTGATGGCGGCGAACAGCACCGGCGGGGAAGGACGGCCGATGACGAGCCAGTGGGTGGACTTCCGCACCAGCCCCGCGCGCTACAAGCACTGGCGTCTGGCAGTGGACGGCGCGGTGGCGACGCTCACCATGGACGTCGACGAGCACGGCGGGCTGGTCCCCGGGTACGAGTTGAAGCTGAACTCCTACGACCTGGGCGTGGACATCGAGTTGTACGACGCGGTGCAGCGGCTGCGGTTCGAGCACCCGGAAGTCAAGGCGGTCGTCGTCACCAGCGGCAAGGAGAAGGTGTTCTGCGCCGGCGCGAACATCCGGATGCTGGCCCAGTCGAGCCACCCGTGGAAGGTGAACTTCTGCAAGTTCACCAACGAGACGCGCAACGGGATCGAGGACGCGACCGCGAATTCAGGTCAGGCCTATATCGCCGCGCTGAACGGGACAGCCTCGGGCGGCGGCTACGAGCTGGCGCTTGCCTGCGACCGCATCATGCTGGTTGACGACCGCTCGTCGAACGTGTCGCTGCCCGAACTGCCGCTGCTCGGCGTGCTGCCAGGCACCGGCGGCCTGACCCGCGTGACAGACAAGCGGCACGTGCGCCGCGACCTGGCCGACTACTTCGCCACCAAGGCTGAGGGGGTCGGCGGGAAAAAGGCTGTGCAATGGAAGCTGGTGGACGAGGCTGTCCCTCGCGTCCAATTTCAAGATCGGGTGTCCGAACGGGCGGTGGCGGCTGCGCAGGCCTCAGCCCGTCTTTCCGGCGGCGGGCCCGGCATCGAGCTGACTCCGCTGGAGAAGGTCAGGACCGACACGTCGGTGTCCTATACGTATGTGTCGGCGTCCCTCGACCGCTCCCGCGGCGTCGCCGAGATCACGGTGCTCGGCCCGGGTGAGGTCCCAGCCGAAGACATCCATGCGCTCGGTGACAAGTTCTGGACGCTGGCGATGACCCGTGAGCTCGATGACCTGATCCTGGACTTGCGCACCAATGAGCTCGAGATCGGCACGTGGGTGCTGCGCACGCGCGGCGACGCGGACCTTGTGCTCGGCCACGACGCGCTCCTGCTCGCCAGCGCGTCGACCGACTGGCTCGCGAACGAGATCGTGCTGTATCTCAAGCGCACGCTCAAGCGGCTTGACGTGACGAGCAGGTCGCTGCTCGCGCTGATCGAGCCCGGGTCGTGCTTCGCCGGGTCGCTGCTCGAGCTAGCGCTCGCCGCGGACCGGTCGTACATGCTGGCGGGCGTCTTCGAAGACGGCGACCCGTTCGCCGCCCCGGCCCGGATCACCGTGAGCGCTATGAACCTCAGCAACCCCGGGGGGACGACCCCCCCATACCCCCCCGGAAAAACCGGGGGACCGCTGCCGATGGGTAACGACCTTACCCGGTTGCATACTCGGTATATCGGTGACGCGGGGGCGCTTGAGGCGGTCGAGAAGCGGGCAGGGGAGCCGTTGGAAGCCGAGGAGGCGCAGGAGCTTGGCCTGGTCACCTTCGCGCCGGACGACATCGACTGGGAGGACGAGGTCCGGATCGCGGTGGAGGAGCGGGCGAGCTTTTCGCCGGACGCGCTGACGGGCCTGGAGGCGAACTACCGGTTCGCCGGCCCGGAGACGATGGAGACGAAGATCTTCGGGCGGCTGACCGCCTGGCAGAACTGGATCTTCACCCGCCCGAACGCGTCGGGCCCAGACGGCGCGCTGGGAACGTACGGGACCGGCAAGCGCGCCGATTTCGACCGGAAGCGAGTGTAAGGGTAAGGCCGATGAGCACCCCGGACTACGCGGAGAAGATCCCGAACAACGTCGCCCTAGCCGAGGACAGGCGGCTGCAGCGCGCGCTTGAGTCCTGGCAGCCGGACTTCCTGTCCTGGTGGGACAGCATGGGTCCCACGTTGGCGACCCGGGACGTGTACCTGCGCACCGCGATCAACGTGGGCCGGGAGGGCTGGGCGCACTTCGATCACGTGCCGATGCGGGACTACCGGTGGGGGATCTTCCTGGCCGAGCAGAATCCGGACCGGTCGATCGCGTTCGGCGCGCACAAGGGCGAGCCGGCCTGGCAGCAGGTGCCGGGGGAGTACCGCGCCGCGCTGCGGCGGCTGATCGTCATCCAGGGCGACACCGAGCCGGCGTCGGTGGAGCAGCAGCGCAACCTCGGCGCGACCGCGCCGTCGCTGTATGACCTGCGCAACCTGTTCCAGGTCAACGTGGAGGAGGGCCGTCACCTGTGGGCGATGGTGTACCTGCTGCACGCCTACTTCGGCCGCGAGGGCCGGGAGGAGGCCGAGGAACTGCTGCACCGTAATTCGGGCAGCGCGGACGCCCCGCGGATCCTGGGCGCGTTCAACGAGGAGACGCCGGACTGGCTGTCGTTCTTCATGTTCACCTACTTCACCGACCGGGACGGCAAGTACCAGCTCGGCACGCTGAAGGAGTCCGCGTTCGACCCGCTGTCGCGCACCTGCGAGTTCATGCTCAAAGAAGAGGCGCACCACATGTTCGTCGGCACCACCGGGGTGGACCGCGTGGTGGAGCGGACCGCGCGGGTCATGGTGGAAAACGACACCGACGACGTGGCCGGGTTCGGGGTGATCCCGCTGCCGGTCATCCAGAAGTACCTGAACTTCCACTACAGCGTCTCCCTGGACCTGTTCGGCGGCGAGACCTCCACCAACGTCGCCAACTACTACACCGCCGGGCTCAAAGGCCGCTGGATGGAAGAGCGCCGCAAGGACGACCACGTGCTGGCCGATGACTCCATCTACGTGGACGCCCTGATGGAAGGCGAGATCGGGGTCACCGAGGTGTCGGCGCTCACCGGGCTGAACACCGACCTGCGCCGCGAGTACATCGCGGACTGTGAAGGCGGCGTCAAGCGGTGGAACCGGATTCTCGCCGAGGCCGGCCTGCCGCACCGGCTGGCGCTGCCGCACGTGGCGTTCAACCGCAAGGTCGGCGCGTTCGCCGGCATCGAGGCCACCCCAGCCGGAGACAAGCTATCGGCGGCGGAGTGGGCGCAGCGCAAGGAACAATGGCTGCCGACCGACACCGA
>Ga0126381_100003051_pt1 | contig 18220 bp, 16 predicted proteins | sample PanSoiMetPlot_28_FD_96465 | JGI IMG/M metagenome (GOLD analysis project Ga0126381, IMG submission 96465) | Tropical forest soil microbial communities from Panama - MetaG Plot_28 | ecosystem: Environmental > Terrestrial > Soil > Tropical forest > Bulk soil | place: Panama | collected 2016-02-17
CCGGACTACCGGCTGGCGCCGGAGAATCCTTTTCCTGGAGCGGTGGATGATGCGGTGAGCGTGTATCGCGCTTTGATCGACAATCGTATTCCGCCCAAATCGATTGCAATCGCGGGTGACTCCTGTGGCGGTGGATTAACGGTTGCTGCGATGATGGCGATACGTGATAGGGGTTTGCCGTTGCCCGCAGCGGCCGCGGTGATTTCACCTTGGGTCGATCTCGAGGTCAATTCGGAATCATTCGTCTCCAAAGCCGCAGAAGATCCGTTGATCGAGGCTGACGGTCTTCGGGGAATGGCGGCAGCGTACCTTGGTGCGACATCTCCCCGAACTCCGCTGGCTTCTCCTTTATATGGCAACTTCGCGGGCTTGCCACCGCTGCTGATTCAAGTAGGCTCAGCGGAAATCCTGCTCGACGATGCGACTCGTCTCGCGGCGCGTGCCGGGGCGTCCGGCGTGAAGGTACGTCTCGACATCTGGCCCGAAATGTTTCACGTCTGGCATACGCACGCATCGCAGCTGGACGAGGCGCGCGAAGCACTCGATGACGCGGCGGGTTTCCTGAAAGCGCTGTAGTCCCGGTCTGTAACCGAGCCTACAAGGCGTTCACCAGGTCGTTCCAGGTGCGATAGCCTGACGAGCGGGCGACGAGGAGTCGGGAGTCGTCGAACGTCAGTTCATCAACGTCAGGTAATCGCTCCCGGATGGCTCTGCGGAGGCGCTGCACACGTACGTCTGGAGCTGGATTATCCCAGGTCAGCGTGCGCCTGACCTGGAAGTGTTCCATAACGCGCTGCATAGATGCCTCGCTTCCCGTTGTGTAGGCTTCGTAAAGAGCACTTGCCACAGCCTCATAGTCTTGAGGCGTGCGCCGGGGCAATAGACCAGTCTTCACGAACTCCGTCAGCAGACGCACAATTTCTTCGCGGCCCCGGCGCGTTGCCCAGGCAAGTGGTGTGGCCCAGGCAGGATCGTCTGGAAGGCTGACCTTCGCACCGCTGCGCAAGAGGAACTCGACCATTTGGGCGTTGCCGCACCGGGCGGCCCAGCCGAGCGGGGTCGACTTGAACTCCTCATCGCGGGCATTCAAACTCGCTCCGTGTTCGATAAACACCGCAGCGTTCTCCACGTCACCGGATTCGGCGAAGTAATGCAAGGGCGTGATGTGCAGCCAATCTGGCTGGTTCGCGTCCATGCCGTGTTGAAATAGCAGTTCGGTGGTTTCCCATGTCTTCCCGCCGACAGACCGTCGTTTCGGGAGATCAGGCTGGTATCGAAGCATCAAACGGAGGAATCCTTCATGCTGCGCCGCATTTCCGAGCGCATCAGGGTCGTCCGCTAGTGCCGGATTGGCCGCGAATACGGCCGCTGCCGTCTGCAGATCGTTCGAGTAGGCGAGGAGATGAACCGAGCGGGCGGCACCGTATGAGCACAACAGGTCTACCATCGCCTGGTTGCGCCCGGTGGAGTATCCTGCCGAGCCCATAGCGGCGCTCAAGGTGTCAGCTGAACTTTCGATCTCCACGTTGGGATATGCGCCGTGCTCGAGCAGGAGCTTCACGATTTCGATGTGCCCGTTGCACACGGCCGAATGCAGCGCATGGCCGCGCGGCGCGATATGCTCCTCCGGCAGATTCGGATCGGCGCCGTGTCGTAGCAGCAGTCTAACGATCTCGATATGCCCCGCAGTTGCGGCGTTACGCAGCGGTGTGCCGGAACCGGCATAGTACGTCACGTAGTCGGATGGACGGTTCGCGAGCGACGGGTCTTGCTTGAGCAGTTCGCGGACACGCTCCAGATCACCAATAAATGCGGCCGTGCAGATGTCGACGTAAGCGCCACGCGTCCGAAGATGGGCGCGGACGTCTGCAGGGCTAACCGCCCAATCTTTGGGAACGTCGCGCCAGCCGCGGAAGTGATAATCGCCATTAGTAAGCTGGATGGGACGCGCCCCGTCGCCACGGCGGGCATTGATGTCGACTCCGCGCGTGAGCAACTCGTCGATCATGTTCAGTTGCCTGGTCATGACAGCCCAGTGAATGGGCAGATTCGTGCGCTCATCCGGCACATTGATGAGTGAGGGATCAGCATCGAGGAGATCCCGGACCCTGCTGAGATCGTGCTCACGGATCGCGGCGGCGATTGGTTCTCCTTTAAGTCCCGGGTCTCGTGCACCTGCCAGCGCTGTTTCGAGCAACTGCTCCATCTCTCGATAGCCGCGGTCTCGCGCCATTTCCAGGACATTGCCGAAGCCGAAACTAGCGCCGTGCTCAATCAGGTACGCAGCCACTTCCAACTGGTTCTCGCGCACTGCAAAGGATAACGGGGTGCGATATTCATAATGCGAGCGTACCAGGCTTGGATCTTTTTCATGCAGCCGCCGGACAGTATCCAGATCTCCTGCAATGCAGGCGCAGAACATCTCCCACACGTCCATGCCTTTTCCGGGCGACCAGAAAAGCGGTTCGTTCTTCTTCAGCGCTTCGGGCTGGAGCATGGATTTAGTATGTCAGCGTGTTTGGAATTCTAGGACCAGGCCCCGGAATCCGCATGTTCAGAGAACCTTACAGTCGATTTCCTCGAAATTCCAGTTTCGCAGATCCGCACCAGTCAAACCATAATTCGAGGGTCCGTCCCTGGAACTCGTGTTCAATCCATGGCTGACTCATTTTACTCGAGTATCGACAAATATCCCGTTCGCGAATACGAACGGCCTCGTCTGGATTGATCAGAGCCCGGCCAAAGCACAGCCTTACTCGAAAAATCGAACCCGTCATTTCCGCCCCAGTTTCCGTCCGCATGCGCACCGTCGATCTGGTTCGGCTTCGAAGCCACGTCGAGAACGATTCACGAACGGACTCGTCCGCCTGATGCGCAAGCAGTGCGACCGTTTTCCCACCGAGATCGAAAGTTTCGATGACGGCCACCTGAACTGGTGCTGGTTGCGTTCGTAGACGCAAAAAGAACATTGAAACAAACACTCTCCGATTCATGTCCTCTCCCTTCATGTGGCCGTTGGCCACTTACGCATCACAGCCAGAGGTTGCGATCGAGCGTGCGGTATTGCACCGCTTCGGAAAGATGTTTCGACTCGAGATCTTCCGCTCCCTCAAGATCCGCGATCGTGCGGGCGACTTTGAGAATCCGAACAACTCGTTGCGCAACTGGAGGGGTTGGATACCGAGAATAAGGCTTCCCAATACTGCCAGCTTCCGAAGCTGGACGTCGCGGGTCGATCCCCGTCTCCCGCTCTTTGTTTCAATACTTAGCGCCATCGGGATTTCTGCCATTTCCGTTAATTTCCAAATCAAAAAAGGACGTCATCGGCCTTTTAGTCCGGGTGCGAACTCCAATCATATTGTTGTTAGTCACATTACATCGGTTCTACCAAACACCAACCGCGGCATGAGCAGGAATTCGCCGAAGGATCGGCAAATAAGAGAGCCCCTTAAATTCGGCGCAGGATTTCCAATACATCGGATATCGATTGCCATCGATCTTCGGGCTGGCGGGCCAGGCACTTCGCGACGAGATCGTTAAGCGGCGGTTGGGCACAGTCCATCATTTCGCGCGCCATCCGGCCGAACGCAAAGATATCGGTGCGCGCGTCGGTTGCGCGACCTTCCGTCTGTTCCGGCGCCACGTAGGCTGGGGTTCCGGCTCCTTCGATCCCGAAATCCAGGAGTTTTACGCCTGTTCGCGTGAGCATGATGTTCTGCGGCTTCAGATCCCGATGGACGGCGTCTTGTTGATGCGCGCACTCGAGCGCTTCCGCGATCTGAATCAGATAACGGATTGCTTCATACTGCGGTAGCGGCCCCTGCCCGAGCCGATCCGAAAGAAGGTCACCCACGAGGTATTCGAAAACCAGATAATGCGTGTCCCGATCGTTGCCTGCGTCGTGCAGTACGCAGATGTGTGGATGATTCAAGGTCGCGATGGTGCGGGCTTCCTGCTGCGCTACGTGTTCGGATACGAGCTTGACTGCGACGAGCCGGTTGAGACGGAGGTCGACGGCGCAATAGACATCGCCCATACCTCCACGTCCAGCCAGGCCGAGGAGTTGGTATCGGTCGAGCATCCGGCCAGTCTGGAAGCCGGCGCCTTGTTCGGCGAGCGATTCGGCTGCAAATTGCATGGCGGTCTTATCGAGGAAGGTTGCCTCTGCCGACTCCCACGCCAGAAGCGATTCGACTTCCGATCGCAGAGTCGCATCGCCCGAACAGGTACTCTCGAGGAACGCGTCGCGTTGCTCAGGCGTGAGCGACGCCGCATCGCTATAGACTGTCTGAATCCGCCGCAGGCGTTCCTGTTCCATTTTGGGCTCCCTGTCCGAGTTCCCGCAGCAGCCAGGCCCTCGCGAAATTCCAATGTCGGATGACTGTGATCCGGGAAACGTTCAATGCTTCCGCAGTTTCCTCGACGCTAAGACCTCCGAAGTAGCGCAACTCGACCACGCGAGCGAGCTGCGGGTCGACGGCACCAAGGCGCTCGAGCGCGATATCGACTTCCAGGAGCAATTCGAGCCGAATGTCTGCCAAAGATTGTGAGGCCTCCACGTCTTCCAGCAGAACGGCATGGGTTCCTCCTCCTCGCTTGGCGTAGCCGCGCGACCTCGCGCAGTCCACAAGAATCCGTCGCATGAGCTGCGCGGAAACGCCGAAGAAGTGTGCACGATTCTGCCACTGCACGTTCTTCCAGTCCATGAGCCGGATATACGCTTCATTTACAAGCGCCGTCGCCTGAAGTGTGTGCTCGGGGCGTTCGCGGCGCATGCAGCGGCCCGCCAACCGATACAACTCCCGGTAAACGACAGGCGTCAGCGTTTCGAGGGCGCTCTCGTCGCCTTTGCTCCAGGCGCGCAGCAGTCGGGTCAAATCGCCGGTCGAGATGTCGGACATGTATCTATCCTAGCCCTCTATCCTCCGGGCGTTCCGAAAATTTCCGTATGGGTGATACTCGCGCGCTCGGCTTCACGCCTTACTGAATAGAAGCAGATTTTCAAGATCGAATGAAAGGAGATCGATTATGAAGTCGAAGGGAATACAGGGAGCCATTGCCGGCATCCTCTTGGCAGGCAGTCTGATTGCATTATCCGCACACGGAGCGTTCGCACAGCAGTCGCAGACGTTGAAGGCGGTCATCCCCTTCCAGTTTTATGCGGGGAACAAGCTGATGCCACCGGGCGAGTATCGCGTGCAGACGCTCAGTCATGACATCGTCCGGCTCACGAACACCGACTCGTCCGCGAACGCGTTGTTCTTCGTCGTAGGGGGCCCCAATAAACCCAAAGATGTGTCACCACGGATCACCTTCCATGTATATGGCGATGAGAAATACCTGTCCGAATTGTGGTGGGGACAGAAAGGCTCCATCGAACTACCTTCCCCTAGGGAACGCGAGCTGTCTATAGCGCATTCCCTGATTGGAGTGCCGCTAAGCGTAGCCCGCCGGTAGGTGGCACGAGACCGCGGATTGGACGGATTCACGGATCCGTTCAATCCGCTCAGATGGTCATTCTTTCCGGTCTCGGGCAATCGTGTCGAGTTCCGATGTCCAATTGAGGATGACGCGCGGCGCCGATGGAAAGATCTTGCTGTCGCGCACGCCTATTTGTGCTAGATGGCGGGCCCATCAACAAACGGCCGTCCGGAGCCCAGTTCGCGTGAAGTGAGTTGGTTTCACGAGGGGCGTGGTGAAAATTTTGGAGTCACTGCATTGCCGTCATTTTCGTCCTGCTCATCATAAGAACATCCCTTGCCGGTCAGGACCGCGTCCACTATTTCCTGGATACCGGATTACGGTAATACCATGCCGGAAAGTTCTCGGCCGCAAAAACGTTGTATGCACAAGCAATGGCAGCCGCTCTCATATCGGGCAATGAGGACCTTGAGGCTGTGATCAGCATTGAGCTAGGGAACGCCGAAATCAGTGTTGATCAGTTCGAACGTGCATCTGAAGCCTACAAGCACGCCCTTGCCATATTCAGAAGGAAGCCGGAGAAATACTTCGAACTTGCAGCGACTCTTCGGAATCTTGCTTCTGCATATTCCAGCAAGGAAACCAGGACGAACCCCTCCGGCTTTTGAAAGAAGCTGGCAAAACATTGTTGTCGCGTGCGGCGTTCGCCGACTCACCGCTCTTGATGGCAGAAACCCTGAACAGTCGAGGCATGGTACTCGTCCAGCAGGAGATGCTCGCGAAAGCCCAATTATTCGAACAGGCCATCGAAAAGCGAAACGCAGCAGGTGTGCCGGATGGGCTTGGCGACGCTCAAACCTTAAACAACATAGGCGAGGTATCTCTCATGAAGCACAAGTACATAGCAGCCGAAGACGCTTTTTTGAGGTCCCTTGAAATCAAGACCCTTTAGGGTTGGAAGGCCGATCCGATCAGGCAAACCGTGACGTGCGACTACGTGAAGATTGGCAACGATTCCTACTTGCTGCCAGTCGGGTTCGAAGTCTCTGGCGGCATCACCGACGTAGACCTGTGGCACCTGGTGGCGGTGTTTAAAAATCACCGGCACTTCGAGACTTCGACGACATCAGACTCCAATAAAAGACTTAATCTCATTCGTTCTGGCCTTTTCCGTGGTTACACCTCGCTGCGGGGAAATCTGAAACTGTCTTCAACATGCGCGATGCGAACGGAATTTTTCGGCTTTTTTCAATGAGCTAATGAGACAGGGCGGGAGGATATTAGCGGAAGAATAATTCTGTTTTCCGTCTTTGTCAGCGATATCAGAGACTGAGCTTTCGGGAAGCATAAGATGGTATCTTGGGAGGGCAGAAGAACGTCATTAGCCGTGTATTTTCAATGGAGTACCTACCGTGTCTCTCGCCTGACTGAACGGTCCGCAGCGGCAGTAATCGACGTCCTTGCGTGGGCGGCGGTTCGGTTTTGGTTGTTCGATCTTATGCTCCTTTTGATTACAGAGAGCCCGGTAGACTCCCTCGGAACCTTCCGTCACCCGGATCAAAGCCGCACAGAATTCCATAAATTCTCAGTCAATTTTTTTTGGAACCCGCCTCTTTTTTGTTAGGATCGGCGAGTTTAGCGGCATAAAACACAATCTAAGGGGCCACAGGAATTGGCATGAGAGGAATGATCTCCATCTTTTTGCTGCTGCTAAGTACCGAATCAGTCAGAGCGCAGTCAAGCATCGCAGCCGCGGAACTTAGAGGAACAATTACGGATCCATCGGGTGCAGTCGTTGCTACAGCGGAAGTAAGGATCAACAACAAGGATACCGGCTTAACGCGAACCGTCGAGACGAATGACCGCGGCGAATATGTGTTTCTATCCGTTCCGCCAGGCACTTACCGCGTACGCATTGACATGCTGGGTTTTGCTCCAGAATTGCGCAACGATATTCAATTGACTGTCGGCCAAACGATGCTTCTGGACTTTTCGCTTCAACTGCGGCCCTCAGCGGAAATTGTCAACGTAACGACCGAAATTCCTCTACTCGACTCCGAACACACGCAGCAGTCGAACACCGTTGACGAGAAATACGTTAGAAATCTTCCAATCGACCGGCGCGATTATTTGACGTTCTCGCTTCTACTCCCAGGTACGCTGGACTCGAAGGGAATGGCCGATAATAGCGACTTCAGAGTCGTACAAACGCAAGATAGTGGCCTGTCATTCTACGGCAGCAATGGCAGAGGTAACAGCATCACAGTCGACGGGGCCGAGGCGAATAATGCTGTTGGTGGAGTACGGCCGACCCTCGGTCAGGAAGCGGTTCAGGAATTCGAGATCAATCGGAGTAACTACTCGGCAGAGCTAGGCGGCGCAAGTGGCGCAGTCATAAACATTGTTTCGAAATCCGGAACCAACCAGGCACATGGAAGCGTTTTCGGGTTCTTCCGTAACCAAGCCATGGACGCTGCGGATCCATTCGCAATAGTACTCGTCGACGATCGGGCACAGCGCGTCAAACCGGGGTCCACGCGGCAGCAATATGGGGCCACACTAGGCGGTCCACTGAAAACAGATCGCACTTTCCTTTTCGGCTCATTAGAACGTCTGAATCGGAATGAATCGTCGGCGGTTACTGTACTCACGGATATAGGTATCTTTCAGCCGACGCCAACTCAGCAAGCTTTGATCGACAGCCTGACATCGAATCCCAGTTCAAGCCCTATCGCCTGCCTGGGCCCGCTAGCGGGAGCGGCCGTGTCGGCATTGGCTCCTAAAGACTGCGCCGGGATGTTGCGCAGCCTGCTGACTAGCAAGACGAGCACCGTCGATCTATTCAAAACGAACAGCGGAGTGCTGCCATTCACGACGGATTCAAATGCTTTTTCGATAAGAGCGGACCATCGAGTCACGAGCGCCACACAACTGCTTCTCCGCTATAACTACACCAAACTGAAGGAGGGCAATCCAAGCACGCACGCGCTTGTGGGGTTTTCACGATCCAATCATCAGGAATTGTTGGACAGTACTACGGTGGCTGCGATCACGCATGTGTTTAGTCCGAATGCCATTAACGAAACGCGCATTCAGTGGAATTACCGCGACAATTTTGTGCTGCCAAACGACACCTTCGGGCCCGAGATCAGCATTCCAGGATATGGTTTTTTTGGCCGCGACTATGCGCTGCCCAGTTATTGGTGGGAACGCCGTTATGAGGCGGCGACAAACTTCACGTTTGCCAAGGGCGCGCACCGAATCAAGTCGGGCGTCAACCTGTTGCTGCGCGCGACAAAGACCGACTCGCTGGTATTCTTTGGAGGCCGCTTGAGTTTTGGGGCTCTTCCCGGCGCGCTGGTCAGCCCGCTTCTCCAGGACAACATAACGGCGCTCCAAGCCTTTGATATCGGAATTCCCGGGTTCTTCCAGTTCGCTGAAGGCAATGCTCGAATCGGAAGCACGGATCCGGATTTGGCACTGTATCTGCAGGACACATGGAACATTGGTTCCATCACTCTGGATTACGGGCTCCGTTACGAATACGATCATCGGCGGCCTCCGCTACCAACCAGGCATGACAACTTCGCGCCACGATTCGGCTTTTCGTGGCGGCCGCGCAAAAGCCAGACCACCGTTGTGCGAGGAGGGTACGGCATTTTCTATTCGCCCATCTACTATCAGATCGACTGGGTCGTTAGTGCTCTTAATGAAATCAACGGCTATCGGCAGATTGCACAGGTGCTGACGACTCTGAATCCATCAAATCCTCTAGCCATCAATGGCCCAGTGAATATTTACCGCACACTGCTTAGCCAGGGCGTTATCGGAATTCCAAGTTCCGGCCGTGGTATTGGGGTCGCAGATCTAAGTCAATTCGGGATCAGTTTCGCTCACACTGGGCCGCGTTCACCACTGACGGTGCTCTTCAAAGCGGATCCAAATTACCGCAACAGTTATTCCCAGCAGGCCAGTTTCGGCATTGATCATGAGTTTCGGCCTGGAACGAAGGTAAGCGTCAACTACGTGTTCGCGAGTACATTGCACATTCCACGCTCGCGCGATCTCAATATCCTGCCCAGGCCGATTGGACCGCTAGGCATTCCCGACTGGACCGCGGCGACGGGTTGTACCGGGGCCGGCATCTTACAGTGTTTTCAAGATCCGCTTTTGTTTCAGAACAATGTTTACGAATCCACCGCGCGAGCGTTTTACCACGGCATAACTCTTGAAATGCAGCATCAGCTCGGCCGCAACCTCAGATTGGAGGCGAACTATACATTGAGTAAGGCTATAGACGAGGTAACAGACTTCAACAGTGACTTCCAGCCTAACGACCAGACTTGCCTCCGCTGCGAGCGCGCGCTTTCCGGATTTGACCAACGGCATAAAGTGGTCGTCTACGGGTACATTCAGAATCCGCTCGAAAACAGTTCGTCCCTGGCGGGAAAAGTTATGGGCGGTATTGCATTGACCCCGATTTTCAGAGCGAATAGCTCGCGGCCCTTTAATTTGTTGGCTGGAATCGATGTGAATGGGGACAGGCATTCGACGACAGATCGGCCGCCTTTTGCAGGTCGTAATACGGGAATCGGCCCTAACTTTTGGACAGTGGATATGCGGCTCACTCGGGAGCTTCCACTCAAGTCGGAAAAGCGCAAACTGGAACTCATCTTCGAATCCTTCAATTTATTTAATCGCTTGAACTTTGCCAGTGTCAACAACACAGTAGGACCGAGCTTCGCTCCACCTTTCCGGGTAGAGGCCCGCAGAGATCGCAATCCAAGCGAACCTTTGGGTTTTACTTCAGCATACGACCCGCGACGAATCCAGTTAGGCGCTCGGGTAAGCTTTTAAGTCTACCGCGGCGATGGAGCATTATAGGATTGATGCGTTGCTTGGCCGTGGCGGGATGGGAGAGGTCTATCGCGGATACGACACGCGGCTCGGACGTCCAGTAGCTCTTAAGTTCTTGTCTCCTACTGCCGGAAGTACCGCCGGCGTTCAGAAATTCCTTCGCGAAGCGAGGGCGGCATCGGCATTGAATCATCCCAACATCATTACCATCCACGACGTGGGAGAGACCGAGACTGGTCACTATATCGTCATGGAACTCGTAGAAGGACAAACCCTGCGCGAGCTTATCCGGGAACGTCACTCTCCAGAGTTTCTCCGCCCACTGTTTGACCAGGTGGTGCGCGGACTGTCGGCGGCTCATCGAACCGGAATCGTCCACCAGGACATCAAGCCGGAAAACATCATGGTCCGTCAAGATGGCTACGTCAAACTACTGGATTTCGGCCTGGCGCGGCAATCCTTAACCAGCGACGATAAGACATTGTCGACTACTTTCGAGGATACCGGCAAAATAGCCGGAACGTTGCGTTATATGTCTCCGGAACAGATACGCGGCGAGGCGCCCGGCACGGCTTCCGACATATTCTCTCTAGGCATCGTCTTCTACGAAGTCGTCACCGGACAACACCCCTTCGAGGGAGAAAACGCTGCCGCTGTTATGCACGGAATCTGCTACCAGCCGCCTATTCCTGCGTGCCGGATCAATCCTGAAGTCCCTTTTTCTCTCGAAGAGCTCATCGGCGGGATGCTGCAAAAGGACGCCAAAGCGCGGCCAACAGCCGAAGAGACCCTTGAAAAGCTCGCCGCTGCCAACAACAATACCGTGACGGTATCGCCGCCGGCCGTTAAACAAAAAACCGCATCCGTCGGCCGCGTTCGGGAGCGGGCGGAGCTGGCACAGGCCTTGGATGACGTTACAGCCGGCCAGAGCCTGCTGCTTTGCGTTGCCGGAGAAGCTGGACTAGGAAAAACAACTCTGGTCGCAGAGTTCCTGCAGGGAATAACGGCTGCCAATCCGCCCGGCGCAGACGCTGGCCGCGGGCGTTGCTCGGAACGGCTGGAAGGCACTGGTGCGTACCTCCCGTTCCTGGAAGCGCTGGAAAACTTGTTGCAAGGAGCCGGCGGGGCTGGAATCGCACGCGCCATGAAATTGCTGGCGCCAACCTGGTACCAGCAAGTGGGGACGTTCTCGGAAGAATCGATAACTTCGCCGCCTCAAAAAGCCACATCCTCGGAGAAGTTGAAACGTGAGCTGGTGGTTTTCCTGGAGGAAGCTTCACGGCTGCGGCCAATCGTCATGTTCTTTGATGACCTGCATTGGGCCGATGCGTCCACGGTCGATCTCATCAATTACCTTGCCATGCGTTTTGACCGCTTGCGCCTGCTGATCGTCGGGACTTACCGACCGGAGGACCTGCGTCTTTCGAAGCACGCCTTTATGCAAGTGAAACTGGACCTTGAAGCGCGCGGAGCATGCCGGGAATTGCCGCTCGGTTTCCTGGAGCCCAGCAATATCCAAGAATTTCTGGAGCTGGAATTTCCCGGAAACCGGTTTCCGGTGAGCTTTGGGAAAACCCTTCATTCCAGGACTGAAGGCAATCCGCTTTTCCTTGTGAATGTGGTCCGTTATCTACGTGATCGCAACGTCATCGTGCAATCGGGCGGCCGCTGGACACTAGCACAGGCAGTTCCGTCGATTGAGAGAGAACTGCCGCAGTCGGTGCGAAGCATGATCGCGCGAAAAATCGATCAACTCGGCGAGACCAATCGCAAGCTGCTTTCGGTGGCTGCCTTGCAGGGAACTGCTTTTGACACCCTTATCCTTTCAGATGCGCTTCAGATGGACGCCGGCCAAGTCGAAGAATACCTTCTGGAAATCGACGAGGTCCATGGATTCGTTCGTTTATCCGGAGAACGCGACCTGCCGGATGGAACTCTCACTCTCCAGTATAACTTTGTGCACGTGCTCTATCAGCATTCTGTACTTGCAACGCTTACAGCTACGCGGCGTGTTACGTTAAGTTCCAGGATTGCTAAATCGCTCCTGACTCACTACGGGACGGAAAGCGCGACGATCGCCGGAGAACTCGCGCTGCTGTTTGAAGCCGGAAGGGAGTTTACGCAAGCGGCCGAATACTTCCTGATCGCCGCTCAGAAGGCGGCCGTGTTGTTTGCGAACGGAGAGGCCGCAGTTCTAGCCGGCCGCGGGATCGCGATGTTGTCCCGGCTGCCGTCATCGGAGTCCCGTACCCGGCAAGAACTCACTCTCCGCGTGACGCAAGGTGTGGCGCTGATGAGTCTGAAAGGGTACACCGATCCGGAAGTCGAAGAGGCGTACAAGAAGGCTGAGGTGCTCTGCGAACAGCTTGGCGAAAGCATGAGCCTGTTTCCGATTCTGTGGGGACTCTTTACCTTTCATCACGTTCGCGCCGAGATGGATCTTGCGATGGACCGTTCCGCGCAGTTGCTGCGGCTGGCTGGAGATCGGCCAACTGCGTTGGTGCAAGCTCATAATTCAAGGGGCATAACTCTACTAGTGATGGGCAAGAGTGAGGAGGCCCTGGAGCACTTCAGAAAGGTTATGACCCTCTACGATCCTCATCGACATGCTTCGGATGTTCTACAGGTAGGACACGATCCGGGAGTGTTATCCAAAAGCTACGGAGCCCGGGCCTTGTGGTACCTGGGGTACCCCGATCAAGCGTTAAAGTCGGCTCTCGAAGGACAGGAGATTGCGCGGGTCCGCCGCCATCCCTACAGCATTGTTTTCGCGACGGGTTTCGTCAGTTTTGTGGAGGATCTGCGGTGCGACTTCGACAGTGCTTTCAAATATGCAGAGGACGCAATGCTGCTGGCCGGCGACGATGGGTTCCCTGTATTCAGCGGACTATGCGGAATCGTGCGGGGCTGGGCGCGCGTCCGTTTGTACCACTCTGAGGATGGGCTTGCGGAAATCCACGCGGCGCTGGAGGTTCTGAAATCGACCGGTACGGAAGTAACTCGGTCGCACAATATGATGTTGCTTGCAGATGCCCTTTACCATCTCAAACGATTCGATGATTGCAGCGGCGTGGTGGACGAGACGCTGGCCTGGAGCCAACGCACCGGTGTTCACGATTACGACGCGGAACTCTGCCGGATTGGAGCCGCCGCGGCTATCGGAAACGGGACCACAGGATCCAACAGAGACGCGGAAGAACTGCTGACGCGCTCTTTGGAAGTCGCTCGCAGTTGCGGGGGCCGTTCGTGGGAATTGCGTACCTCCATGGACCTGTCTGAACTCTGGTACTCGGAAGGCCGTGCGGAATCTGCGCGGGATTTACTAGGAAAGATATATCGCGATTTTACCGAAGGCTTCCAGACGTACGATCTCCGTCGCGCCCGATCGCTCCTCGATAGGTGGTCGCACACATGAAGAAACAATTCTTTTCGCGTTTCGCTCAAAGGTCTGCTTCATGCAAAAAGGACGAATAAGCGTCATCGAATCTGGCGTTCCTGGAGCCGACGCTTTTGACTCGCTCTATCGGCTTGTAGGTTTGGGTCCCCTTTCGATTAGTTCTTATCTACACCTGCAGGGTTATGACGTGAAGTTCTTCGCGATGTTTGCGAGTACGCGTCTGGACAAGCAGTTCATCGCATCTTCACAATATGTTCTGGTTTCGACAATGACCCACACAGCGAAACGCGCATACGCTCTCGCCGATCATTTCCGAACAATAAATCCCAAGAGCATTTTCATTCTGGGAGGGGTGCATGGCGGCGTATTGATGCAGGATGCACTTGAATATTTCGATTTCGTTGTGATCAATGAAGGTGAAGCGACCGTCCTGGAACTCCTCCGATTCCTCGACTCAAATCCAGGCTCAGTCCCAACAGGCATTTTGGGACTTGCTTTCAAGGACGCGAAAGGCGGAGTGGTGCAAACCGGAGGACGCCCGTTTCAGCAGGATATCGACTTTCCTCTAAATCCCTCGCTTGTATATGATTACCCCACAACCGTGCGCGATTTCCTCCGGACCGGCCGAGTGCGCTATCCCTCGAACCTGATTCATTTTTCGCGAGGGTGTCCATATGCGTGCAATTTCTGTCTGGGTATGCGGCAACTTGGAAAGCTTTACCGTACGCGTTCACCCGGAACCGTCATCGACGATCTCAATCGCATTCGAGGGCTGACCCGCTCGAGGGACGCCATTTTCCACGACAACGAGTTCACGATCGATCGAGAGGGAACGAAGGAACTGTTGCGGGAAATCATCCGCACGCGGCCCGAGGTTCGATATTTCACCGTGTTTGCGCGTATTGAATCCACTAGAGATCAAGAGCTGTGGCAACTGTTCGAGGACGCCGGAGTAACTCTGGTCGTGTTTGGTGTCGAGTCGCTGAATCAGTCAAGCCTCGACGGTTTCAACAAGAAGAGCGCTCTCGACGAGATTCATGCAGCGATGCGCCGGATTGAACGATTCCGGGTACATATCGTACCCAGTTTCATTATCGGCGACGTCGATGACCCACTAAAGGAGCTTGCGCTTATTCGCCAGTTCAAGAAGGACTACAGTCATCAGATCAGCCGCCTCGTTGTGGCTCCGCTAATGGAGTATCCATATCAGGAAAAACTGCGCGGTCAGAAACAGCTTATACCCGATGAACGATTTATTCATCATGACTGGAACTACTATTCCGGCGATTTCCTGTATTTTTATCCAAGAACTGTCCCGCCCAGTGTTTTACAAACTGAGTTGTTGAAAACAATTCGCGCGAACAACGCCGTTCCGTCCGGATCCATATGGAATTTCTATCGGCGCGCTTCAGATGCATTTATCCGATACTCGCACAGACCGATCGGCAAACGGATCGAACGTTACATTGAGTTTCTTCGCGAGGTAGAGAGTGATAAGTATGACCGCAGCGGCCGGCTCATTGCCGGCAAGCTGTCCGTCGATAACAAAATTCGGGAACTGAAACTTTAGCCGCCTTCAATGCTCACTCACCGGTCCGGATCTACCTTCAAATCAATCGCCGCAAGCTTGCTGGAGAGAATAGATGTTCGAATTGGCGGCAGCAGGGCGTGGGACATCCAGATTCACAACGAATCTTTCTACCAGAGAGTCCTGAGAAAAGGATCGCTCGGGCTCGGCGAGAGTTACGCTGACGGCTGGTGGGATGCCGCGCGTCTGGATGAGTTCTTCGTGCGGTTGCTTCAGGGAAAGCTGGACGCGACTATTCCCAACCGCTGGGCCGCGTTGTGGCGGTTCCCGGAATCTGTTTTTCTGAACCGGCAAAGTCGGCGGAAAGCCGCAGAGAACAGCATGCAACATTACGATCGCGGTCTGCCGCTGTATCAGGCAATGCTGGACAGCCGAATGATCTATTCGTGCGCCTATTGGAAGAACGAATCAACGCTCGAAAAGGCACAGGAAGCGAAGCTGCGTTTGGTCTGCGAGAAACTGGAGTTGAGGCCGAAGATGAAGGTGCTCGACATTGGGTGTGGGTGGGGAGGTTTCTGCCGCTTCGCCGCAGAAACTTATGGAGTCGACGTGACCGGCATCACCGTATCCCCACAACAATTCGAATTCGCCCGCGAAATCTGCAAAGACCTTCCCGTCGAGATCGGGCTAATGGACTATCGTCAGTTGGCCGGAACCTACGACCGAATTGTCTCTATAGGAATGTTCGAGCATGTTGGCCCCAGAAACTATCGTACGTTGATGGAAACAACTCAGCGGTGCTTGAATCGTGAAGGGTTGTTTCTGCTTCAAACAATCGGCGGCAATGAATCTACTGAATTCATCGATCCGTGGATCGACAAATACATTTTTCCAGGAGCCGTCTTGCCTTCAGTAAAGCAGATCGGTGCTGCCATTGAAGGTCTTATGGTCATGGAAGACTGGCATGGTTTCGGGCCGTATTATGACCGCACGCTGATGGCCTGGTTCGAGAATTTCGACCGCTCATGGCCGCAGTTACGCTTTCATTACGACGAAAGTTTCTATCGCATCTGGAAATATTACTTGCTGTCCTGTGCAGCAACCTTCCGCGTCAGGAATAACCAGTTGTGGCAGATCGTTTTTTCCAACCGGAGACCGGGAGCTTACGTCAGATCTCGATGATTCTCAATCACCGGCAGCATACGCGACGTGTTCGGGAACAGTCTTCAGATCCCAGATCAAACCTAGAATCGACAACAAGGCCAGAACCATGTAAGTACAGTCCGGTTCCCACCACCGGAATCCTTGTCTCGCTGAGGTTGGGTAATAATGGTGATTGTTGTGCCACTCTCCGAATGTAATCAACGCGAGAAGCAGAGAGTTCCGGCTCTCGTCCCCGGTCTTGAATCGCTGCCTGCCGATCAGATGAGATAGAGAGTTGATGGTGAATGTTCCGTGAAAGAGAGCCACGGTAGAGATGAAGAAACCCCACACCAACATCTGGGGGCCGCTCGTGTTTAGAGATGGGATAACGAACTTCAGAGCTGATCCCGACCCATACAGCATGCAAGCTAGAACGGCAGGTATGAGCATGTCGTAATGGTCGAGGAATATGAGTTCCGGGTATCGCGCCAGATCGGCGACAGCATTAATATTCGTGCAAAAATACTGCCTCGACATGACCCAACCCACGTGGCTCCATAAGAACCCATCGCGGTGTGGCGAGTGAATATCTTCTGAATCATCAGAGTGTTGGTGATGATGGCGATGATGGGCAGCCCACCAAAGAGGGCCGTTTTGAGCCGCACTACACCCCATTACGGCGAAGACAAACTGCATCGTTCGGGATGTCTTGAAAGAGCGGTGCGAAAAATACCGATGATAGAAGCCTGAAAGCGTTACCATCCGGATGATATACAGCGCCGCTGCTACGATTACGGCAGTCCAGCTCCACTTAACCCAAAACAAAGCAAAACACGCTGCATGCATCAAAATGAATGGCACGGATCTAATCCAATCGATCCCGCCTTTGGTCTGAGGCGATCCAGGAAGGTTTGAGGGAGTGATGAACCATTGGAGCAGGCTCGCAAACCGGAATCCAGTCAAGGAATCTTGTTATGTCCTCCTGCTCTTAACACCTTCAATATAAAGCCTACCCTACCTAACCAGTAGGAATGATGTCAAGGGAAACCAAAGCGGTCGCTACGAAAACTGAATTGAGAGTTCTAGGCGCGCCTGGATGAGCCGTTTCCGCGAACGGGAACGGGGGCGCATGCCCGTTGACGCAAGAATCATCCGGGTCGGAAGTGGCCTAGATAATAAACCAGCCGAACAGGTGAAGATGACCGGGGTCAATGACGGGCGAGGGATTTGCGTTCTTGTCCCTTCTATAAAGGAAGCCGATCTGGATCTTTACATACGCTCAAGAACAATTTTTTTGAGCAGAGCCTCTTACTGAAGTTGTCTTGTTGGGCATCAGAAGTTTAGAGCCAGGACAATGCCGGAGGTTCTTGAAAGAACTGCAAAGATTCCGACCGCATGGGGTTATCCGATTAACAATTCTCCGCCTCGGCAGAAGTTAATAAACCTTTTGAGCTTATCTTTACGCATTCCGCTAAAAACCTGAAATGCCGGTGTCTCAGGTTGAAATCTTCGTACTCCAGCCGCCAGCAAGTCAGCCGTTAGCCAGTCCTTCTCTTGGGCTGTATCGAGGGCTTTTTTGAATGCAGCCTGCGCCATGGCCTCTGCTTCTGGATGTTTTGGGATTTCATCCTCATCGCTGCTGTCGCGTAACGCTCGATCCAGTGCTTTCGCGATCGCGCTGGCATCGCCCGCAGAAACTACTTGTCCTGAATTTACCAGGTAGGAACGTGCAATATCATCGGCATAATGCCGTCTCCAATTTCTCTCAGCACGCCGATACTCGTCATCTTTCACGGAACGGACATCACTTGCCATGGTCGGCGCATGCGTGCCTTCAGGAAGCCAACCGTACTGTTCAGCCAGTTCCAAGACAG
>Ga0126381_100003052_pt1 | contig 18217 bp, 10 predicted proteins | sample PanSoiMetPlot_28_FD_96465 | JGI IMG/M metagenome (GOLD analysis project Ga0126381, IMG submission 96465) | Tropical forest soil microbial communities from Panama - MetaG Plot_28 | ecosystem: Environmental > Terrestrial > Soil > Tropical forest > Bulk soil | place: Panama | collected 2016-02-17
CCAGATTGATTGTTACTGGCCGCCAACACCTTGCTCAACTTGAGTTGCGCCATCGGGTGGACCGTGCCAGCGGAGAGGAAGGCGCTTCCACGATGTTCGAGAACCGCGCGAAAGTCCTCGGTCGCATCTTGCTCTCGCCCCATGGCAACTTCGACCACACCGCGTAGGTATCGAGTCAGCGGTTGATCCGCAGGTGGATCGGCGCGAGACAAAAATTCAAAAGCTTCAGAAAACTGCTTGGCCTGAAATAACTGTGCCGCTTGTAAATCCGGCACGTAGTATTGCGCTACAAGAGTGCTTTGCGGAAATGCGCGCAACGAGCCAATCGCTTGATCAGCCGCGTTCGCGTCTCCGCACAGCACACTCGCCATCGCGCCATCGAAGATCGCCCTCGCGCCGCGCGATAGCAGTTTTGACTCGCCCGCCAACTCCGCGGCGTCGGTGCAATTCCCTGCCAACGCATTGTCCAGTGCGCCTTGAGCCAGCATCGAGGCGCCCGCAGAACTCAGCATTTCAATATGCTGCGCGTCGGCCGCAGCCAGCTTCCATACTGCGACACCCGCGCTCAATTGCCATGTGTTGTCCAGATAAAGTCCGTAATCAGAGACCGCACGATCAGGTACGGATACTCCTGAGGAACGATGCAGCGACTCCAACTGCTGAGCGACTACATCATTTTTTCCTCCAAGATGCGCCGCTGCTAACGTCTCCTGCTTCGCGATGACGCCAAACTTGCCAGCCTGCTGCTGAAGCTGCAATGCAGCGTCGAAACGATCCAGATTGAGCAAAGCCAACTCCGCCTCGTTGTAGGCGTCGACGCTGTAGGGGTCACTGCCAGAGGCCTGCTGCGATGCAAGAAGAGCCTCCACCATGTGGCCCTGTGCCCGCAGAACGCGAGCGAGGCCAACCAGCCCATCGACATCGCCCGGAAATCGTTCTTGATATCCTCGAATCGTCGCTAGCGCCCGGCCATAGTCGCCGCTTGTGTTCATCTCGTAGCAAAACTGAGTCAGCAACCTCAACCGGTCATCGGAGCCTCGCGCACTATCCTGGGCGAGTTGCGCAGCATCTGACGATGCAACTTCGGCCTTGCCTTCCCGATATAGCCAGGCAAGCTTCATCTGAGCGATCGCAAATTTTGGATCGCTCTTCACCGCGAGTTGATACGCTGCAAGCCCATCAGCAACCCGGCCGTCCGCAATTGCCCGTTCTGCGACAGAAAATGCGCTTAGGGCGTTGATACTCGCTGTAGCTACTTTTTGCAGCGGCAAGCTTGAGTTGGCGACAGATGGCTTGCTCTCACCGACTTCAATACGAAGTGTCTGTGCCAGTCGATCGATGGCGCGCGTAATCTCTTCACGCGACCCTGCCGCTTCGCTTGCGCTCGCTAATTTGTCGTTCGACTGCGTGTCCAGGACGTCCACATTAAGGATGTAATCGTTCCCCTCGCCGCGAATCTCTCCATACAGATATGCCCTCGCGCCAACCCGCTGAGCCATTGCCTGAGCCGATGTCCTCGCTGTTGCCTCACCGCCGTCAGATTCGACTAAACGGCGACCGGCCTGCGCCGCGGCCACTCCCAACACCTTCAGATAACGCGATTGGTGAAGATCGAGCGCAAGGCCTTCCGAAACCGCCCCTTCGAGCCCAGGATCGTCAGTCTCGTTTTGCACCGCCGCCACAAGTACCGAGTCGTGCGCTTTCAGCACCGCCGGACCCAATTCACCGCCTCGCCACAGGAGAGATCCAGCTCCTGATACCACCGCAATCGCCGCGAGGACGGCAATCACTGGCTTCCAACGCCGACGGGCCTCTGCATCTTCATGGTTGGTTGTCGGTCTGTACTCTGCCACGGCATCGCTTGCAAATTCAAATTGGTTGATCCCGGAGCTGCCTCTCGCGAGTGTGGGTGGTCTGCGCTCCTCGCTCGAAGGGACTGCGACCAAGCCCTGCCTCAATGGCGAACTGTCTCCTGCTCTCTTCGTGCCGCGAGCCCCACCTGCTTCCGCTGCGATACGCAGCTGTCCATTTTGCTCGACACCATTTGCAGCCTCTGCAAGTCGAAGGGGGCGAATCACCAGGTTGTCATCACTCGAAGCTCGGTCCACGGTCTTCGTCGGCGCCACAGTTCCCGCGGCTCCTCCGTTTGCCCCCGACGGCCGCCGAGACCGCTGACGCGCAACAGGATCAGTCGCGGGAACAAGGGGAACGGGAGTACTGTTCTGCTTTCGCGACAACCACCAGCCCTTACCTAACTTGTCTTCAACTTTGCCGAGGGCGCTTCGCAACTCTTTGGCCGATTGGAACCGGTCTCGTCGATCCTTTGCCAGCAATTTCAGGATCAGTCGCTCCAATTCCTTTGGGATTGATTCATTCCATTTGCGAATCGGCTCTGGCTCACTCTCCAGAAGGTGCGTATATATCAAAGCGCTCGTTGTTCCACGGAAGGGAATCTGGCGGGTCGCCATCTCATACATTACGACTCCCAGAGAAAATAGGTCCGAGCGCGCGTCGAGTTCTTGGCCGCAAGCCTGCTCAGGAGACATGTAGGCCAATGTCCCCACTGTGGCGCCTGCCAGAGTCAGATCCAGAGAACGCGACAGCCAGCCGCCATCCTCCCCCAGACCAATCTTGGCCAAGCCAAAATCCAGAACCTTGGCCTGCTTCCCACCTGCTGGCGAGTTCACCAAAAAGATATTCGCGGGTTTGATGTCACGGTGCACGATCCCTTTGACATGTGCAGCCGCGAGCGCCTCGGCAACGTCCTGCGCATAAGCGACGATCTCTTCAGCCGGCAGTGCGCCCCGAGCAATCTTCTCCTTCAGCGTTTCGCCCTCCAGCAGTTCCATCACCAGGTAGGGGTCGCCATCTTTCTCACCAATGTCGTAAATAGTGCAGATGTTCGGATGACTCAGCTTCGATGCTGCGCGCGCCTCCTGCAGAAAGCGCTCATGGGTGCCCGGCATCTGTTGGTTGTCATACAGTAGTTTGATTGCAACATCGCGGTGCAGTCGTTCATCCCAGGCGCGAAAGACCAGACCCATCCCTCCGCCGCCAATGCGACCAAGGATTTCGTAGGGTCCAAACTTTTGACCGGTCTCTGGCATCATTCGCCCGTAAGGCCTTTCTTCTCCAGTTTGTTTTGTGACAAACGGAGCTTTCCCGCGTGCTCATCATACGTGCCCCGCTTGGTTCTCCGGCATGCCACGTTAGTCGTGTTACCCAGTCCAGCAACCGGCTTTATAATCTCTATGTGCCCTTCCCGCCTCAGTCTACCCGTCACTCTACGAATCAAACGCTGCTCATCGACGCCGACGATACCCTCTGGGAAAACAACATCTACTTCGAACGGGCCATCGCCTCGTTTATCTCCTATCTCGATCACCACACGTACACTCCCGAGCAGGTACGTGAACACCTCAACCTCTGCGAGCGAGCCACGATTGCCGCCCGAGGTTATGGATTGCAGAGTTTTCGCCACTCACTCGTCGACTGTTTCGAGAGGCTGACGGACGCTCCCGTCACTCCCGAAAAACATCAGCGCATCGTCAGTTTCACCGAAGCCATCGCCAATCATGAGATAGAGCTGCTACCTGGCGTCGCCGAGACCCTCGCCGATCTCTCCACTCGACATCGCCTCATTCTCGTCACGAAAGGCGACCAAAAGGAGCAGACCGGCAAACTGCAGCGTTCCGGCCTCGCAGCTCATTTCAGCGCAGTCGAAGTCCTGCCCGAGAAGCACAATGAGGCTTATCAGGCTCTCGCCGAGCATCATCGCTGCGAAGCCAGCACAACCTGGATGATCGGGAACAGCCCCAAGTCAGACATCAATCCCGCTCTCGCCGCCGGCCTCCACGCTATCTTCATCCCACATAATTTCACCTGGGTTCTGGAGCATGAAACCGTCAATCAACCTCCCACCGGTCAAAACCTTTTGGAACTTGCCTCCTTTGTCGAACTCGCTGTTCATTTCTGATCGGCGCTGAGAACTGTAAGGTTTTCCTCCTTCATCCGTCAGCATGGTTGTTCGGATCGATAGATCCGGCAAAGGAGAGAACCATGACCGATCAAAATCCATGCCCTTGCGGACCTCTTTGCCCTTGTGGCGAATCGTGCCCTTGCGGATCAGACTGTGATTGTCAAGCATCTAACTAACATGCTTGCGGTGCAGAGCGACCGCCCTGCACCGCAAGCTCACCTTCAGAAGATGCAGACAGACGCCATCGCCGATCTCGCTCTCCAGAGAGACCAATTCCTTCGGTTCGTTAAAAGAAGAGCTGACTCCAGTTCCACTGCGGAGGACATTCTGCAGAGCGCTTACATCCGTGCCGCCGAGAAATCCTCGAGCTTGCGCAGTGACGAGTCTGCGTCCGCATGGTTCTACCGCATCCTGCGCAACGCCATCATCGACTACTACCGCCATCGCTCAGTTGAAGATCGCGCGCTAAATCGCTGGGCGCAGGATCTCGCAACAAAAACTCCACCCGAGCCCCAAAACGAAGAGATCGTTTGCCAATGCATCAACAAGGTTCTCCAAAAACTGAAACCGGCTTATAACGAAGCACTTCGCGAGATAGACGTGGCAGGCAATTCACTCGAAGCTTTCGCCCGCTCCGCTGGCATCACCGCCGGCAACGCCGCTGTCCGCGTCCACCGGGCACGCAAGGCTCTCAAAGAGCAACTCATTCAGTTCTGCGGTACCTGTTGCCCGCGTGGATGTGACAACTGCACATGTCCAGGAACGTAGTGAACCATCGGCGCGTGCGTCGCTCCTTGAATCCCACTCACTCGAGCCAGTAACCTTACACTGCGACTCGACAACGAGGAGGCATTCTTCCTTGCCACGCAAGCTTCAGTTCCCTGCTCTCATACTCCTCGCGTCAAGCATCGTCCTACCCGCCCAGACCCCGCCGAACAGCGCATCAGCGCCTCCCATGCAACTCACCGCGGAGCAGGATCACCAGCGTCTACTCGATCTCCTTCACATCACATCGTTACGTTCCGGCGTAAGTCCCAATGCGAGCTCAGCCAATCCCGTTAACTACGACGAAACGAAGGCCAATCCCTATACCACCCTCCCCGATGCCCTCCTGCTCAACAATGGCAGTAAAGTCATCACGAAGACGACATGGTACAAACAACGCCGTCCCGAGATCCTCGAACTCTTCAGCCGCGAGGTGTATGGCCGCGTTCCAGCAGATGTCCCTAAGGTCCACTGGAAAGTTGCGAGCACAACGCGCGAAACCGACGGAAGCTTTCCTGTCATCACCAAAAAGATCATCGGCCACGTCGACAACTCCGCTTATCCGCTCATCACGGTCGATATCGAGCTCTCTCTCACAACACCCGCCAACGCGGTAGGCCCAGTCCCGGTCATCATGGAGTTCAGCTTCGAGGGCTACCCTGGCATTCGGCTTCCCCCGCCCATCGCACCCGGACCCGAGCCCGCATGGAAGCAGCAGGTCCTCGCCAAAGGCTGGGGCTATGCCATTCTTCATCCCACCAGCATCCAGGCTGACAACGGAGCCGGCCTCACGCAAGGCATCATTGGCCTCTGCAACAAAGGCCAGCCTCGCAAGCTCGACGACTGGGGAGCCATCCGCGCTTGGGCCTGGGGAGGAAGCCGCGCCCTCGACTACTTCGAGACCGACAAATCCGTCGACGCTAAACAAGTCGGCGTCTCAGGCCACTCACGCTTCGGCAAGACCGCGCTCATCGCAATGGCCTACGATCCCCGCTTCGCGATCGCCTATATCAGTTCCTCCGGAACAGGCGGCGCCCAACTCTACCGCCGCAACTTCGGCGAGACCCTCGAAAACGTAGCCGGCACACGTGAGTACCACTGGATGGCCGGCAACTTCCTCAAATACGCCGGCCCCCTCCACCCCAACGATCTTCCCGTAGACTCCCACGAGCTCATTGCCCTCTGCGCCCCGCGTCCCGTCTTCATCGGCGCGGGAGCCACAAAAGGCGACGGGTGGGCCGACGCACAGGGCATGTTCCTCGCCGAGGTCGCAGCCGGTCCCGTTTACAAACTCCTCGGCAAGCAAGACCTCGGAACCACAACCTTCCCGCCCATCGAGACCGCCCTCCTCCGAGGCGATCTCGTCTTCCGGCAACAAAGCGACGGCCACACGCCAGCACCCAACTTCCCATTCTTCGTCACCTTTGCAAGCCGATACCTCAAAGCGCCATCGCGGCCCTGATGTAACACTCTCGGCTTTTCCACAGCGATCCATTGACACGCTTGTTAGCCTTTAATCAGGAATGACAAAAGCCCGGCGACCTCAGCCGGGCTTTAGTTTTTGGTAAGTCTTAAGGAAGGATGAAATGTTGAAGTCCAGGCCTATGTATTTTGTATTGAAGACTTTGCACCAAATCTGGGGGGGAAGGGGTCTCCGGGAACCTCACCTCTCGTCGTTGTAGATCCCAACCTCCACAGTACCGCCCTCAACAACTCTCGCCCGATACATTCCCGGAGTATTGAAGCTCCACGCCATCTGACCATCCGGCGCAATCGCAATCACTCCGCCATCTCCCTTAATCGCTTTCAACTCCTTTTGGACGACCTCATCAGCAGCCGCCTGCAACGCCATCCCCTTGTACTGAACAAGCGAACAAATTGTCCGCGCGACCGTCAACCGAATGAAATACTCCCCAGTCCCCGTAGCCGACACCGCGCACGACTGATTCGAAGCATAGGTTCCCGCTCCAATGATTGGCGAGTCTCCCACCCTTCCCCACCGCTTCGCCTGAGTCCCGCCGGTGGAGGTACCCGCGGCAATGTTGCCATTCCGATCAAGCGCAACAACTCCAACCGTCCCGTACTTGTGTGCATCCGGCGGCTCAAATTCCGCCAAGCCCCCGGCGGGTGCCGGAGGAGCCCCTGCAGGCCGCGGCGGTATAGGCGCTCCCTCCTTCTTCAACTGCTTGATCAGACTCTGCCACCGGCGCTCCGTAAAAAAGTAACTCGGATCAACCTGCTGCAGCCCCACCGAGGCTGCAAACTGGTCGGCGCCCGCACCAATCAACATCACATGTGGGGACTTCTCCATCACCGCTCGCGCCGCCGAGATTGGATTCTTGGTCCGCGTAAGCTCTGCCACTGCGCCTGCCTTCATCGTCCCGCCGTCCATAATCGCCGCGTCCAATTCATTCTTGCCGTCTGCCGTGAAGACAGCCCCCTTGCCTGCATTGAACAGCGGGTCATCCTCCATGATCTTGATCGCAGCTTCCACCGCATCCATCGACGAGCCACCCTTATCCAGCACACTGGCCGCTGCCTGAATCGCAGTCTTCAACGAAGCCCGGTAGGCCGCATCGGTCTCCTTACTCATCGACTTCCGCTCAATGACTCCGGCGCCGCCATGAAGAACCACGGCCCACCTATGCTCCTTCACCTGCGCCGCCATCACCGCATCTGGGGCGACCCCAGCGGAACCTGCCGCTCCAATCAACGCCATCATCACACCAATCCGCACACCAACGCGCATCCTGTCTCCCTAACCCTAAAAGCTGCCAAATCTCTCCGGAGACAGCAGTGTATCGTCTCCTGAAATCCACCCATTTGTGCACGATGCAATTGGTGTTTAGTGTTCCGCTACGCGCGCTCAACGAAGCCAATTCCCTGTTATACTGATCTACGGATTGCTCACCGCTCTTAAGCGCTGCTGTGCGGAGCTTAACGCGGAGGTGGCGAAATTGGCAGACGCACAAGCTTGAGGTGCTTGCGCCGCAAGGCATAGGGGTTCAAGTCCCCTCCTCCGCACCAATCCAACACATTCTCCGGAAGGCTCTACTTTCCTTCATGATCGCTCTCCTGGTTGTCCTGCACGTCATCGTCTCGCTCTTCCTCATCGGAGTCGTTCTGCTCCAGCAGGGCAAATCGGCCGATCTCGCCGCTGCCTTCGGAGGCCAAGGTTCACAGACAGCCTTCGGCCCTCGCGGCGCCGCCAATCTCCTGACGCGCCTCACCACCTGGTCGGCCGTCGTCTTCATGTTGACTTCTATCGGCCTCACGGTTGCCCTCTCGCGTGCCAACTCGGACCGCTCCGTGCTCTCTGGTCATTCCACTACCCAGAGCACGCCGAAGCACTAAATCAGACATCATCCATTGCAGCGCGCAGGCCGAGTGCCTGCGCATTTTCTTGCCCGGCCATCAGGTGATAATGAATCCATGATTCATGAGATTCTTCCCGTCGGTCTGCTCCAATGCAACTGCTCAATTCTCGGCGATGAGACCTCCCACGAAGCCATCGTCGTCGATCCCGGCGACGACGTCTCTAGAATCATCTCAATCCTTGAGCGCAACCACCTCAAGGTCAAATACATCGTGATCACTCACGCCCACATAGATCACATCGCCGGGTCCCAACGGCTCAAGCGACTTACCGGCGCCCCTATCCTCTACAACCAGAATGACCTCCCACTGGTGAAGATGATGGATCTGCAGGCAAATTGGCTTGGGATGCCGACACCAGAGGTCGCTCCTCCCGACCTCCCCCTCGTCGAAGGTCAGACTATCGCCATCGAAGGTATCTCCGGATCCATTCTGCACACCCCAGGCCACACCCAAGGCAGCGTTTGCCTCTACCTCCCCAAGCAGTCACTTCTGCTGGCCGGGGACACCCTATTTTCTGGCTCTGTAGGCCGCACCGACTTGCCCGGAGGAAATACCCGCCAGCTTATCGATTCGATCAAGAGCAAACTGATGGCCCTTCCCGACGAGACCAAAGTCATCCCTGGTCATGGCCCAACAACCAGCATAGGAGAGGAAAGAGAATCAAATCCATTTCTCTTATAGATTTTTCAATGATTTATGCCAGGCAAATTAAAGTAGTACTCGACGAGCATCGTCAGCTTTATTACCTAGCTTGATACGTTTGAAATTCTCTCCATTCCGATCGAAAACTCTTCTGCCTGGCCAATCAGGCTCACGACAACTCTCCCCTTCTCGCTCATTCCATAGAACGCCCCCGGGTGGACGATAACACCTGCAATATCCAGTAGCGACTCCGCTCCCCAATCGAATCCCCCTAGTCTCAGAATCGCACTCCACCCCGCTTCAACGCGGAGCATGTCAATGCCATAACCGTTGATAATCAAGATATTTGTCCTCGTTCTATCAAGTATTTGTTTCTGAATCGCTCTTCGCTGATCCAGCCATCGTGGTAGAGCCAACTGTCCGGGAGTATTCATTGAAAGAAACGTGTCCGCAATAACCTCCAACCGTCCCATAGACATCTTTCGATCAATCTCTGGACCAAAAGCGGCGATCCAACCGACTTTCATCTGAGGCAAGCCGACGATCTTGCTCAGGCCGCTTAGGCAGAATGTCAGCACGGGATGAGATCCTTTCGCAAAGCTGACAAGTTCTTCTGTATCCTCGCGATGCAGTGAATAGTCCAGAAAAACTTCGTCCACAATCATCGCCAGGTCGTAACGGAGACAAATCTGTTCCAACTGTTCACGCTCGACCCGCTTCGTGCCATGACCAGTGGGATTGTTTGGATGCACAACGACAATTGCCCGTGTTCGAGGCCCGATTCTGCGCTCGAGTTCTGCAAAGTCAATCCACCATCCAAAGTCATAGAACAAGGGGTAAGGCTTCAGCTTGACGTCCTCGAGATCCGCAAGAAAGTCAAAGAGCGGATAGCTAGGCTGCGCCACCAGCACTTCATCCCCCGCATCGCAGAGCAGCCGGAACAGGTAGCCATACCCTTCGCTGGTGCTCGTCGTCAGGACCAAAGCGTCAGGATCCACCGTCGCTCCATGTCCGGCGTAGTACTCCGCCACCGCCTCCCGGGCTGACCGCATTCCTCTCGGATCAGGAGCGTAAACAAGCGATCGCGCATCCTGAAGCGGCTCGAGAATCGCTTCGACGTCGTATTCAAACCCGCAGACCGTGGGGTTCGATACCGTAAGGTCAATGAGCGGCCGCCCCGACTCCCGTGCCTGCCGAATCGCCGCTGCAAAGCGGCTCTCCGCAATGTCCCAACCCGTCCTCGCTGAAAATCGCTGACTCACCACAACATGCTAACCGCAGCCTCACGCGCCTCTCATAAAATAGAGCGAATCATGGATTCTATTCAGGCAGTTCTCTTCGACTACGGTATGGTTCTCTCGGGCCCACCAGACCCGACAGCTTGGCAGCGCATGCGCTCCGTCTCTGGACTCACTGAAGAGGCCCTCCACGCAGCCTACTGGGCCTATCGCCACGACTACGACCGCGATACGCTAAACGCCCTCTCCTACTGGTCTCATGTCGCTGCGCACGCGGGAACTGCTTTTAGCCCCCAACAGGTAGCCGGGCTCATCGCCGCCGACGTCGATCTCTGGACCCAGCTTAACCCTCCGATGCTCGCATGGGCACGGAGCCTCCAACAGGCCAATATCCGTACCGGCATCCTCTCGAACATCGGCGATGCAATGACGGAAGGTCTTCTCGCCAAATTTGACTGGATCAGCGCCTTCGATCACTGCACCTGGTCCTATTCATTGAAACTGGCAAAGCCTGAAGCCGCGATCTACCACTGCGCAGCCGATGGGCTCAAGACGCCTCCTACAAACATCCTCTTCATCGACGACCGCGTAGAGAATGTTGAGGCGGCCCGTGCCGCAGGAATGCAGTCCATCCAGTATCACTTTGCCGATCACGCATCGTTTGAGAACGAGATGCACGCTCGAGGATTGGGATACCTGCTCTGTCCAACTCCAGCCCAGACCGGTACATAACTTGTCATTCCCAAATCGGGACTGACACCGTACCTTCGTAACCAACTTCTCAAAACAGTACAACTGAATCAATCAATCTCCATGGATATTGAGGGCAGGCTGCAACCAGCGCTGTAACCGCAGCCACATGACCATGATGAAGCGTTTCTTCTTTCTCTGCCTCTTTCTGGCTGCGACCTTCGGCCTTGTCACTTCATCGGTCATCGCCCAGACTGCTCAACAACTGGCTTTCGCCGGCTTGCTGTCATCCGGCCATCAGGGGCAGTTTAACGGCATTCAGTCCGACGCCTCCGGCAATCTTTACCTCCTCCTCGATCAGAAAGACGGTGTCCGGATCCTTAAGACCGATCCGACAGCCAGTAACGTCCTCGCTCAGGCTCATATCGGAGCTCATGGCGATATCGGCCTCGCCCTCTGTCTCGATCCAGCCGGCAACATCTATGTCACCGGGACGACGACCTCGGGTTCGCTAGCTGGCACTTTGGGCTCCGCCTTTCCCGCTGTGGCTGACTCTTCTGTCAATTCCTTCATCGCGAAGTTCGACTCCAACCTGAACACATTGTTCATCACCTTCGCCGGCACTGGGCGTACCGCCGCTGCTGCTATCGCAGCAACCTCCGACGCTGTCTTCATCACCGGCAGCACCTTCAGCAACACGCTGCCGGCTACGCCATCCGCCATTCTTCAGTCACCCGCGACTGGCAGCTTTCAGAACGGATTTGTGGAGCGTTTCAATTCGACGGGAACAGCTCTCATCTACGCAACCTACCTCACCGGACTCAACGGCAACACCGCACCCGCAGCACTCACCACCGACTCTTCCGACAACGCCTACATCGCCGGTTACACCACGTCATCGGGCTTTCCTACACTCGCTGCAGTTGTTCCTGTAATTCTCTCCAACGCATCCGGCTTCCTCACCAAACTCACACCTGCCGGCGATGGCATCACGTTCTCCACCTTTATTCCCGGGAACGGAATCACCTCACTCGCAATTGATCCCACTTCTCAAAGCCTGCTGTTATCGGGAAACATTGCGCCCGGCCAGTTCCCTGTTACTTCAATCAGTGCGCCCTTAGCGAGCACCAGCTACCAGACTGCTGTCCGGATGCCGCTCGACGGAGGCAACGTTCTCTCCTCCACGCTTCTAGCTCCGGGAACTCAATCCACAATCGCACCCGATGCTTCAGGCAACTTGTGGGCAGCGGTCTCGCTGACCACGCCTCTGCTTCCTGTAGGCACACTTTCCACGATCGGCAACTCTGCGCTGCTTCATATCAATTCGCAGGCAACAATCGATCAAGCCGTCCGCTTTGGCGGACTCCCCACAACAAATCCAGGCTTCGCCTCGTTACCTATCTCACTCACAGCAGTCGCCTCTGATCCCATCGGCCAGCCCGTCGCCGCAGGCAGCGTCTCCCCCACCGCCAGTTCCAGTCTTCTGGCGACTGAGACTTACGATCTCGCGCTCGAAAACTCTCCGACACCTGCATTACCATCCACTCTCCGCGACGCCGCCCTGCCCCCCGGCTCCTGCACTGGTAGCCTCTGCGCAGGCTCAGCGGCCTTCCTCGCCAGGCTTAACCTAACCTCCGCTCCTGCTCTGGCGCTATCGGCTGACAATTTCCCCAACATCACTCTCCGGAACCTTGGCTCAGCAACGGCCACAAATCTTCAGCTCTCTACAACTGGATTCATCCTCTCGCACGACTGCCCAACCCAACTCCCTGCGGGCTCGGAGTGTGACCTCGTCCTGTCTGGCACCGGCTCAGGCACCCTCACCGCGCAAGCCACTAACGCCGCCACCCAGACCGTCTCACTCCCTTCTACCTCCACGACTCCCAATCCCATCGCCGTTTCCCCTCACGAACTAGACTTCGGCATTCAAACCTTCACCAGCCCCGCCGCAATCCGCACACTTACAATCACCAACCTCAGCCAACAGACCCAGACTTTCACCTCAGATTCAGCCAGCGCTGCAAATGTCAGCTTCGCTGAACAATCCAGCGATTGTGCAGCAGCGGGGCCTTCCACCAAATCTCTTGCTGCGGGAGCGAGTTGCCATATCAGCATTGCATTCACACCATCCGGTTCGTCCACCAACGATGGACCCCTCGAATCCAACTGGACGATCGGCGCAGGCAATGTTCTACTCACTGCCTTTTCTCAAGCCGCATCACTCAACGTCTCCGCCTTAGATATTAATTTCGGAACTCAATTCCTGGGCCAGACCAATCTCAATCTGCCCCGTTACCTCTACATCTCGAACAACTCCACCTCTCCGATCACACACGCCACTGTCGCACTTCCATCCACTTCACCCTTTACCGTCACGGACCGTTGCCCCACCACGCTCGAATCGCAACCTGTCTGTCAGTTGCAACTCACTTATCAGTCACCGCAAACATCCTCCGACTCTGTCACACTCACGCTCGATCAAGGTCTCACCGTCCTGATCACCGGCCAAACGATCCCTCAACCGGGAGTCAACGGAGCCACTGCCAACCCAAATCTAGCAGTCACACCTACGACAATCTCATTTCCCAATCCCGTGGTCGTGACCGGCACTTCGATCTCAACGCGGACCGTCACAGTGTCGAATACAAGCACTCAAGCATTCCCGCTGTCCCTCACCCTCTCCGGAGATTTCAGTGACTCGACCAATTGCGCCTCCGTTCTCGCCCGCGGAGCCTCGTGCTCTGTCGTCCTGACCTTCGCCCCATCGCAGCCCGGGGTTCGGCAGGGCCTTCTCTCTGTCACTGCTGGAGCCGGAACAACTCCTGTCTACGTCAACCTCAGCGGGACAGGCACATCTGTCATCTCTGCAAACAACGGCATTCTGAACTTCGGCAACGTCGTCCTCAATCAGCCAGACGTAATCTGGTACAAGATCACCCAGCCCTTCACTAACCTCACCGCTTCCACTCCAGCGCCCGACTTCTCGATTCTCCTCGTTGAAGACACCGGCTACGGTCATGGCAATCCGCCCGCCTCTGCCTTTGAAGCCTCAGCCAGCGGAACTTGCTACAACTGCTGGCTCGGCATTCAGTTCCGACCATCTCAACCGGGTCTGCAGACAGCCACGCTTTCACTCTCCTCCAACACGACGGGCAATCCCTACAGCCTCACGCTCACGGGAACTGGCATTCCCCTGTCAGGACTCCTGCTGACTCCAACCCAGTCCGACTTCGGCCCGGTCCCAGTCAACAGCACGAGCGCTCCTACTCTCTTCACGCTCACTAACTACACTCAGACCACAGCCAACGTCGCAGCACCCACCACCACCGGAGACTACGCAGTAAGTACCGCACCCACCGGAGGCGCAACCTGCAACGGTCCTCTTGTTTCGAACACCTCCTGCTTCATCGAAGTCACGTTTGCCCCCACCGCTACCGGCCCCCGAGCTGGCACTCTCGTTATCGCCTCCGACACAACCGTAGCTAGCGCCAATCTCACTGGCTACGGCTCTCCCGATCCGGGCGTCTCACTCAATCCCACGACACTTGTCTTCTCAAACATCCCTGGGCCCACATCCACACAGCAAACCATCAAACTCACAAACACCGGCATCTACACACTCCAGATCTCCACTCCCTCCTCGAGTTCCAACACCTTCCAGCCCTCAGCCAATTGCAACGTCCTGGCTCCTGGAGCAGCCTGCACCATCACTGTCACCTTTACTCCCACCACTTATACCGTTACCGATTCACTCACAATCTCCGTTACTTCAACCGCCCCGAGTTCCCCTACAGCCACATATTTAGTTCCACTCACGGGCGCATATACCACTGAAGACTCCGGTCTCGAGATTCTACCGAGCGAAGCCGACTACGGCCCTACCTCCGACACCACGCTCGGTCTCACGCGCCAGTTCACTATCAACAACCTCACATCCAAGTCACTGACGCTCGCGCTCGCGCTTCCCCGCCAGTTCGCTCTAGCCGAGCCACCCTGCTCAGCGCTCTCGCCTAACGCCTCCTGTACCTTCAGCGTCGAGTTCATTCCCCTCACCAACGGAGACATCACCGGAACCCTCTTCGCACAAGCCACCCCAACCGATGGCAGCGCTACCGTCAACGGCCTGGGTTACGTCGAGGGCTACGGCATCGGCTCAGGAGCCCTCACAATCGCGGGAAACATCCTTCCCGGACGAATCATCAACTTTGGCCAGGTCGCTTCCGGCCAGAGCGCCGCGCAGACACTCATTCTCACCAACTCCGGCTCCGCTCCGCTGACTGTTCGCCGCGTCCTCAGTGAGTGGCCGTTCTTATCCACAACGACCTGCGGAGCTACACTGACCGCGGCGCAAAGCTGCACCGTCACCATCATCTACTCGCCGCTCAATCAAGTCGCACCCGGATCCTCGCCCGCACCCTTCAACACCGACTCCGGGTCACTCATCATCGAGAGCGACGCTGCCTCAAGCCCCGATATAGTCGACCTCTCCGGCACCACCACACCAGCCGTCGTCGCCTCGCCATCAAATGTCGCACCCCTCGCTTCCTATACAGCCTCGCAAAACTCGCTCACCTTTGCTGCCACATCAGGCGGAAACGCATCGAGCCCGCGGACCATCACCCTCGCCAATACGGGCACCACCACCATCCACATCACAGCGCTCAAAACCACACCTGACTTCACCATCACCGGCGCATGTCCCTCAATTGTTCCTGGTGCGAGTTGCCCAATCACCATCGCCTTCACGCCGCAAGCAGCCTCTTCTCAAACCACTATGACCATCATCAATGCGCTTGAGATCTTATCGGACTCCAGCGCCTCACTCGACTTCATCAGCCTTCTCGGCACCGCCACTCCCTCGACGCTCGTCTTGTCACCTGTCTCACTCAACTTTGGTTCGGTTCTCGTCGGCAAGACAGCAACCCTTCCAGTTCAAGTCACTAACGCAAGCCCCAATGCGGCCACATTTGCATCCATCACTTCTACCGGAGATTATGTGGTCTCCGGCGACTGCCCATCCGCCGACTCACAACTTGCACCAAACACAAGCTGCAACCTCCAGATTAGTTTCGCTCCCACGCAATCCGGCATTCGTCCCGGCACAGTCAGCCTCGCAACTTCATTGACAACTCTGCCCCTCACCGTACAACTCATTGGAACCGGAACGCAGTCGCAGCTTCAGATCACGCCCGCAAGCCTCAACTTCTCCTCTATTGCCGTCAGCGCATCCGCCAATCAGACGTTGTCGCTGTCTAACACAGGAACCGCGCCCATCAATGGCCTCTCCCTTGCCATCACCGGAGACTATGCCATTACTGTTCCTTGTGCTCTTACTGTTCTCGCTCCTGGTGAACGCTGCGCCGTCACCGTCACCTTTACGCCCACTGCAATTGGGACGCGCACAGGCGCGCTCACCATTTCCAGTAGCGGGCAAGCTCCCACCACGGTACCCCTCACCGGAAACGGAGTACCAAACGGAGCCTTCGCCCTCACCGTCAATAACGGCTCCTCGGGATCGGCCACAGTCAAGAGCGGTCAACCCGCCAGCTACTCTCTCACACTAACCCCTCAGAACGGGTTCACCGGTACGGTCGTCTTCAACTGCACACCTGTTAACCCGGGTCAATTTGCCACATGTTCTCTATTGCCCTCGAGTGTCAACATTACGAACAGCACCCCTCAAAATGCTGTCGCAACAATAAACACTGTCACCGAATCGACAAGCGCCCAGACTCACTCACGCAACAGCCACAAATACCTCGTGTTTCTCCTGCCGGTGATTCTCGTGTCGCTCACACGCAAGCGCCTCACCCTCACTGGCGCGCTCGCGATAACGCTGTTCAGCGCAATCTCCCTGACGGTCACCGGCTGCGGCAGCGGAGGCACCGTCACGATCAACAACGGCAACCCCAACCTGCGCTACACTCCTCCGGGAAACTATCAGTATCAGGTAGCTGCCAGGTCCACCACCGGCGTTCAACTTACCCAGACCGTTACCCTCAACCTGACGGTAACGACACAATAGGTAAATCAGAAGCGCGTAGCTTTTGGAATTGACACCGGAACCTGCTCCACAATTTCAATCCCGAATCCCTGCAGCGCAGGCACATGGGTCGGCGTGTTTGTCAGCAGTCTTATCTTGTGAATTCCCAAGTCTGAAAGGATCTGTCCGCCCAGACCTACCTGTCTTAGGGTCCGGTGCGTTTTCTCGTCACAACCTTCGCGCTGCCTCTGCTCTCGGTGGAAGATGACCCTGTTGGGAGCCACAGAGTGGTCGATACCAAATCCAGCGCTGCCATTGTGCAGATAAACCAAGGCTCCCCGGCCAGCTTCTGAGATTATGCGCAACGAATTGTCGACGACGGCTTTGCAATCGCACAAGGTAGTCCCAAAAACATCTCCAGCCAGGCAGTGCGTATGCACCCGCACAGTGACCGGTTGTTCCCCGCTCACATCGCCAAGCACAAGGGCCACATGCGACTCTCCACCTGCCACCTCGCTCTCATACGCGATCATGCGGAACTCGCCATGCTCCGTCGGCATCAGCGATTCAGCCACCCGATGTATGTACCGCTCATTCTGCAGCCGGTAGCGGATCAAATCTGCCACCGTCACCATCTTCAGACCATGCGCTTCACAGAACTTGATCAAATCCGGCACGCGCGCCATCGTCCCGTCATCATTCATGATCTCGCAGATCACTCCTGCCGGAATCAAATCCGCCATTCGAGCCAGATCGACAGATGCCTCCGTCTGTCCTGCCCGAACCAGAACCCCACCCTTTCGCGCGCGTAGCGGAAATACGTGCCCTGGTCGTGCCAAATCTTGCGCCGTCGACTTTGGATCAATCGCTACCTTGATGGTATGAGCGCGGTCAGCTGCCGAAATTCCCGTGGTAACGCCCTCGCGCGCCTCAATGCTCTCCGTGAACGCTGTCCCAAATCGCGAGGTATTTTCCTGCGTCATCGGTCCCAGGCGAAGATAGTCCGCACGCTCCTCGGTCAGAGTGAGACATATCAATCCACGCCCAAACTTCGCCATAAAGTTGATGGCCTCCGGCGTTACGAACTCTGCGGCCAGGGTCAGATCACCCTCGTTCTCACGGTCCTCGTCATCGACCACCACCACCATCCGTCCCGCACGAATCTCCGCGACCGCTTCCGCAACTTCAGCAAACATGGGCTTGCCTCCCGAATCCACTAATTTCGACTCATCTCATCGTATATCCGTCGCAAAAAGAGACGCCGCCCGATTGGGCGGCGTCTCTGAATCCAATAAGACAACCTAGAGCGTAGACTCGATTTCAAATCCCCACGCCTCGAGCAATGCCTCAGGGATGTACTTCGAATTCTTATTGCGGCGAGCCCACTCGCGCAGTCTTGTCGATCGGACATATTGGTCCGGCGTCAACTTGTACTCTTTTACAACCTGTTCGAATGACGTTACCGTTGGGACAACTGGCCCGATAGGCTCAGGTTTACCCCAATTCGGATTTCCACGGCGCTTAGCCATATTCGTAAATACC